>Ga0172379_10000021_pt1 | contig 392034 bp, 405 predicted proteins | sample GrowelOW334metaG_FD_119756 | JGI IMG/M metagenome (GOLD analysis project Ga0172379, IMG submission 119756) | Groundwater microbial communities from an aquifer near a municipal landfill in Southern Ontario, Canada - Groundwater well OW334 metaG | ecosystem: Environmental > Aquatic > Deep... | reverse complement strand
CAGCCCTGTACCAACCAGCGGTTGTTCAGGGCGAGGGTAACCTCGCCAGTCGGCGCCACGGCGAATTCCGTGGTGCGCAGGCCGCCCATGATGGACAGAGCCAGATCGTGTTCTTCGCATTCGAATACGATTGTTTCAATGGTCTTCTCGACCACACGCTCGGTGGTATGTTCGACCACACGTTCCTGCGGTTTCGTGACCAACTTGTCCACGTAGATGTGGATGTAGCGGTCGCCGATACGCTGGGAGCGGATGTGGAAGTAATCGATCGGGACCTTGAGCGGGTCCACATCGACGTACCCCAGCACCTGGTTGGCCGAAGCCTCCCGGGCGCCGTTCGTACCGCCATCCCAGTCCAGGTTCTGGGCATCGAAGTCGATGTCCTTGAACCGGGGATCGTCCTTGAAGATCTCGAGAACTCCGTACTTCGTGGGGTCCGTGCAACAGACCACCACGATGCGCTTGTTCCCGGCGCGGACGCTGTCGAGCTCGGCACGGAAGGCAGGTGTTACCAGCGGAAGAACCTCTTCCTTGGTCACCAGATGTCCGGGCTTTCCCTTGTCCAGCTCGATGAAGATGCCGCGGTCCCGAGGGATCACGGTGTGATCGGGTTCCGCCCACACGACACTTGACCCGAGGGTCAGCATCAGTAGGGCGACGAGAAACACGGTGGTTTTCCTCACTACTCTCTCCTTGCAGTTTTGCTGCCATATCCATTATGACAGCGGGTGGAAACTCGAACGGGACAGGCTCTAACCGAAAATCGCGAAAACAATAGGTTTTCAAATAACACCTCTCCTAAAGATGAAACATCTTAGCAGAGGGGAACTGGGACATTTGTTAATCTCCCGATTCCTCCCGGCTAATCATGGGAAAAAGGCGGATTTCTTGGAAAAATCCACCGGAATATCTCAGATTTAATTAATGATGTATGTAGATAATATTGGCTGGTAAATAAATAATTTACGACTCGCTAATATATACTTATTTGATCATTTTGTCAAGAGCAACTATTTACTGCTACAATGAAATAATATTAATCAGTACTGCGTATTAAAAACAATGACTGTCATCAGAGACTGTAGTCACAAATCAGATGAGGAATTGGTTGAATTAACACTTTCTGATCAAGGGTGGTATTTGTGTTTGATGCAAAGGTACGAGGCTAAATTAACCAGATTTATCCGGCGTATCTCCGGAGTTAACGATCAGGATCTGGAGGATATTTTGCAGGACGTGTTTATTAAAGCCTATCGTAATCTGAACAGCTTTGATCTGGATCTGAAATTTTCTTCCTGGATCTATCGTATATGCAGGAATCACGTCATCAGCCATTACCGTAAAGCACAAAGCCGACCGGAACTGATCGGCGGTGAAGACGGGGAAATAATTTTGAATCAAATAAAAGATGACAGTGATCCACATGCTTTGATTGATGAAAAATTATCCAATGAAAAAATCCAGAGTGTGCTGGCTAAAATGGATAAAAAATACCAGGAAGTGATTATTCTGAAATATCTGGAAGACAAAGACTACAATGAGATCGCGGACATTTTAAAAAAACCCGTCGGCACAGTAGGAACGCTATTAAGCCGGGCAAAAAAGCAGTTTAAATCGATTACTCAAAAACAAGGAACCGAATTTTAATATGGAAGACACATCAAAACAAGTATTAGCAAAAATTGAACAGGAAAAAATAACTCCCAAACCGAAATGGCAGTTTCGTCTGGAGCAGGTTGGTTTGTGGTTTCTCGCCGTTATTTCCGTGCTGATTGGCAGTAACGCTTTTGCCGTAATAATTTTTGTCATGGTAAATAATGATTGGGAAGTTTTGGAATTAATGGAAAGAAACCCCGTTGCGCATACACTGTCCACCATCCCTTATCTTTGGATTGTCGTATTGGTACTATTTGTCCTGCTGGCATATTACAATACCAGGCACACCAACAAAGGATATCGTTACAGTACTTATGGCATCGTAATAGGTAGTGTACTGGCCAGTCTTTTGGTCGGAACAATACTTTATTCAGTTGGCTTTGCACCGGGTGTTGACCGGATGATGCGCAGAATGCCGGGTGCAAATATGCTTATGCATAACCGCGAGGAAATCTGGAACCATCCGGAGAAGGGATTTATTGCCGGTGAAATAATTGGGGTAGAGAGCGGAACGACTGAATTTGAAATAGTTGATTTAAACGATGATGAGTGGTTTGTTAACGCGAACAATGCAATTATTTTCCCCTCTGTTGTAATACAGGAAGGGGAGTTGATCAGAATTATCGGTCAGGCTGACGGACAGCAATATGTGTTTGAAGCGGTCCGCATCATGCCCTGGCAGATCGGCCCTCCTACCGGTGGTATTTTCGGTGGTGGTATGCGCCAAAAAGGCTATATCCAAGTGAAATAAATTTGGCTAAGACTGCGTATTAATGATTGATAGGTCGATTTTTAGGTTTGTTTAAAGGGAACTAATTAATAATTTTAATCAAAATGGCGAATATCATTGAAGCAAAAGGTCTGACAAGAAAGTATCAGGACGGGGATTCGATTACCTCTGCTGTGAATAATGTCAGCATCAGTTTGCCGGAGGGTGAAAGTATCGCAATCATCGGAACATCCGGCTCGGGGAAGACCACCCTCCTTCAGTTATTGGGCGGTTTGGATTATCCTACATCGGGCGAGGTTTTTGTGGACGGAAAATCATTAAACAGTTTAAATGATAATGAATTGTCCCATTTTCGGAATAAGACAATCGGTTTTGTATTTCAATTTTTCCATCTACAAGATTATCTAACTGCGAAGGAAAATGTCGCATTGCCGATGATCATAGCGGGGAAGGATTCGGAAACTGCCTACCTGCGCGCAGAAAAACTTTTGGAACAGGTTGGGCTATCGCACAGGGTTAATCACACGCCGAAAAAAATGTCCGGTGGAGAAATGCAAAGAGTGGCTATCGCTCGCGCACTGGCCAATGAGCCGAAAATTATCATGGCGGATGAGCCGACCGGAAATTTGGATAAGGCAAACGCAAAAAATGTACTAGAAGTATTGGATCATATTGCGGAGTCGGGAGTAAGTGTTTTGATGATCACGCATGATGAGCAGATGAGCCATCGGTATCAGCATGTTTTACATCTGGATAAAGGGAATATAAAGCAGAAAGGAGTAAAATAACATGAAATTCAGTTACATCAATAAAATTAATTTAAAGAAACTAAAACTATATCGCGGGAAGTCGCTCTTTCTGATTATCCCTATTACTTTACTGATGATGCTCGGCATTTTGGTTTCCAGCCAGTCCGCAAATATTATCAGCGCGTCTGAGGAGGCTATTTTAGGCACAGCCAAGGAACAGAGCCGTTTGATTGAACTGAGCTCGGTACAGACAGCTGGTGGTCCGGGTGCCAATGAGGGATTCATGAGAATAATCCGTGGCGGATCCAGTGACTATAAAGCCGGCGATCTCGAGACGGTAAAGACAATTAATAATGTAGAATCCGCATCTTTGAATGTGGCGGTGCCGATTGATCTGGCGGTTTCCGGTGATCTTGCCTCGGGTATGGAGGTTTCGATCGGAGGTATCAAAGGACTAAATGAAAATTTGGCCGCGCTTTATACGGATCAGGATTTTGATTATGTCGAAGGCGAACCGATACCGATTATTTTGAATGCCAATTCTTTGGCCTATCAGTTTGAAGACTGGCAGGGCAGGGATGAAGTGACGATCGATTTTACGCAGGCCAGAGGACAGAGAGGTATGGGTGAAAATATTGAAGAAGTGCAGAGTAGTCTTCCATTTAAAACTGAGGCGCTGGATTATGAAAAGGATGATCTGGTCGGATCAGTGATTACAATTGAATTTGGCGGACTGGCGGATGTGCAGACTTTTGAGCAGGAATTTACCGGTAGTGGTATTCTTTTCCGCAAGCTGACAGATGAACAGATCCAGACTGCTGAGAATGAAAGAGCAGAGGCAATCGACAAGTATTGGGATTATGAAAAGATTAAAGAGCCGATTAGTTATCAGTTTGTAGTTGCCGGAGTTCTGGAGGCGGACACGAATTTTTCAACGTACATTCCTGAGCAGTTCGCCAATAAATTAGTGAAAGAATACATCCAAAACCAGCTGGACGCACGCAACGATACGACCATTACAACAGATGATTTAAACTCTGTTTATACCGGTATGACTTTTGACGGACTGGAACTGGGTGGTAGTGGCGGCGGGACAATTGGCGGTTTCGGCGCAGTCGGAGGGGTTGGTGGAATGATGCGCGCTCCGGCCACTGGAGCAGGTCTGAATGTTGAGGTGGATGCTGCTGAAGAACTTCAGGATACTTATGCAATTCCGGGGCTGGTGATTGAAACTGAGCGCGAAGAAGGTGATACTGACGCTTTCCGTTCCCAGATGTTAGGTAGTTCCGGAGAAGTGATTGGAATCTACGAGAATACATCGGTCTATGAAGAAGCGGTAAAAACATCGGACACCATGCTAATAAAGATTAATAACACGGAGAACAGGAGCCAGGTGGTTAAAGATCTGAATGACCTGGGCTTTGCTTATCAGGATTTGAATGATCTGGAAGTATTCGCCGAACTGCAGTCAACACTCAATAATGTTACAACCGTCCTGACAATTTCGTTTATTATTCTGTCGGCAATTATCATCGTGCTGACTATGGGTAAATTTGTCTCAGAAAGCAAAAAAGAAATCGGAGTATTCCGGGCTATCGGTGCGACTAAACGTGATATTAAACAATTGTTTATGTCGCAGGCAATCATGTATACGTTAATCGGATATCTGTTCGGCGCAGCTCTGGGTATCTTGCTGGTATTATTAATCGCCAAACCGGTACAGCTATGGTTTGACGGCTTTATCAAAAACACCATAGAGGAAACATTTGCAGTTGTACAGAATACATCAGCGGGTACCTTCACTGGAATTGATTGGCAGATGTTTGGAATCTATACCGCACTATTGATTGTGATTGCAGCGGTAGTATCAATTATCCCCGCAACCAGGGCTTCAAATGTTTCTCCGGTACAGGCGATCAGCAACGAATGAAATAAATATTTCGTCAGGTGCGTAGTAAATGATGAAAGGTCGAACATTTAAAACTTAAGAAAGGACAAGGCAACATGAAAAAAATGTTACTAACCGCACTCGTTTCCACGGTTGCGCTCGGTACAGTCGGAATCGGATTTACCATGGCGCAAGGTGCGACATTATCCGATACGGAAGTTGTTACTGCCGATACAGAAGTAGCAGTAGATAATACAACTGCAGTAGATGATGACTGTATGATGGGCAGAGGTCGTGGTGCTGGTATGGGTTTTGAAAAAATGCTCGACCAGAAAGCGGAAATGCTTAAACTGACAGTCGATGAGCTGCAAGCCAAGCTGGATGAAGGCAAGACCTTTATCGAAATAGCTGAAGAGCAGGGAGTAACCTATACTGACATTCAGAGCAATATGAATGCCCAGTTTGAGGAAAACCTGCAGGCCCGCATCGATTCCGGTTTCTACACAGAGGAACAGGCTGAACAACTGAGAGCACAGCACGAGGAAAACAGCGGAAATATGCATGGAATGGGAATGGGAAATGGCATGGGAAAGCGCAATGGCGGAATGCATTTCTAAAATATCCTATGAAACAAAAAAGACCGGGCTGACCTACACCGGTCTTTTTGTTTTTATTATTTTAAGATTAAATAGGCATATCTCATAGTACTTTATTTATTTCGCATTTTATGTTAAAATAGCACAAGAAAAATAGACTAATTTTGGAGGCTTATGTCACGAACAACGATAGAGCACAATGGTTTAGAGTGGACAAATATTATCCAGCCCACCGAAGAAGACACCGCGTATCTTAAATCTAAATACGGATTTCATTATTTTGACCTGCGCGACTGTCTTTCTGTAACGGAGTCGCCGAAACTGGATATATACGAAAAATATCTCTTTATCGTGTTTCATTTTCCTGATTATGACCGAAAAGAGAAGAGAATGATTTATCGGAGATTAAATGTATTTATTGGAGATGGTTTTCTGATATCTTTGCATAAAGAGGGGTTTGATGCGGTCGAAGGAATGATTAATTATCTGGAAAAAAATAAAGAACCGCGGGACCAGTTTATGAGCAAAGGGTCCGGATATCTGCTGTACAACTTGATCAACCCTATTTTCAAAAAAGCATTTTCGATGGTTGATAAAATTGGTGAGAACCTGAGGGGGATTGAAGAGGACATTTATAGTGATAAAACGATCGACCTGGTGAAGGAACTCGCAATGGAACGGCGTAATATACTGAATTTCAGAAAAATTGTGGAACCGCAGAGATTTTTAATAGATACAATGGTGCACTTAAAGCGGGGGTTTTTGGGGACAGATTCAGATATATATTTTGATGATATTCATGATCATATTGAAAGAATCTGGATGTTGCTTGAAAACTACCGGGAAATAGTCAAAGGGTTGAGTGATACAAACGAATCATTAATCTCACATAAGATCAATGAGGGGATAAAATTGCTTACCATTATTTCCGTCGCCCTACTGCCCATGACTCTGATTGCGAGTATTTACGGCATGAACGTTATCGGTCTGCCATTCGCAGATACCCCCGGTGTGATGTGGGGAATTATCGGTACGATGTTACTGATAATCGGGGGAACAATATTATATTTTAGAAAAAAAGGATTACTTTAGAACATTAATTTTAAAAATATGCTGAAATCACTAAAAAAATTTGGATATCCTTTTGCTGCATTTTTCATCGTTATGGCCATATTGATCAGTTTTAATGAGTTTGTTTTGAATGAAGATACTGATCAGAACGGGACAGTGCTTTCTGCGATAGTAAAAGCTGAGGATGAGGTCGTGGTCACACCCGAGGAGCTGGTGAATAGCTATCAGAATGATATTAAATCAATCGTTTCAGAATTAGAATCTGCGCCGGATTCGGAGGAGCTCAGTATTATTGAACAAAAGTTATTGGACGAAAAAGTTCCCGATTCATACCGTGATTTACACCTCAAGCTTTTTGGCCTTGTTAATTCGAAAAAAACCGCTCTCAATCAGGAACTAAGCGGAGGAAATACAGACGAAGAAATACAAACTCAGTTAGAAACAATTAAAAAACAGTATGCCTGGTTACAGTAAACCGAAAATATTTAAGATGAAGTATTTATACATTTTTTTTGTTGCTGTGATTATTATCGTGATTGGCGGTGGTTTATTTATTGTAGTTAATCAGAAAAATGATGCACAAGTGCTTTCCTCAACGGTAACAGAAATAAATAATGTCCAGGCCTCAAGTAATGTAGTTTCATATATTTCTGATCAGGATGGAAATCAGGAAATTTATCTTGAAGATAAAGATCAGCAAAAAATTCAAAGAGTAACGGATACAAACGTTTCTGAATTCAGTCCGACTCTGTCATCAGACGGCAAAAAGCTGGCATTCTTTTCTGAGGAAGACAGTTTTTTTGGTATCTGGATATATTCTTTGGAAAATAATGAAAAGAAGTTAGTATCCATTACCAAAGCAAATCCTAAAAGACTGATGTTTTCACCGGACAGTTTACTGCTCGCTTATACGGAGGAAGATGGAATCCAAAACCAGCTTTATGTTATCAATACAAAAAACAGTTCCAAAGAAAGAGTTTCATCATTCTGTAATGATTTCACATGGTCAGCTGACAGTTCAGCAATCGTATATACGCGGAACTCGCAGACAGGCATAACAAAGACTGAGATGGATATCAGAATGATCGCAGAGAACGGCAAATTCAATGAACCAAGCACGGTTTTTGTCGGTGGTGTTGCCCCGGTATTTTTTAACGACAGCGAAAGATTATTTTTTATCGATACGAATGGGGAATATTTGAGCCTAGTTTCCACAAGCTTAAGAGGGGAAGATTATCAGGAAGAATTTCAGATAAAAATCCAGCCGCAGGATAATACCTCATACCGGCTTTTAAATAATCCGATAAAAAATGAATTACTATTATCCATCCTGTCAGAGGACAAGCTGGTTGAATCACTTTATATTTCGCTTGAGGATGAAGTTGTGCTTCCGCTTGATGAAAATGTTGATTCCGCACACTGGAAAAACGACGGTGAAATAATCTATATCGCTGTGGATCAGAATGAGCAAAGACAGATATGGACCAAGGACAGCTACGATGCAATATCTTTGCAAATAACTAATAAAAACAATAACTGGTTTTAATGGAATGATTATTGTCCGCCGGATCAGTTCGATTTTTTCTTTATTACTGGTTTTAGGGATGTTTGAATTATTGGTGATCAGACCGGAATGGTTTTTCTATATTTTCTTTATTCTTGAAGCAATAGTTGTTCTGACGATAATTGGCTTAGCCTGGAAGAAGATCGAACTAAAAGAAATATGGCAGTTCCTTGTCCCGCCCGTATTTCTGATTGGATCATCATATATTTTGCTGTTTTTTGTTGAAGGAACGCTCTATGCGCAACTATTCATACTATTTGTAATTTTTCTGTTTTGGATTTTTATTGAAAATACATTTCTATTTTTATATCAGCCAGTCAAATATCAGCCCTATGCATTAGAAAATATATCGGCATACGTTAATCTGGTGGCTGTATTTTTTATGGCTGCATCATTCCATAGTTCAATAATATTTTTAGGCACGTCAGGATCAATATCAACTATATTCGTTTTTATCTTCACACTTGTACTGGTAATTCAAATGCTCTGGATTAACAAGATAGTGCCTCGAGGGAACTATATTGTGGCAGTTGTATTGGCACTGCTTGTGGCGGAAATATTCTGGGCGACTGTTTTTTTGCCGTCCGGCTATTTGGTCAGCGGTTTAATCGTGGCAATCAGCTACTATTTTTTGGTTGGAATATTCCGTTATTGGCTGCTCAAGAGCCTTGATCGAAAAGTTTTTAAACGATACATTATAATCAGCGTATCCGTCCTTGTCGTGATCGCGCTGTCAGCGCGTTGGATTTAAATAAAAATTAATCAGTAAAATAAATATATGAAAACAAAACCTGTTCCTACATCGCCAAAAGTAAGAAATAGAAAGGATATTGTTGACGATATATACAAGCAAGACAGCCAAAAACTTTTTGATAAACCAAAAATCAAGCAACATAATATATTTATTTTAGTTATAGCTATTCTCTCTGGTTTTTTTGCCGGAATCCTTGGCGAAACCATTATCAATGCTCTGGCGGTTTCGTATCCCAATCTTCCGTTTATCAGTTCACTTTATGTAAAAACATATGAATCAGATAACAATGTTATTGTGCTAAAAAACGGGAAAACAATTGAAGTGCAGGAATTTGAAAGACTAAAGACACTGGATCAAATCCAAACTACAGTTGTAACAGTATTCGAAAAAAAGAACATAGGATCGGAAAATAATAATATACTGGAGCAGATTTACCAATCCGGCGACGCGTTAGGCAGTGCTTTAATTTTAACCAACGACGGATTATTAATAACAACAAATCAAGTTATAGCCGATGTAGAACGCGAATACGTCGCCATGACTTCAGATAAAAAAATTTATTTGATTGATAGTATCATTGATGATTCCGCGACGGATCTTGTATTTTTTAGAATTGATGCAAAGAATCTGTCGGTAGTGGAATTTGTTGACCCAATGGAATTACACATTGGTCAGCAAATGCTGTCATTAGTAAATAAAACAAATGGTTCTTATGAAAGTGATTCCACTGAAATAAAGGATCTGCTCTATTATAAGGACAGTGAAATAGGAGATGCTATTTATTCCACAGAGCGCGTCCCAGACCTGATCAGTATGACTAATTCCTTCCCGAATAATTATCGGGGTGCACCGGTGATTAACATAAACGGAAAAGTGGCAGGAATCGGCCTGGCAAATGAAGCAGGTGATATTAACCTGATTATTCCCGGCGAGTATGTTCAGAAAATTGTTCCCAGAATACTGAAAGACGGTGTTTTAAAAAGAGTATCGTTCGGAGTGATGTACGTGGATTTAAGCAGAACAACCAGAATGGATAACAGCATCGTCGGTGAAAACGAGGTGGGCGCATTAATCTACGGCAGTGAATCACCGTCAGTTACTGCGGTTGCAAACGGCAGTCCGGCTGAAAAAATAGGATTGCAGATTAATGACATAATAATTTCGATTGACGGAAAGGAAATATCAAAAACAGATTCTTTGTCAGAAATAATCCAAAGTTTCCAGCCCGGTGAAAGTGTTGATATACTGTATATTCGCGAAGGAGAAAAAAACACGTTGTCAGAAGTATTATTAACTGAGTCAGAATAATTTATGCGTAAGCTAATAAGCAGTATAAAAAACCACGAGCAGATTCAAAGGCGCCCATATATCGCTCAGTTTGTGAAATTTGCTATCATCGGCACGGCAAATACTTTTGTTGATTTTGGTATTTATTTTGGCCTTACCCGTTCATTCCAGTTCTGGGAGAATCACTACCTTTGGGCGAATTTTGTCGCGTTTGCCGTGGCTGCTTCCTCCAGCTACATACTAAATAAAAATTGGACTTTCAGAGATAATAATCGAAGAATCCGTATTCAATATTCCAAGTTTATTTTAGTCAGCGCAGCCGGACTGTTAATAAATGAAACAATACTGTATTTACTTGTGACACATGCTGAAATCCATGATTTAATTGCCAAAGCAATGGCGATCAGCGTTGTTTTGTTTTGGAATTTTACAATCAATAAAATATGGACTTTCCGTCCGCAGCAAAACAGCCAGAATGAACAGTTGTAAAATACAGCAGTTTAAGTTATAATCACGATGATCAGAAATGAAAAAAGCATCCATATTTAAGGCGTTTTCCCTTGTAATTCCCGTCTATAACGAGGAGAAAAGAATAAAAAAATCTCTTGAAAGGATCGTTCAATATCTGGATAAAAAATGCGATGAATATGAGATAATAATTGTTGATGACGGCAGTACCGATAGGACACTCGAAGTGATTAATGAGGTAAGTAATGACCGCTTCAGGATAATTAAATCGGAAAAGAACAGAGGAAAAGGTTTTGCTGTAAAAAAAGGTATGCTTACGGCAAAATATGAATATGTCCTTTTTTCAGATGCGGATCTTTCAACTCCGATTGAAGAGATTGAGAAGTTTGAACAATATGCTGCAGACTTTGATATCATAATCGGTTCACGGGCGATCAAAGGATCTAATATTGAGATCCATCAGTCAAAATTCAAGGAATTTCTGGGTCGGGTGGGAAACAGGTTAATCCAGCTGGTTTTACTGCCGGGTATACAGGATACTCAGTGCGGATTCAAACTATTCAATAAAAAAAGTACGGCAATTTTTGAAAAGCAGACGATAGACCGATGGGGATTTGATTTTGAGATTTTATGGCTCGCCAGAAAAATGGGTTTTAAAATCAAGGAAGTGCCGGTACATTGGATCAATGACTTTGGCACAAAAGTATCCGGATTTTCGCATTATGTTAAGACATTTAGAGAATTGCTGAAAATTAAATGGAATTCCATGCTTAAAAAATATAATTTCAAAAAAAATGACTGAGACACCAATATTTGATCAGGAGAATGTCCTTGTCTCTGGCGGGGCAGGATTCATCGGGTCTCATTTATGTGATGAGTTGGTGAAAAAATATAAAGTTATCTGCATTGATAATTTTATCACCGGTCAGGAGCGGAATATTGACCAGCTTTTGGATCATCCGAATTTTGAATTTGTCAGGCATGATATTAATGAACCGATTGATCTGGCTAAATATCCGGGTTTGAAGAAATTTAAAGTGGAATTTCAGGGAGTCCAACAAATATATAATCTGGCCTGCCCGACATCCCCGAAAGAATATAACAGAATTCCGATTGAAACACTTTTGACTAATTCGCACGGTACCCGCAACATGCTGGAGCTGGCGGTTAAATATAAGGCGAAATTTCTACACGTTTCCAGCTCTTCAGTATATGGCGAGCCTCTGGAAGAAGCGCCGTTTCAGGAAGACTACTGGGGATTTATCAACCCAGTCGGTCCCAGAAGCTGTTATAACGAGGGTAAGCGATTTGCCGAGAGTATGGTTACAAATTATAAAAGGGCTTACGAGTTGGAAACAAAAATCCTGCGTGTTTTTAATACATTCGGACCCAGAATGCGCATGGATGACGGACGCATGATCCCTGATTTTGTTGTATCTGCCATTGAGAATCGTGATATTGAAATATATGGAGATGAAAACGCCAAAAGCACTTTTTGCTATATTAACGATTTGATTGAAGCCATAACCAGAGCAATGAAAGCAAATTTCACCGGAATTTTAAACATCGGTAACCCGCAGGAGCATAAGATTGTCGATATTGCCAAAGAAATTGTTAAACTGACTCAATCTGAATCGAAAGTAGTATTTAAAGAAGCATTGCCGTTTACCTCAAAACAGGGGGTGCCTGACATTACATTAGCCAAAGCAAAATTAGGCTGGTTTCCGGTTGTACCATTGTCGAATGGGCTGAAGGAAACTATAGAATATATGAAAGGGAGCAGTCATATTTTAAATTTTAATCCAAATAAACTTTAACAAAAAATTATGTCACCAACACCAAAAAAGATCAAAAGCTATATTTTTACATCAGAGTCGGTTACCGAAGGGCATCCAGATAAAGTCTGTGATCAGATTTCCGATGCGATTTTGGACGAACTATTAAAGCAGGATAAATTTTCTCATGCGGGAATTGAAACTTTCGCTACAACCGGATTAGTAGTAGTGGGAGGGGAGATCCGAACAAACGGGTATGTGGATGTGGCGGATGTCGTCAGAAAGACGATCAAAGAAATTGGCTATGATGATCATGAGATTGGTTTTCACTGGGAGGATTGCGGAGTAATGGTGACGATTAACGAACAAAGTCCGGATATTGCCCAGGGGGTGGACAGCGGTAAAGGGAAATTTAAAGAGCAGGGTGCCGGTGACCAGGGGTTAATGTTTGGTTACGCATCAAATGAAACAAAAGACTTAATGCCTCTGCCAATCGCGCTGGCGCACAAAATTACCCATCGTTTGGCTCAGGTGAGAAAAAATAAAACCCTGCCGTATTTAAGGCCGGACGGAAAATCCGCGGTTGCCGTTGAATACCAAAACGGAAAACCAAAAAGAATCGACACTGTAATTGTCGCAACTAGTCACAATGAAAATATTTCATCCAAAAGGATTGAAAGAGATGTTATTAACAAGGTTATTAAACCGGTGTGCGGAAAGTATGTTGATTCGAAAACAAAATTCTTTGTCAATGCGACAGGCAGGTTTGTAAAATGCGGTCCGCCGGCGGATGCGGGACTTACGGGGAGAAAAATTATTGTTGATACATACGGCGGTCACGGCAGTCATGGTGGAGGAGCGTTTTCCGGCAAAGATCCTTCAAAAGTTGACCGGTCCGCGTCATATATGGCGCGCTACATAGCAAAAAATGTTGTTGCGGCCGGACTTGCTGAAAAATGTGAAGTACAGCTGGCATACGTAATCGGTTACGCGAAGCCGATCAGCGTGCTTGTCGATACCATGGGAACCGGAAAGATATCTGAAGAAAGAATAGTTGAGCTCGTTAAAAAGAATTTCCCGATGACTCCGGCTGGAATAATCAACCATCTGAAACTGCTCAGGCCGATTTATAAGAAAACCGCGGCTTATGGCCATTTTGGCAGAAACGATAAGGATTTTACGTGGGAAAAGACAGATAAAGCTGCTGTATTAAGAAAAGAATTAAAGAAATAGAAAATGGCAAAGATTCTGGTAACAGGCGGAGCCGGATTCATCGGTTCGCACGTCGTGGACGAACTTGTACGGAAAAAACACAAAGTTGTAGTAATTGATAATTTGTCTTCAGGCTATGAGAGGAATGTAAACAAACGATCAAAGTTGTATCGTTTAAGCATTGATTCCAAAAAGATTGCGGATGTTTTTCGCAGGGAAAAATTTGATTATGTTTTCCATTTGGCCGGTCAGATTGATATTCGTAAATCCATTAATAATCCAATCGCTGATGCAAATACGAATATTGTTGGATCCATAAACATTCTCCAGCAGTCCGCTAATCACAAAGTTAGGAAAATAGTATTTTCCTCGACGGGTGGAGCAATCTACGGCGAAACAAAAAATGTTCCCGCAACTGAGAAGAATCCTGAGGTGCCGATTTCACCCTATGGTATAGGAAAATTAGCGGTGGAAAAGTATCTGGAATATTTCAAAATACAGCATCATCTTGATTATTCGGTTGTTCGCTATTCAAATGTTTACGGTCCGCGACAGAATGCTAAAGGCGAGGCAGGAGTAATATCCATATTCATCAACAACGCAGTAAACGGAAAACAATCAGGAATCAACGGTACAGGAAAACAGACAAGGGACTTTCTTTATGTCAAAGATGCCGTAAAAGCAACCGTAATGGCAATGCAGAAAAAGGGGCGCGTTATGAATGTCAGTACAGCCAAGGAAACTAGTATTCTGGAACTGTACAACCAGATAATAAAGATAGGAGAATTTTCCGCGAAACCTGTATTTAGAAATTCGCTAGCTGGAGACCAGCAACGCAGCTGTCTGAATGCACAGAAAATAAAAAAATCCTGGGGATTTTCCCCCAGCTATTCTCTTGAACGGGGATTAACAGAAACAATTAAATGGTTTAGAGAAAATATATGAGAATTTTGGTAACAGGCGGAGCGGGGTTTATTGGCTCGCATTTATGTGAGAGTCTGGTTAATAGCGGTAATGAAGTTATCTGTGTGGATAATTATTTTACCGGACAGAAAAAAAATATTCGAGACCTGCTCGATAATAATAATTTTGAATTAATCAGGCATGATATAACTTTCCCATTATTTTTGGAGGTTGATCAGATCTATAATTTAGCTTGTCCGGCATCGCCGATTCATTACCAGAGAAATCCGATCAAAACAATCAAAGTTTCAACGGTGGGGGTGGTAAATATGCTTGGAATGGCCAGAAGGTGTGATGCGCGTATTTTGCAGGCATCTACATCCGAAGTTTACGGTGATCCGAAAGAACATCCGCAAAAAGAAGAATACTGGGGGAACGTCAATCCGATCGGACCCCGAAGCTGTTATGACGAGGGTAAAAGAGTTTCCGAGTCGCTGATGTATGCATATAAGTTTCAAAATAAGGCAGATATCCGTATTGTCAGGATATTCAATACATACGGTCCAAAGATGGCGTTCAATGACGGGAGAGTGGTTTCCAATTTTATCCTTCAGGCACTCAAAGGAGAGGATATAACAATTTACGGCAAGGGAGATCAGACCAGAAGTTTCTGTTTTGTTTCGGATATGGTGAGAGGAATAATTTCAATGATGAACTCAGAAAATTTTGGCGGTCCGGTGAATCTTGGTAATCCGGTTGAATCAACCATTATTGATCTGGCGAAAAAAATAATTGATCTGTCAGGTTCGAAATCTAAAATTATATTTAAAGATCTTCCACAGGATGATCCGGTAAGAAGGAAACCGGATATATCATTGGCGCAGAAAAAATTGAACTGGAGTCCGGAAATTGGAATTGATGACGGTTTGATGAAAACCATCCAATGGTTTAAGAACGAATTAGCTATCCATTAATCAGTGTTTATTACTTTAATTAATACGAACAGATAAATTTATGAAACTATCGGTAATTGGCATCGGGTACGTCGGGCTTGTTACTGCAACCTGTTTTGCAGAATTAGGAAATACTGTGACCTGCGTTGATATTGATAAAAAAAGAATTGAGAATCTTAAAAAAGGCATTATTCCTATCTATGAACCGGGTCTTTCGGAACTGGTAAAGAAAAATATCAAGCAAAAAAGAATAATTTTTACGACCAGCACTAAATTGGCGGTATTGAACAGTACAGTTATATTTATTGCCGTGGGAACACCTTCCGATAAAGACGGTCAGGCTGATTTGAAGTATGTAAAGCAGGTAGCAAAAGAAATTTCCATACATATGAAAGATTATCGAGTGGTGGTAAATAAAAGCACAGTGCCGGTCGGAACAGGGGATATTGTCACCAGAATTATACAAAAAAAATACAAAGGCAAGTTCAGTGTTGTTTCAAATCCTGAATTCCTGCGTGAAGGCTCAGCGGTATATGACAGTATGAATCCGGACAGGATAGTAATCGGCAACGGTGACGCCAAGGCGCACAAAATAATGGAAGAATTATACCGGCCATTTAAGGCACCGATCGTATTTACAGACGTAAAAAGCGCTGAACTGATAAAATATGCGTCCAACTCCATGTTGGCCACGCAAATCTCATTCATCAACAGCTTGGCGAATATCTGTGAAAAAGTGGGAGCGGATGTTGATTTTGTGGCGGAAGGAATGAAACTGGACAAAAGAATTGGCAGACATTCCTTTTTATCAGCTGGGGGAGGATATGGCGGAAGTTGTTTCCCGAAAGATGTGAAGGCCTTGATTAAGGCATCCGATAAATACGGCTATAATTTCACTATACTGAAAGCGGTAGAATCAGTAAATGAAGCACAGAAAAGGCACGTGATTACAAAGACAAAAAAACTGATCGGCAGTCTCCGCGGAAAAACAATCGGTGTATGGGGACTGGCATTTAAACCACAAACGGATGATATGCGGGAGGCAATTTCAATTGTAGTGATTGAAAAACTTCTCGCAGACGGAGCGAAAGTAAAAGCTTTTGATCCCGTGGCGCAAGATGAGGCACGCAACATATTTAAAGATAAAATTAAATACTGCAAAGATGTCTGGGAAACAGCACAGGATGTAGATGTGCTGATAATTCTGACCGAATGGCCGGAATTCAAAGAAATTGATCTATTAAAGTTGAAAAAAATAATGGACAAACCCTATATTATGGATGCCAGAAATATATTTTCACTGGATGAAATGGAAGAAAAAGGATTTCATTATCTAAGTATTGGCAGATAAAAAAATGCGGTTAATTGTCACAATTCCTGCTTTCAACGAAGAGGAAAACATAGTGGAAGTTATCAAAGAGATACCACGCACGATTCAGGGAATATCTGAAGTAAAAGTTTTAGTATTGGACGACGGCTCAACAGACAGAACGGTAGAAAGAGCTAAAAGTGCCGGCGCAGATTACGTATTATCTCATAAAAAAAACAAAGGCCTGGCAGCAACATTCCAGGATGCGATGGCAGCTGCTTTAGAAAACGGAGCGGATGTGATTGTGAATACCGACGGTGATAATCATTATAACCAGTCCCGGATTCCGGACCTGATCCGTCCGATAGTGGATCAGCAAGCGGATATTGTGATTGGTGACAGGGAGATCAGAAAATTAGAATATATGCCGGCTGCCAATAAGTATCTCAATCTGATCGGTAGTTTCTGTGTTTCCCGTCTGATCGGAATAAAAAAGACGATTGATGTCTCCTCCGGTTTTCGTGCTTATACCAGGGAAGCGGCAATGAGAATATCGATTCTCTCTAAACATACCTATACTCACGAAACATTGATTCAGGCGGTAGATCATAATCTAATCGTGACGTCTGTTTTAATCAAAGCACGAAAGGTTACAAGAAAATCCAGGCTGATTAAAAATATTCCTAAACACCTAGCCCGTTCAATATTTGTTATACTGAGGGTTTTCACGGTGTATAAACCACTGAGAGTCCTGTCGTTCATGGGGTTCGTTGTGTTCATCCCCGGCTTGTTTTTGGTATTGAGATTCCTTTATTTTTACTTTTTTACAGTTAGAGGCGGAGAAGGGCATATCCAGTCCTTAATTATCGCCGCTATTCTGATTTTGCTTGGCTTCCAGATTTTTGTTCTGGGTTTAATAGCGTCGGCAATCGGTTGGAACCGGAAAACACTTGAGGAAATTTTATACAGGAACAAAAAAAACACCCTTCAAAAATGAAGATACTGTTTATCACCAGAAAATATCCGCCGAAAGTCGGTGGCATGGAGAATTACAGCTACGGCCTGATCAGTAATATAGATTGTCATAAACATATTATTGCTTTAAAACATTCGCAGTATCATCTGATCTGGTTTTTGCCGTACGCATTTCTAAAAAGCCTGGTAATGTTTTGGCATGTTGATATTATTTATTTGTGTGATTCTCTGCTCGCACCGCTGGGATATCTATTAAAAGTAATAACGCGGAAACCGGTTTTTGTAACTGCGCATGGACTTGATGTAACCTATAATAGATTCTGTTATCAGAAAATGGTCACCCCGTTTTTAAAAAAAATGGACAGGGTTTATGCGGTGAGCCAGAACACAGTTGAAGAATGTGTGAAAAGGGGAGTAAAGAGAAAAAAATGCATCTTTATTCCAAATGGCGTTGCCCAGCCGGAACCGGGTACAAAATATCAGAAAAAAGACCTGGAAAGGTTTCTGGATTTATCGCTTGAAAACAAAAAAGTCTTATTGTCTCTGGGAAGATTGATTCCGAGGAAAGGTGTGGAATGGTTTATCGAAGAGGTTGTTGAAAAATTACCTTCCAATATCATATATGTGGTAGTCGGAGAGGGTGAAAACAGAGAAGTGATAGAACATTCCGTTCACGACCAGGGATTAGGGAATAGAGTCTTTATCGTCGGCAGAGTCAAGGATATAGAGAGGGAAATGTTGTTTCAGACTGCCGATGTTTTCGTGATGCCGAACATCCGCGTGGAAGGTGACGTGGAGGGTTTTGGGATTGTGGCGATTGAGGCGGCTATCCAGGGTTTGCCGGTTGTGGCGTCAAATATAGAGGGGATCAACGATGCGATTATTGAAGGTCATAATGGTTTTTTGGTGGAGTCGGGGAATGCTCAGGCTTTTGAGGATAAAATAAGGTATATTTTGGACCAGGAAGATATAAAATCATTATCGGAACAAGTTTCAGATTATACAAAACAGAATTACAGCTGGCAACATGTCAGCAATTTGTACCTGCAGGAATTTGAGCAATGGGAGAAGAATAAAAGAATCAGTAAAAATTGAGGCAACGTGGCAAGAAAAAAAGTAGCTATTATTATTAAGTATTTTTACCCGATCAAAAGACCTTCGGGTATTTCTAGTTTTGTTTACCAATTGGCAAAAAATCTGGCAAATGAGGTTGATCTGACGGTAGTATCCTACAACAAAGAAGAAGATGACAGGACATCTTATAATCATGACGGTTATCAGATAATAAAAGTTAGCGGATTATTCCCGGTGCAGTCAGCCAGAAAAATAAACAAATTGAATCCGGATACGGTAATTATTTTTAGCGGAATATTTGAACCCCTGAAAACAGTACTGTATTTTGGTTTAATCTCCGCATTGATCAAAACAAAGAATCAAGTCTTTTGCCAGGCAACAAACTATAATAGAGAGAATTTGCCTGCAATATTCGGTATGTTCCTTAAGCGATTCAAATCTGTCATCGCGACCAATGAACATTTATTCAATCAGTATAAAAAAATCGGCAAGGATTCGATTATAATTCCACCGGCTGTAAGCATTGCTGATATCGAAAGCTTAACTCAAGTAAAGATTAATAAACCAAAAGATTTAAGAATTGGCTTTGTAGGACATTTTTATAATATCAAAGGGCCAGACCGATTGCTGAATACATTTTTGAAAATCAATCCCAGCAATGCTGATATAATATTTTCCGGCGGCGACGGACCGGAGAAATCGGCAATCGAGCAAACGGCAAAAAAAGATGCAAGAGTATCGATTATTGGTTGGCAGGAGAACCTGATGCCGTATATTGCTTCCTGTGATCTTCTGGTATTGCCATATCGTGATTCATATTCGGTTCTGGGTGTTTCACAAGCGGCACTGGAGGCAATGGCGCTTTCCATACCGGTAATTGGCACCAATACGCCGTCTTTGGCGTTTTTAATTCGGGACGGGTATAATGGCTATATTATAAAAGATGATGAGGATCTGAAACAAAAACTGGAATACCTACTTAACAATCCGGAAAAAAGATTAGAGCTTGGCCGGAATGCCCGCGATACAATAGAAAAAGAATTTGAAATTAATAAAATTACTAAAGCATATCTGAATATTATATGATTCCCGTCAGAAATTCATCAAACAAAATGGGATCAAGGATAGTAATAAAGTCTGATTTATTAAATTAATTTACAATAATTTCTAAAGGGATGAACAATCAAAAAGAAAGTTACGAAAAGACAGAGGAATATTACAACAAATACGGTAGTTGGTATGACGATGAGCGCATTAGCGGGTATTATGAAATGATCAACAAAAAAGAGGTGGAGATCGTGGAAAAATACGGCAAGGATAAAAATGTACTGGAAATCGGGTGCGGTACCGGAATTATTTTAAATGAGGTAAATAAATTCGCGCATATCGCAAATGGAATTGATTTGTCACCCGGAATGTTGGAAAGGGCAAAGGAGAAGGGTTTGCAGGTACAAGTGGCAAATGCCAAATCCATTCCGTTCAATGACAAAACTTTTGATGTTGTTTATTCTTTTAAAGTACTGGCGCATATACCGGAAATAAAGGAAACAATCAAAGAGGCGGTCAGGATTGTCAAAGATGACGGAACACTCATTTTGGAATTCTATAACCCTTACAGCATGAAAAAACTGACGAATCTGATTTACAATGTGGTGAAAAAAAGGGATGTCTATATCCGTTACGACAGCCTCAACAAAATAAAGTCTTATCTGCCGGAAGGATGGGAGATTGTGGATTATTGCGGAATAAAAGTTTTGGCGATGGGGCAGAAATTGTCTACCAACCCTATTTCCATGTCTTTGGAAAAAATGATGGCTGGTTCATTTATGAAGCGCTTCGGCGGATATATGGTCGTAGTAATAAAGAAAAAGAATGCCTAAAAAGCTGTTTATTATAATTGTTACATGGAATGGTCAAAAGTTCATTCAAGATTGTTTGAATTCAGTGTATCAACAAACTGAATCAGGATTTGGTGTGATAGTGGTAGATAATAAATCAGAAGACCGGACCAGGGAGATAATCAAAGAAAACTTTAAAGACGTTATCCTGATAGAAAATGATAATAATCAGGGTTTTGCGAAAGGCAATAATATCGGGATTAACAAGGCATTATCGCTTGGTGCTGATTATGTGGTGCTACTGAACCAGGACACCGAAGTATCAGATAACTTTGTAAAAAGCGGGGTGCAGTATTTAGAAGATAATGTTAACGTCGGCCTGGCATCGCCGATCATTCAGTATCCGGACAGCGATAAAGTATGGTTTGCCGGTTCAAAGCTGTTTCGTGGAAAGGATATTTTAAGTCACCCGACAACGAAGGTAGGGGAGCACATCAATAAAAAATCCGCGCTTGAGAAAATTGATAAAAATATCACTGCTGATTGGCTCCCGGCCTGTGCGCTGTTTATCAAGAAAGATGTCTTTCAGAAAATCGGTCTGATTGATGAATCATTTTTTATGTACGGTGAGGATTTGGATTTCAGCCTGCGCGCTTTGCGGGCGGGTTATCAACTCGGTGTTGTTAGTAATATGACGATTGTTCATAAAGAACAATTGAACTCTAAAATAAGTATTAACTTAGGATTATTTAAAAAAATATTGTACAAAGCAAGGGCGCGGTGCAAAATCGTTCAGCGGTATTACAGCATCAGCGAAAAATGTTATTATATAATCAAATTGATATATACGCCTTTTTTTCAGTTAGCCTATGCAGTTAGAAAAATCATTTCTTAGAATCTGTTTTGCCTTTGCCATATATTTATCGGCAATTTTAGCTTTAGCAGTTTTCGGCTTTTTTTCAAAGATTCCGGTCGCAGTAGTATCAGTTATGTTTATTGCTCTATCAGCTTATTACCTGCTAAGGACTGTATTAGCACCGAAAAAAGAACAGAAGAATAAAACCGCAATAGTTTCTTTTTTTATTATCCTGCTTTTCAGTTTGATAGCCGGATATTTTCATCATGATATACCGACGGCCAGGGATGATTTGAGTTATATCTATTCAGCGGACAGACTGACGCAGTCCGGGTCTTTGGTATGGGAGGATTATTTTACGCGCCCGGTGCATGGCGTCAGAAATCTGGACGGTGACAAATTTACATCCCAGTTTTTACCTACCTATACCGGGTATTTAGCTGTATATCATATGTTTGGCGGATTACAATTTTTGTTGTGGGCAAATGTTTTACTGATGTTACTTACTTTCGGTATATTTTACTTCTTGGTGAAAGAGCTGGCAGGTGGAAAGGCATCGCTGATCGCGCTGATATTTTTGCTTTCTACCTATGTGTTTTTCTGGTTTCCGAAAAGAACCAATGTTGAAAATATCTCGATATTTTTTATCTGGCTTGGAGTGTGGCTAGCGGTACTTGCCGTTAAAAAAAGAAACCCAAAATATATAATGGGTGGGTTAATTCCATTTTCGCTATTAACATTAACAAGGCCGGAAGGTTTGATATTTTTTGCCGTGTATTTGGTTGTGGCAGTTTATTTGATTCTTTACAAATATAGAAAAGAATTTGTAAATAACAGATTATCCATCTGGCTCGGGGCGGGAATCACCGTTTTGAATCTGGTAATTTTCTATTTTTACGTCATGTATTACGAGGCCGGATATATCATGACCCAGGCTTTGGACGTTATAGAAGGCTTTGATTATATATACAAAAATACTGCAATCCTATTATTATCTGTTTTATTAGTCGGTGGATTGATATTTGCCTTGATTAAGTTTTATAAAAGGATTGATTTTAATAGATTACTGTTTTATCTGATTATTTCATCGATAGTTATATTTGAGTTGATATTTTTGGCTTTTGAAAATTCAGGTGAATTAACATGGACTGTTTATCGGACCCAGTATGTATTTGAAAATTTTGCTTTTTATTTTTACTTTATCTTTATTTTTATTATTTTACTGGGATTACGAAAAAAACTTTTCACTGTCAATGAATTTATAGTAACCCTGGTATTATTGCCGGCATTTCTTTTTATTATTGAACCGAATATCGCCCTGGACCAACCCTGGTTTATGCGGCGCTTTTTCCCGACATTGATCCCGCTTTTTGCCGTCCTGTCTGCTGTAGTGATCGTCAGGCTCGATCTGCCGAAAAAACAATTAAGGACGGCAGTAACACTGATCGCAATCATCGGGATTATTTCCGCGAGAACGATTTTATTCTTTGTTGAAAACAAAGGACTAACAGGACAAGTCGAAGAGTTTAATAAAATATTTCACAAAGACTCTCTGGTGGTAATGGACCCCGGTTGGGGCTGGCAGAAGATAGCATTGATCCAGCACTATTTTTACGATATGGATACATTGCCGAATATTGATCTGTATCGCTCCGAAGAGTTTAAAAAAGATCTGCCGGAAGTATTGCCGATGTATCCGGATTGGGAACAGAATAATGATGATTTACTAGGGATTATGAACTGGCAGATGGACAAATCGGAACAACATTTTATTAATCTATTGGATCAATATGAAGAGGTATATATAGTTACCGACGAAGAAAGCTCAAACTATTTTAACGGCTTCGCTGATCAGAACCTGGAATCAGTGGGCAATTTTACATTTAGATACAAAGAACTGAACAAAGAATCCAGTATTACCGGGTATATCCAGCAGACTAAAATTATTGATCTGAAAAAAATCAGGGGTTTGCAGGATTCGATTCCTCCGAATAGGATAAGCCGGCAAGAAATAAATTTGTTTATCTATAAAGTTAAGGATATCAGGGCATATGTCCCGTTTGAATATGTATCAGTGATGACAGATGACATGGAAAAGGGTAAATATTATGTTACCCGCAATGAACTTGATTTACAGACATATAAAAAAGACCTACAAAACGTTGTAAGAGATGTTGACCTCGGGATAGATTAATTGAAAGGCGGAATCTATTTAATATAATTCATGAATTTCTTTTCCACCACCCGGTTGGAATAAATTTTGTGCAGGAAAAATATTTCTTTGAATACCAGAAAGACGGTGTAAAAGATTACCAGCAAAAGCGACAGGGGATAGTATTCCCAATTGCCGTGTTTTTGCATCAGTACGTCAGTGATGACTGTAACTGTGATAATATTCATTGAAGTCGGATATTCTGAGATGTCTTTTGCTGCTGCAATAATAATGTTTTTAAGTGACATCTTGCTTCTTATTGTGCTTATTTCCGGTTGAGGATTCTGACTCGCCGGCTGTAACCCGTTATCCTGTACCATATTTGCAATTTGATATTTCGGATTATCTTTTCTTTCCAGCATGTAAAACAGGGTAGAAAGCATCCCTTTTTTTACGGGATTGCCGGAAAAAATCACTAAAATCAGACCGACAAAAAGCACCCAAGTTTCATTTACCAGATAGTAGGAGAAGATCACCAGTCCGAGGAAAATAAAAGGGATTACTAAAGCATGATTCAGCGAGTCCAGAAATATTCCGTTCACGGAAGGTTTTTTCCGGTAGCGCGCAATTTCACCGTCAACGCAATCAAATATATATCCCAACTGGATCAGTATCAGGGCCGGTACGGACCATTTGTATCCACCGAAGGCAAGTAATATAGAGCCGGCGATGCCAAAAAACGCCTGTATCAATGTGGCTTGATTGGCAGTCAGCGGTGTATGTAGCAGAATCCAAGTAAAATAAATAGAAACTTTTCTGATCACATATTTTGCGTACCAGACAGTTTCTTTTTTTGGATCCGGCTGGATTGTTGCTTTTAATTCTTTAATAGACGGAAGTGTTCCCATGCTATATTTTACCATTATTAATTTCTGATTCGTTGATGTGTTTCTGCACATCCAAAAGGTCCTCTTCAAAATCAATTTCTTTGCAGTAGTTGTTCTCAATATTGATTGCCTTCAGTTTCAATTTATCGGATAAAGTCAGGTTTTCAAGAGCCTTTTCAAAATAATCTTTTTGACCGACTTTGCGGAGCTCCTCCATAAATAGTTTTAAATCCTTCTGTTTAACCATATTAATGCCGACTGCTTCACCCTCGCCGTTTTTTACCTCTTTGGAGAGCTCTCTGATAAATCCGATGTCTGACAGGGTATATTTTATTTCTTCATCTGCACACTTTTTCGTATCCACTAGGCAGGCGGAATCCTGCGAAACTTTCAGCAAATCCAAAACAGCAGAATCAAAATAGACGTCGCCATTCAGCCAGATAACATCGTCATTCATTTTCTCAAGTGCTATCAGCAGGCTTTTAGCCGTATTGGTATGTGCATATGCATCATTATAGACAAAAATTCCTTCCGGATGCGCCTCCATGATTATTTCTTTTTTATATCCTACAACAATAAAAATATTATCCAAACCGTCAATTTTGGACAACTTGGATATTTGCGCATCTAAAATTGTCATTTCGTTTTTCAGACTTGTGAGAGGTTTTGGAATCAATGTTCCGAATCTGGTTCCCATGCCGGCGGCCAAGATGACAGCTTTCATTTCAATTTGGTATTATTGTTTAAATATTATTTCTTTAATTGCATCAACTTTTATATTCTTTTTTACAATCAGTGAATGTAAAAATTTTAAAAGGGGGTAATTTTTCAGGGGGACTATGGTATCTAGGATAGCAATCGTGTTTATCCCTTCGATCGTTTTCCCCTGTTTTTTCATTATCAGGACGGCTTTTTTTGCCGATATCCCTTTGCCTAATAATATACCAAATTCCCTGTTTCTAGTAGACCCCGTACAGGACATCCAAAGATCATTGCTCCAGGCCTGGCTTTTCATGCTAAATGTGGCTTTATTAGCTCCAAAATGGCCTATAGCGATGTTTTCCAGCTCATCTGCAATAACTGTTATAATATGCGTTTCCGAGCCATAGGAGAAGCCCATTCCCTTAATTATCCCCGCCAGGACGGAAACCACGTTTTTAAAGGCTGAAGCGTATTCTACTCCCACCAGATCATTACTCGGATAAACGCGCAGATTGCTGGATTCAAAAATATTTACCAGAGTAGGCAGGATTTTTTTATCTTCACATGCCATAGTCGCGCCCAAAGGTTATGTTTAAAAAGATCAGCGGCAATTGTTCCGCCGGCAAATAAAGCGTATTTGAAATTTTTGTTTTTAAGCTCTGCTCTGACAATTTGCGAAAGTCTTTTACCTGACTGATAATCAAGCGCCTTAGATGTGTTGACAATTGATATGCCGTTGGGTAAATACGGCTTGATTATTTTCATTACTTCCCTGGTTGCATTTGAGGGAATTGCCAAAACAAGAATGTCGCAATCTTCCAGTAATTCTTTGACATTGTTTGCAAAAATAACACTCCGCGAAACCTTATAATCCTGGTATAACGAAAGGTGAGTGCGTTCTTTTCTTAAATGTGCCATAAGGGTTTTATCACGGTCATATCCGTATATATTTAAACCGGTGTGTTTTCTGTCGAAATGTTTCAGGAATGCGTAACCAAAATTACCCAGTCCGTAAATTGATAGCTTCGTTTTTTTAATATATTTATTCATTATTATTTGAAGACTTATTGAAAAATGGGAAGATTTCCTTGATCAGCTTTATATCATAGGAGGATAAAAATTTTAACAGGTATAATGCAACCAGATACACAATAGTGCTGACAATTGAGTTGAATACTATATTAATTCTGCCGGAAAGTTCAAAGAATATCACCGACATAAGTATTCCTGATAATAGGGCGGGAAATAAATATTTTAATCCTATAAACATTCCCTGCTTAAAATATTTCTCTATGTAAATATAAAATAGTACGCCCAAAACTAATTCGGATACCAAAGTCGCGACGGCCGATCCGGTAAAACCATAGCGGGGGATTAAAAACAGATTTAGTACAATATTCAAAACAGCAGTAATACCCTCGATTGTCGCACGGATTTTTTGTCTGTTGATCGCGGTGATTGATTCTGCAGAAGAATAGGTAAAGAATCGGATAATGATTATAATACCCATGATTTGCATCACAACCGCCGCAGGCAGATATTCCTTCCCATAGATAAGGTTAATAATCTGATCTGCACCAAACAAGAAAATGACTGTAATTGGAACTGCCATAGCCAGAAGGTATTTCTGGATTGTATGGGTGATTCTGCTGAACTTCTCTTTATCGGTCAGGCTGAATTTATATATATATGGCAAGGCAACCTGGAAAATAATCTGCGGTATCATATAGAAAGCAACAACCAGCCGATATGCCGCAGAATAAAGTCCGACATCCACCTCCGTCTTCATGATTGAGAGCATTACAATATCGATCTGAAAGTAAACAATAAAAAATACAGAGGATATACAGAATATCCACGAACGTTTCAGCATAGCGGGTATTTCACGCAGTTTGACAACCGGACGGATATATTTGAAAACAAAAACCAGATAGATAAGAAATAACAAAGCAGAGACGAATAGCTGGATATAGGCGATAACTTTTACTTCAGGTTTGTACAATACAGAAACCAATACCAATGAAAGAAACAAGACAGAATAAATAATCTGTTGCCAGCTAATCAGATAAAATTTTGTTAACGACTGCAGAGTTGACTGGTATATTTTTCTGCTTTCGAAAAGAAGTTCTGCTACAGCGAGAATAATAAACAGTTCAATAATTATAGCTGAATAACCGACCAGGTTAATAATTATTGCCATTAATCCGTACAAAAACAGTGAGAGCACCAGTTCAATCACTAACCCGTTGCCCAGCAGGGTAGCCAGTTTTTCCTTATCCCTTGAACCTTCAATCAGGCTGTATCTGGAAACACCCAGATCATTAAACACCATAAACAGGTTTACAAAGGCTATTACGGTGGCGTATTGCCCGAACTGTTCAACACCCAGGAATCTCGCTAAAAGTATTCCAATCACAGCACTAATCACCCGGAATAATATGCGGGAGAACATTAGAAATATGGTGGAAGAAAATATTTTTTTTATGCTCATTCTAAAAAAATCATATTTGTATATTATAACGGCGAAAATGAATTTTCGCCTACGCGGGATGGAACAAATTTATCTATCAAACGCGTAATATTTTTATAACACGAAGAGGAAGATTTATTATACATTATTCCTTTTCGCGTAGAGGAAGATTCATCTTTCGATGATTGTCCGCGTGTGGCGGACGATTTATCATATTTCAATCCTATCCGCGTAGCTGAAGATTTATCTTCAGCTGTAGGTAAACCATTTTTAATAGCGGATTGAAACGGATTAATCATCAAATCACGTAATCCTAGATTCACTACTGAATTATAAATCAATTTTATCAATTTTAATAATCAAATCATCATCTAAATGATAATTCTGGTAACTGGAATATTTGAAATCCGACTGGTCCTCTACTAAACCGGCACGCACTGGATTGAAATGTATGTAATTTAATTTTTCAATAAAATCCTGTTCATTTCTTATCCCATGCTCATAAAAGCTATGTTGCCATAATTGGCCGTTTTTTCCCAATATTTCATTGATAATTCTTGCAGATCTTCCTTTTATTGCTTTCATTATTTGGGAAATATTATGACCAGGCGAAAATGAATTTTCGCCTACGCGGGTTGGGATGCCCACATCATTAAAACGCGTAGCTGAAGATTTATCTTCAGCTGTATCAAAAGATTCATTTTCCGCTGTTTTCAATATTAAATGCACATGATTGGGCATAATGACATATCCTGATAGTAAAAACCCCATTATTTTTCTTAATTCATTTAATGCTTTGATAAACGCTACGCATAATCTTTCATTTGGTTCATAAATACCATGTATTAATTTACCAAAAACCCATTCTTTATTTAGAATATTAGTGGTAATAAAATAATATTGTTCCGGTAAATATATCTTTTCTAAAGTCATAATCGTTTTTTGACAAAAACGTAGCTAGCAGAAATAACAATTAATGTTAATGAGGTAATTAATATATTCAGAGAATTCAACCTCATTCCAAACTGTGTAGCGATATAAATTAGTATCGGGAGTGATAAAATAGTTAGAATAAAAGATAACAATATTCTGACCGTCGATTTAATCTCATTTTTTTTGAAAAATAGATAGCTCAAACAAAAACCGGGGAGAAAGGTAATAAATGGTATTCCGAGAATGATTGATAAAACTTGCTTCATTTTCTTTTTCGTAATGTAAATACCAAATGAATTGTCAGTAGTATAAGGTTGATGAAAAGGGTCCAGGTAATCGCGGGCGATCTTTCAAAAACCGAAATTTGGTTGGAATAGTACGGATCACCCAGAGACGTGTGGTTGCCCGAAACCAGATTATAAACCCCGGCATAGATAATCAGTCCCGCCAATACAATTAATCCGGCTAGTATTAATATCGCATTAATTTTTTCCAGTCTTTGTAGCATTAGTTCAGTTTCGTATATTGATAAATTGCAATTGATTCAGTTTGGTATACTTTTTTAAATTCAGAAGTATTGGCATAAATTTGGCTTTCCGGTTTTCCTCTCCATATTATTACGAACCGTATATCATACTTATCCAGATACTCTTGCGATTCAATGTCTTTTGGATAATAAGTCATTTTAAACATTTCATAAAGCACTTGTCTCTGATCTTCATAAGACGAAATAAATTCTTTTTCATCGTCTTCGGTATTTATTACATATGGTTTGATCAGCTTTCCTATTACTGTAGTGGGATTTGCTGACTGACCGGAATAGGAGTAGGTGTTTTCATCGCCCCGGAATTCAAATTCCATTGGTTTATGGAAATAGAATGTGGGAAAAATCATTACGTTGCCATTATAAAGGTAGGGCAGGAAAGTACCATACTTTTGGTCGTTGCGAATCGTTGTTAATACAGTGTCAGTTTTGTTTGAGTGGTCATTAAGCCATGTTATAGCCTCTCTGTATTCCTTGGTCGGTAGGACCGGTTTGCTTAAGCCGTTATAATTATCCAAAAGAAAATTAACGCCATGAATTCCTGAAGCCAGAATTGACAGGATAATTATTATCGCAATCGGGTATCTGGCTGATTTACCGAAGGCCCCTGAAATTTTGACAAAAAATATCGGAGCAAGCAGGCTGAGTGGAAGGAAAAGGAAGAATAGAAAGCGATATCCGACAAAATAAAAACCTAACAAATAACTGTGGGTCATAAACAAGCAAAAAAGGATCATCGACCACCAGAAAACTTTTAGAGGTGATTTTTTGGTAAAGAGGTTAATCAATGCTCCAAACAAACCGAAGATACTTAAAAAATAGCCGAGTATTGCGGGATGTTCCCAGATCGGATGTGCCGGCAGAAGATTTGACATTCCGATTGTTGATGCATAATAGATCGTTTTCAGGATATAATCCAGGGGATTGTTGCCGGAAGAAAAAATATATAGCCCAAATGCAATAATTGAAAATGCTACTAATAAGAAGGGAATAATCAGAACTTTCTTTTTGATGATAGATATGAAATATATTACTAAAGCAATTGATACTACAACCAGCGAGAGTTGATGGATTAGTGCCAGATTAAGTACTGTTATTAGAATTAGAAGCAAATATTTTTTTTGATTGGTTTTCTTGTACTGCAACAAATTCCAGACAATAAATAAAATCAGCAGGAAGCCAAAAAGCTGTTGCGGTGAAATAGTAAGAATCCGGAGCAGAGCTAGGCTGGTTCCGGCCAGTATCGCGGAAAGAAATGCCAGATGATGTTTGTTGTACAACTCCCAGGCGACCAGATAAACAGCGGTGACAATCAGCAGGTATATCAATATATATACAAGCGTCACAGTCATAGCGGGATCGATACTGGAAAATGAGCTAAAAGCGTACATGTAAATCTGGTTCAGAGGGTATACATTTTTATCCCAGCAATAGGGGATATTCACATTATCAAAGTTGATATAGAAATTATCACCCAAACCCAGTTCTCCGTTCTCGCCAATATGTTTAACTGAGCAGGCCACGGCAATGGAGTCTTTCCAGACCGGAAATTGCCCACTAACAAAATTAGGCAACCCTGCGATTGCCACTGAAATCAGCAATAGAACAAATATATAGGTGACGTGCTTTTTCATGAAAACATCTGTTTATCCTTTAAAATCTAGCATTTTTACTGCTTTTTGTAAATGAATAATTATCGTTGGTTGGTGGTTGATAATTACTTGCGTATTATGTATAATAAATAACGAAAACACCATATTTGATGCTTAAATCAGAATGATTTTATTTCAGCAAAAAATGAAAACTGTCATAGTAATTCCGGTATTTAATGAAGAGAAAACAATTGGTAATGTTTTATCCGACCTCAATAAGAATAATTACAATGATATAATTGTTGTTGATGATGCCTCATCAGATAAATCTGCCGAAATTGCACGGAATTATAATTGCATGATTATTGAGCATCTTATTAATCGTGGTCAAGGAGCGGCATTAAAGACTGGGATAGTATTAGCACTAAATGGAGGCGCAGACTATATTGTGACCTTTGATGCGGATGGACAGCATCAAGTTGGAGATATAAAACTTTTGCTAGAACCGCTATATGCAAAAAAGTGTGAAGTTACACTTGGATCTCGCTATCTTACGGAATTAAGTCAGCGTAAGATACCACTTATGAGGAAGGTTTTGCATCGTTTGGCAATCGTATATACGAATTTTACTACTAGGTTGAATCTATCTGATACACACAATGGACTTCGGGCAATGACAGCAGTAGCAGCTGAAAAGATTCACTTTTCGCAAGATCGTTATGCGCATGCATCTGAAATACTAGAAGAAATAGCGCATAAGCACATTTCATTTATGGAAATCCCGGTAACGATTAGTTATACTGATTATTCTTTGGCCAAGGGTCAAAAGATTGGAGATTTTATTAAAATATTATTTAAAATATTTGTTAATAAATTAAGGTAGTATGATTATAAAAATTTTTATTACTTTTTTTGTTGTATTTGCAATATCTCGTGTTATTCTTCGTCATCGTGAAGGGTCTGTAAAAAAGATCGCGTTGTTGATTTGGATTTTTATATGGTCTGGAATACTTTTCTTTGTTTGGTGGCCGAAAGTCAGTGATTATATTGCGCACAGTGTTGGAATCGGTAGGGGTGTAGATGCACTAGTATATATATCATTAGTTGCATTATTTTATGGTATGTTTCGAATTTACGTTAAGTTAGAGTTTGTCGAGCATGAGATTACTGGTCTAGTCAGAGAAATGGCATTGAGAGATAATAATAAAAAGGAATGGAAGTGAATCAATCTATAAAAGTGGATTTACCACTGGTTTCAGTTTTGGTGCTGAACAAAAATGGAAGAAAACTGCTTGAAATATGCATACCTTCAATACTGAAACAAAGTTATGAAAACATTGAAATCATTGTGATTGATAATGGTTCAAATGATGATTCTATTGAATATCTTAAAGATAAATTTACCCAAGTTATTATTATCGAGAATAAACAAGATATAGGTTTTTCTGCAGCGAATAATATTGGAATAAAGCAGTCAAGTGGAGAGTATATTTTTATTCTCAACAACGACACTGAAATGGATACACACTGCATTTCAAGATTAGTGAATGTTGCTAATGATGAGAAGTATAGTAAGGTGGGAATGTTCTCACCTAAAATACTTTCTTATTTTGACAGAAATGTGTTTGATAATGTAGGTCATTTAATATATAAAGATGGACTAAATAGAGGAAGGGGAAAACTTGAAAAAGATATTCATCAATACGATAAAATTGAAGAAATATGTTTTCCAAGCGGTTGCGCAGCTTTCTACAGAAAAAAAGTTTTGAATGAAATTGGTTTGTTAGATGAGGATTTTTATTATTTTGGTGAAGACACGGATCTTGGATTGAGGGCTAGAATGGCTGGCTGGATTTCAATGTATATTCCTGACTCTATAGTTTATCATATGTATTCGGCTACTGCTGGGAAATACTCTCCTAAAAAAGCTTTTCTTGTAGAAAGAAATAGGCTATGGGTGGCAATTAAAATATTTCCTATATCTTTATTACTAATAAGCCCCTACTATAGTTTAAAGAGATATTTGTATCAAATATATGGGGTTTTAGGAAAAAGAGGATCTGCAGGTAAGTATATCGAAAATTATTCAGCAGGATCTTTATTCTTTATATTACTAAAAGCGTGGTATTTCGGTTTAAGTGGAGCGCCAAAAATGTTGAAAAAAAGAAAAATTATTCAAAAAAATAAAAAGGTTACAAACAAAGAAATATATTCTTGGTTTATAAGATTTGGTATTTCAGTTAAAGAATTAACTCTAAAAGAATAATGGTGAACAAACCGATAAATAGAAAAATATTATTCACACATATAGCATTCTATATTTTATAACTACTATTATTAATAAATAAAAATTATGTCTCTAGATAAACTGAAAGAAGAGTGGGAAGATTTAGCCATTAGAGATCCATTTTGGGCAATTTTGTCAGACCCTAAACAAAGATTCAATAAATGGGACACTGATGATTTTTTTTCTACTGGTAAAAAGGAGATTGATACTGTAATGAAAGTAGCTACGACATTAGACTATCCAAAATACAGAGAAAAAGTGCTTGATTTTGGGTGTGGGGTGGGTAGGCTTACAAGAGCATTAAATAATTACTTTAAAGAATGCATTGGCGTGGATATCGCTGAGAATATGATATTAAAAGCCAGGGAATTGAACACAGATATGCCAAATTGTCATTTTTTAATAAATACAGAGAAAAATTTAAAGATATTTGATAGTAATTCTTTTGATATGATATATACTAGCCTAGTTTTACAACATTTACAGGATAAATCAATAATAAAATCATATATTATTGAATTTATAAGGACATTAAAAGTAGATGGTTTGTTGATTTTTCAGTTGCCTGCTTATATACCTTTAATTTACCGACTTCAATTAGTGAGAAAATTGTTTTTATTACTAAAATTTATGGGATTTAAGAATAAATATTTATACGAAAAGCTAAAACTATTTTCCATTAGCATGAGTTCTATTCCAAAAAAGGAAGTTGTTTCTTTTTTGAAAAGCAATGGGGTAAAAGTTCTGGAGGTTCAGGAAGAAAAATTCAATATAAAATCAAATCAGAGTGTAGTTTATTATGTTACCAAATGAAAAGTTGCAGACAAAAAACATTTCTAGGTAATAAAGATTCGTAATAGTTAAATGGAATTGAATAAAACAAAATGCGAATAGCCCAAGTAACTTCAACTTTTCCGCCCTATGAAGGAGGATCTGGAAATGTCTGTTACAATTTATCAAAAAAACTATCTATTTTAGGACATGATGTAACTGTATTTTTACCTGAAACCGAAAAAAGATTATCGCATAAATTGAATATGCCTTTCAAGATAAAATATTTAAAACCGTATTATTCAATTGGAAATGCGAGTGTTTTGCCATCTCTTAAAAAAATACTTATTGGATTTGATATTATCCACCTACATTATCCTTTTTTTGGTGGTGATATTATTGTTAAACAAGCCGCAAAAAAAAGAAATATTCCTTATGTAATAACCTATCATCAAGATGCCGAGGGCGATAGTCTATTAAAAAAAACTATTTTTCAAGTATATAATCTATTTTTTCAAAAATCTGTTATGGATGGAGCAAAAATGGTGCTAGGTTTATCTGATGATCATATTAATCATTCTCAAGTGAGTTACTTAAAGAAGAAAGAAGGCAAGGTTGCTATTATTCCCAATGGTATTAATTTAGAGGATTTTACTCAAATACTAGAACGGCCAGATGTAAGAAAAGAATATAAGATTGAAGAAAAAAAATTTATTATAGCATTTATTGGTACTTTGGATAAAGCTCACTACTTTAAGAGATTGGATATATTATTTGAAGCTTTTAAATCATTTACTAATAAAGCGCATTTATTAGTTATTGGTGACGGAGATTTAAAAGAGAAATACATTAAATTAGCTAAAGAATTAGGTATATCACAGCAAATATCTTTTGTCGGTAAATTAAGTAATAAAGAAGCATTACAACACCTAATACAAGCTGATTTACTTGTCCTGCCATCAACAAAAGTTGAGTCGTTTGGCTTAGTTTTAATAGAAGCAATGGCCTGTGCTAAACCCGTGATAGCAAGTAATCTACCAGGAGTAAGAACGGTTGTTAATGACGGAGTAAATGGATTATTATTTGAAAAGGGAAATGTAAAAGATTTAACAGATAAAATTGGTATTCTACTAAAAGATTCAGTTTATGCAAGGCGCTTAGGACAAAACGGTCGAAGAAAGGTGGAAGATCAATATACCTGGGATTCTATTGCAAAAAAAGTTGAATGTATGTATAAAACTGCATTAATTAGGTAATGATTAGTAATTTAAATGAACTGTCTGGTATATTATTTAATAAAATTGAAAATAAAGTAGTTTGGATATGATTTCATATATTGGTAAATCAAAAAAATTAATTGCTCTAATTGTATTTTTAGAAGTAATTTTAGCACTTTTGGTTTTTTATTATCCTGTTATCAAGCCAATTCCGGTCGGCACCGACGCCATTACATATATTAATGATGCTCAATGGATAACCAGTAATCAAATTGTGCCGAAAGCGTATCAGGCAACCTATAATGGATTTTATGCATATCCATCGCCATTGACCGATATTAACATTGTACTCATCAATCAGTTTACCGGGCTTGACTTTACTTATCCACTATTTTCAATCTACCAACTTTTTCTCATAGTATTAATTGTTCTGACAAGTTATCTTGTTGGAAAAACTTTCAATAGCATGACCGCTGTATTGTTTCCGATCGCAGTGCTAGGAAGTTTTGCTATTATCAGATTGTTTGCAGGATCGACTGTTTCCAATTTGTTGGCTTTTACATATGTAAATATTATATACTATTTGATTTATAGCTACAGTCGCACAAAAAAAAATAAACTACTTTTACTAATAATTTTCTTTATTATCACACTATATTTTACCCACAAGTACTTGACCGCTCCGGTTCTATTGATAACAATTGCATTGTACATTATATATCTATTTCTAATTAACAAGCAATTAAAACATATCCTTCATAGTAAATTGAAGAAATTGGGCCGTTACAAAGGCGGAATTATTATTTTGTTTGTCTTCTCGTTAATTGGATATGCATTATATGCATATTATCCTGTAATTAAAGAGGGGATTGTCTCTTTCTGGGGAAGCACTAACGGAGATAAGTTTAGAGGCCCGATATTGGTTTCTCAATATGGTGAATACTTAGGTCCTTTTCTTTTTACCTTTGGAGTTACTGGAATAGTATTTTATATTATTCAGATTCGGAAAAACTTACTATCCTACAGGATATTCCCACTATTTTGGATATTAATGCTGTTGATCATATTACAAACTTACAGACTTGGCATTGATTTCTACTATGAGAGGATTGTTTTTCTAGCCGGTGTTTTTATTGCCTTCTTTGCGGTTTATCCATTAAATTATTTGTTGACTAAGGTTAGGAATAATTCAAAACTATTTATATTTATCATGACTATGTTTGTGATACTTATTATTAGTAGTACCAGTAGAGTAAAAGAATTATATGATAATTCAAATATTGTAACGAATAACCAAATTAGGGCACTTAATTTGTTAAAAACAGTTTCTAAAAATGATGATCTGATCTTTTCTCATGTTAATGGAGTATCACAAACTAATCATGATGTAATGATTAGTGAAAGGAGTATTCAACATATAACTACTGAATTGAAACTGTGTGGAGAAAATAATGATGCTTGTCTGGCATTTAATCAGCCTGATTTGAAATCAAGTATTTATTTCTTTAAAAATAATAATATTAAGTATTTTTTGCTAATGAAGCCGAATCAAGAAGGAAATAAAAATATTGATAACTTAGCTGAGATGTTTAGCAATAAAATTTATTACAATAGTTTGTTTAATTCGAACGATGCATTGCTGTTTGAGTTAATCTAAAACCAAAATTAATGTAAATCAATATAGAGAAAAGTCTGCAGATTAAAAGAACTGTGAATTTTTAATGTATGTGGAAAATGACCAACATTATCACATACATTTCTCCAAAATAAGAAAGTATTTTAGATGAGAACATTTCCACCTTACTATACCTCTCATCATTAGCAATATTCACTAATCTGCTCACTTCTTCGCTTCTCAGTGATTCATTATCAGTATCTGAAATAGAATCAGGTTTTAATATAATACTTACAATTCTTTTAACATTTCATCAAAGGAAGGAATATTAAACTTCCTGCATAAATCAAATGCAGTATCTAAACGTCGATCAATTGATGTTGATTGACTCGGATTGATATTAACATCAATATTGTATTTTTCTTTGAATTTAATTAGCATGTCATACTTTGTAACATTTGTAGAGAATAGGTGAAAAAGACCTGTTTTGGGATATTGATTGCGGTTATTGATTATCTCTTGGCAAATTAATGCAAACTCACGAGATGTAAGACCATTCCAAGTATGATTTGTAAAACCATCAATCGTTTTACTCTTGTTCTTTTTTAACCATTCAATCAGCGAATCAGAACTATCTATCTCCGGACCGACAAGTGATACGCGTAAAACAAGCGACTGATCAGCCGGCTCGCCCAGACTTCTTGTCAAACCATAAGCGTCAGTTGGATGATGGATCGATTTTTCATTATAAGGAGCGCCGATTTGTCCATCAAAAACACAATCAGTGGCAATATGTATTAACTTGTCACCATAAATCTGACTTAAAATATGTGGCAGACTGCTGTTAATAAAAAAAGCCTTGACCGGATCTTGCTTAATATGGGGATTAGTTATAGTCGCACAATTGATAAATGCATCTACTTCCCCGATTTTATCTACTAGTTTGCTTATATTCAGACCGTCAGGTTGATTTAAAAATCCCGTAACGTAGTCTTGATATAAATCCATCAAATCGAAGATTATAGCATTATGTTTTAAACATTTGCCATAAATATTTTCTAGCAATGCCAATTTATCCTTACTTTCGCATATAAGTACTAGACGGAAATTTTCTTTCAGTACACTATACATCATGCTTCCCGAAAGGCTATTCGGGGCAGTTATGGCAATTGTTTTCATGTATCCGTATCTATTAACTACATTTATACCATTGGAGAACCACGTCGTTTCTGAATAATTTTCGTTAAACTGACCACGTGGCGTAAAACCTTGCTGGAAAAATTCGTATCCTGATAAGAATGGGGGATTTTGAACTTTTCACCGGATTTATGTTGTTGTGTGACGATCTCAATAGATTTTAGTACATTATCTTTATCCAGACCAGTTAAGATTGTCACACCCTCATCAAAAGCTTCTGGACGTTCAGAACTGTTACGTACTTGAATGGCCGGAAATTGCAAATTTGAACATTCTTCCTGAATAGTACCACTGTCAGAAATAACGCAGAATGCATTTTTTTGTAGTTTGATGTAATCAAAAAAACCAAAAGGTTTACAGAATTTAATCAGTTTATTCGTTTTTAGTTTTTCTTCCAGCAATCTCTTTCTGGTTCTTGGGTGAGTAGTGACAATCAGGGGCAGTTTATATGTTTCGGCAACATCATTAAGGATATCAATCAGTGTTTTGAAGGATTTTTTTGAATCAACATTTTCTTCACGATGTAAGCTGACAACAAAAAATTTATTTGGTGGCAGTTTCAATTCCTTGACAATATTTGATTTATCAATTGATTTCTTATTTTTATGCAATATTTCAGCTAGCGGTGAACCTGTAACAAACATTGTGCCGGGATGTATCCCTTCCCTTAGTAAATTCAATCTGGCATTTTCACTATATGGCAGGTTGATGTCGCTGATATGATCAACAATACGTCGGTTGATTTCTTCCGGGACATTTTCATCAAAACTGCGGTTACCGGCCTCCAGATGGAAAATAGGTATTTTCATTCTTTTAGCAACAATAGTGGATAGTGCACTATTGGTGTCGCCTAATAAAAGCAAAGCATCCGGTGATTCTTTTTTAAATACAGTTTCACTTCTGGAAATTATATTTGCTATTTGTTCACCAAGTGACGCAGCTTTTATATCAAGAAAATAATCAGGTTTTCGAATTTTCAGATTGTCAAAAAAAATTTTATTCATTTCATAATCAAAACTCTGACCAGTGTGAACCATTACGTGATTCAAATATTGGTCTAATTTTGTAAAAACTTGTGACATCCTGATGATTTCTGGACGTGTCCCAAAAATTGTAATAATTTTTAATTTCTTGATTTCTTTTTTCATAAATTAGATTCGGTATTAATTATATTTTAAAACTTTAAATTTACACATTTTCTGCAAATGTATCCGGATCATTCGGATCGAATACTTCATTAGCCCAAACTAATAATCTCATTTCGGATTGGCTGGTATTTTGAATATTGTGCGTCCAATTAATTCGCATTTCAATCAGCTGGGGTTTGTCTCCGGATACTTTGAATTCTTTGATCTCATCTGTTGAACGGTTTCTCATACGGATTAATGCTTCACCTTCTATTACACAAAAAGTTTCAATTTTTCTTTTGTGATAATGATTGCCTCTGATTACGCCTGGTTTTGAAACAGAATAAAAAACCTGACCGACGTCGGGAAGTTTAAAAACTTCGATCAATTTACCACGCTGATCCTTTTTAATTTCCAGTTGTTGTGACGTATAATCTGCGGTTAACTTATTTTATATACCCATTAATTTAATTTCTTCCTGAATCTCATTCAGATCCAAAAGGATGGACTCCACTTCTTTTACAGATAATTGCTTCGTGTTAGATGAGTTATAACCAGCGTGAGGCAGGATATTTTCTTTTTCACCCTTAAAAAAATAATCGCGATAATCCATATCAGGAACTTCTGGATTTATTTTGTAGTAATCACCGCAATCTTCAGCACGGTAGGATTCTTCAGAAGAGATTAAAGTTTCATACATCTTTTCCCCCGGGCGAATTCCAACTTCTTCTTCACCCTGTTTATATTTAAAAATATTCGTCATTGCCTGCGCTAAATCACCAACTGTAGCGGCCGGCGCTTTTCTTACATATATATCACCGTTATTTCCGTTGGTTAAAGCATATAGAACCAGGTCAATTGATTGGTCTAAAGACATCATAAATCGGGTCATGTCTCGCTTTGTAATCCTTAATGGCTTTCCAGCTTTGATTAAATCAATAAAGTATGGAATAACAGATCCGCGGGTGTACATAACGTTACCGTAACGAGTACCACATAAAATTGTCTTTCCGCGTTTTTCACGGGCGCCGGCAATCATTATTTTTTCCATCAGTGCCTTTGTCATGCCCATCACGTTGATAGGATACACGGCTTTATCCGTACTAAGGACGACAACTCTCTCAACATCATTTTCAATTGCAGAATCAATGATGTTGTGAACACCAAGTGTATTTGTTTTTATGGCTTCAATAGGGAAAAATTCACAATTCGGGACTTGTTTTAAGGCGGCAGCATGAAAAATATAATTTACATCACAAACAGCATGGGAGACGGAATCTTTATCTCTGACGTCACCGATTATAAATTTTAGTTTGTTAGAATTATACTTATTACCCATGTCAAATTGCTTTTTTTCATCACGGCTGAATATGACAATTTTTTTAGGGTTGTATTGTAGGAGTTTATCAACAACAGCATTACCAAATGATCCTGTTCCGCCAGTAATCATTATCGTCTTGTCTTGTAGATGATTTTTATATTGTTCCATAAATATGCTTTAATCTCTTAATATAATAGGTTTTATTATAACATTTAATACAATTGAGTCAATTCAGGAATATATTATTCTGGTTTCCTATCTAAAGAAACCTGACCTAGATATTTTTCAATCGGAAAAGTGTGATGTAATGGTGATTCCTTCAAAATTGCATCATTGGCATTAACAATTGCATCAAGTTCCTGGGGATCGCGCAATCCCTTTGCGGATAGGGCATAAAGCAGATTAAAGAAAGCATTCGGATCCCATTGATCAATTGTTCTTTTACCGGTCAATATTTGTTCCATGGAGTGTTGTGCTTCGTCAGTTGAAACCAAATAAAACATCCGTTCATGTCTTCGCATTAAACCTTTAACCTCCTCATACTTAGTCCGATACTGTTCCTCGGTTAATTCGACGGCATACGTAACACAAAAAATGTTGGCCATATTGTCTCGGGTCAGGCCGCTGGGTTGTATTTGATCAGGTGATAAATCTAAGCCTAACTTGCGCCTGCTGATTTCTAGTATGGCATCATCGGGGTGTATGCCAGGTTTTATAGATCCGCCAAAAACACTTAGTTTATTTGGAGAGTCAGCCATGGATTCCGGTCGGCGCTCCAGAATTATTTTTTTGTTGCCTGGAGTAAAAATCGTTGATTGCACACTCAATGGCCTTACAGAATTTTCACCGACATGGTCGCGGTTATAGTATGAAGAAGCTAAATATGAAAAAAAATCAGTTTCCTTCGTACTGATTGACAAGCCGTCATCGCCGATTGCTACGTTGTCAACACTTGCAAGCGGGCCGTTAAACAAATTTTTATCTTTTCTGGATTCTAAGATTCTGCATAGAGCCTGAACCTCCGGATATGTCTCTATGAACTCCTGATTATGTTCCAGTTGAATTTTCGGTACAGCTTGTCCGAATTCCAAAAGATGACTACCGGGTTTAGTATGCCAGTCGGGGACTGATAATAAATCCATGGCGTGTTTTTCATTATTTGGTTCCGGTATATCATGATTCATCTAAAGATAGTATTATATGCTAAATTTCTAGTAGTTTTGCTAATTTTTTTGCATTTTTTTTAGCATCGTGATTTTGATAAAATATTTTTAATGCATTATTAACGTAATTTTGACCGTTACCGGGATATTTAATAAAATTTCTAATTGTATCTGCCAGTAATTGAATGTCATTTTTATCAACGACCAATCCTAATTGATTTTCTTTGGTATATTGAGAAACATAAGCATAATCAGGTGCATGCACTAGCATAGGACGACCAGAGGCCAAATAATCAGTATATTTTCCGGGAGTAGCGGTCGTAATAATTGCGGGAGCATTAGTGTTCCAGGAAAGAGGTAAGAATAATAAGGTCGCCTCATTTTGGATCTTGGGAATTTCTGATTGATTTGCTGACAGAAGTTTGATATTATTTTTATTTACAATCGAATTTCTGATAGCGTCAGTAGGTTTTGGCGAATATATTAGTAGTTCTACCGGTAGATCTATTAGCTGTTCCATAGCTTTAATTAAATTTAAAAGACTCTGCTCTTGTGCCCAATAAACATAACCGGTAAAAATAATTTTGTATGGCGCTGTAATATGTCGTTCAACCCTGATTTTATCATAAGCATCCGTAAAAACTGAATTATGTATTATCTTAATATTTAAACTATCCCCGTATCTTTTTTTATATAGATCTTCGGTAGCTTTATTAGTCACGATTATTATTTTCGCGTTTTTAAAAATAACTTTCTCAAACAAGCTAGCCAAAAACTTATAGGGTAACTCAAATTTATAACCCTTGTAAACATCAAATATATAGAGTGCATAGGGGATTTTAGTAATTTTATGAGCGAAATAGGTGCTAATCAGAGCATAGCCAATATCTGATAATCCCAACAGCATGTTAAATTTGTTTTGCTTACTGATAGTAATAGTTTTTTTTGTGGTAGAAAATATAGAATAAACTAATAATGCTGAGATTACAATTAAATTAAAAACCGGCAGTGCTTTAAAAAAGTCGAAAACCTTTTTCGCTATATTTACATTTTTGCTGGCGGTCAGAATTTTAACACTACCACCGTTAATTTCTCCCTTATGATCAAAAAAATAATATTTACATGGAAGCCAAGACCCAGAAACATTTGATTTCTGGGTATCCCATATAATATTATATGAAGTCAGTATAGAATATGAATCTTTTGGAAATTGAGAAAAGACATTATAAAGACTCTGCGGTCCGCCGATCATTGGTGGTGCCCAGGAAGAAATGATTAGGATTTTTTTTGGTCCATCAGGAAATAAATGTTTCATAAATATTTTCAACTTTTAGTGTTTGCTCATAAGAAGATAGAGTTTGAGCAGTCAATTTACCTTGCTGACTTATTGCAATTCGAAAATTAGAATCATCGATAAGTTTCTTTACTGCTTTCTGAAGTTGTTCTTGGTTGTCTGGTTCAATAACAATTGAATCGCGACCAGGATGGATATATTCAACTAGACCAATATTCTTTGTACAGATTATTGGTATTCCATATGACATGGCCTCTAAGCAGACCATTGAAAAACTGTCTACAATACTTGGATGTACTAGAATATTGGCGACTGAATAGATCGACGACATTTGTTCAGGTAATATCTGTCCTGTAAATAATACTGAATCAGATAAATTTAATCTTTTTACTAATCTTTCTAATTTTGATTTAAGCTTACCAGTCCCAACAATCAGCAAAACTATATCACGATAACCTGATAATTTCAAACTATATAAGGCTTCGATTGACTTACTAATTCTTTTTTCTGGAACGAAAAATCCAACCGTTAGCAGAACAGTTTTATTTTTAGTGAAAGAAGATATTCTGTTTGTTGGTTTAAGATTGTTCTTAAGTGTAATGCCGTTGGGAATAATTTCGAAATTTATATGATTTAAGCCGTTGCTTAGATACGAATTGGCCGCTATTTTGGAAACAGAAATTAGTTTGTTAAAATGCGCCAAGTTTTCGATGGCTTTATTAACCACTTTTTTCCCAAAACATTGAACATGATATTGATATAATCCGTGTAATGTAAATATGGAAGGAATATTAAGTGCTTTTCCTACTTTTGAAGATTCATCTCCAATATATATTTCATGTCCATGGACTAAATCAAATTTGTGTTTTTGGTTAATCTTTACAGCAAGTTTTAGTACTTTTTTTGAAGAGTACTTTTTGTTTAGTAAACATAGTGTTTTTCCTGATATCAGCCTTAAGACTCTTAGCCCAACCATCCACATAGGATAATATCTTATGTAATAAATAGTCAGATTTTCTTTATGAATTATCTTTTTCTGATGTTTCACAAACAAGTTATATATTGAGGGTCCGTATAGGGTTATTACTACAACATTATATTTTTTAGTTAATTCATTAACTTGATTTACTACAAAAGTACCCAAAAACGAATTGTTTATATTAGGGAATGGTTCGGAAATTATGAGTAATGAAAGTCTATTATTTTGCACAATATTAAAAAATGAAATTATATTATCTTTTGATGATCTTTATTTTATTTGACATAAATCAATCTGTGAATCAATGAACGTCTGACTTAGTACGCTTTTCATTGCTTGCTTCCTTAATATCATTTTCACCACTGTATTCCGGCTGTAATACAGTAATTCGTGTCTTATTCATTGTTTTTTAGCCAGTTATAAGTATTATTTACCCCTTCCTCGATATTAGTAAATGTATGATTAATTATTGATTGGAGTTTACTATTATCCAATATAAAGCTGGGCACATCAAAATCGCGCGTTTCCAGCCTATTAGTTTTAAAATTGCCAATCTGCTTTTCAATAATTTTCAAAATATCGTTAATGGAGTATCCAACCCCGGAACCTATATTTATTGTTTCGTTTGAAATATTTTTCTCAATTAAATTCCTAACTATAGAAGAGCAATCATTGATATAAACGTAATCTCTGACAGTGCTTCCATCTCCCCAAATAGTTACAGTTTCATGGTTAATGATTTTATTTAAAATTACATTAATCAATCCCTGTTTATCGGATTTATGGTATCTACCGTAGGGATTGGCAAATCTTAGAACCAGGTAATTTATCCCGTATAAATAGTTATACAGATATATATATTTCTCAATTGAAAGTTTGACAATTCCATATGAACATATTGGATTTGTCGCTTGATTTTCAGTTACAACACTTTGCTCATGATCTAATAATCCATACACAGTACCGCCGGAAGAAATAAAGATAATTTTTGGAGTTGAATATTTACGCATCAGATCAAGCAGTTCAATTGTTGCTACCAAATTAGAATTTATATCATATATTATGTTTGCATTAGAATTTGAGGGGATGGTAGTTGATAATGCATGAATAACTATATCAATTTTATTTTCTTTAAATATTATTTCAAGATCTTGCTGAAAAGTGAAATTACCTTTGTAGAATGTTATCTTATCATCGCTTTTAGCATTTTTCTCCAAATCAAATGAAATAATGTTGCAATTATCTTTTAACTCATCAATTAAATTCCTCCCAATAAATCCTTCTCCACCTAAAATTAGTATTGTTTTTTTCATTCGGTTATATTCTTACCCAGTTTTCTGGAATTAAGTCTTTTGTTTCTTTTGTATTTTCACCAAACCATTTTTGAGGTGCTATTACAAGCTTATCGGGATTATTATTTAACCAAGCGCCCCACCAGCTAAATGAGCTGTTGGCAATAATGTTGCATTTGCAGGTGCTCATCAATCTCATATCCTCGTAATTATTTTCAGCGTTATTATGGTCTAAAAAGAATATTGGAATATCTTTACGAATATTTGTTCTAGCCCACTCAATGTCATCAGAAAAAACAAAATAATTTGGGTTTTGCAATTGTTTTTCCATTATATCAATTGCTTTGTGATAATATTCAAGCGGTAAAACTCCATGAACAGATTTTGTTTTCTTATTCGTCAGGTAATCCCCATGGCGTATGTGAATTGAAACCGAATCACAATTTGCAATTTTATCTATATATTCATTATTTACAATGTCAGGATTCGATTTTACCTTGAATTCATCCCGGATTAAATCTTGATAATCTATAAAATATTTTTCGCTTTGCCAATATCCGTCAAGATAGTAGTCTCCCCTTAAATTAAGTATATTTTGGTCAAAACTAAAATCTTTTTCAACAATATGGTGAGGATCTAACTGCCGTCCCGAAAAGCCTAATTTGTTCTTAATTTTTGTTTTAATTGAAACTGGTGGGTTTTTTAAATTGTTGATTTCTGATTCAGTGGCTTGATCTAAATGGATATTAAGGTGATTCAGTGAATATTTATGAAGTTTATAGCTAGAAAATCCGCTAAAATCCAATTTACAAATTGAGTTATTCTTTTTGGCTAAAGAAAAACCTAATGCATATTGAAACATCTGGTTACCTAATCCGCCGATAATTTTGGTAATAATCATAAATAATTTGAAAAATTAGTCAATATTCCTATAAGTAAGCAAGTTATTAATTAAAGATCGAATATTTTTAATTTGAATTAACAAAACAAGCATAAAATATTCTTTACTGAAATATGGTAACTGGTATTGCTTTTGTATTTTCTTAATTATGATGTGGTTGATACGATTAATTTTCAGTAGATTTTTAATTGTAAGCTTATTTTCTGACTGGTAGCGGTAGAAAATATCCGCGTTGCATAAACAATTCGTATAAAAAATAAAGTTTTCATGAAAGGTTTCCTTTACGCTTGCTAGGATTTTGTCCTTTGTTTGGTGTGACAGATTTTCAGGGTGTTCACGATATTGGATTACAATTCTTTTTAGGTTTGTACATTTATATTTGTGTACTATTTTAGAGAAAAAGGCAAAATCTTCTGCGCCGGTATTTGGATATTCACCTATTTTGTTGATAATTTCTTTTCGAAACATAACCGATGGATGACAAAAATATGTATTGGTAATAAACTTCCAGGCAATTTCCAAACTAGATTCTGGATGAAAAATATCAATTCGATGTCCTTGATTATTAAAAGGTGCATATCCGCCACCAACGAGAAAAATATCCGGGTTTTGCTCAAGAAAGTGATACTGTCTTTCAAAACGATCTGGAAGAGAAATATCATCTTGGTCCATGCGTGCAATATATTTTCCACTTACTTTTTGTAATCCGGTGTTTAGAGTGTTGGGAAGTCCTTTGTTTTGACTATGTTCAAAATATTTAATACGGGGATCATCTGAAGACATTGCCTGAGCAATTATGGCACTTTTGTCGCTCGATCCGTCATTCACAATAATTAGTTCCCAAGCTGTAAAAGTTTGGTTGCGAATACTTTCAATGGATTCACGTAGATATTTTTCGCCATTGTAAACTGGTAGAATTACGCTAATAATGGGTGGATTAATCATAGAGCTTTTATGATTTCTTCAAATACGCCTTTTGGTTGCCACTGCTCAAATACAGAACTTCGAATAAAATCTTGTCCAGCATTTTGATATTTTAAAAATTGAGGTTCGTCAATTTTGGAAAGATTGTCGTTAAGATCGGAAAAGCTTTTAAATTGGCGCATATCAATGAAACATTCAGAGGGGACATATTTTTCTATATTGCTGGCACCTAAATAAATGGGGATAGCACCAGTAAATAAACAATCAAATATTTTTTCAGAAATCCAGCCCTCAACATTTTTTTCATTTTCAAAACATAAGACAAATTTATATTGTGCTAAAGTAGAATATTTATCATCTACTGTACCTCGGTAACTCTGGTAGTGATGCAATCCGTCATACGCATCTTTTAAGTATTGTCCTACCTTGGCTGCTTTTATTGCTGTCACCAGATAACGCCAGTTGAATATACTATTGTCATTCCATCCCGGTCCGTAAATATCAAACTGAAAGTTAATGTTATCAAAGTAGCGGATAGCTTGCCTTCGAAAGGAATAAATCTCATTATCTACATAGCTATATTTGTTTGCGTTCATGAATGTGAGAAATTTACGTTCAGCAAAAGTCGTAAGAGTTGGTAGCAATTGTTGGCCTTGAGGGTATCGCAGTTTAAAAAACAAATGATTATCTATTAAATCATCTCGATAAGTAAATATCTTTCCATAACGATTCAATATTATTTTACTATATTGTTTTGGTATAACAACTTCAGGCTCAAAGAGAAAGAGTATCAGTCGTTCTTTCTTCACGCCACTCGCTTCACACTTTCTCAGTAATTCTTCATGATGATTGAAAAAGAGAATTGCATCGGCAGTCTCAATATTTCCCAAATCATAAGTATCTAGAGAAATATCTTTTTGTAAAAGCAAATCACGCAAAATTCCATAAGGACTTTCAAAAACCTTATTGTTTAAGTCATAATCACCAAAGGGGCATAGGAGGTATTTTTTCATTTATACTGGTTTATCATTGTTTGCTTATTTATTATACCAGTCCTTAATCGATAATAGCGGTTGATATTTGTCTTTATCGTAAGTAATATTTAGATCTTCATTATAGAATATTTTACAAAATATTGCGTATTTCTCAATCGCGAAATTAACATATGATTTTGGTATATTGTCTAATATTTTATCTTTATTGTTAAAATAATACATCCCTGATCCTACTGCAGCAAAATGTGCTAACCGATTGCCAAAATCTATTAAAGCGTTAATTGCAGGATATTTATTTACTCGTTTTCCATAGAAATCACATCCCCCAAATTCATCTTGATTTAGATGATAGACAGTTCCTCTATTATGCAATATATCAAACATAACAGGATCAAAAAAATCTATGACTGGGTGGCCAAGCGGGTTGTAACCTCCTTGGCACATTTTTGTTAACGTTTTATAGTTATATCCCGTAATTTTTTCGCGATCAAAGCCAAAGCAAAGGGTTTGAGTGAGATCTGGTAAATGTCGTATATCATCACGATTATTTGGGTTATGTTTATAATTTCTTATTGGGCCGACAATACTGTAACCCTCTATTAATTTTTTGATTATATCATCAAAAACCCTGTCTCGGAAAATTACGTCACTGTCAAAATGAATGATATATTTTTCTTTTCGATCCAAAATAACTTTTGCCCATAAACTTGCTGTTCCCAAATGACCATAATTAAAATTATGGATTATTAATTTTTCAGCACTAATATCATGAAAAATAAAATTGGTACGTTTTTCTATTTGATTGAAATCATTTGGTGTTCCAAATATGTGAACGGTAGTATTAGGATGATGAACAGAAAAAGAATCCAAAGCGATTTTTCCAATTTTGGCGCATCCATATATTTCAGTGAAGATAAATGATTCCTTCCCTGGATTGCTTTTTAATACGTGGGGTGGAAAATACCGCCAGACAAATTTTTGTAATCTATCGAAAATATATATAGGTAATCGACCGCATCGATTAAATAATGATGATATAAAGCGAACGGTAATATTTTTTATTGGTCCGGCAATATTTATAAGCATATAATAGGGGATTGAAATAAATTGTTTTAAAAGATACACTTTAAGATCACAAATTGCAAGCTTTATTAATTTTTTTCGGGATGATTTCGATAAATGTTTGTTTAATAATTTAATAAAATCTACTCTTGGTAATCTTGTTAATACTTTTTCGATAATTATTTCTGCCCAAATACGTGGAATGTTTATTTTTTCTGGTAAAATTAATATCCATTTATTGTAAAAAGTAAGCGCATTAGAAAACATATGCAATTTATCATTTTGCATATTTTTGCTGTACCGACGAATTTTTACTAAATTAATATTGACAAAATCAAATTCGTAGTATTCTGCCAAACGAAGCCACATATCCCAATCTTCATATGCGGTCATTTTTTCATCAAATAAACTAGTCTTATCAAAGCATTCTCTTTTAACTAAAACACCACTTGCACTGCCGGTTATTTTATTTAATGGAAGAAGTTTTTTAAATATACCCCCCCGGAGGAGAGGATCAGCTTGCTGTATATAGTACTTATCTGTTAAATGTCCAGCCTCATTTATAATATCGTATTGGCAGTACACAACCCCAAGATTTTCGTTTGTTTTGTTATGAAATAGTTTTATTTGCTCTTCAAGCTTGTTGGGATACCACTCATCGTCTGCATCTAAAAAAGCAATATACTCGTTCGTGGAATTCTGGATTCCTTTGTTTCGAGCCGAACTAAGACCGCCATGTTCTTTTTTAATATATTGAATAGGAATTATTCCTCGATGACTATTAATGAAATTGGCCGTGTCGTCTGTTGAACCGTCATCAATAATAATAATTTTATTAGGCGGGTAAGTTTGCTTTTCAACTGATTGAATTGCCTGAATGATAAAATCCTGCCCGTTGTATACAGGTATAATAACGTCGATAAATGATTTATTTTGAACAGAATTATGGATGATCATTTGTTCATATGCAATTTATTAGAAACATATTTGTGCTAATAATATGTTACTCAGATAATAAATTAATTTACTTACATAACTGCCTTGTGACTACGATCGTATTTTGCAATGCAATATTTAATAACAGTAGTCGGTAGAAAGTTGTTTAAAAAAATTAGAAAGCTAACAAATCTTGGCACGTCATTCTGATAGCCACAATCCCGAATCTCTTTTATGGATTTTACTCGGTAGTGAGCTACTATGTCACTCAACATTGCTACATACTTTTTCTTCCGTGTTGTAGGGATGACATTTCGGATTTTGTTATAAACATAAAAGTATTCAAAAATATCAGCTTGCTTATTATATATACAATCATTAGTGACATTGTGCTCTGCTTCGGTAATGTTTACAATTAACGGTTGTGGATTGAAAGCAAAATGACTGTTCTTATTAAGAATGCTGATATAGAAATCAAAATCAACAGTCCATTTTAAATTCTTATCGAATAGTATATTTACTTTACGGCGATGTATCGTAGCACTTGGTGAGCCGATGATATTTCCATAAAAAAGGGAAGTTGGCTCTGTTTTTAATGAGATACGCTGTTCAAATGAAATATCATGTATCCTAGTTCGGCCGTCTTTAGCATATTGAACAAAGGAAGGGCAAAATGCAAAATCAGCATTTGGATTTTCATCCAGCATCTTTACAAATTCTGATAAACTGTTTTTATTTTTAAACCAATCATCATGGTGCAGTATTTTAATGTATTCTCCGGTGGCATACCGGATTGCTTCATTCCAATTTTCCGGTGATCCTAAAGTTTTTAAATTTTTATAATATCTCAACTTACCTTGAAAATCAAATAATTCCACTAAATTCTTAACGTCATTATTCGGTGAATCATCCGTTAATATAATTTCATAATCCTGATAGGTTTGCGATTTTATTGACTCAAGATTTTTTCGTAAAAACTTTATCTGTTTGTAAGCAGGAATGCAAATTGAGACTTTTGGTAATGACATATTAATTTTTCTTGGCGACACTAATGATAAAATCTTTATGGCCAAGAGTTTCTTGAATTAAGTGTGTTTGATAATTTTGATACTTGAAACATTCTATAGTAAAACCGGTTGCTTTCAGCCATTGCATAATTTTTTCTTCATTAATATAGAAGGTTTGATGGAAGCCAAGTTTTATTGCGTTTTCGCTTCTTTCTTGCATGTAAGGTGTTGAGAAAATTAATTTACCGCCAAGTTTCAATGCCTTATGGTAAATATTTAGAAGTTTGACAATATCATCTTCCATCAAATGTTCAATAGTCTCAAATGAAATAATCGAGTCAAATTCAAGTGAGTATTTAAGGTCTAAAAGATTCGAATTGATAAATTCAACATTTTTTACGTTTGCATATCTTTCTTTTATTTTTTCAATTACCTCTGAATTCAAATCAACTCCAATTACTTTTTGGGATTTTTCAGCAAGCATCATCGAACCATAGCCCGTCCCGCATGCAAAATCACCACAGACAGAACCCGTAGTTATGTAATCTCTGGCAAATTCATAACGACGATAATGAGATTTTTGATATAAATCAAATTTATCAAATTGAGCATCTTTTTGGTATTTAATATCAACTCTTTCACCATTTCCTTCAAGTTCTCCGCTTGCGGCAGGTTTATTGAAAAATTTGAAATATATTTTTCTAAGAATGTTTTTAATAAGCATAATAGATTATTTTATCTTTTTTAAATAGCCGTTAACATTAAAGGTGGCATTTTTTCCGAAGAAATCACACCATTTACGATCAATAACAAAATTATCGTTACTTTTCATAAATTCATTTATAGCTTTCAATGGACCGCCATGATATTCTTTTGACATTCCCAACTCATTAACAATCCCATCTTCAACAATCAGATATGAATTTTGGGATACAAGTGGCGCAAACTTTTTGATTGAATTCAGAGTATCTTCGTAAATGTGCGAAGCATCTTCAATTACTAAAACAGTATTAAACCCTTCAGCTTCTTTTAGATCATATTTTTCCCATCCTTCGGTGAATAGACGAATTCTTTTGTGGTCCTGCAATAAATCATCTGATTGTTTTTGTATGTCAATTGTATGAACTATTCCTTTTCCGATGACATCTAAGATATCGGCAATATATAAAGCACCACCACCAATATTGGTTCCTATTTCAATAACAAGATCAGGTTTTATTTCATGTAAAATCATCTGATATAAAACATAGTCAAAAGGGCAACGAATTGCTTTAACACCTCGATAAGTAATATTATGATGACCTGCACAAATTGAATTGGTATCGAATTTTACTTCCTCGCTATTTTTATTTACAAACTTCATATGAAAGATAAATAATGTTAATATAATTTTACGATTGAAACTAATTACTCAAGCCAGCATCCATAAATATACAGAACCCTAAGATATTCAGATCGGTGAATGTCAACTAAATAATATTTATTACTATCAGTCTCCCAGATTTTATTCGCATCTAATTAACCTACTTAATTCTGACAGTGTTCCATTGCAGAAGTGGTCTAACTGCCCCCGGAAAACTGCCACCATAATTTCCTCTTGCCGAACCACCTTCGATATCGTCAATAACATTAAAAGCGACTGCGTTTGTTTCTTGTATGTGTACGGTGAAGGGATCGTGTTTTAATATTGCAACACCAACCGTGTGCATTCCCTCAGAAAGAAAGTTGCCAGGTATCCACATGGTTGAAGAATAGTAACCCCTGTGGCGTGGCAATATCCTCAAATCAGATGTTACGTCGTGAGAATCAAATATATTAACCCCCTGCGCATTAAATAAATTACAACCTTCCGTAAAAATACAACCTTCTTCTAAAACTTCATAATCCATTGAAATCCCAATTTTATTTCTAATATCAAAACTTTCGGAAATTTTGTTGTTTTCGGTATGCACACTTACACTTAAAAGACGTACAAAATTGTCACTAGGTGCCTTGTTTATATCAGACCACGTGCGTCTTGAAGTATTTCCCGAATCTGATTTGAAATATGTGGCAATTGCTTGTTCAGTCGGGCCAAAATATTTGATTTTGCCATCGACTAAATAAATAACAGTATTACATAAACGTGTAATAGCATCCATGTTATGACTTACAAAAATTACTGTTCGTCCTCCTCGACCTACTTCTTCCATTTTACCGATACATTTTTTTTGAAACTGGGAATCTCCGACTGCTAAAACTTCATCAACAATTAAAATATCGGGTTCAAGATGAGCCGCAACTGCAAATGCTAAACGGACATACATCCCGCTCGAATAGCGTTTTACAGGGGTATCTATAAATTTTTCAATTTCTGCAAATGCTACAATTTCATCAAATTTTTTCCTTATTTCCGATTGCTTCATACCTAAGATTGCCCCGTTCAAAAAAATATTTTCTCTCCCGGTGAGTTCCGGATGAAAACCTGTGCCAACCTCTAATAAACTTGCTACTTTACCACGCAACTTTATTTCACCGCTTGTAGGATGAGTAATCTGTGAAAGAATTTTTAATAAGGTGCTTTTACCTGCACCATTTCTGCCAATAATACCAATTCGCTCTCCTTGATTTATGGAAAAATTTACATCCTTGAGTGCCCAAAATTCTTCTTTTTTAGTTTTCTTTTGTCCTCGCAATAATCGAAATGGCTTTTTAGCTAAATCCGTAACAGTATCGCGTAAAGTTTCGTAAGGGAGATTACGAGATATGATATATTTCTTTGATAGATTATTTACTTCAATTATTGGGTCATTCATAAATTTATGCTAAGTCAGCGAATACTCGCTCTGTTTTCCTAAAATAAAATATACCAAATACAAATAATGATACGGCAATCACTGCAGAAATCCCCAATAGAACAAAATCAATTTCTTTATCACCAATAATTCCTGTTCTGGCAGTTTCAATAATTCCGGTCATCGGATTCAGAGCTAAGAGCCACTGATATTTTTCCCCTATAAGAGTAGTCGGATAAATAACGGGAGTCAGAAAAAATAAGGTCTGAATAAAAAATGGGAGCGCGTAGCGGATATCTCGGTATCTAACATTAATTGCAGCTAGTAAAGATCCCAGACCGGCAGCGGAAAGAAAGGAAAGCAAAATTAAAAATGGAAATAATATAATACCGGTAATTGTGGGTGTAAAATGAAAATAGATCATTAGACCAATTAATATAACTAGTGCAAGGGCAAAATCAATCAATGGTGTAATAGTTGATGAAAGAGGGAGAAGTAGCCGAGGGAAATATATTTTTTTTACTACATTTTCATTGGCAACTAGTGCATCACTTGCACCTGTTAACGAAACTGAGAAATAATTCCAAAAAAGCAATCCTGAAAAGACAAATATAGGATAAGGCACTCCGTCTGAGGGCATTTTTGCTAGATTTCCAAAAAAGACAGAAAACACGACCATTAATAAAAATGGTTGTAATATCGCCCAAGTAATACCGATTATGGTCTGCTTATAACGAACTTTAATATCCCTCCAGGCAAAAATATAAAATAGTTCTCTGTATGAGAACAGTTCCTTCAAATTAATACCCACCCAGCCTTTTTGGGGTTTGATTATGATCATGTTTTTAGATTCCAATTGTTTCATGAGATTATTTCTATTAACAAAAAAATTTAATTGATTTGTATGATTTTTCTGACATGATTATAATTTAGCAAAACGTTTTTTTTGTTGTAATTTTGTTGAAGAATATTTTACAATAATTCCAAATAATATTATGCCTAAAATTTCTATACCTGAATTAAATGTATTGATTCTTATCCCGAATTTATTAAGGATAAAAACTGCAAGAGGAACAATAGTAATTGATAATACCAAAGATATGATTATTCTTTCAATAAAGTCAATTTCATCCTGTTTTTTCCAAAAAACCCAACTCCAGACGAATCCGGGTAGAAATAATAAATAAATCGATCCGAAAACCACCTGAAATGACCGCGAAACGCTATATCGAATACTTAATAGGAAAGTAAATGCGAGCAACAAAAATAAAGCAAGAATTGAATATTTTAGCCAGTTATTATTATAATATTTCTTAATATTCATAAAATGTTCTATATCTAAATCCAACTTACTCTTAGCATCGTAATAGTTGATAACGCGAGTAAATAATTAAAGAAATTACTTGAAATTCAGGTTATACTGTAACACAAATATGCTTTTTTGAAAATACCATAGTAATTTAAAGAATTTTTGTCAATACTGGCTTAATATCTATTGTTTGATAATTTCATAAACAAATATTTAGTCCCTTTTAAAACAAACCAAGGATCAAAAATTATAATTGTATAAAAAATCTTCCAGATTCGGGTATTATACCAAAAGCGGACAGAGAGTATGAATAATCGAAGCGCGACGTCACTTTTGATTAGTTTAAGATCATTCTTTCCAACCTTATTTGTTTGAATAAATGCCTTATATAATTTGCAAATTATTTTATTGATTTGAATTACACTATTTACATCAGACGCATTTTTCAAATAAAGTTGTCGAACAATATCGATAGATACATAATTATTTAATGTTTTTGATATCAATTCCCGGCAAAGTTTAATAGAACTATTTACTTGTTGATCAAGATGGATTTGGCTGGTATTTTCATCATGTTTACGCAGGTGAAATAATATATCATCCAAATTAGTTAACTTTGTTATTGAATTCAGCCTTATCCACAAATCATAATCTTCGTAATATGTTGCCTTTGTATTGTAACCGCCCATCTCTTTTACTAGTGATGTTCTCATCATGACTGTGGGATGGGCAAGTGGGGAGAAAAAATGCAGTTTCCAGCTGAATAATAATGGTCGGTTAGGAAAATGAATTTCATTTTTTAGTGTACCTTCTTGGTCAATTATTCTAAAGCCAGTACCGCAAACTCCTATTTCAGAATGAGCATCCAGAAAAGCAATCTGTTTTTCCAGGCGGTGGGGGAGTGATACGTCATCTTGATCCATTCTGGCAATGTATTCGCCTTGTGCTAGTGATATGCCAGTATTAAGCGTTTTAATTAGACCAAGATTATTCTTGTTGGAAAAAAAACGAATCCGAGGATCTTTGAAATCTTGGATTATTCTGCCACTTCGATCAGTTGAGCAATCATCGATTATCAGTAATTCAAAATTAGTAAATTTCTGATTCAGAATGCTTTCTATTGCTTCCTTGATATATTTCTCCCCATTGTATACGGGCAGTAGAACAGTAATTATTGGTTTGTTCATAATAATTTATTAGAGATATATGTATTAATAGTTCATTTTATTAAGGAATGTCTGTATTATTGGTTTTAGATATTTTGGCGTAATTTGTTGCAGATTAAGAAAAATATCGTAATCACGTCGATTTAGAGCATAACGCAGAATAAATATGACATATAAACAAACTGTGGATAAATCAAATACAATTTGAAGGATCAGCTGATGAAACAGCAACCTGATAATTACTAGTGTTAAAAAGAAAAGAAGATTTATTACTAAGACATGGATAAAATATTTTGTGAAAAATTTTAACTTATACTTTCTGATCAGAACAAAGGCCAATATCATACCCAGTAATTGAGCAAAACTATTCGCGATAGTGGCGCCAAGAGCCTGAAAAGGGGGGATAAGTAACAGATCAAGCGTGATGTTTAGCAAAGCGGCTGCAAAACCAATGTAAACAATTTTCCGGATATCGTTGCTTAATGAAGGGATGGTTGAAACAGGATTAAAAATAAGTGGAACAATTTGAGAAAAGATAACGAGGGGGAAAATTATTCCGGCGGATATAAAGTCTTGGCCGTAAAAGAGAAGAATAATTTTATTGATGTACATAATAAATAGTATTGAAATCGGAATAACAATAATACCCAAATATTTTGTTAAATGTTGGGATAAAAAATGTAGCTTATCCTGTTGCTTCGTTCCAATCAACTCGGCAGTTGTATTATTGATTACCGTTATCAGAGGGCTGAAAATCAATGTAATATATAAAGCCAGGGAATATGCCAGTGAATAAATTGCGATTTGTTGATTATTGCTGTAAATCCCTAAGAAAAATAGTTCTGATTTATCCCAGACTATCGATACAAAAAACAAGTTTATAAATCCCCAAGCAGAATAGCGAATAATATTTTTCCAAGGCAAGGTTTCAATGTTTTGTGGAGGAGGAATATTGAGGCGATAAATGGATCGCAGGCACCAAACCGACGTAATAAGAGAAAAAAGATTAAAAAATATGTAAAATATTATTAAAGTAAATAACGAGGCGTGGGTTTTAAAAATATAGAAAATACCACCCAACCAGATGATCTGTGTAATAATTTTGAAAATTGCTAAAATCTTGAATTTTTGGATGGCCCGTAGTACGCTTAATAGAAAATTATTTAAAATTATCGGAATCAAGGCAATCAGCGCATATAAAAATAATTTATCCTGTTCTTGAGATTGGAACTTGATTAAATATTTAGTGGCAAGTCCGGAGTTGATAAATAGTAAGGCAAGGATGACAATCAAAATGATAATCTGCACCACCAGGAAATAATTAAACATTTTTTTCCAAAGGACTTTTTGGTTGGGATTCAGGCTGAAATAGTATTGTGGAATATATTTTAATATTGCCTGTCCAAGGCCCGGATTAGCCAGAAGCGAGAAGGTGGCAATCACCCAAATGAAGTAATTGAATACGCCAAATTGGTCGATACCCAAATAACGGACCAAAATGATAGAAGAGACAAATCCAATAATAGAGGTAATAATAAAACTGCCGGTGGTCCAGAATGTTGATTTTGCTATGTCGTGAGTGTAGTTTTTATCCAATTTTGTGCTAATTAGTTTCAGACTATTTGAGAAGAAAAAGAATTATTTATATTCTATTTTTGAATTTATTTACTGAGCCAATGATTTTTTTCAAATGGTCCAGATTATTGGTAAATAGTTTTTCCGGGAGAATAGTAATTTCTTTCTTTGTTTGTTCCTTTGAATTTAAAGAAATTACATTATTGGCTACAAGTGGAAAAAAATTATATTTATTTAATACTTGATCTCTGGATATTTTTAATGCATTCAAATGATCTTGATAATATTGTGCATTTGATAAAATATTTTCAATAACTTTTATTGATTGGTCAAAATTGTCTATATCAATCCTTACGAATGAATCAGGGTGAAAATATTCTTCAGCATTTGGACAGCCGTAATAAAGGGGGAATGTATAGGTTAAGAAGCAATCGGTTAATTTTTCCGTTATCCAATCGGATTCCCACTCATTTTCAATAGATACTGTAAATTTATAAGGCGCCAAAACCTCCCACTTATCATCAAAGGGGCGGATACCACGACCGAACAGATCTATTGAATCGCCAAAATATTCTTTTAGCCGATAAGCAAATTGGAGACGTTTTCTATGGCCCTTTGACAAAGCTTTATTGGAAGTAATAATGGAGATGAGCTTTGTTTTTTTTACAAGATGCGTTTCAGCTAAATCATCGTAAGTTTTATTAAAGTGCCAAAAAAGAGTTGTGAGAGTGTTAACAACATCTTTGTGTTTAATATTTTTTTGTGCTGTGACAACTTTCGAAAACTGATTTAAAAAAGCAGGTTTGTACTTTTGTATTGATGACGGTTCCAGAGCGAAAAGGATAGTATTCTCGGATGGACAATTGACCCTTTCTTCTTTATTTACATTATTTAAAACAATCCAATAATCACATTCCTTGATATCTTGATTGACAAAAAACCTGCATTTACCCCAATCAGTTCCTTGTTTAGGCATTTGCCTATTGAGATTATTGGGGCTATATGGATTGGTAACTTTTATATTTATCATGATTATTCTTATTACTTAAACAGCGCTGGAATCTAATTTGTTTTATTACGATGAGTACGGATTTTTCTATATATTAAGTAAGCATATCATCAGGAATTTTGGCGGAAATGTTCATCATGCAGTACTTTTGTATAACCTTCCAGCGGTAAAGCAGATGCAATTAGAATATGCGGTCTTTCTGTAATAGGATGCGGTCGGGAATAAAGATAAAGTTCAGGCCATGGTATTTTACCTTCTTGTTTCAGTAAGAGAATGTCTTCAACAAAATTATGTTTGGTCCAATTCTCCATTAAAACAACCTGTTTGGTGGCCATTTTAAATAAATTAGACAGTGCAATCAAATGATTATCTTCAGTTCTGATATGCATAATTACTGCCTGTGTAAAAACAATATCAATAGGGGGCCAATCTAGCAACGAAGATGATAGAATGTCATGTTGTTTTATAGCTGCGTCTAAATCCGGATGCCGTTTGTGTAGTAATTTAATCTGTTTTTCTGATAAATCTTCACCAAAAAGTGTTAGACTCGGTTGTAGAATTTTTAAATTATGTAAATGGTCACCACCGCCACAACCAACTTCAAGGGCAGTTGAGGGGGAAAGTTGAAGTATTGTTTCGTACAGTAATAAATGATTTGGGTGTAAGGGTAGAATGTTACTTTTGAGAGAAAGTCGGCCATTATCTAAGGCGTAATCATTCGCTTTAATGATTGTTGTATGATCTTTTTCAACTTCCTTAAGCTCACCGCTGTAGTGTTTCGGATATAAATTCCAATCGAAATCATCCTCAGTCTTTTTACCTGTAATCAGAGATTTAAAAATGTATTTGATTTTATAGATGTTTGAATAAATGGGCTTCTGTGACATATTAAGTCGTTAAATTTATCTTTCTAATACTGTATGATCGTTTTTAGGAATTGTTTGATAAAATATTTTGTTAGAATCAATTGAAAAATTTGATTGCTGAGTTGCCGATAATGTGTGTGAATATCATATACTGTTTGCTATTTATAACTTATTTTTCAAACTCTGTTGGTACGATGTCTTGTTAAATATTCTTACACAGAAGCGTCGGATGGGCCAAAAAAATTTTATTCTCGGATGAACTTTAATAAAACGCAGAAAAGTATAATATTTTTCTTTTTTTGTTTTTGCATTACGTAACGAAACTTGGATTGATTCATAAAACTGTTGTTCTTTTAAATGCTGAGAAATATTACCACCAAAAAGATTAATACTCGACGGTTGCGGTATGTACATATGAACTCCTGCATGAGTCGTCATTTCTAAAAATAATTCATAATCCATGGAATATTTATTATTTGAATTGAATTTATAATTAGCAAAAATTCTTTTATGTAGAAATATGTTTTGCAAACCGACGATTGTACCGTATTTATATAAATTTTCACGAGTGAACTCCAGTGCCGGACAACGTCTATACTGACACAATTTCTCAAATGGGTTATAAAAGTATGAATCGAAATAAAAACTATCTGCATCAACCAATTTTGTATAGCTAATAACTACTCCCAATATGTCGGCAACAAGTCTGTCATCGCTCCCCAAATATCCAATATATGATCCTTTTGCGTGTCGAAGCCCAATGTTTATGGCATCAGAAATACCGCTATCAGTTTCTTTGATCCATCTGATGCTTGGGTATTTTTTAGTAAACTCTTCAATTATCTGGTGTGAATTATCGCTTGATTTGCTGTCAACAATTATAAGTTCGCAAGAATCTGATTTTTGGTTTGTAAAACTTTCAATTGATTCTCTTAAATTATTTCCACCATTAAAATTTGGTAGAATAATTGAAATTATTTTAGTGCCATCCATAAGTTGTGATTTTAAATCTTGCAAGTATGAGTTTTCATAATTAGAAGGATAGTGATGCGTATCAATTGCTTATCTTTGCAATTATTATGCAATATCCAAAATAAAAAAAATCCAACACATCCCCATTACATAATACTAATTGATTACTTGTTCTGAATATACCAATCAATAGTCCGTTTCAAACCATCTGACAAAGAAATATTCGCCTCGAAAGCAATCTTTTCTTTTGCTTTACGGTTATCACAGTTGCGTCTTGGCTGTCCGGTCGGTTTGGTGGCATCGAAATGGATTTTAACTTGTTTGTTTGACAGCTTAACAATCAAATTAACCAAATCTTCAATTGTGGTTTCTTTGTTTGTTCCTATATTCAACACGTCTGCCACAGCATATTTTTCTGTTATTTCCATCAATCCTCGGGCGAAGTCTTCAACATAGAGAAAGGCACGACTTTGCTTCCCGTTACCCCAAACTTCAACAGTACTGCCGTCAGGCGCATCCAGTACTTTTTTAATGAGTGCTGGTATAACATGGGAAGATTCCGGGTTGAAATTGTCACGGGGACCAAATGCATTGTACGGACGGGCAATGGCAATCTTCATTCCATACTGCTTTGCATATTTTTGGCCTAAAAATTCCTCAACACGCTTGGCGAATCCATAGCCGTCATTTGTCGGTTCGGGCATATCTTTAAACCCTTCTTCTTCCGGAGTAGGGATAGTACAAAACCTCGGATAGACACAGGCAGAGCTTGTTACCAATAAACGTTCTACATTATTCAGACGGCATGCTTCAATTACGTTTAAAAATATTTGTACGTTATCTCTGAAGATAGAAGCGGGATTTTTTATATTATATTCAATTCCGCCGACCTTAGCCGCCAGATTCATCACGATATCCTGGTTTTTTGTAGCAGAAACAACATTATCGAAGTTCATCAGATCAACAATAACAATATGAATTTTATCTTTAATTCCAGCTAGAAAGTCGATATTGGAATCCTCTGAACGGATCGGGACAGTTACTACACTTCCTTGAGCAACCAGCATTTCAACCAGATGACTGCCAATAAATCCGGCTCCGCCTGTTACGAATACTTTCTTGTCCTGCCAAAATGATGATGTCATATTTATAGGGCTAATTATATTATTCTTCTTTTGGAGCTAGTTTTTCAATCCAATATTTGTCTCCCAGCTCTTTCAAAATTGTAGCGTATTGTTCCATTCTTTTTCTTTTGATTTCTCTGTTTTGCTCTTCTGATTTAGTCTGTGAGGGGTCGTATTGATAATCCACATCCACTGAAGAGATTCTTTTCCCTGCCTGCGCCGCATCGAGTACCGGCTTAATTATGGAATCCCATTTATCTAGTTCTCCCTGATAGTTAATAAATGACTCCGCGCCATCTCGATTAAACATTTTCGGGCCAAACCATAGATCCAATATCTCTTCCGCTTCATCTGGCTTTGGTCCTTTTAGCCCGCTTGCTCTTTTATTGGCCCGTGCCTCTATCCAGGCTTGGAATTTTGGCATGGATTCTGTTGATGCTCTCCTCGGAACAATAATGTCCGACTGACCGGTTCTTAATCCATCGATCATGGCTTTAAGTGTTTCCATTTGAATCAATCCGTCCTTTTCCGGTTCAGACCACAAAAAATACGGTGTGGCATATTTTTCTATTGCAATCTGTAATGCTGTTCTCCGGCTTTCACCCATTTTAAGTGTTGGGTCGACGACAATTTCTATATTATCAAATTGACTGATCTCATCTAAAAATTCCTGATTGGAACCGCCGTCCACTACTACACATTTTATTCCAAGCGCCTGTGCATTTTTTAGAAAGTTTACGGCTAATTCTTGCCTGACACGGGAAATCTCATCAGTTCCGTACATGGTAGTGGTAAAAATGGACAAATCGGAAAACTGTTCTTGTTCGCGTCTTTCCTGCTGAACTTCCACTTCCGGAATTTTTGCATCGATATCTTCCGGATTCTTTGATTCAATGCCCATTATTATTTCTTTAATAATTTGCAGATAAGAGCGATTTCTTTTTTTGTCAGTTCCGGATTATTACCAAAATAAAAACCATAGTGGTGGACAATCAGTGAGTTCGGGCAGGAAGCCTGTTTTTTTGCATACTTTCGGTAAAAAGGCTGGATAGCCATGTCACCGGCAATGATCGGGCGGACTTCTACTTTATGCTTAATAAATCTTTCCCGGTACATTTGAAAAGTTTTTTCATCTCGAAAGATAATAGGCATAGCAAAATTTGATATCACATCCATGTGATCAAGTTTGAGCGGAATAATATCGGAGTTCTGGGAAGCTATTTGATGGAATGATTTGAAGTTACGCGCTCTTGTGGAAACTATTTTATCCAGATATGGCAGTTGCTTATTTCCGATAAAGCCATTTATTTCAGTCGGTCTTGCATTGTAGGCAAGTGTATAAAATGTATATAAGGCAAAAAAGTCGTTAACTTTGTGTAGTTTACGTAATTTCTGCTTGGATTTTTCCGGCAAATTCCTATCCCAGCCGTGCGCCCGAACCATGGTTAACATGTCGAATAATTCGTCATCATCAGTGCAGATCATACCACCTTCGATTGTCGACATGTGGTGTCCGACAAAGAAAGAAAATGTCGAAGCCAGCCCAAAGTTACCCAGAAGCCTTCCGGCAGTCACAGAGCCAAGTGATTCACAGTTGTCTTCAATCAGTAGAATATTATTCTGCTTGCAAATCTGCCGTATTTTATCCAGTCTGTCACTAAGACCAAGTACATTGGTAATGAATAATGCTTTAATGCTGCCGATATGCTGTTTAAGCTGGGTAGGGGAGATGTTCAATGTTTCCAGTTCACAATCAATCAGTTTCGTTCCAAGGCCCAGTTGTATGAGCGGCATAATATTTGTCGGCCAGGTCAATGCGGAAACGCCTACTACGTCGTTTTTTTTCAGTTTACCTAAATTTATGAGTGCTTGTATTAAAACAAGGTTTGCCATGCTTCCACTACTGACAAAAAGTGCATGTTTTCTTTTCTGCTTTTTGGCAAATTGTATTTCAAACTTTTTGCATTCTTTGTTCATGCTGAAAATCGGCGCCTTTTTTATGAACTTAACGAGTGCATTTTTGGTTTTAGCCTCATTATAGAAACTTGATTTGATAAGTTTAATCATATTTTTATAAAAGATTTAATTTTTGCTTTAATTAATGGATGCAGTTTTTTGTTCCCGACTAAAAACCATTCTGCGGAGCTATGCTGTGAATCAAGTTTGATTTTTGTTTTAGTTAGGACATAGCCGAAATAAACATTAACGCAATGATAATTGGTTTTCGGATAAATGGATTCCTTGTGGATCTCATTAATTACTCCGCCAAAAACCAGTTTTTTCTTATCTATCTTTAAGCCTAATTCAGTTTTTGCCTGTCGGACCGCACAATCTTCAAATGTTTCATTTTTTATCATCCGACCACCGGGAGAAAAGTACGCGTTTTTAAGCGGTTTATTTACTCTTTTTAAGAGTAGAACACTTTGTTTATTATGATTAAAAAAAAGTATATCAACAGTGCAAATAGGAAGTTCTTCCATGAATTCTTTATATTTGTTGTCCGCTATCCAACTATTACTATTATCTTTTTTTCTCATTCTCAAAATCAGCTTCTGTCATTAGTTTAATAAGGTCTTGGAATTTAACTTTTGGCTTCCAACCGAGAATCTTTTCTGCTTTACTGGGGTCGCCGATCAAAAGATCAACTTCTGCTGGTCGAAAATAGTGGGGATCTATCTCAATTATGGTTTCGCCGGTTTTTGCATCAATTCCTTTTTCCTCTAATCCTTTACCTGTCCATTGAATATCAAACCCAAGTAATTTTCCTGCGATTTCCACAAATTCCCTTACAGAATGATTTTCTCCGGTTGCAATCACATAGTCATCGGGTTTTTCTTGTTGAAGCATCATCCACATGGCTTCGACATAATCCTTGGCGTATCCCCAATCTCTTTTAGCATCTAAATTGCCGAGATATAATTTTTTATCCATACCCAACTTGATTCTTGCCAGTGCACGGGTGATTTTTCTGGTGACGAATGTTTCTCCTCGGCGGGGGGATTCGTGGTTGAATAAAATACCGTTACAGGCGAATAATCCGTAACTCTCACGATAATTGACCGTCATCCAATATGCATACACCTTAGCTACTCCGTATGGACTGCGTGGGTAAAAGGGAGTTGTTTCTTTTTGTGGTATCTCTAACACTTTACCGAACATTTCGCTTGAAGAAGCCTGATAGAATTTTGTATTTACTCTTGTTTCGCGGATTGCCTCGAATAAACGCGTAACACCAAGTGCATCTGCATCACCAGTATATTCCGGGATTTCAAAGCTGGCTTTAACATGGCTTTGTGCTCCCAAATTATACAGTTCATCCGGCACAATTTTTTCGATAAGCCTAGCTAAATTGGAGGAATCTGTTAAATCGCCGTAATGAAGAAATAGCTTTTGATTCTTTGCGTGTGGATCCTGAAAAATATGATCAATTCGTTTAGTATTAAAAGTTGATGCACGTCGGATAATGCCGTGTACTTCATATCCCTTATCAAGCAGAAATTCTGCTAAATATGAGCCGTCTTGTCCTGTTATGCCAGTAATTAGTGCTTTTTTCATAAGTTACTTTTATTTATTCAATGGTTAATCTAAAAGGTATTCGATAATAAGTTAAAATGCCTATTATTGCCCAAAATATCTTCTATATCATAATATAAATTGACCGCTTTTTCAAGTGGAATCATATTGGTGCTTAAATTTAGATGCAAATTGATTTATCAGTGAAGAAGTTGAAATGACCGGCAATTTGATACTTTATATAATCTCGTATTTCTTCCCAATCTTCTCAAAAGCTGAAATGGCCTTATCCAAGTCCGCCTTACTGTGTGCTGCAGATATTTGTACTCTGATTCTGGCTTTACCTTGTGGCACGACAGGATAGTAGAACCCGATTACGTAAATTCCTTCCTGAAGCAGATCTTCCGCCATTTTTTGGGCCAATTCTGATTCATTCAGCATGATCGGAACGATCGGATGAATACCTTCCTTAATATCAAACCCAATTCTGGTCATTTCGGTTCGGAAATATTTTGCATTATCCATAACATTTTCACGGAATGAGGGATTTTTTTCGATAATATCCAAGATTGCAATAGATGTCGCCGTTACAAGCGGGGAGAGAGAATTGGAAAAAAGATACGTTCTGGAACGCTGGCGCAGGAGTTCAATGATTTCCTTGCGACCCGACACAAATCCGCCGGACGAACCCCCCAGGGCTTTGCCAAGTGTCCCGGTAACTAAATCAACTTTTTCGGAAACATTATAGTGTTCCGGAGTTCCTTTGCCGGTTTTACCTATAAATCCTGATGCATGAGAATCATCAACGACAACTAGCGCCCCGTATTTTTCCGCCAGATCACAGATGGATTTAATATCCGCAATATGTCCGTCCATGCTGAATACGCCGTCCGTAGCTATCACTTTTCTACGGAAATCCTTGCTTTCACTTAGTTTTTCCTCTAAATCCGCCATATCCATGTGCCGGAATATTTTTCTTTCTGCTTTAGAGAGACGTACGCCGTCAATAATACTGGCATGGTTAAGTTCATCAGAAATAATCACATCTTCATTTGAAGTAATCGTTTCAAATAGACCGGTATTGGCATCAAAACAGGAGGAATACAGTATCGTATCTTCTGTACCGAGAAACTCCGACAATTTATTTTCCAGTGTTTTATGGATCGTTTGCGTGCCGCAAATAAACCGTACGGATGATAATCCGTAGCCCCATTGATCCAGGGCATCTTTCGCTGCCGAAATCACATCCGGATTATTGGAAAGACCCAGGTAGTTGTTTGCGCAAAAATTTAAAAGTTTTTTACCCTTAACTTCAATCTGTGCGCCTTGAGGTGTCTCCAAAACCCGCTCGTTTTTATAAAGATTATTACTTTTGATTGTCTGGATTTCTTCTAAAAAACTATTTTTTGTATTGTTGTCCATATAATTGTTTTTTAATAAAATATTAACTTATGTATAAATGAAATAAAGCTACAATCTTGGAAGTAGAATGAAAAATACCAAAAAATATTAACAAATTCAAGTTACATATTAACATATACCAAGTGAATTGAAAATCACAATGTAAATAATCATCAATGTTTGGAAAACATATAAGTTGACTTAGAGCATCAAAATTAGTAAAATAACAGCTGTTATGAGCAATAAAAACTTATTCGTAATTCTATTATGGATTGTTAAGGGAGTGACTGTTGTATTAACTTTCTTATTGTTTTACACTATTTTTATTCATTTTTTTACGGCATCCGGTAAATTTGAAGTGGCCTACAGTTTTGGCGAGGATTCTGAATATATTTCTCATTTAGAGCCATGGCAAAGGTTGCTTCCGCCTGAGGAAAACGGCGGGGTCTGGTCTCAAAAAATAAAAGATGATTCGGTATATTTCAACGCGAATGGTCCGCTATGGTATGAAGACGTGACTGTGGAAATCGTATATAAGAATGAAAATCAGATTGATTTAAATATCGGTGCGAATATAAATGATGCCGATGGCTACCGCGATCAATCGCTTCAGAATAAACTCATTGATAATTTAGAATGGAAAAAAATTCAGCACGGAAACGTTATTCTATATCAGAAAGAAGATGTTTATCAGAGTATTGCCGATTTTAAAAAAGATTTTGATAATAACAGTCTGGAAAGCGAAGTTGTGGGACAATTCGATTATGATTTGGGTAAAAATTCAGTAAAATTGGGCACTTCATCATCTTTAGATTCTTTAAAATACATTATTACGGATTATTCATCACCTGTGGGTGAAAATGGTTGGTTGGTTAAGAAAATTACGTTTAATGCAGGCGAATTGTATCAAAATGAAAGGGGAGTCATTAGATTCAGAATAAGCGCACCAGGGCTTCGAAAAAGTGAAGGTTCGATAGAAGTCAGGGAGATCCGGATAACCTATAGCAATCCTATGATTACGATCAGTGATCTTCCAAGAACAGCGGAATATTTTATAGACAAAATAATTGAAAAGGTAAAAAATGATTATTAATAAAAATGCCGATTTGTATGATTTATTGATGAAGGCAAGTATGTTTGTATTTTTATTTTCTGTTTCTGCATACATTATGTTATTGCTTATTAACACGTTTACCGGTGAATTTCTGGAAATGATAATCAATATCAAAATACCTCTGATTGTAGCCTTGATCAGCGGGTTGGTTTTTACAGTAACATATACAAATAATAGGGGCTCAGTCAAAAATACTCTAATATCGGATGATAAATAAAAATAAATACAAAGTAATTTTAAGGGTTGTAAGAATACTTTTGGTTTTGGTTCCGGTCATTATTTTGGTGTTTGCATTCAATAAGCGATTTATATTGTTTGGAGAACTGAGTGAAACATATGCATTTAAAAAGCCCGGAGTTATCATTTCTGAAGTTACAGCTGCCGGAAATACAGGAGTGATAAAAGAAGATGAAAATACCGGTGAATATTACCAGGAAATTAAAGAAGCCCCTGTGTCTTTTTATGTAAACTTGCCGTTCAAAGCAAAATATATTGATCTGGAACTGAATTACGAAAGCGGTAATGCCCAGATTGTCCAATTCGGAACACCCTATAATTTTGAAGATACAGCACAATACCGGTTTGAAACACTTGAGAATAGATATGTGTCAGATTTAGGATCGGAAAATCTGATAGTAACGGAGGATAATATGTCTTTGTTCAGAAACCCAAAGGCAGTGAATAAAAGAAATAGTATTTCGATCAATCAAGGAAAGGAAATATTATCAGATGTTTTGAACAGGATACCAAAAGAAAGCACGGTAGCACTTTATCAAGTGAATTCCAATAATCTGACCCGATTGGTTGATTATCATCCGGAAAATATTGAACATACAACTGATACAATCCTGCGTGGATCGCACGAGATAATCACCTATATTGAAAATGAAAAACTTGACTATGAATTCTATTTTAAACAAAGAAGTACGGCAAAATCCATAAACCCGGTAAATGTAAAACTTTTGCGTGATTCGGAATTGGTAGAAGAATTTCCGGATTCAAAGCTCGTAAATGTATTTGGCGCGGATTATTCCAAAATGATTCATATCACACGCGAAAATCTGCCGGCCGGGGTATATACAATAAAAATCGAGACGGGAAATAACACCAATATTGCCAAAATTACTACCAAACAGAAATACATGGCATTTAAGGGGCGATTGTCGCTGGATGATGATAATATTTCATCTTCTTTCTTTGTAAATAATAATATAGTTTTTAAAACGGCTCATGATACGGGACTACAAACGGTTTTCGTCGATGATAAGGAAGTTGAGATAGAAAAACTGAATAAATATTACGCGTCGAAAACAAAAACCGGAGTAAGAAATGTTGAGATTCCAAAAAGTGATCTGGTAATGGAGTTTGATGGTATAGCCAGTACTAGTATCGAGAATATAGAAAATCTAACCAGTAGATTCAAAGTAATTGATTTGGAGGACCCGGTTTGCAAAAAAGACCCCGATTTTGATTATTTGCTTTCAAGTTATTATAAGCCGGAGGCAACTTACAGTGATTCCGGAATTTATGCAAAAACATTTAGGATCAGCGATTTGTATGTAGAAAATGACCGCGTCAAGTTTAAGTTTTCAATTCCCTGTATCGGGAATTTCAAGGACGTTAGGATAAACCAGATAAAAGTAACCCTGAGAAAATAATGTTTATTTTGAATAAGAAAAAAAATCTCGTAAAGTCTCTAGCCAGAGATATTAACCAGCAGATATTTGAGGTTATGCTGGTGAGTTTCCTGTTGTTTTACTTACTTGATCAGATTTTAGCCAATATTATCTCTGATTATTTCAATTTGAATATCATTTTGATAATTGTTATTATTAGTGGGATAGTAATGAGTTTTCCGGTCTTTGCTTCAGAAAAAAAAGAGGTAAAACGGAAGAAAACCGGTCTGACTGATTACTTATTCATTATGGGATTGGGGATTGTTTCATTTGGCGTAATTTACTATAAATTAGATCTAGATTTTTGGCTTCGCTTGGCAATTTCAATAATCAGCGCTGTAATAATTATCTTGCTTTCCATCTTGCTACTTAACGAAAATAACGAAGAAAATTTATGAAAGGAATAATTTTAGCCGGCGGACAGGCCACCAGGCTGAGGCCACTGACTTTGGTAACAAATAAGCATTTGCTCCCGGTCTATGACAAACCGATGATTTATTATCCCTTACTTACTTTAGCCAATGCCGGGATAAAAGACATAATGATTATTTCCGGTAAAGGGCACGCCGGGCATTTTCTGGAACTACTGCGCTCCGGTGAAGAATTCGGTGTCCGCTTGTCCTACGGAGTACAGGAGGAAGCGGGTGGAATCGCGCAGGCATTAGCATTATGCAAGGATTTTTCCGATGAAGATAAAATTGCGGTAATCCTAGGCGATAATATTTTTGAAGACAATGTGGCAAAAAAAGCCGCTGCGGATTTTGAAAAACAGGAAAAGGGAGCCAAAATATTTATCAAAGAAGTACCGGATCCGGAGCGGTTTGGTGTTGCGGAGATCAGTGGAGACAAAATTTTAGGCATTGAAGAGAAGCCCAAAAATCCAAAAAGCAAAATGGCCGTTGTCGGTTTATATATGTATGATAATCAAGTCTGGGATGTTATTGAAAATCTGAAACCTTCGGGCAGGGGGGAACTGGAAATAACGGATGTAAATAACTATTATATCAACCAGGGAACAATGACGTATGAAGTACTGGACGGATTATGGACTGACGCGGGTACGTTTGATTCTCTTTATCGGGCTAATAAAATAGTGGCGGAAAGAAATAAAAAATAATCATATGATTGACGGAGTAATTATCAAAGAACTAATTGTTAGGCAGGATATTCCTGATACGGAGGAAGCCACGGAGAAACCTGGTTTCCTGATGGAGGTTTTACGTAATGACGAGGACTTATTGGCAAAATACGGACAAACAACGTTCACTGTGGCATATAAGGGCACGATTAAGGCTTTCCATTATCATGAGAAACAGGACGATCTTTGGTTCGTCGCAACCGGGAAAGCAATGATTGTGCTATATGATATGCGGGAGGATTCTCCTACGAAAGGGGAGACGCAAGTGATCAATGCGGGGACTGATGATTATAAATTAGTGGTTATCCCGATTGGCGTTGCGCACGGCTATAAAGTGCTGTCGGATGAGCCGGTACTGCTTTTTTATCACACCACAGAGAGTTATAACGCCAAAGAGCCGGATGAAAAGCGCATGCCGTATAATGATCCGAAAGTGGGATTTGATTGGAGCCGGCATTCTTAATTGGTTATGTAAAATGTAGAATGTATAATTTTATATGATACATTATAAATTATGCATTATTTATTCGTTACCTGCCGCATTAAATTTATTCTAAAGCATTTGGCGGAAAAATATTTAAAACAAAATAAATTATGAAGATACATATCTCAGGATCGCTGGCATATGACCGCATCATGGATTTTCCGGGTCGTTTTAAAGAGCATATTTTGCCCGAAAAGGTCCACATGATCAACGTCAGCTTCGGAATAAACGTATTGAAAGAAAACTTTGGCGGAACAGCCGGTAATATTGCTTATTCATTAAGTCTGCTTGGGGATGACCCGACAATTGTTGGCACAGCCGGCAGGGATTTTAGACCGTATGCCGTGTGGCTTAAGAAAAATAAAATCAGCACGTCGGGTATTAAAATTATACCGTCGGAATTAACGGCCGGAGCCTATATTATTACAGACAGGTCGAATAACCAGATTACAGCGTTCCATTTCGGTGCTATGTCCCATTCAGTCGGAAAACCCGGAATGCCAGGGAAAAACAGTCTGGTCATCATTTCACCGGGCAATGCTTCGGATATGATAAAAACGGTCAGAACATGCAAAAGTAAAAATATTCCCTATATCTTTGATCCGGGTCAGCAGATTCCAGCGCTTGCTACAAAGGATTTAAGGTATCTTTTGGACGGTTCCGATTTGTTCATCGTCAATGACTATGAATATGCCTTAGTTACGAAAAGACTGAAGCTTAGCCAGACAAAATTAATGAAGATGACTAACACGGTAATTGTTACTAAAGGTGATAAAGGATCGCAAGTAACTTCGGAAAACGGCACTTTTTCTGTAAAGGCGGTTAAGCCCAGAAAAATTGTAGATCCGACCGGAGCGGGGGATGCATTTCGTTCTGGGCTGATTCATGGTATAATAAAAAAGTACCCGTTAAAAAAATCTGTTCAGTTGGCCACATTGGTTGCAACTTACCCGATTGAGCATCATGGTACGCAGGAGCACCGGTTTACAAAAAAAGAGATTTCAGCGCGTTTTATGGGTAATTTTAAAAGCAAAATTAATTAATTAATCAAAATGAGCTTTATGAATCTATCTTTTTCCAAACAAAGCCCGACAATGAAAGTACTGGTTATAGTACTTAGTCTTGCAGTTTTGGCATTTGTGGTTTTTGGAGTTATAGCAGTTAAACTCGGCCAATAGGTAGGGTAAATATTTGCAAAAAGTAGGGGTTTGCTCCTCTGCTTTTGTGTCTTAAAATCATTAATAATCATTTTGTATGAAGAAAAGCAAAAAAAAGGCTGGCTATGATATCAAGAATATCCGTCTGGCTGCAGTAGGTAAAAAGAGAATTGATTGGGCGGAAAAACAGATGGATGTTTTGCGTCTGATAAAAACCCGTTTTGAAAAAGAAAAACCACTGGCCGGAATCAGGATTTCCGCCTGTTTGCATGTTACTACTGAAACGGCCAACCTGATGAATACATTGAAAGCCGGCGGAGCAGACGTCGTATTGTGTGCTTCCAATCCGCTGTCCACACAAGATGAAACAGCGGCCTCGATCGTAAGGGATTTTGGTATTCCGACATATGCGATCTGCGGAGAGGACCGAAAAGTATATTTCCAGCATCTAAAATCCGCATTGGATCATCATCCGCATATAACAATGGATGACGGTGCTGATTTAGTATCCGAATTACTGTCAAAAAGGAAAAGCCAAACGAAAGAAATTTTAGGATCATCAGAGGAAACAACCACTGGTGTTATTCGCCTCCGAAGCATGGAGAGAAAGAATGTGCTCCGTTTCCCGGTAATTGCTGTTAATGACGCAAAGACGAAGCATTTATTTGATAACTACTACGGAACCGGCCAAAGCACGTTAGACGGCATTTTAAGAGCGACAAACATACTGTATGCCGGTAGAACGGTGGTTATTGCCGGATATGGTTCTTGCGGCAGAGGATTGGCTGTACGGGCAAAAGGAATGGGGGCGCACGTCATAGTTACCGAAATCGACTCTCTATGCGCATTGCAGGCGCAAATGGACGGTTATCAGGTGATGCCAATGTCACAGGCATGCAGGGTTGGTGATATCTTCATTACAGTAACCGGAAATACCAGTGTCATCCGCAAAGAACATTTTACAAACATGAAAGACGGAGCGATCGTTTCAAACTCTGGCCATTTTGATGTTGAGATTGATATTAACCAGTTGAATAAACTCAGTTCCGAAATAATCGAAACTCGCGAATTTGTCCAAAGTTACAAACTTAAAAATGGAAAAATTGTGAATATCCTGGCAGAGGGCAGGTTAGTCAATTTAGCTGCAGCAGAGGGGCATCCTGCGTCGGTAATGGATATGAGTTTTGCCAATCAGGCACTGGCCGCAGAATATATCGTGAAAAACTATAAAAATCTTGAAACGAAAGTATATTCGGTGCCTGAGGAAATAGATATGGAAATTGCCCGCCTAAAGCTTAAATCAATGGGAGTTAAAATTGATACGCTGACACCAAAACAGAAGAAGTATCTCCAGTCCTGGACTGAGGGAACATAAATAATGAATAATGTATAATTAATAATGTATAATTTAAATCGATCAATTATACATTTTACATTTTAAATTATGAATTTGCTAATTACTGGTGGAGCGGGATTTACCCGCCCGCCTCGCCAGCGAGCCAAATGGTATTATACTTATGTGTTGGAAAGCGCGAAAGATGGTAATTTATACATTGGTTGGACCATTGACTTAAACGCAAGATTGAAAGAGCATGCTAAAGGGCAAGTTGAATCGACAAAACATAGAAGGCCATTAAAAATCATATACTACGAAGCTTGCCGATCGAAGAAAGAAGCAATTAGGAGAGAAAAGTACTTCAAAACAGGTTTTGGCAGAAGATTTTTAAAGAACAGGCTCACTGGCTCGCGTGGCGGGCGGGTCGGCATCATATAGTATCTAAATGAGCAATCTATAAACATGAACATACTGGTTACTGGTGGAGCGGGATTTATCGGCTCTAACTTCATCAACTACTGGCTGAAAAATCATCCGGAAGATCACATTGTGAATCTGGATAAGTTAACGTACTGCGGAAATCTGGAGAATCTGAAAAGTATTGAGAGCAATCCGAATTATGAATTTGTCCGCGGGGATATTTGCAATTCAGATTTGGTGAACAAGGCAATGAATGAAATTGATACGGTTGTTCATTTTGCGGCAGAAAGTCATGTTGACCGTTCTATTCTGGAACCGGATGCATTCATAAAAACAAATATTGTTGGTACGCACGTTTTATTGGATTCCGCCTTGAAAAATAATGTTAAAAGATTCCATCATATTTCAACCGATGAAGTTTTTGGTGCATTACCTCTTGAGAATAAATCCAAATTTTCTGAAAGCACGAAATATGATCCTCGGAGTCCGTATTCAGCCTCTAAAGCCGCTTCAGATCATCTGGTGAACGCATATTACACGACCTACGGCCTGCCAGTGACGATAACCAATACTTCCAACAATTACGGCCCGTATCAATATCCCGAGAAATTATTACCATTGGCTATAACAAATTTGATTGAAGGAAAAAAAGTGCCGATTTATGGAGATGGTAAATATGTCCGAGATTGGTTATATGTTGATGACCATTGCCGGGCGGTGGAACTAGTTTTGGAAAAGGGGAAGATCGGCGGAACATACGTGATTGGCGGACTGACCGAAGATGTAAATAATCTGGAACTAATCAGGCGGGTTTTGAATATCATGGGAAAATCTGAGGAAATGCTGGAGTACGTTAAAGACCGACCAGGGCATGACCGGCGCTATGCAGTAGACTGGAACAAAGCAAAAAATGAATTAGGATACAAGCCATTGTATGATTTGGACACCTATCTGGAACAGACAATTGATTGGTATCAGAAAAATGAAGGATGGTGGAAACGTATCAAGTCCGGAGAATATTTGAAATACTACAAAGAACAGTATGAGAAGCGATAAGTTGGTTCTGATATTAGGCGCAAAAGGAATGCTCGGATCCGAGCTTTCTCTTGTTTTTGCTGATTCAAAACCGATCTGTTGGGATATTGATGACTTGGATATTACCAATGAAAAAATAGTGCAGAAAAGGATCAGAGAAATGTCTCCTTCAATAATTATTAATGCTTCCGCGTATACGAATGTTGATGGAGCTGAGGAAAATGAAGAGACGGCCAATCGGATAAACGGGACTGCGGTTGGTCATCTGGCAAAGACCGCCGAGCTAATAGGCGCAAAACTGATTCATTATTCTACTGACTATATTTTCAGCGGTAAAAACAAATCCGGTTACAAAGAAAATTCGAGATCAAATCCGGTTAACGCGTACGGGCGGTCTAAACTGATCGGTGAGCAGGCAATAAAAAAATACTGCGAGCGGTACTATATCATCAGGACGTCATGGCTGTATGGTCGTGGCGGAAAGAATTTTGTTGACACGATGCTTGATATCGGAGCAAAAAATAAAGAGATAAAAGTTGTTGAAGACCAGTTTGGTAAACCGACTTATACGCTGGATCTGGCGAAGCGGACAAGAAAATTAATAGAGGGAGATAGTCGATACGGTATCTATCATATTACTAACGAAGGTACGACAAATTGGTTCAGTTTTGCAGAAAAGATATTTGAACTAGCACAGCTTAGCGTTTCTGTCATTCCAGTTAAGTCTGATCAATTTCCGCGTCCGGCAAAACGCCCGAATTATTCCTCATTGATTAATACTAAAATACCACTTTCCAGAAAGTGGCAGATTGCATTAAAAGATTATATTTCCGGTAAATAGTTTATTGTATTGATTTTCGATACAAATGTTGCGACGCGTCATGATAAAACATGACTTTTGTGTTTTTATTGACTGAAAATGGTGCAAAGTCACTTTCTACCAAATTAACAATATTACGTTTTCCTCTTCCGTCTAATTCAATCGCCCTGATATAACCATCATTACTGTAAATTATCCATTTTCCGTCCGGCGACCAATCAGCAAATTTAATTACACTGCCTGATCTGATCAATAATTCCTGTTGATCTGATTCCGGATCAAATGACCAAATTTCAAAATCATTATAGAGCATTAATAAGCTTTTGTCCGGAGACCACGCAAAGCTTGAAACATCCGGGTTCAACTTATTCAGATTAAACGAAAATTGATCACGAACTCTGATTAATGAAAGTTCCTGGTTTTTTGTATCATGCATGTTAATATAACTGTCGGCGGTTTTAGACAGTGAATATATTCCTTTATTGGAAAATGTCAGTATCTCATTTATGTTATTCAGATCATTTTTGTCAGTTTTGGACAGAACTGATAAATCATTTTTCTTCTCGATATAATAAATTGATTGATCCAGTTCAATCACATCCTGGATTTGCCCCTTAATGATTAATTCAATTGTTTTGTCGACGATATTTATTTTGAAAAGTCCATTGTCGGAAATAGCATATAATTCCCGCTGATCACCGGATTCTGCCAGTTTATAAATTGGTAAAGCAGAAATAGATTTCGATAAAATATCTAGCTTGTCGGGTAGAGAAATAATCCTTGCAATCACGTCATTACTCTTATCTTTAATAAAGACGAAATTTTCATTGTCGGTAAATGCTATTTGGCTGTCGGATTCGATATTTTTGATTGTAATAACAGTAGCAAGTGTGGTATGTTCTTTGATAACCAAATCCGCACTGCCGACTTCATTTGAAGTCAAATAGGCAAGGTAATGATTTGCCGGAGAATAAACAATCCCCGTCACTTCATCATCCATAGCAAGTAGAGCCGCTTCAGACTTTAATAGCGAAACACGGTTTGTGGTGGTGGATTGATTAGCAAAAACCGGAAGTGTTTTTTCCCAAGTATAATAACCCTGTTTTTCAACTGAGATTGTATAATCACCGGGAAAAAGGTTTTTTGCAACAGTTGGAGTCTTTGATCCGTATAGTTTGCCGTTTATGGTAACTTGTGCATTTCGTGGTTCAGACTCTATGGACAAAACACCTGTTTTAATGACCTTCCGATCAGTAAAATTATAGCGAAATCCGGTGGCATAAAATACCAAAACGGGCGCAATCAAAAAGAACACAAAAACCAGTGTAAGGGCATATATTCTGCGGTATTTCTTCTTCATTTTGACCAGAATGGAATTAGTAGGTAATATACATCTGTAGGATATCTTATTTTACCACATTTTGAATTTTTAGGAATTTTTTTATGGAAAAATTTATTATCAACGGCGGAAATCCGCTGAACGGGGAGATTGAAGTTGGAGGGGCTAAAAACGCTGTACTGAAGATATTACCGGCAGCCCTGCTTTCTGATGAAACGATCACGATAAAAAACTTTCCAAATATTGAAGATATTCATAGAGCGACTGATTTATTGGTTGATTTGGGTGCTACTGTGACAATAGACGCTAGGAATTGTGCAGTTTCAATTCCGGAAATAAAGAAAAATATATTAGAGCCGAAATTTGCCAATAAGTTCAGAGCTTCCGTAATGTTTGTCGGACCGCTTTTGGCTAGAACTGGGGAAGTCAGATTCCCGCACCCCGGCGGATGCGTGATCGGTGCCGGTAAGCGGCCGATAGATCTGTTTCTGGAGGGTTTTAAAGCTCTCGGTGCCGAGATTGAAGAGATGGAGGACATGTATGTGGTAAAAGCAAAAAAACTTAAAGGAGGGGAGTATTTCTTTACGACTGTCAGTGTCACCGGAACTGAAAGCATGATTTTAACCGCTGTACTGGCTGAAGGGGTTACAACCATAAAAAATTGTGCCATGGAACCGGAGATTGTAGCGTTAAGTGATTATTTAAATTTGAACGGGGCAAAGATACGAGGTGCCGGATCTCCAACGATTGTAATTGAGGGGGTCAGTAAATTATCTGCGGGAGAATATACAATTATTCCGGACAGAATAGAAACCGGCACATTTGCAATTCTGGCGGCAGCTACAAAATCAGAATTAACTATTACAAAATGCCAGCCGGACAATATTGAATCATTATTAAGTGTGCTGACAAAGATTGGTGTCAGTTACGAAAAAGGCGGAGACTGGCTGAAAATTTTGCCGTCAAAAAACATTTTATCGTATGATATAAAAACACATGAATATCCAGGATTTCCAACCGATCTGCAGTCCCCGTATACAGTTTTAATGACGCAAAGTACCGGTAGGGCGATAATACACGAAGTCATATATGACCGACGTTTGCTTTTTACTGACATGTTGGTACAAATGGGCGCTGATATTATCATGTGTGATCCGCACCGGGTAGTTATCAGCGGACCGACAAAGCTTCACGGCAGAAAATTGACAAGCCCTGACCTGCGGGCCGGCATGGCAATAGTGATTGCCGCCGCAATAGCAGAAGGTAAAACAGAGATTGATAATATTTATCAAATTGACCGGGGTTACGAAAAAATAGAGGAAAGACTAAAAAAAATCGGAGTAAAAATAGAAAGAGTGAATGAATAATGGAAAATTATCCAAAAAAAAGATCAATTGTTCAGAAATATTTTAAATTTTATGCGGGAGTATTATTACTGATCATTGCATTTTCAGGTGGACTGATTATCGGTGCCTGGAAAGTTAACGGTGTCGCGGTATCACAAGTCGGAGATGTCGTGATCAATAAATTTACAAATGACCCGCAAAAGCAGGAAATAGACTTCGGAATATTTTGGGAGACCTGGGATACTATTCAGAATAAGTATTATGACAAGCCGGTCAGTGAAAAGGAACTGTTTTACGGAGCGCTCGCCGGTATGTCGGAAAGCCTTGGTGACCCATATACGGTATTTTTTGATCCGGAGATCAGTCAGGATTTCAGCGACCAGATTAATGGAACATTTGAAGGGATTGGTATTGAAATCGGAATCAAGGATGAGCAGTTAGTGATTATTGCCCCATTACCGGAAACACCTGCCTCTAAAGCCGGGCTATTTGCCGGTGATCAGATAATCAGCATAGATAGTACAGATACTACCGCAATGACCCTTGATACCGCAGTGACAATGATACGTGGAGAAAAAGGGACTAATGTCGATCTCGTTATCAAAAGGGAGGGTAATGATGATAATATTCAGTTTTCTATTACCAGAGAAACAATTGTTGTTGAGTCGGTGTATTGGGAGATGCTGGACAGTAATATCGCACACATAATCCTTTCTGATTTTAACGAAAACACAGAAAAAGGGTTTGAAAAAGCAATACGGGAAATTACACTGGCTGAGCCCAAGGGAATAATATTTGACATGAGAAACAATCCGGGCGGATTTTTATCAACTGCGGTAAACGTAGCTGGATACTTTATTCCACTGAATGAAGTTGTACTGATAGAGGATTTTGGCAATGGAAAAGAGAATACTTATAAGGTTGATAACGGGGATAATTATATTGAATACCCGATGGTAGTTCTTGTTAACGGAGGAACTGCCTCCGCATCTGAAATAGTTGCCGGAGCAATCCAGGATCACAAAGTCGCTACAATTCTTGGTGAGCAGACATTCGGCAAAGGCACTGTACAGGAGTTGAAAGATTTTTCCGATGGCTCATCGATAAAAATAACAGTTGCTGAATGGTTGACACCTGACGGACGTTCTATTAATAAGGAGGGGATAACTCCGGATATTATAGTAGAGATGACTCCGGAAGATATTGAAGCAAATGTTGATCCCCAGTTGGACGAAGCTGTTAAGCTATTAATTGAGCAGTAAACAAGTTTTTCAATCTCTGTTATAATCACAGCTGAAAAATGATTATCCGGTAAAATTATCGCATGTTGCTGGAAATTGGAATTACGGCTATAATTGATGGGAAAAATTGTATCAAGGCAAAATATTCTAATAAATTATTGTAGTAAATTATATATATTATGAAAGTATTATTCATCAAGGACGAGAAACCAAATGTGAAAAAAGGGCAGGTTAAAAATGTGACGGATGGTTATGCTAGAAATTATTTATTCCCAAGGCAAATAGCTGTGCCATATACTAAATTGATAGACCAGCAGGTAAAATTGGAAAAAGAAAATGAGCTGAAGAGTGAGAAAAAAAAGGTGAAAAAGGTTGAAAAGATGTATGATATATTGAAGGATAAAAAAATTGTCATCAATGCAAATGCAAGTGAGGACGGAACGCTTTATGCCGGAGTCGGGAAAAAGGAGATTATAAAAAAAGTACAGACTTTGTATAAGGTTACTTTGGAAGAGAGTCAGATAATTCTTGAAAAACCGATAAAAAATATCGGGGATCACGAAGTTGGGGTGCAGGTTGAAAATGATAAACAGTTTAATTTTATTATTAGTATTAATAAAGAATAATTTCGCCTTTATCCGAAGGTGTTAATAATTTTAAAATCAAATGCCGAAATCAAAGAAGAGAACAAAATATATATTTGTCGTTGGTGGTGTAATGTCGTCAGTAGGAAAAGGAGTCACCACTGCTTCAATCGGCAGAATTCTGCAAAGCAGGGGATACAATATCGCAACGATCAAATGTGATATGTATATCAATATTGACGCAGGTACGATCCGTCCAACAGAACACGGAGAGGTTTTTGTCGGTGAAGACGGGATTGAGGCAGATCAGGATCTTGGTAATTATGAAAGATTTACCGGAGTAGATTGTACTGCCGATAATTACATTACTACCGGTCAGGTATACCGTGAAGTAATTAGAAAAGAAAGAAATCTGGAATATGCCGGGGAGGATGTCGAAGTAGTACCGGATATCCCGAACGAAATCATCCGACGAATAAATATTGCGGCAAGAAAAAACAAGGCGGATATTGTGGTGGTAGAAATCGGCGGAACCGTGGGTGAGTATCAGATAATGCTGTTTCTGGAAGCGGGCAGAATGCTGAAATTAAAATATCCAGAAGACGTGGCGTTTGTTCTGGTCAGCTATTTACCGATTCCAAGTGTGATCGGAGAGATGAAGACAAAACCGACTCAATACGCAGCCAGAACGCTGAATTCCGCTGGAATACAGGCTGATTTTATTATTTGCAGGTCAGAAAAGGTATTAGATAAGCCACGCAGAGACCGGTTGGCTACATTTTGTAGTATTCCCAAAGACCACGCTATTTCCGCGCCCGATTTGGAAAGCGTCTACGAAGTGCCTATGATATTTGAAAAGGAACAGCTTGGAGCAAAAATGCTGAAAAAACTCAATCTGAAAGAAAAGAAGAATGATATGATTGAGTGGAAAAAAATGGTGCAAAGGATTAAAAACTCTAAAAAAGAAATTAAGATTGGTGTCGTAGGTAAATATTTTGGTACCGGCAATTTTACCCTGGCGGATTCCTATATTTCCGTGATTGAAGCGATAAAACATGCGTCCTGGTATCACAACCGCAAGCCGCAGTTAACATGGATTGATTCAGAGGAATATGAACGGAATCCAAAAAAAGTATCCGAGCTGAAAGCGTATGACGGAATAATAGTACCGGGTGGTTTTGGATCAAGGGGGATAGAAGGAATAATTAAAGCGATAAGGTATGTAAGAGAAAATAATATTCCATATTTGGGATTGTGTTATGGTATGCAGCTGGCGACAATAGAAATTTCTCGGAATGTTCTAGGACTTTCAAAAGCGAATACCGTGGAAGTAGATAAAAATACACCGCATCCGGTGATTCATCTTAATCCGTTTCAAAAGAAGAATATCAAAGAAAAAAGTTATGGCGCCACAATGAGACTGGGTGCATATCCTTGCGTGCTCGATACTGATTCACTAAGTTTCGCGGCGTATAAAACAAAAAATATATCAGAACGGCACAGGCACAGATATGAATTTAATAATGCGTATAAAGCAAAGCTAGAAAAAGCCGGAGTTCGTTTTGCCGGGATTTATCCAGAAAATAAACTTGTAGAAATTATTGAACTGAAAAATCATCCATGGTTTGTCGGAGTGCAATTCCATCCAGAATTTAAGTCGAGACCCCTAGATCCGCACCCGCTTTACAGGGATTTTATTGCGGCGAGTATCAAAAGACAATTGAAAAATAAATAGCAGAATAAAAAAAGACCCCATTTGCCGACCGGCAGAGGGGGTCTTTTAGATTTATAATTTTACTGCGTTACTACTTCAACAACTTTGGAATTCTGGAGTTTGCCAGTGTATTTTCTGAGTTTTATGGATTTAAACTTAACTATTCCGCTGACAACCGCGTATAATGTGTCATCGGATCCGCGTTTTACATTTTTTCCTGCATGGAATTTTGTACCACGCTGTCTGACGATAATTTGACCAACATTCGTCTTTTGTCCGCCGGAAACTTTAACGCCGAGTCTTTTTGATTGCGAATCTCTGCCATTTTGGGTAGAACCGCCTGATTTTGTGTGTGACATGAATCAATTCATTAATATTTTACTAACTTTACCATTCTAAATAAAACACGCAGTTGTGTCAAGAGCCAGTTATTTGACTGCTTTTGGACGAAAAACTATCAATACAATAAACACAACTAGTATCAAAGATCCAAAAATTGCAATGGTTGTTGTTAGAGATGATTTTTCTGTATTCGGCATATCCGGATTCGGTAAATCAAGCTTTGTTTTTGCGATTTGTCCGGAGTTATCTTCAAGCAACGGATAGCCGTTATAAGCTTTGAACCCGTCGGTAAGACCGTCACCACTTGTATCTGGATTGTATGGGTTAGATCCAAATGCGGTTTCAACAACATCGGGAATTCCGTCCAGATCGGAATCCTTAGCTTTTTCCTGTCCGCCTGTAGTTGCTTCCATTATTGCCTGGATAATTCTTTGGTCGGGTGTTCGAGAGGGGGTATTGTTATCTTTGATTAAAGGGCTAAAACCGTGATTTTCCTCAAAACTGTCTTTGAGCCCGTCATTGTCTGAGTCAGGGTTTGAAATGTCAGTTCCTATTTCTCCTTCTTCAGTGTCAGTCAGGCCGTCATTATCCTTATCAGGAGAATTCTGAATTGGCTCGTTTGAATTGGTGGAAATATTACTATTACTGTTAATATTCAATGGGACAGATGTATTCGTATTCAAATTGAAATTTGAATTAATCGGTATGTTGACATTTATATTATCACTATTGGTATTTTGATTAACATTTTCATTGCCGTTAAAGTTCAAATTCGAATTACTATTTTGATTTACATTTGCATTACTATTCTGATTGGAATTTAAATTAAAATTCTGGTTTACATTATAATTTTCGATCGGAGTACTGTTGGAATTTCCATCAAAATCCGGGATACTGCCTCCGGCATTATCCACATATATTCTGTTAATATCACTGATATACGTTAAGTTGTTTGCATCGACGGCAACCGCATGTACACGGTAAACACCGTCAATGGACTCGTCAGTGCTCCAGGTATATTCCCACACATTGTTTCCGACATTTATACCTTCATATGTAAAAGTAAATCTCCCACTTTCGTCTAGAAAGTAGAACTCAACCTTAGCTGCGGGAGAATTAGTTTCGGCGCTGGCGAGGATGTTACCACTTAATAATGCGCCATCTTGCGGATTATGCAGATTTACTTGAATCTCTTCTCCATTCACCTGAATGATAAAAAACAAATTAATAAATAAAAATCCAGTTATCGTAAACAGAGTAATAAATATTGAAGGAATGGTAATTGCTTTTATAATTTTCATATTTATTTTTCTTCCCAGGAAATAATTGAGTATTCACCTAATGTCGGGAAATTAGGCGGGGGTGCGAAATAAAGATTGGAATCAAAATCTAAATTTCTAAACTCATAACCGGTGCCGTCTGTGTAGGCAAATCCATAGCGTTGATTTGTGGCAAGTGATCCAAAAAGCGTAAGCGTATCACGATATACGTTATTTGCGCATCCAGCGGGATTTTGGGTATATCCAGACCGGTCCGCATAGTAATATCGTCCTACACGGCCATTTTGCGCTATAACGGCCGCATCAATACGCAGGTTATCTTCACTGTAGAACCCAACCGAAATGTCAGTTTGTGCTATTAAACCGATTACATCCGTACCGTCATAGTTTGTATACTTTAAATCATTATTTACTATAATTGTCGCATCTGCAGACGCAAGCGGTTCTCTGGCTGCGGCAACTGTAACACGCTGGCCATTAATCTGTCCGTCTATCCAGACATCATCTTCAATAAAAATAATCTGATTCGTCGGCATTGGCAGTCCAATTGAACTTTGACCTTTATAGGTAAACTGGCTCTGATTGCCGATTGACCACATATCCGAATAGTTATACCACCAGAAAAACCATCGGTAACTGCACTGGCTTTGTGATGTAACACGCGTAATATCGACTGTGTCGTTTGCATTAAATTTTATATGATATCCTTGTGCTCCGGATGCGCCTAGATAGATGCCGTTGGCAATCGCTTTTGCTTTTAAATCTGCTAAATCAACCGTTATTCCGTCGAAATTCACAGGTGCGACCGGGAATACACGACCGGCGCCAAAAATATCCGAACGGACCGGAACAGCAGATGGTGGTAGGGGGTCAACGGGGGATCTGTGGGTATGTACGCCGAACTCTTGCGCACCCGAATGATCCGGATCGTCATACTGATCCCTTGTTGACGAAATAACATTGTGCGCCAAGCCGTCAAATCGAATACCGTCATTGGAGTGTACCGGCCCCCATATTTCCGTGCCTTCACCAAAACGCATTTCGTCGTTGGCAACAACGGCAAAACTAGAAAATGCCGGATTGCCTAGCTTAAGCGAAACAGTTCTTTTAATATCAGGGCTTTCGGTTAAATACCCCGTGGATTCGATTGTCACAATTGTTGAACCGCTGGCGGGTGGGATGATATTTAATGAATACTGGCCAATTACATTTCCATTAATGTCGCGATAATCATGAATATACGGACCCGCATGTCCTGTATCATCCGTGAAATCATCCGTAACATGTGCCAAATGCCACCGGTAATAATTAACACCAGCCTCGGCAATCTCAAATGTTTTTTGCTCTCTGATTTTTGAGTTTGTAATTTTTGCCTGACTGACAACGTATGATGAGGCGGCAACGATAAGAATTAGGAATATGCTCGAAAAGACTAAAAGCATGACGAGGGCAAAACCGGAACTATTTTTATATTTGCTATCAGATTGGTACATGTGTCTTTTTACTGAATTAAAAATTGGTTTTAAGATTTCTTATCATAATACTTGTTTCTATTGATATTGGAGGAGGTGGTTGATTGAGATCAATATCAACGCTAAATTTCATATGAACTAAACGTACATCCGCAAGGTTTATCGGATGGGTTAGTGGACTTCCTGTACCGGTGTAATTTTCATCAAAATAAGTGAAAATGGGCCCTGTATCTACAATATTGTTGACAATAGTGGTGACGGTCTCACTGGTGCTCGGCGGATTTATAATGCCTTTTTGAAAGCTTGAACCGGAAAGGAAATATCTTAAACGTTCTCTGCTTTCATCGGAGTCAATATTGGAATAGAAGATAATTGACCGTTCGTCAGCGCTGGCCAGGAGGTATGCGCCAGTGTCGGCGTTTTGTGCTTCCCGCAATTCTTTCGCAATGGATTTCATAACTTTTCTTGATGTATCCTGTGCCAATGCTTGGTCACGTGACTGATTAAACAAATCATTACCCTGCACGACAAATTGATAAATTATCGATGTCAGAATACCCATAATACCAAGAACAATGATGATTTCAATTAAGGTAAATCCGTAATTCTTTATGTTTTTTTTATACTTCATTTACAATTGGTTAAGAAAATACTCTGCTTGCGTTGTACCGTTTACTGTGACGGATGTATTCATAGTTTCATAGCCGGCCAGAGAAATATCTATCGAATATGTACTGGCGCTTAGATCGCTGAAAAATACTTGACCGGGCGGTACACATGCCGATGTATAGCCGAGTTGAATACTGGATATAACCGGCGAATATGAAACATCATCTGTGGACAGATAAATTTTATATTTTATATACTGGTCATCGTTGTGGCTTTCGTGAATTTGAGTTCCGCTTGTGGTATAGTAACTCCCGCTTGTTCCATCCGGACCGATAAAATTCCAGGTTGTATTATCAGTATTTGATGCGATTTGTATCGCAACACTATCCGGGCCCGTCTCTGCTTGTTGCGAGAAAGGAATCCAGGTTAATGTGCCAAAGGTGCTGCTAGTACCTGTATTAAATGATGATGATGTAAGGTATCCTTCTGGTTGGAATGATTCTAAAGTGTAGGATACTGAAATATCCTGAATAACCGGCGTAACCTGTGGATCTGTTGTAGAAAGTTCAGCTCTGAATATTAAACTGTCGCCAGCTGTTATAAATTCATGATCAACATCTGCTGTGACCGGCTCAAAATTTACACCGCCGTTTGCTGACAAGAAATATGAAATTGATTGCCCGTTTAATGATTCGTTAACAGTTATTTTTGCTTTGGTTAATCTGCCTAGTTCAGAATTAAGTTTTATCGTTTGACCGACGCCTGTCAGCATGTATTCTCCGGAATTATCAGCAAGCTGTATCTGTTGCATACTCGTATTCCAATCAGCGGTGGTCGCTAATGCGTCTTTGTTGTTGCTATTTGCAATACTATCATAGAAATTGCCGGATAATTCAGAGGATTTTAGTGTAATACTGCCTGAAGTTGAATTTGTATCAATCGTTCCGGAATCATCGTCATATTTTGTCATATCGGTATAATCTGCTTGTCCCGGCCCCCCTGACCATTCGTTTTGCAAAAAGAATCCAATTCCCGTAAGTTTTGACTCGTCATAACCAACTTTGGTCAATCGCACATTCGCGGAAGTTAATGCAACATCAGTCCCGGCGTCTTTTACGGAAACCCTCAGGGAATTTGTAGTATGATCAGCTAATACAAATGAAGTTGTTTGCGATGTATTTGGCAGAATATTAAGCAGTACAGGCGGAATTATTCCCGCAATATCATAGGCAGTTGATGTTTCAAGTAGAGTGTAATTATCCCATTCTAAATTTGATAAAAGCAGGGTTCCGGATCCGTTAGTCGGTGGTTCTGAAGAATATTTCAAATTATCCGGATCGGTTCCGATCAGTTTCTCTCCCCAGATTGAAAGTGAAATATTCGGTATCGGTTCACAGGTGTCATTTACAGTATTGATCATAAGTGAACTTACAAGATCAATTGCAAAACTTACTTCAGTTACATCCTCTGTTACGATTGTAAGGTCCGGTTTGGTTGGATGAGGAAGGCTAACAAGATCAACAGCATGGGTAGAATCTAGGCTGTAACCATCTTTTGTCACTTCCACATGATAACCTTCGATGCTCGGAGGCAAACTCAGGACCTGCAAGTTACCGGAATTATCCGTTGTATTCGTTATGTCAATCCAAGGATTGATTGTATTGTTGGTAATATGGACTGTTGCTTGCGGGACCGGCTGACCGGACGCATTAAAAACTTGGATTAAAAGCGATCCTGTGTTATCCGCAGACTCTAGTCCTTTTGGTGAAATAAAAGTTGACAGAAGGACTGCGTCAACAGCCGGTCTGTTCCATCTTACGCTTACTTCAGCTTTCTTATAATCATTTGGAGTCGTATCTTGTGGTTTTCCAACAATTGTACCGGCAGCATTCCCGTCAAACGGATCATCAAAATAATCAATGCGGGTTTCAACTATAAACTCAAAACTATTCTGGTTACGCAGTTCATATGACAGTATGTCACCAACCGGCCAGCCTGTGGTGGTCCCGACATCTGAATATGGCATGTTTCTGATGATTTCCAGTTTTTCATTTGCAATTTCAGTTGCTGTAACCCTCGATCTAGATACGGCCAGCGCCTGTATCCCTTTGTCTAATCCGGAAATAACAAAAATACCGGAAGTAGCGAATATTCCTATCACAACCAAAAGCTCTATTAACGAGAAACCCCTTTGGTGCTTATTCTTTATTTTCGCTTTATACATTGAATTATATTATACCATAAAATTGAAAAAGTCGTACAAATTGACACATAGGCTATAAAAAGATATTTTATCTGTATCAATAAAAATATGAATCTACCGAAAAAAAATAGAATATATCTTGATTTTGCGGCTACTACACCGATGGACCCACTGGTTCTGAGGGAGATGCAACCGTATTTTAGTGAAAAGTTCGGCAACCCGAATAGTCCGCATGAAACTGGCAGAGAGGCGCTGCTTGCGGTAGATTCCGCGCGAGATAAAACTGCTGAATTATTCAACTCTGAATCAGAAGAAATTGTGTTTACTTCCGGTGCCACGGAAAGCAACAATCTCGCCATCCGTGGAGTAATAAAAAAGTATCAAAAAGTTTTAAAAATACCTGAAATAATAACAACAAAGATTGAACATCCGTCCGTTCTGAATACTTGTCGAGATCTTGAAAGGCAAGGTGTCGTTGTGAAATACTTGCCGGTTAAAAATAATGGAATTGTAGACGTCAGTAAATTAAGCGAATTAGTATCTGAAAATACGGCGCTCATATCAGTAATGTACGTGAATAATGAAATCGGTACAATCCAGCCTGTAAGAGAGATAGGTAAATTTGTGACAAAATTAAATTTACAGCGAAAAACTCCCATTACATTTCATACGGATGCAGTACAAGCAGTAGGATCTTTGAATTGTGATGTAAAACATCTCCATGTAGATTTACTTTCGGCCTCCGGACACAAAATATACGGACCGAAGGGAGTGGGTTGTTTATATATAAAATCAGGAACACCAATTATGGGGATCCAAACCGGAGGAGATCAGGAGTCCGGGCTTCGTGCGGGCACGCTGGATGTTCCGTCAATTGTCGGATTCGGAAAGGCAAGTGAACTATGTATAAGAAGGGGAGTAGGTGATAAAAAAAGAATGTCAAAACTTCGAGACTGGGCATTTACGGAAATTATGCACTTTTTGCCGGAAGCTCAAATATCAGGTGAAGTGGGGGATTTAAGAATCCCAAACAATCTTCATTTACGAGTGGATGGAGTGGACGGAAACGACATTATGTTCCTGATGGACAATAAGTTTAATATTTCTGTTTCAACCGGGTCAGCCTGTACAGTGGGTGCTGCGGAACCATCAAAGGTGCTTCGTGAAATGGGTATCAATAAAACTAGACTCCGAGAAGGAGTCCGTGTAACAATCGGCAGGACAACAACAAAAGCTGAAATGATTGCATTTATAAAAGCCTATGTGAGTTGTATCGCGATAATAAAAAAGTAATTCACTAAAAAGGATTCAGCTCGGAACTGTCAACTGGATTTTTTAGTTTTGTTTTTTCTTTAGAATTATTTATAACTTGTTCAAAGAGAGTCTGATTGATTACCTCTTTTTTTCTAAGCACTAAGGCGGGATCAATCAGTGTCCGGTCGTAAAATGGTATAAAGACGTTTTGGTATAAAAAAAATAAAATATACATAGCGTAACCGATAATTGCAATATAGATGGCTTTATTGCTGTTTCTTTTTATATAGCCGTAGTATTTGTCGATTGGAATTGTTGATTTCATTTTCATATTATTGCCAGTAAACTCTAGCGGATATTTGAATGCTGATTTGTTCACTTTGAGTTGCCTGTGATGTTTTTTGACTTGAAAGAGAGACTGAATCAATCAGTAAATAGAAGGGTTCTTGTTCGATTGATTTTGTCCAGTTGATAATATTAGAATAAGATGTATTGAAAGCAATGTTTAATGTGCTCATATATAATCCAGATTCCTGGACAACTGGATTGGATAAATTTAGAAGTTGATCACTAATCTCATACTTTTTAGCGACGTTTTCAAGTATGGTAATGAGTTCTAATGTGTCCTGTTGAGAAAAAAGTGATGAAGATACCAGGTCGTTATTTGAACCGATTTCCTTAATTTGTCTTTCTAATCGGACTAGGTCATGTCTTTGCTGTGTGATAAATTCATAATTAACTCTTTGATCATAGATATCATTACCAAGAGAGATAATCTTTTTTTGCTGTGGTATTACTGTAAAATTAATTATTAAAAATACCGCAGCAATGCCTAATATGGAAATAATCAAAAGTTTAATTTTTGGAGTTAATTTCATTTTGTTATTCGGCGTTTTGAGGATTAAGTATTACTCTTCCACTCAACGTAAAAGATATATTTTCTTTTGACAATAAATTTGATATTGGAGAATCAATATTCTCAAAAAATGGAGATATCTCTAAATTATTCTTGAATGACAGTAGAGAATCTCTAGTTTCGGCCGTCCCTGAAATTTGAAACGTTCCGTTAGATTTTTGTATTGAAAGGGAGGACAATACAACGCCATCAGAGATTCTATTGCCGATTTCGATAAAAATATCCGACCATAATATATACTCCAGCTGGATACTAGATACATTTTGGACAAGCGAATTAAAACTGATTACGGACTGACCGAGATTTAGCGATTCATTGCTCTCTGTTTGTTCTTTAATGGCAACGGTCTCTAGAGTCAGTTTATCTAGCTTATTCTGAAGAATCATCTGAGAAAAATATAAAAACGAAACAATAATCAGCAATATGACAATTGTGATCAAAACCAAAAATTGAACTAGCTTGTAGTTTTTCTGAAATTGATTTTCCACTCTTTGAGCGGGTGATGTGAAGTTAAGATTTATCATATTCCAGGCCTCTAAGCGCCAGCCCTATTGCCGTTGTATAGGACGTCTGCGTTTTAGCATTTATAAAATCCACATTATTTTGGGTAACATTCAGTAGAGAATCACCCTTCTGAATTTTTATTTTTAATTTTGTGATAAGTTTATTTTCCAGATCAATAAGATTTGCACCGCCGCCAGTTAATAATATGCTTGAGATATGACTCTTATCCGTATAGTGGTCCTGGTAGAATGAAATAATCTGTTTTATTTTACTAACTAGTGTTTCAAATTGATCGTTGAGTACAGCTGCAACCGCTCCTTTTCCAAGTGTTTTACTTAATCCACAAAGTCTTTTTGCTTTTTCGGCTTTTTCATATGAAAGAGAGAGGTTTTTCATCAGTAAGCTAGTCATAAGATTTCCGGAAATAGCCGTATCTGCTGATGTAAATTGAATTGTCAGATGGTCAAATATTATAAAACTCGTCCGGTCCAGGCCGATGTCGATTATCAATATTCCTTCATTCGGATTAGTCGGTTTGGCTGGTGTAATGGCCCGGACAATTGCGGAAGATTCTATTTCCAGAACGTGGGGAATTAGTTTCGCCTTTGCAATCACTGCTTGATATGAATCGACAATTGACTTTGGTACAGCGCCAACAAGCACAGATTCAAAATCAGTGTCATTATTTATTGATTTCCAATCAATATACATACTGGTAAGATCATCGGGAATATGGTTTATCAGTTCAGATTGTACAATTTCGTCTGTTAATTTTGTATCATTTGGTAGGTGTAATACTTTGATAAAACTTTTTCTTTCCGGAACACAGGCAGCAACTTTTTTTGAGTTTGGGTGTTTTGGTTTTGCATTATGAATCAGTGAGGAAATTAACGGGAATAAAAGTTCCGGTTTAGAAATTTCCCCTTCATTAATGATTCCCGGAGTAACTGAAATCTCACTTGCTGATTCAATGATAATTTTTTTCCTTTTTTTCTTTAAGGAAACCAGTCTTAATGTCCTGTCGCTGATATCTAATCCAAACATTTATTATATTTGTCCGACTAATGAATAAATAGGCATGATAACCGCTAAAGCGACGCCACCGACAGCAACTCCGATTACGAGCATCAAAACAGGTTCGATAACCGCCGCCAGATTGTCCATGGTATTGGCAACTTCTTCCTCATAAAATATTGCCATATCTTCGGTTGTCGCGTCGAGCGTGCCTGACTCTTCACCAATATTGATGATTTGAGTAATAAGAGGAGGGAACAAGTCAGGATTTTTTTCCAGTGTCTGGCAAACTGACACACCTTTTTTCAATTCTTCGGCTGCCTGATTCAAGTATTCTTTATATATTACATTTTTTGATGATCGGGCGATTATTAAAAATGTTTCAACAATCGGTATATCGGTTTTAAGTAGTGAGCTTAAACTCCGGGTAAAATTTGCCAGGTTAATCTTTTTAATGATTGGAGATGCAATCGGAATTTTTAACAGCAAAGTGTGGAACAATTTTTTACCGGATGGTGATTTAATATAGCGCATTATCAGGAATATAAGCAGCGCTGTGCCTAATATAACATAAATCGCATAAGCAGCCATAAAATCACTAAGACCGATCAATACTTTGGTCGGGAGTGGCAGATTCGCCTCAGCGTCAGAATATAATGAAGTAATATTTGGCAGCACGAAAATCATCATGGCAATGCCGATTACGATCATGGCAATTGTGACAATAATAGGGTAGGTAAGTGCGTTTTTTACCTTTGATCTTAACTCATGACTTTTCTTAAGCTGAATCGTTAAACGGCGGAGTACCTCGTCCAGCTTTCCGCTTGCTTCCCCGGCTTCCAGCATGCTGACAAAGGTTTCGGAAAATATCTTTGGGTATTTTGCCGAGGCTTTGGAAAGGGTTGTGCCTTTTTCAACGTCTTCGCGCATTTGCAATATAGTTTTTTTGAATCCCTCATGTTCTACCTGCAGACTGATTGTTTCCAGCGCTTTTGCAAGCGAAAAACCGGTCCTTACCATTATCTCTAGCTGTTGTACGAAAAAAAGTTTTTGAACTAGAGTAATTCTTTTGTGGGACTTGAAAAAACTGAGCTTTGCTTCCTTTGGTTTTTCTTTTGGCGTGGTCATTTTAGTCCTTTGTTACACGGAGCACTTCCTCGATTGTCGTGATTCCGCTTTTTGCTTTGATAAAACCGTCCTGAACCAAGCTTATAAACCCCTGTTTATTTGCTTCATCATATAATTGTTCAGGACTCGCCTGGTTAACAATCAAATCAGCCATTTTTTTGTTTATTTCCAGAATTTCGTATATGCCGATTCTTCCCTTATAACCCTCGTGATTACATTCCTTACATCCGTGACCCCGATAGAAGAGAAGTGACTCTAATGATGCATCGGCGCTTTCAATGACCTGCTCCCGCTCCAGGGCTTTCAGAATATCCTTGAAGTTGAGTTGTGATTCGAGCTGCGTTATATTTTTTTTGGTTAATTCGTAACTTTCAATGCAATGAATACATACTTTCCTCACTAAACGTTGTGCGACAATGACATTTGTTGTGGACGCTACCAGAAACGGCGGAATACCCATTTCCTGGATTCTGGGCAGTGCGCCTACTGCGTCATTTGTATGTAAAGTTGATAATACTAAATGGCCGGTCATTGCTGAGTTAACTGCGATTTCAGCAGTCTCTTGATCTCGAATTTCTCCTACCATAATGATGTTTGGATCTTGCCTGAGGAGTGCTCTTAATCCTTGAGCAAAAGTCAATCCAATTCGCGGATTAACCTGTGTTTGGTTTATTCTCGGCATCCGGTATTCTATCGGATCTTCAATGGTTGAAATATTAACTTTTGGACTATTCAGAATATTCAGGACTGTATACAGGGTTGTGGTTTTTCCGGAACCGGTCGGCCCGGTAACTAAGATCATCCCGTGCGGTTTCGTAATTGCCCGTTTAATAATTTTTAATGGATTTGGCTGAAAACCAAGCTGTTCCAGTGTTAATATCTGTGAAGATTGATCTAAAAGACGCAGTACTATTTTTTCACCGTCAAATATCGGAATAATTGAAACACGGAAAGACACTTTATATTCTTTGGCTGTAATTTTAAATCGGCCGTCTTGTGGCATACGATGTTCATCAAGTTTGAGGTCCGATAAAATCTTAATGCGCGCAACAATCCCTGAATGGATTTGTTTAGGAAGTGTCATTGCATCCCGTAGTACGCCGTCAATGCGATACCTGACAATTACTTCTTTTTCCGCCGGTTCTATATGGATGTCAGATGCGTCCTCAAATATTGCATATTCGAGGATAGTATCTACGATTCTAATTACGGGAAGATCTTTTGCCAACTCTTTCAGTGAACCTTTGGTAGATTCATCAGTCGTTTCATCTTTTTCTTTCGTCATAGCATCAACAGTTGCTTTCAGGCCTTTATGATATGATTTTAAAGCCTCTGAAATCATTTGTGGTGTTGCAACATATACGACCGGATTTTTCCCGGTTTTTTTCTTTATAAAATCAAAAATCTCCAAATCCATAGGATCAAGAGAAGCAATTTTAATCTGATCATCTGTCTGATCAAATGCTATTATATTGTGTGTCTGGGCAATAGATTCAGGCAAAAGGTTGAGAATATCTTTGCGGATTGTCAGAGTTTCAAGATTAATAAAGGGAACTTTTAGGGATTTTGCGTAAAGCTCATATAAAGACGCTTCACTGACGATTTTCTCCTTATAAAGGTGGTCTGTCCATTCTCGATTTTGCTTTTTTGCCTCATCAAGCGAAGCTAAGACTTCTTTGCTAGAAAGTACTTTATTGTTGACTAATAATTCTTGTATTTGTTTTTCCAGTAGCATATCCTGCTTTTAGAATAAAACTCGATAAAATTATATCACAGAAATGCCGTAAAGTCAATCAAACAGGATTATTACTTTTTTCTGAAATCGTAAATATTTATTGAATATCCGATTCTATCATCAGGTTCAATACTCCGAAGTGCTTTGTATGTTCCGTCATTTGAATAAAGGGCAGATATGCTAATTGCAACAATTCGATCGAGTTTATCCAGTTCTTCCTGATTTGTAAGTCTAGGAACTGGCTGGAAAGGTATTCCGTAGTAAGATGTCCACAGCGATCCGAAGTAAGTAAAATAGTATTCATTAATATTATTTGCATCAAGATACCTCTTAAGCTTGATAACATCCTGCCCCCAATCAATATTTGAATCGGTGACATATTTTGATCCGTTTTTAGGTCCTCCGATCGACTCGTTAAAATAGGCAAGAAAATTTGGGTAGATCAGTATGGTTGATACTATATACCATGAAAGAAGAATGAATGATAAAATTTTTATGTAACGATTTCTATTTTGAAATAAATATGTGATTACTCTGGCTGATAGCAGAATTAAGAATGGGTAAATTATTAAAACGTGGCGATGTCCGATATTTATTTTACTGGTCATGGACCATAGAAAATACAATATTGGTGTAAGAATTAATAGCCAGTATGTAAATGGTATGTTTCTGTAAAATTTTGCAATATTTGCTAGAAGTTCCCTGAAATGAAGTTTATGTTTGATATTCTTTGAAGGAATTAAATTTATTAAGTCATTTTTAATTTTAGAAATAGTATTTTTTTTGTAATGACGGAAAAAAAATAAATATATTCCGAGTGAAAGAATGATAATCATAGCAAGAGGTGTTTTGATCAAAAAGGTGACAGGAAAATAATTCCAGAATCCGACATTGGAAAAATTGCCGTTCAAATACGACATATGTCCCCAGTAATTGTGCGAAAAAAGCGTAAATAACCCTTTAATATAATAATAACCGGGAACTGCTGTATTTTCTGCAATACGATATAGCATACTGCCGGTTTTTGTGGAAGGATCCGCAAGTGATCGAAGTTTTGCTATTAATGGATCATTATTCTGTAACTCTGCTAATTCCTCCGCGGATATTTTATTATTATAAAAATACTGAACGTCCGGATCGGTAAACGGAATTGTTCGGGAAAAACCATATACAAAAGAACCTAGAATAAACGTCATTAATAGTAATAAGAGTATTATTTTACTAAAATGTGAAAATGTAAACTGAGATGTTTTTTTATGGATAGTTTTCAGGATCGTAAATATTATAAAAAATATATACAGAATAATGGCGGAAAATTTTACAAATTGGGCTACGGCAAATACAAAAACAAATAAAAACAAGCTTTTTCGCGAAAAACTTATGAAATATCTATCGAGGCAGTATATTGTTAGAAAGAAAAGCAATGTTGCTCCAAGGTCAGTGGTTACATATCTGGAATGGGCTAAAATATTCGGTTCAAAAACATAAAGAATTAATGCGATTAATCCAGTATTTCTTCCCCAAATGCGTGTGGCCCATTTGTAGATTAATACACCAAGCAGTAAACTAAGCAACATTGTCGGAATTCTGCCCAGGAGTAGAATTAAATCCGCATCTGCTGTATTATTATAAAGAAATTGCCGTCCGAATTCCCATTGGTTCTGTTCCTCCCAGGATGGATGGTTAAGCGGTGCCTCAATAGGAAGGAATAATAAAGGAATCGCGCTGATTTCCTTTATCAGCGGAGGATGTTCTGGATTTAATTTGAAATTACCGGTCGTAATATAGCTATATCCGCTGGCTAAGTGCGAACCTTCATCTATCGTCTGACTCTCCTTAAGTGCCGAAGTGAATTCCATAAAAAACATTACAGCAAGCAATAGTACAACAAGCGGCAGGTAAACCCTGTTTGAATTAAATGAAGTCGCCTTCATAGTTGAATACAAATATATTGAATGAAATTAAAACTGGTTTAATATGAATAATCGGGATGGACTATTAAAAAAACTTAAAGATCCGTTTCACAATAGGACTATTGGAATCGGGTTGTTGGTTGCAATGATTATAAATCTTGGTGCGTGGGTAGTTTTATACCTGTACATCAAGCCTTCCCTTGATCCAATATATCTTCATTATAACATTTACTTCGGTATCGATCTAATTGGAGACTGGTATGAAATATATATTATTCCGCTCAGCGGATTGCTGATCATTTTGGTAAACTATTTGGCAGGTGTTATACTTTATCCATCAAATAGGGTTTTGAGCAAATTAGTGGTATTATTTGCTGTACCGGTAAATATATTTTTAACACTAGCGTCAGTACTGCTTGCATTTATTAATAGATAATCATATGGATTTCTCTGCAAATTTCGATATTATCAAGATACTTCTTCTGGGGACGATCGCTTTTATTATGACAATAGCGTTAACACCAATTTTGACGCATTTTTTATATAAATATAAACTGGGGAAACAGATAAGATCCAGCGAAAGCGCTCCAATCTATTCAAAACTGCATGCGAAAAAATCGGGTACGCCCACAATGGGTGGTATTTTAATCTGGTTTACCACATTGATACTGGCACTTTTTTTCTTTTACTTGGGAAAAATTACCAATGTGCCGTTTATTGAAAAGCTGAACTTTCTTACTCGGCCGGAAACCCTGCTGCCTTTAGGAGCACTAGTTGCATCAGCGATTATTGGTTTGTTTGACGATGTTTTTAATATTCGTAAAATTGGACCGCATGGCGGAGGATTCACAGTTAAGCATAAGTTATTATTGTATACGGCAATCGCAATATTTGTATCATATTGGTTTTACGCAAAACTGGATTGGGATGTAATTCATATTCCTTTCATGGGAAATTTTGAAATCGGGCTTTGGTACATACCGTTTGCAATTTTTGTGATTGTTGCGACGTCCTTTTCGGTCAATGAAACAGACGGATTGGACGGACTGGCCGGCGGGGCTTTGTTATCAGCTTTTGCTTCGTTTGCGGTCATTGCATTTATCCAGGGTCGGTTCAACCTTGCTACGTTCTGTGTTGTAATTGTCGGATGTCTTTTAGCATTTTTGTGGTTTAATATTCCGCCGGCCCGGTTCATTATGGGCGACACCGGGTCTATGGCACTGGGGACAACGTTGGGCATCGTTGCTATGCTGACAAATTCAGTCATTGTATTGCCAATAATCGGCTCAGTGTTAGTATTGGAATCAGTATCAGTAATCATCCAGTTAACATCCAAGAAATTACGTAAAGGAAAAAAGGTTTTTATTTCTGCCCCAATTCATCATCATCTGGAAGCGATTGGTTGGCCGGAGCCAAAAATTGTAATGCGATTTTGGATTATTTCCGGTGTCACATCTGTCCTGGGGTTAATACTGGTGCTTGTTGATCATTCATAATATATGTTGGAAATAATTACATCAGAGAAATTCAGTAAAATTTCAGAAATTAGACTGGCTGTATCAACAAAAGATTTCGGCAATCAATCCTTGCAACATCCTATTGTCTCAAAAAATGAAACGTTTCTAAATAGGAAGCGTTTTTTTGATAGTTTAAATATAAATTCAAAAAATGTTGTAAACGCAGGATTAGTCCACGGCAGAGAAATTTTATGGACAACTAATGCGAATAAAAATATTGATAACACTGAAAGTAATTCTCTAATTCAGAATTTTGACGGTCTGGCAACAGTTGAAAGGGGACTTTTTTTGATGGTGACAATCGCAGATTGTTTTCCTGTATTTATTTTTGATCCGACGTCAAAATGTATTGCACTGCTACATGCCGGATGGAGGGGTGTTATCAATAATATAGTTACAAATGCAATTGATACTATGAAAAATAAGGCACAAAGTGAAACTGAAAAGATGGTTGTTTATATCGGACCTGGTATTCACCAATGTCATTTTAATGTCAGTAAAGATTTAGCGGATCAATTCTTAAATTCGCTCGGACCTGATGTTTTGCAGTCTAAAAACGGAAATAACGCGGTTAATTTACCGCTCACAATTAAGAAACAGCTGATTCAAGCCGGGATAAATGAGAATAATATTGAAATCTCCCCGTATTGCACTTATTGCGATGACAGGTTTTTTTCCTCATATCGAAGAGACAAAGAAAAATATATCGCCCAGGCGGCAATAATTGGAATGATTTAATCTGAAATGATATACTGCTATTGATATGAAACCGACAGATTTTAAAGGTAAAAGAATTACAATCATGGGTCTCGGTACGCTTGGAGGGGGTGCCGGGGTTGTTAAGTATTTGTTAAAAACCGGTGCAAAACTGACCGTGACAGATTTAAGGACAAAAAAAGAATTATTTCTGGTTATAAAGAAACTGGGATCAAAAAATATTAATTATGTGTTAGGGAAACATCGCGAGCAGGATTTCAAAAATGTGGATCTTGTGATAAAAAATCCGGCGGTTCCGAGCGGATCAAAATATCTGAAAATTGCTAGAAAAAACAAAATTCCGGTTGAAAGCGATGCATCTTTGTTTTTTCAGTTATGCCGTGTGCCGATCATCGGGGTTACCGGCACAAAAGGAAAGACAACGACTGTTTCTATTGTTGAAAGTGTTCTAAAAAAATCCGGCAGGCATTTTGTCATAGTTGGTCATAATCAGACTTCCGTTCTTGACCGTTTGAGTTTGATTAAGAAAGATTCGATTGTTATTTTTGAATTATCTAGCTGGCGTTTAGAAATATTAAAAGATCATAGGATTAGTCCGCATGTCGCTGTTGTAACAAATGTTAAGCAGGATCATTTGAATACTTATCACGGCATGAAAGAATATGCAGAAGCAAAAAGTAATATATTTAAATATCAAAAAAATAATGATTTCGTAATATTGAATAAAGAAAACAGTTATACCAGAAAATTTGGTGAGTCAGTTGTGTCAAAAAGGTACTGGTTTTCGAAAAAATATTTTACTGAGGAAAATGGAATTTTTGTAAAAAATGGAAAGATTGTCTTTAGAAATATGGGAACTGAAAGAGCAATAATGCCACTTGATTTATTGAGAGTTAAAGGTGACCATAACCTGGAAAATATATTGGCAGCAGTAGCCACGTTAAAAATAATCGGAATCCCGGATAAATTCATTAAACTGGGTGCTGAAAATTTTAAAGGCGTTCAGGACAGATTGGAGTTTTTAAGGAAATTAAAAGGAAAAGAATTTTGTAATGATTCAGCGGCAACAATTCCCGATGCAACTGTCGCAGCAATAAAATCATTTAATGGGAATTTGATTCTGATTGCGGGAGGTGTTGATAAACAGCTGAACTATAATCAAATGGCAATTGAAATAAAAAAGCGTGTAACGTTTTTATCGCTACTACCAGGTAGCGCAACCGAAAAGCTGAAGCCTTTATTGATTAAGAAAAAAGTTAAATTTATTGAATCAGAAAGCTTAAAACGGGCTGTAGATATCGCTTATAAATATGATTTAAATGATGCAACAATCTTATTTTCACCAGGCGCCGCGAGTTTTAATATGTTTAAGAATGAATTTGACCGAGGTGAAAAATTCAGAATTATTGTAAAAGGATTAAAATGAAATTAGAACAGCATAGTCAAACGGATTACGTATTAATTGCGATTGTATTTATTATCATTTTTTTTGGTTTGATTATGCTTTCCTCAGCAAGCTCCGTTATTGCATATCAGAACTATCAGGACAGTAACTATCTATGGAAACACCAGCTGTTTAACGGTGTATTGCTGGGGCTTTTGTTTATGTTTATAGCATCTAAAATCCATTATTTAAAATGGCAGAAATTTGCTATACCGATGTTAGCAATAACAATATTGGCGCTGTTTCTGGTTCTGGCATCAGGTGCCGGCATCTCCAGCGGAGGCGCGACCCGTTGGATCAACCTTGGATTTTTTTCCTTCCAGCCGTCAGAATTGGCTAAACTGACATTTATAATATATTTGGCTACCTGGTTCTCGAAAAAAGGCAAATTGATGAATGATTTTGCCTATGGATTCGTTCCATTTCTTGTGTTATTAGGAATTATTACAATATTAATCATGATGCAGCCGGATTTGGGGACGATGACTGTGATAGCACTGGTATCCGTTGCGGTATTCTTTATTGCCGGGGGTAGCATTAAAAACATTTTGCTGATTGTCACCGGTGGTATTTCACTTTTTGCAATTCTGATAAAAATAGCTCCGTATCGAGCGGCCAGATTATCGGTATTTCTTAATCCGGAGCTGGATCCGCAGGGGATTGGATATCATATCAACCAGGCGTTACTCGCGATCGGCTCCGGCGGTCTATTGGGTCTGGGATTAGGTAGGTCAAGACAAAAATATAATTATCTTCCAGAAGCAACAACCGATTCAATTTTTGCAATAATTGCGGAAGAACTGGGTTTAATCATTTCAGTTTTACTGATTGCATTATTTGCTATTTTAATGATCCGTGGTTTTAAGATAGCCAGAAATGCACCCGACCAGTTTGGTAAACTACTTGCCGCAGGGATAACATGCTGGTTTACTATTCAGGCCGTGATCAATATCGGCGCGATGGTATCACTGTTGCCACTGACCGGTATTCCACTGCCTTTTGTCAGTTACGGAAGTTCCGCCATTGTTATTTCGATGGCTGCAATTGGAATTTTAATAAATATATCCAAATATTCTACACAAACTAGCAGACAAACAACGCGGTCTCACAGATAAAACCAACGCGATATTTCTTTACTAAAACCCCGTTTTGGGGTATAATTTTGATATGAAAATTGTGTTATCAGGCGGCGGAACCGGCGGATCGGTTGCGCCGTTATTAGCCATATTTGAGGAAATATTAAAATCGCATCAGGCAGATTTTTTATTTATTGGCGGAAAAAATTCAATTGAAAAAGACTTTGCTGAAGAAGGCAATATTGAATTTAGGGCGATTAGGTCGGGTAAACTAAGAAGGTATTTTGATCCGAGAAATTTAGTAACACCGTTTGCAGTTATCGCAGGGTTTTTTCAAGCATTCAACATTCTGAGGAAGTGGAAGCCTGATGTCATTGTGACCGCCGGTAGTTTTGTCGCTGTGCCTGTTGTCTGGGCCGCCTGGTTATTACGAAAGCCGATTATCGTCCACCAGCAGGATATTCAGATTGGACTGGCAAATAAACTGATGGCACCATTTGCAGACAGAATTACTGTTACATTTCCCGAATCAATCGGTCATTTTCCGCGCAAGAAAACGATAATAACAGGCAATGCTGTAAGGGGGGATATTTTAAATGGGAATCGTGATGAAGCAAAGCATTTATTTTCACTTACAGATGATGTTCCAATTGTTCTGATCCTTGGTGGCGGGACAGGCGCATTAACATTGAATAAAATTGTCACAGATGCTCTGCCAAAAATGCTGGAATTTTGCCAGATAATTCATGTTGCCGGTAAAGGTAAAAATATATTTCAGGATGAAAATTTGAAGGATCAATACCGCCCCGGGTCTGTAGAGGAGATGCTCGGCCAAAAGGGTAAAGTGAATTACAGCAGTAATAATCTCAGCCGGTATCATACGCACGAGTTCCTTAATATGGATGAATTAAGACACGCATTATTTGTTGCTGATATAGTCATTACACGCGCAGGAATATCCACCTTGTCAGAGCTGGCAATATTAGGGAAGCCGGTGATTATTGTCCCCCTATCCGGATCGCATCAGGAAAAAAACGCTAATTATTTTGCATCAAAAAATGCTGCACTTTCTCTGAATCAGGGAATTTTAAATACGGAACTGTTTACAAACTTTATTAGAGACTTGCTTCATAGCAATTCAAAACGCGCAGAACTCAGTAAAAATATAAAAAAAATTATGGAGCATAACGGCAATAAGAAAATTGCTGATGAAATTATTTCGGTAATCAACAATCATGGATCTAAATAAAATAAAAACAATACATTTTGTCGGCATTGGCGGTGTTGCAATGAGCGCAGTGGCTGCAGTGGTAAAACAGCGCGGTTTTACTGTCACGGGAAGTGACGCGGAAAATATTTATCCGCCCGCATCAATTGTGTTGAAGCAAAATAGAATAGAATATTTTTCCGGTTATGATAAAAAAAATGTCGGAGATCCTGATTTGGTAATAATAAGTGCGGGGGAGACTCCGGAAAAAAATCCTGAAGTGGCAGAAGTTCTGAAAAAAGGAATCAATTATGCCTCCTTTGCGGAACTAATCTACAATTTGTTTATTAACCACCAAAGGATAATTGTTTCCGGAACGCACGGTAAAACAACTACGAGTTCACTAATAGCATATGGTTTAAGGGCGGCGTCCAAACCAATTAATTTCATAATTGGCGGTTATGTGCAGGATTTTAAAACTAATTTCCAACTGAATAATTCAGATACAGTTTTATTTGAGGGGGATGAATATTATTCCTCATTTTCTGATAAGCGACCGAAATTTCTTCATTATCATCCGGACATACTGATACTGACAAATATTGATATGGACCATTTTGATTATTACAAAAATATCAATGATCTGATGGATAAGTTTAAAAAATTGATCAAAACAGTCCCACCCGAAGGTATCATCATTGCCTGTCATGATAATCTGAATGTAAAAAAACTGCTGAAAGATGTTGATCGGAAAATTATCTGGTATGGAATTAAAGGAAACAGTCTTGATTGGAAGGCTGAAAAAATTATACAAAAAAACGGCATGTCAAATTATATTGTGCGTAAGGTCGGAACCGCGGAAAAATATGATGTTAATTCTTCCCTGGCCGGGGATCATAATGTATTGAATGTACTTGCCAGCATTGCAGCAATGGATTATTTGAAATGTGATCTTTCAAATCCGATAAAAATGCTTTCAGAATTCAAAGGGCCAAGTAGGCGTTTTGAACTAAAGGGGGTAGCTAGAGGTGTGACGGTCATTGATGACTATGCTCATCATCCGACGGCAGTTAAGGTTACGCTGCAGGCTGCGAGGTCAAAGTATCCAAATCAAAAGATTTGGGCCGTATTTGAACCACATACATTCAGCAGAACCAAGGCAACTGTCGGCGAGTTGGCAGATGCCTTTGTAGATGCCGATGCAGTGATTATCCCTGATATCTATCCTGCGCGGGAAAAAGAGGGGGATTTTAAAATAAACAGCAGAGTATTAGTTGACGAAATCAGTAAAAACCACCAAAATGTCTCATATATTCCGGGCAGGGAAAACGTATTGTCACACCTTGTTTCAAACTGTAAAGCTGGGGATGTTGTGTTAATAATGGCAGTTGGTGATTTTAATAAAATTGCGCTTGAATTGATAAAAAAAATCTGATGCAAATTGTAAATGAGTTAAATATTAAACTGGGCGATCGCGTGAAAAGCGATTTTCCCCTTGCTCCGCTTACCGGCTACAAAATCGGTGGGCCGGCAGAGTTTTATTTTTTGGCGGAGTCAGCTCAGGATGTAATGAATGCGGTAAAAGTAGCGCATGAACTAGGCTTGCAGATATTTATATTAGCTCGAGGCAGTAATGTATTGATCTCGGATAAAGGTTTCAGGGGTTTGGTGATCCATAATAAGTCTAGAAATATTTCAGTAGTTAATACGGAAATAATTGCTGATGCAGGTGTTAATCTGAGTATGCTTGCCAATGTTGCAAAAGAGCACGGTTTGTCAGGGGTTGAATTCGCGGCCGGCATACCGGGCAGCGTTGGCGGTGCGGTGCGTGGGAATGCCGGAGCATGGGGAACAGAAATTAAGGATGTACTAACAAAAGTCCTCATCGTAAATGAAAAAGGTGTTAGTGAGGAAAAAACAAACTTGGAATGTAATTTCGGCTATCGAGAAAGTGTTTTTAAAACAAATTCAGAAATTATTATAACGGCATATTTCCATCTAGTACAATCTGACAAAGAAACTGTACAGAAAAAAACTATGGAAATAGTAAATAATAAAAAAAGTCAGCAGGAATTTGAATCACCAAGCGCCGGCTGTGTGTTTAAAAATACAAAGATTGATTTTTCTGTTGAAGAATTAGAGAAAAAAGGGATTGAAAAAACAGCGGTGAATAACGACCTGCTTTCATCTGGCTACCTGATTGATCAATTGGGATTGAAAGGATTTACGATCGGTGATGCAATGATATCAAATGTTCATGCAAATTTTATCATCAATAAAGGGAACGCCACAGCGGAACAGATTATTATGCTGATTGGTGTTATTAAACAAAAAGTTAGGGTAAAATACGGAATTCAGTTGCAGGAGGAAATACAACTGGTGGGTTTTGATAATTATTAAAAAAATATTGAAATGGCGATCCTAGGAAAACTGTTTGGCGATCCGAATAAAAAGACAATTTCTAAGCTCGAAGAGCAGGCGGAAAATGTTGAGAGGTTTAAAAATGAATTTGAGAAATTGCCACTTGAAGCATTTTCCCAAAAAACCGAGGAATTCAAAAATAGATTGAAATCAGGAAAAACTGTTGAGGATATTCTACCTGAGGCGTTTGCATTGGCAAGAGAAGCAGCAAAGCGAACAATTAATCAATTTCCGTATAAAACTCAGGTGATGGGGGGGTTGGTATTGCATCAGGGAAGAATTTCAGAAATGAAAACAGGTGAAGGAAAAACACTGTCAGCAACAATGCCGCTTTATTTAAACGCGCTCACCGGAAAAGGTGCTCATCTGGTAACAGTTAATGATTATCTGGCAAAAAGAGATACCGCTTGGATGGGGAAGATTTATAATCTCTTAGGGGTTTCTGTCGGCTGTATTCAGCATGACGAAGCATTCCTGTATGACCCGACGGTAAAATCAGAGACCGAAGAAAAGGTGACAACCCAGGTTGATATAGAACTGTTGAGACCGGTCACAAGGAGAGAGGCATACCAGGCGGATATAACCTATGGCACGAATAATGAATTCGGATTCGATTATCTAAGGGACAATATGGTTCAGAGCAGATCACAGATGGTGCAGAGAGGTCTGGTATACGCGATCGTTGATGAAGTTGATAGTATTTTAATCGACGAAGCCAGAACGCCGTTAATTATTTCAGCGCCGGACGAAGAAGCAACCGATCAGTATTATAAATTTGCTCAACTAGTCAATAAATTAGACGAAAATCAGGATTATAATATTGATGAGAAAATGCGGGCAGCTACATTGACTGAGTTAGGAATAACTCATGTTGAAAAAGCTCTTGGAATAGAAAATTTATATGCTGAGGGTGGAATTAACCTCGTGCACCACATCGAACAGTCATTGAAAGCTAAGGCTTTGTTTAAACTGGATCGTGATTATGTAATTAAAGACGGAGAAATTGTCATTGTTGATGAATTTACAGGCAGATTAATGCCGGGCAGAAGGTATTCAGAAGGTTTACATCAGGCTATCGAAGCAAAAGAAAATGTGGAAGTGATGAAAGAAAGCAGAACACTGGCCTCAATAACATTTCAGAACTATTTCAGAATGTTTGAGAAATTAGCAGGAATGACGGGAACTGCAGCGACAGAGGCTGAGGAGTTTTCAAAAATTTACGGCTTGGAGGTTGTTGTCATACCGACAAATAAACAATTGGTTCGTATAGATAAAACTGATCAGATATTTAAAACGGAGGAAGCAAAATTTAATGCAATTGTCAGAGAGGTTAAATCACGCAATGAAAAAGGCCAGCCTGTATTGATCGGTACTATATCAATCGAGAAAAATGAAAGACTTGGACAACTTCTGGAAATGGAAGGCATAGCCCATAAGATGCTAAATGCGAAACAACATGAGCAGGAGGCAAATATTATTGCTCAGGCGGGTAAGAAAGGCGCGGTAACTGTTGCCACTAACATGGCCGGTAGAGGCGTCGATATTATATTAGGCGGCAACCCACCGAGCGAATCTGAAGCAAACGATGTTTCAGCTGACGGCGGTTTGCTTGTCATCGGTACTGAACGCCATGAATCAAGAAGGATCGATAACCAATTGCGCGGTCGCTCGGGCAGACAGGGTGATCCTGGAGAAACGCAGTTTTTTGTTTCGATGGAAGACGATCTAATGAGAATATTTGGATCCGATCGCATGAAAACAATCATGGAACGGCTGGGAATTCCTGATGATATGCCGATACAGAACAAAATGATCAGCAGGTCACTGGAATCAGCTCAAAAAAAGGTGGAGGGAAATAACTTTGATATCAGAAAACATCTGGTTGAATATGATGATGTGATCAATAAGCACAGAGAAGTAATATATAAAAAGAGAAGGGAAGCACTTTATTCTGAGGAAAAAGAAGAAGGTTGCAAAGGTGAAGTATTAAAACTTATTGAGTCAGAAATTGAACAAGTTGTTTCTTTTCACACAGCGTCCGAAGATGAAAATGCTTGGAATATTGAGGAGATCTATGAGGTGGTTGATACAATATTTCCAATTACAATGGAAGCTAGGGTAAAAATGGAGGATATTCATAAAGAGGCGGGTACTAAACTGGAAGATGCAAAAAGCAGAACACACTTGATTAAATACTTGATTAGTCTGGCGCATAAAGAATACAAAAATCTGGAAACCAGAGTTGGCGATGAACAACTAATGCGCAGTCTTGAGCGTGGAATTATTTTGAGAGTAATTGACCGGTTGTGGATTGATCATTTGTCGCAAATGGAGCACCTGAGAACAGGTATCGGTTTGCGCGGATATGGACAGCGGGATCCTCTGATTGAGTATAAGAGAGAAGCATACCAGTTATTCATTGCAATGATGGCAAGCCTGCAAAGCGATGTTGCTCATACAATTTATAAAATTGGAATTGCAAAAGAAATAGCTCCGTCGATGATGCAGGCAAAGCAAGTAATGCAGGCTCCCTCAAAGACGATGAGTGAGCAGACGCAACACTTCACATTACCTATGGGTCAATCGCAGGCTTCGAATGACACATTTTCAGAACAAAAAACACAGGCTTTGCCTGGAACAAAGGTTACTGCCGGAGGTAAATTGAAAACTGTAGCAGGTGAAAAAGTTGGCCGGAATGATGAGTGTCCTTGCGGATCAGGGAAGAAATATAAGAAGTGCCACGGAGTGTAAAGTATGTATCCTAATTCCAGTAAAAATTTAAACAGAGAAACGAAAAAGCAGATTTTCTTTTTTACTTCTGCTTTTTACCCGTTGGATAACTATTCCGCACATTCCATAAATATTTGGAATAAAACATTTCCAACTGCGGAACATGCCTATCATTGGAAAAAATTTGTGCATGAAATGGATATTGCAGAAAAAATCTACTTAGCTCCAAGTCCAGAAGTTGCCAAACAAGTTGCTGATAAAAATAAATCAAAAATGAGTGCTGACTGGCATGATATTAAAAGAGATGTTATGAAAGAGATACTAAAATCAAAAACAGCCCAGCATAAAGATGTTCGAGAAGTATTACATAGAACTTCTGGCAGAGAGATAATCGAGAATTCACCCGTAGATTCATTCTGGGGCAGTGGAAAAGACGGAAACGGACGTAATGAGATAGGAAAAATATGGATGGAGATAAGAAAGGATGAACGGATAGTCTGATATTATGCAAACACTAGTAAATCAGGAAAACAAATCAGAAAAAATCGATAAGCGTTATAAACATCTGGGAACGATAAGTGTTTTATTTGTTTCTGTATTACTGATTTCCAATATTGTTTCTACAAAGATTATTGATCTAGGTTTTTTTTCATTTGACGGTGGTACGCTGATTTTTCCTTTGAGTTACATTTTTGGCGACATTCTAACAGAAGTGTATGGCTTTCGGCAGTCACGCAAGGTGATCTGGTTAGGATTCATTTGCGCATTGTTAATGTCTGTGACTATCATTCTGATTGGCAAACTGCCCGCTGATCCAAACTGGACGAATCAAAACGCATATGATGTAATTCTCGGCCTGACACCAAGGTTGGTAATTGCCAGTTTAATTGCTTATTTTGCTGGTGAATTTTCTAATGCAATAATCCTTGCCAAACTCAAAATACGGACAAAAGGCAGATGGCTATGGTCCAGAACGATCGCATCTACAGTTATCGGCCAATTAATAGACAGTCTGTTGTTTATCGTGATTGCTTTTTCCGGAATACTGCCGAAAGAACTGCTGATTAGTCTGATTATTTCAAATTACGTATTTAAACTTGCTTTTGAGATTGTGCTGACACCCGCTACGTACAAAGTTGTGAATTACCTGAAAAAATCGGAGCAAGAGGATTATTACGATATCAACACAAAATTTAACCCCTTACATATTGGGCAAGACAATGAAAGCAAATAAAATGAAAATAAAATTTATTGATGTTGAGAAGTTTGGTTTTGCTGTAGAGCCACGCTACTATTTTTACGGTTGGTCTCGCAGTTCCAGAATTTTGGCACGTGAATCAGCAATAAAGGCACTTTTGAGTGCCCAGAAACTGTTGCCTAGAGGATATAATTTTAAAATCTGGGATGCTCAAAGGCCACTTGAAGTACAAAAACAAATGATTAAAAGTTTCAGGTTGCGTTTAAAACATGCAAATCCTAAATTGGATAGGCAAGCACTGGATAAGTTGGTTTTCACTTTTTGTTCTAAACCAACAAAGCAGGTTATCAAGTTGGGGACACATCGTAATGGCGGATCGTTCGATCTTACAATTATCAACGGTCAGGGTGAAGAGCTTTACATGGGAACCGATCATGATGATATTAGCGAACGCGCGGAAACTGATTATTATGAAAAAAAGGCCGTACTTAATCATTTTGAGCAAACAGCGAAACATAACCGTCGGCTTCTAAAAATGGTGCTCGAAAAAAGTGGATTTGTTAATTACAATCCTGAGTGGTGGCACTGGGATTGGGAGGAATAAATATTTTATTCCAATATTGTTAAAGTGGTAGTATTAGATTGCGTTTTGTCTGACTATTCCAGATTCCTGACCATGTATTCATCTTTTAGCCGGTAACCCAATTTCTGATAATAGCCCCTAACTCCGATGCCGGAGATGACGGCTATTTTTTTATATCCTTTTTTTAATGAAAGTTTTTCCGCTTCATGCATCAGTTTTTTACCAAAACCAATATGCTGTGTTTTACCTTTATTATTTGCCAGAGGAATCATCTCGCCGTATGTGTGCAATTCCCTGATTAATGCAGAGTTTTGCAGTGCTTCGATGTAGTGGGTCTTATTTTTATTTTTTGGAAACCTCAGTCGGCAAAAAGCAAATATTGTTGAGTAGTCCTTTGATTCATAGCTTAAAAATATTTCCGTTCCGCCTGAAGCTTTATATACCCTTTTTACCAAGCGCACGTCTTTTTGCGAAATACTGATTCCTCCCGCTTCACGACACCTGATACAACGGCAGGATTTACCCTCCTGCTTGAGTTCATTGAGAATAATTTGGCGGATATTGGTAATCTGCATCCCACCCGCTATGCTTTGTTTCGGAATATCACGGAATAGTCTCGCGATACGGATATATGGCGGGCAGAGGAGCTTAATTTCCTTTAGGAGTATTTTTAGCTGCTTATCGGAATATGGTTTATATTTTCCGCTTTTCCACAAATCATAAAGCTCTGAAAACTCAGACACAATTGTCGGATAAATTTTTATCTGATCCGGCTGAAAGTCCTGGTTTTCAAATATCTCGTGAAACATATCTAAATCATTTTTTAGAGTTGCTTTATACAGTCCCGGCATCAGATGATAGGTAATTTTAAAACCGGCATCTTTGTACAGTTGTGTCGCTCTAATCGTTGCTTTTACCTTATGTCCTCTTTTATTAATATCCAGGATGTGATCGTGAGTACTCTGCACACCCATTTCTACCCGGGTTGCACCGAGCTCTCGCATCATACGCACTTCTTTCGTACTGACAAAATCCGGCCTGGTTTCAAGCGTAATCCCGACGACTCTATTATAAGCTTTTTCATTCAGAACTTGAGCACGTTTCAATTTCCCCAGCAGTAGTTTGTAGGATATGTTTGTTTGCTTATAATTTTTTGATTCCAGTATTTCATTAATATCAGTCTTGGATCTGCGGGAACTTTTAATGCCGTCATTAAATGCATCCATACATCTTTTCAGGTACCAAATCTGATAAAGTTTACTGTGAAAGGACCATGTGCCGCCCATTACAATTAATTCGCATTTATCAGTCGGATGACCATTTTCATAGTATGCACGCAATCTTGCCTTAACCATTCGATACGGATCAAACATTTGTCCCATTGAACGCATGACTGCAGGCTGGGTCGAAAGATAACTTTTTGGCATACCTTTTTCGGTGGGACAGTATATGCATTTACCCGGACAGGGAAGGGGCTTGGTGTGTACTCCGATTGATGCTATTCCGGATAAGGTTCTGATATCGCGTATCCTAAGTAGGCGAACAAATTTGTTGTTCTCCTTAAACATCCCGTCATTAACCAATTTGCGGTAATGCGCTAGAATGACATTGTTGGTATAAAAGGGTATTTTATGCGTTTTTGAAAACCGCCTTTTAAACAGATAAAAATCGCTTTTATCTTTCAGGTCTGATTTAAGCGCCTCGTTAATAAATTGTGTTAATAGGTTTTGATTCATATGGATAAGAATACAGCAAATTCGATATTAGAAAAAGTGGCGTCCGATTATGATAGCATAGCTGAGCGTTTCTCCCAAACCCGTTATCGAGACTGGGACGAGTTTTATGATTTCGAGAAATACTTAAAAACAGGGTCTTCTGTATTGGATGTCGGATGCGGAAATGGCAGGCTGCTAAATTTTCTGGCAAAATACGGAGTAAGTTATGTGGGAATAGATGCCTCTGCTAATCTGGTTCAAATTGCCAAAGAAAATGCTGATGAAAAAATTACCAGTTCACTTTCAAGCTATAGTTTTATGAAAGCATCAGCAACAGAATTGCCATTTGCTGATCAGTCATTTGATATAGTTTTTGCGGTCGCAAGTTTGTATCACATTCCATCGCGCGAATTGCGTAAGCAATCGGTGAAAGAAATAGCACGGGTATTGAAAGAGGGTGGAGTGTTCATAATGACATATTGGAATATGTGGGAAAAAAGCAGAAGAAATTTGATTGTAAATAATATAATAAAAAAAATAGCAGGTAAGTCGAAACTGGATTTCCTGGACACAGAAAAGCCGTGGAAAAATCCCGATGGCAAAGTAATTGTAAACCGGTATTGTCACGCGTTCAGATTAAGTGAAATAGAGAATTTAGCTAAGCATTATAATTTTGAAACACAAGAAAGATATTACTTGAAAAAAGGGGAGCGAGTCAGCTTCAGTAAAGGCTTTAATGGTGTATATATCGGAAAAAAGCATTGACAGAAGCCAAAAAATGTGCTAATATAGATATATAGTTCATTACAAAACAAAAAGAAAAATAAAAAACAGAGGCCGGAGATGACCTCAAAATAATATATATTTCGAAAACAAAAATCGAAAATATCGGGCCATCTCTGGCCTATTTCTATATTATTGAAGTAGCCAAAACAAAAAACAAAATGACAAAACAAAAAATTAGAATCAATCTATTCGTATTGGCAGTACTCGCAAGTACTGTTTTTTTGATTCCCAGAATTGTCTTTGCAACGGAATCAAGATCTCCGGAAGTAAAGGTGTATTCAACTGATGACTATTCTGAAGACAAAGCATTCATGGCATATGATGAATCATTCCAAGGCGGTGCATCTGTTGCCGTCGGTGATGTTAGGGGAGATAAAGAAGAAGAAATTATCGTTGCGCCGGGTGTTGGCGGCGGTCCTCATGTGAAAATATTTGATTCCAACGGAAATATGATTTTCAGCTTTCTTGCGTATGATGCCGAATATAAAAAAGGGATCAATATTACAACTGGAGATTTGGATGGAAATGGTAAGGATGAAATAATTGTCGGTACAAGATCAGGAGCAACTCCGCACGTTCGAGTTTTTGACGGCAATGGTAATCCAAAATTTACAATGGGTTTCTTTGCCTACAAAGGTGATTTCAGAGGAGGTGTAAATGTCACAACCTGCGATGTGGATGGAGACGGTGATAAAGAAATAGTCACCGGTGCAGGACCCGGGGGAGGACCGCATGCGAGAGTATTTGAAAAGGACGGTGCTTTTACTGGTATGGATTTTTTTCCTTTTACAGCAGATTATCGGGGAGGACTGAGTGTCGCCTGTGGAAATGTTGACGGTGGTGCAAAAGAAGAATTAATATTTGGTGTTCAGTCATCAGATGACGCTTGGGTCAAAGTTTATAAAATGAATGATAATAAAACTGTCATTGGAAATTTTAAAGCTTTTCCTGAAACATTCAAACGTGGGATTAATCTCGCGAGTGGAGATGTTGACGGAGACGGGTTTGATGAAGTTATTGCCGCCGCGAACACAGGTGGCGGATCGCATGTGAGAATTTACGAAGCATATGGCGCACCGCATTCAGATTCAATTTTTGCATATGAAGACGAATTTCGTGGGGGTGTATTCGTTGCTGCCGGCGACTTAAACAACGATTTGTCAGATGAGATTATTGTAGCGCCTAGTAAAAGATCAACTGAGGGCAGAACAGATATTGAAAAATATATTGAAATTGATATTTCAGAACAAACATTGAAATATTATGAGAGAGGATATTTAGTTGATACTGCAGTAGTGTCGACAGGAAAGTGGTCAATGCCAACACCACTTGGGACATTTAAAATTCAAAATAAGAACCGTAGAGCGTATTCCGGCAAATATAATTTGTACATGCCTTTCTGGATGCAGTTTGATGCACGAGGTTACGGTCTACATGAGCTTCCTGAGTGGGCAAATGGATATAAGGAAGGTCAGAATCATCTTGGTATCAGAGTTTCCCATGGCTGTGTAAGACTGGGCGTTGGTCCGGCAGAAAAATTGTATAACTGGGCGGACGTCGGGACGACAGTGGTAGTTAAAGACTAAATTTGCAATATTTATTCTTTGAAAGTAGTATGAAATTATAAGCTAATAATTAATCTCTAAAACAATGCCGGGAGAACCAAGACTAGATATATCAAATCCACGGGTTGATATACATGAAGTAAGTGACAAGTTAAATGAAATTACGGATCGTTGGGCTATTGAGGATCCGTTGCAAAGGAATGAACCTGAGTTAAGGAGACTTGAGGCGGCACTAGTGCCCCAATTAGAGCAAGTGCTAGAAGCTGATATATCAGCTGAGCTTAATCCTGAGCTTGTTGAGGCAGTAAATGGAGCGTATGGGATGTTTGATGATGAGGGGGTGACAAGTCTTTTATTAAGAATTAAGGACAAACTTGAGGCAAAGGATCCATACAGAGATGCAACAAAGGAATGGATGGAATAATTTGATCTAAAAAAAAGGGGTGTAAGACACTCCTTTTTTATTTTGAAAGGTTTTGATACAATGTAGGCATGATAAAGAAAATATTATTCATTGCAGTTGTATTCATAACAATTCCATCAATATCCCTTGCTTATACCAAAACACGGTTACCTGAAATACGTGTTTTTGATGCCAGTGGACAGATGAAAAGAAACTTAAATATGTATTCGAACGATTATGCCGGGGGTTTATCCGTGGCTTCATGTGATGTAGATGATAACGGTAAAAATGAGATAATAGTAGGTTCCGGTCCGGGGGCAGAGCCAAATGTTAAAATTATCTGGCCTTATTCTACTAAAGTTACCAGTTTCCTCGCTTATGCGGATACATTCAGAAGCGGGATAACAGTGGCATGCGGTGATTTAAACGGAGATGGTTCGATAGAGATTGTAACAGGAACCGGAGCGGGAGGAGGACCGCATGTCAGAATATTTGATATTTCTGGGAAACCTAAGTTTACATCCGGTTTTTTTGCTTTTGCTAACAATATGCTTGGCGGTGTAAACGTAGCTGTTGGTGATGTCGATGGCGATGGAAAGGATGAGATAGTCGCGGCGCCGGGATCCTCAGGAGGAGCTCACGTGCGCGTGTTTAATTTTAAGGGCGATTTTGAGGGAATTGATTTCTTTCCGTTCAGGTCAAATGATAGAGGGGGTGTGTCAATTGCAGTCGGTAACTTTGACGGTGGTCCGGAAGAAGAAATCGTCATGGCTGTGGAAAAATTTGGTAAAGCATGGACCAAGGTTTATAAATACAATAAGCAAAGATCAGTGTTGGGGGATTTTGAAGCATTCCCGGATAATTATAAAGGCGGGGTAAGAGTATCGGCCGGTGATATCGATAATGACGGGTTTGATGAAGTAATAGTTGCACCAACCAGAGCCGGCGGTCCGCACATCAGAATATTTGAAGCGTATGGGAAATTGCTATCCGGTGATTTTTTTGCATATGAAAAAGATTTTAGAGGAGGTGTAAACCTCGCAAGCGGCGATATAACAGGTGATGGCGAAGATGATATTATTACAGTCCCGAGCACGTGGACATACGAAAGTAGAATGGACTTGTATAAATATATCGAGGTCAATCTTACCGATCAGAAATTGTATGCATACGAAAATGACAAATTAATTAAATCATTTTTAATTTCATCCGGATTAAAAGGGAAATTTGATACACCGACCGGTGAATTCAAGGTTTTCCGAAAGCGGGAATCCACGGATATGAGCTGGTTTTATGGCCCTGATAATCCGGACAATTATGATCTTGAAGATGTTCCGTACGTTTTGTCATTTAACGGTGCTTATACAATTCACGGTACGTACTGGCATAACAATTTTGGCCATCGAATGAGCCACGGCTGTGTAAATATGTCACGTAAGGATTCAGCGTGGCTTTATCAATGGGCAAATCTAGGAATTTCGGTGATTATTCATGACTAATGATATTTAGTTGATGATTATAGTATTTTTGTGTATAATCTCTACATCGTTTAATTAGCATTAGTGCGATTAATATGGCAATTCGAAAAAAACTGTGGCTGAATCTACTCCTTATTGTCGTTTTGGCAGTATTAGCTGGTTTCACAGATTGGCCAAAAGGTCCGAATATAAGAATTGGAAACTATTTTAAAGAGATTAAAGTTCACCTTGGCTTAGATTTGCAGGGTGGAACTCATTTAGTATATAAAGCTGATACATCTGATATTCCGTCCGCAGAAAGACCAGATGCAATTGAAGGGGTTCGTGATGTTATAGAGCGAAGGGTGAATTCCTTTGGTGTTTCGGAACCGGTTGTGCAAACCAATAAATCTGGAGACGAGTACCGCGTAATCGTTGAACTTCCCGGTGTAACCGATGTATCACAGGCAATTCAAATGATTGGGGAGACGCCACTGCTTGAATTTAGAGAGCAAAAAACACCGGAACTGAACGAAGAGCAAACTCAGGCAATGGAAGCATATAATGCCGATGCAAAAATCAGGGCAGAAGAAGTACTGTTGTCCGCTTTAGATGATGCCAATGATTTTGCAACACTTGCGGATGAAAAAAGCGAGGGATCATCTTCAAAGAATGGCGGGGATTTAGGTGAATTTGGTCGTGGAGCGATGGTACCGGAATTTGATGAAGTTGTATTCGGTAAGGCTGAGGTCGGTAAGGTTTATCCGGAATTGGTTAAAACCCAGTACGGCTATCATATAATCAAGGTTGAAAGTCTCACATCGAGCGTTAACGCAGAAGGTCTTGAAGAAGAAAAAGCTAAAGCACGTCATATTCTGATATTAACACAATCTGAAGAGGCGGCGGCAGCGTCAAATTACGAAAATACCGGTTTATCAGGAAAACATTTAGCTTCCGCGCAGGTTCAGTTCAACCAGTCCACGGCCGAACCGGAAATCAGCCTTAAATTTAATGATGAGGGAAAAACATTATTCGCAGAAATAACAAAGCGCAATTTAGGGAAACCGGTTGCGATATATTTAGATAATGCTCCGATCAGTATCCCGGTCGTTCAGGCGGAAATAACATCCGGCGAGGCTGTAATATCCGGCAGTTTTACCCTGGAGGAAGCAAAAATCTTAACCCGAAGACTAAATTCCGGTGCTTTGCCGATACCGATATCCTTGTTAAACCAGCAAAATATTGGCGCTACCTTGGGACAGACCTCAGTTGAACGGAGTATGTTTGCGGGGATACTCGGAATATTATTGGTGGCATTGTTTATGATTATATATTATCGATTGCCGGGTTTATTATCAGTCCTTGCTCTAGGGGTTTATGCGTTACTTGTTCTGGCAACTTTTAAATTGTGGCCCGTAACACTGACCCTTGCTGGTATTGCCGGGTTTATACTTTCTATCGGCATGGCAGTAGACGCAAATGTTTTAATATTTGAACGTATGAAAGAAGAATTGAGGGCAGGTAAGCCGATATTAAGCGCAATTGAGGACGGTTTCAAACGCGCATGGCCATCAATCCGGGATTCCAATGTATCATCGCTCATAACCTGCTTGATTCTGATTTGGTTTGGAACCAGCTCAATAAAAGGATTTGCGATAACCTTGGCGATCGGAATATTGCTTAGTATGTTTTCCGCAATAACAGTAAGCAGAACATTTTTAAGAATAGTTGCAATCAAAAAATGGAAAAGACTTTGGTTATTTGGAGTTAAAAATCAGGAATAATATGTACAACATAATAGGAACAAGAAAAATTTGGTTCGCGATATCAGGGATATTAGTCGCTGCAAGTATTGTATTTCTGTCTATGGGTGGTTTGAAACTCGGAATTGATTTTAATGGGGGATCGTTATTGCAGGTGAAATTCGAAGGTGATAGGCCAACTATTCAGGATATTCAGGGAAATCTGCAGGGGTTTGATTTGGGTGAATTAGTAGTTCAACCGGTGAAAGATCAAGAGGTTTTGATCCGGATGAAAACGATTGAAAACAGTCAAAGAGAGGAAATTCTGGTATCTTTAAATGAAAAATTTGGGGCAGTTGAGGAGATATCATTTGAATCAATTGGACCAACTATTGGAAAAGAATTACGGCAGAAATCGATTATCGCACTACTGATAGTAATGGGCGCTATTATTGTATATTTATCCTGGGCATTCAGAAAGATTTCCGGCGGTCCGGTGCCGGCGTATGTATTTGGCATCTGCGCAATCATCGCGCTTGCACATGATATTATAATTGTGACTGGGGTATTTGCTGCTCTCGGTTACTTCCTGGATGTGCAGGTAGATGCGCTATTCGTAACTGCCTTACTTACAATTCTTGGTTTCTCTGTCCATGATACGATAGTTGTTTATGATCGAATAAGAGAACGTTTGATTAAGTTTTCCAATAATGATTTTGAAACATCAATAAATATAGCAATAAATGAAACAATAGTCAGGTCCATCAACACTTCATTTACCACCTTGCTGGTTTTGGTTGCCTTGTACTTATTCGGTGGAGAATCTATTAAATTCTTTGTTCTGGCGTTAATCATAGGTATAGTAGTCGGGACTTATTCGTCTATATTCGTTGCCAGCCCATTTTTATTAATCTGGCAGAAGTATATTTCAAAAAGGAAATAGAATTGCATTAAATGAAATCAAACTGATCTATTAGCTGGTCGGTTTTTTGTTAGGACCACTTTCTTGACACATATTCAACCTTATGCTATACTAAAGGTATTACAGTTAGTTAACAACAATTATGACAGATCAAAATTCAATATTAGACAAGGTAATAAGCTCAAAACAAGAAGCAGAAATCGAAGGTTTTAGCCCGAGTGATACGGTTTCATCATTGTTAAAATACCTTACAAACAAAGAAGAAGACGTCTTAAGACGTCGTTTTGGTTTAAGCGGACAGGCAAAGGAAACTCTAGAGGCAATTGGAAAGGCCTATAATGTTACAAGAGAGCGGATCAGACAAATTGAAAATTCAGCTATTAAGAAAATAAAAAGTTTGAGAGAGTTTACGCGTGTTTCAACTGAATTTGAGCACACAATTTCAAATGTACTTAACCGCAATGGGGGAATAATGGACGAAAACTCGCTGCTGAGAGAGCTGTTGAATTTTGCGTCAGATAATCCGATTAATAACAATTGCGCGGTATTTATCCTTGAAGAACTGATATCAAAAAAAATAATTCGTTTTCCGGAATCAAATGTTATAAATAAATCATGGAGTCTTCCTCAGATATCGCTCGATTTCGTTTATGAAGCGGTAAATCAATTGGTTCAGATTCTTGAAAAAGAAAATAAACCGATGAAATTGGATGAATTGCTGTATAAGTTTCACAAAACAGAATATTTTGTCAATAAAAGCGAAGTGCTGACTGATGAAGGTATTCATTCATACATTACATTGTGCAAAAAAATAGACAGCAATCCATTTGATGAGTATGGATTGGCAAAATGGGGCACAATTAATCCGAAACGGATGAAAGACAAAATATATCTTGTACTGAAAAAGGAAGGTAAGCCGTTGCATTTCAATGATATTACAGAACTTATTAACAAGGTAAAGTTTGACCGGCGGAAAGCATATCCTCCGACTGTTCACAATGAACTTATTTTAAACAGCGACTTTGTATTGGTTGGTAGGGGAATCTATGCGCTTCAGGAATGGGGGTATAAACCAGGCGTAGTTTCTGATGTGTTAATAAAGATTCTGGAAAAATCCACTGAACCATTATCCAGAGACGAATTAGTACGGCGCGTGCTTGATCAGAGAGTCGTCAGAAAAAATACAATCCATTTAGCGTTAACAGATAAATCAAAGTTCAAAAAGCTTCCTGATAAACGATATGTATTAATTGGTGAATCTCCAAAAAAGAACGAATCAGAAACATCTTCTAATCTATAATTTAGTATGGAAATCACGATAGATACAACATCGGTGCTTGGTGGTGGTCTACAGAATCCGCTTGCAATTGCATGGTGGATTTTTCTGAATGGTGGGTGGATAGCAATATTGATACTTTTTATAGTCGGTCTATATATCGCGAAACTTGAAATGGCGAGGCATAAGTACCGCAATTCAAAGGAACAAATTCTGCTTGCCCTGGATATACCAAGAATGCATGAGCAGACTCTGGTTGCCGTGGAACAAATATTTGCCCAACTTTATGCAATTCACTCAAAAGGGAATAAATACGAGCGATACTGGAAAGGAAAAGTGCAGGAAAGATTTTCGTTGGAATTGGTAAGTATTGACGGTTATATACAGTATTTAATAAGATCTGACAAAGATAATCGTGATCTTATCGAATCAGCGATTTACGCGCAGTATCCAGATGCTGAAATAACTGAAGTCGGCGACTACACGGATTCAATACCGACAGTATTTCCAAGCGATGTGTTTGATTTATGGGGAACTGAATTCACACTAGAAAAAAAAGAAGCATACCCGATTCGGACCTATAAAAACTTTGAGCACACATTAAGTCAGACATTTGCCGATCCGATGGCGTCGATTCTTGAAGGACTATCAAGATTACAGCCCGGTGAGCAAACATGGATCCAAATTGTTATCACTCCGGTCAGCTCTTCATGGACGGAAAGCGCAGATCGTGTCGTTAAGAAGTTGGTTGGAGAGAAGGTGGCACCGAAGAAAAGCGCATTTGGTGTTCTTTCACCTATCACGGATACCTTGAAAGGTTTTGGTGACGAAGCATCAAACCAGATTCTGGGCGGAGGTACAAGTACCGTTAAAAGCGAGCCAGATAAACAGCCAAAAAGCCAGATGCAGTTTCTAACCCCTGGAGCAAGAGGGGCGGTAGAAGCAATCCAGGAAAAAATGTCAAAAATCGCATTCCGCACTAAAATTAGGCTGATATACGTGGCAAAAAAGGAAATATTTGATCGGAAAAGGGGAGTTAATCCTGTTATTGGTGGACTAATGCAGTACAATACTCTGAATCTTAACGCCTTTAAGCCACATAAAAGGACAAGGACCAAGGCAGACTATATCAGGGTGGAAAAGCGTTTGGCCCATAAACAAAGAAAGATTTTGAGAGCATATAAACAACGTGCGAATCATTTGGGAATGGGACTCGGATTTATTTTAAATATTGAGGAACTGGCGAGTATCTATCATTTTCCAATTGCAACAATCACAGTCCCGCCGGTACAGAGGACCGATGTTAGAAAAGGTGGTGCCCCAACAACATTACCGCGTGAATCAATGTCTACAACCGGGATTCCAACTTTGCCAAATCAAAAATCTGAAGTTGGATATACAGCTACCCGACCAATGTCTAGAGCCGGGGTACCGGGCAATTTGCCGATAGAGATTATTAATGACGAGGAACCAACAAATGCCGAATCACAATGATATAACAGTTTTTGCGGAGACGAACTTTCGTAATAAAAGAGTCCGTTTTGGTATCAAAGAAGATGACCGGAGGCGCCACGTCTATCTGATCGGAAAAACCGGTGTCGGTAAATCAAACTGTATTGAAAACATGGTGATTTCTGATATTCACCGAGGCAGGGGAGTTGCGCTCGTGGATCCGCACGGAGAATCGGTTGAAAAAGTAATTAAATTTATTCCGTCCAATAGAATTAATGATGTTGTTTACTTCAATCCATCTGATACAGAACATCCGATTGCTTTTAATATACTTGAAGAAGTAAATCCACAATATAAAAATTTGATAGCATCCGGGCTGGTTGGTGTTTTCAAGAAGATATGGGCGGATTCATGGGGGCCAAGACTAGAATACATTTTAATGAATACCATCCTGGCTTTGCTGGAAAATCCGGGAAGTACGCTACTGGGTATAACCAGATTACTGGTTGATAAAAATTATCGTAAAAAGATTATATCAAATCTGACCGACCCGATCGTCAAAGCATTTTGGGTTGATGAATATGCAAACTATAATGAACGGTTTAGAACAGAAGCGATTTCACCGATTCAAAACAAGGTAGGACAATTTCTTTCCAGTTCAATCATTCGGAATATTGTTGGACAGCCAAAAAGTACTATCGATATGAGAGTCATTATGGACACAAAAAAAATCCTGCTTATGAATCTTGCGAAAGGAAGAATTGGTGAAGAAAACTCAGCTTTACTTGGCGCAATGATGATAACAAAACTTCAACTGGCGGCAATGAGCAGGGTGGATATTGCTGAAGAGACAAGGGAAGATTTTTATTTGTATGTTGACGAATTCCAGAACTTTTCTACGGAAAGCTTTGCAAATATACTTTCAGAAGCAAGAAAATACCGATTGAATTTAACTATTGCTCATCAGTACATAGAACAGCTGGGTGATGTGGTTAAAGCCGCGGTATTCGGCAACGTAGGAACTATAATCTGCTTCAGGGTCGGAGCTGAGGATGCGGAATTTTTGGAAAAGGAATTTGAGCCGTATTTTCTACTAAACGATCTGGTAAACCTGCCAAAATATAATGTTTACCTGAAATTAATGATTGATGGAGTCGCTTCAGCGCCTTTTAGCGCAACGATACTGCCACCAATTGAGGGTGAGACCGGAAATTTGAACAAGATTATTGTTTCCTCGCGTGAAAGATATGCAAGACCTGTGGCAGTAGTTGAAGAAAAAATATTAAGATGGAGCGGTGTTGAAGAAATGTATAAAGCATCTGCAGAAAATGAAAGTGAAATTCAGAAACCCAGGCAATCAACAAGTGCTCAAATCGCACCTGTTGCCAAAACCGAAACCCCTAAGATTAAATCAGTAGTCAGAATAACGGAGAAGCCGTCCGAGCCCGTTGTAAATGTTCAGGTGCCTGAGAAGGTATTGGTCGATCCAAAAGTTGAGCCGGAGATTGATATTCCACCTACTGAGATTAACTTAAATGATGCGCTTCAGCAGGGCCCGATATCCTTCAGTGATGCTATGAAACGAAATACAGAACCAAATCAGAATGCAAATCATAGAAATAGTAATAATCGCAAAAAGAAAAAAAGAAAAAATTTCAATCCGCCGTCTGTTAATAAACCGATGCCCCATATTGAACTGAAAGGACAGGATGGTCAGAAAAGTCAGAATACATCAACTGAACATGTGATGAAACAGGGGCAAAGTATAAAATTGGACTAGGTTTAAGTATTGAGAACCCATTTGCAAAACACTTGGGTTTTTGGTATATCTTAGTTCATACAATATAACCATAATTATGAAAAAGCTATCTAAAAAGTATAGAGTATTTGTCGGAATGAGTGGAGGCGTTGACTCATCAGTTGCCGCCTATTTGCTTAAAAAGGCCGGTCATGATGTAGTTGGCGTATTTATGAAGAACTGGACCGAAACTATGGTTAGCGATGCAAATTTGATAAATACGAATGAAAATCTTTGCCCTTGGATAGCTGATCAAAGGGATATGAGAAAAGTCTGTGCCAAATTAAACATCCCTTTTTATACTTTTGATTTTGAAAAAGAATATAAGGATAAAGTAATTGAATATTTTTATGACAGCTACAGGAAAGGTATAACACCGAATCCTGATATCATGTGCAACAAAGAGATTAAATTTAAAATATTTTTAGAAAAATGTTTCCAGCTGGGTGCTGACTATATTGCAACTGGGCACTATGCTCAAATTCGGAATGTTCCGTCCGCTGAAACAGGAGAAAAATTTCAATTGCTTAAGAGCAAAGATAGTAATAAAGACCAATCATACTTTTTATGCACGCTAAATCAGTTTCAGCTTTCAAAAACACTTTTTCCAGTCGGAAGTTATTCTAAGACAAATATTCGGTCCATTGCAAAAAAGATTGGGCTATCGACTCATGATAAGAAAGACAGTCAGGGTATTTGTTTTATCGGTGAAGTTGATTTGAGAGAATTTCTAAAAATCCGCATAAAAGAAAATCCCGGTGAAATTAGAACAACAACCGGTGAAATTATCGGCAAACACATCGGATTGCCGTTTTACACCATTGGGCAAAGAAAAGGAATAAATATTGGGGGCGGTATTCCGTATTATGTTGTGGCAAAAGATTCAAACGCAAATGAACTGATTGTTGCAAAAGGTAGTCTTAATCCGAAATTATTTTGCAGGACACTAACAGCGGATAACATTCATTGGATCGATCGTGAGCCAAAATACCCTTACAAATGCACGGCAAAAATAAGATACCGGCAGACAGACCAAAAGGTTACAATTACAAAAGTAGGTAAAAATGTTTTGTTCGCTGAATTTAATGAAAAGCAGAGGGCAATAACCCCCGGCCAATCAATTGTATTTTACGATCGCAACGTTCTAATTGGAAGCGCTGTGATAACTTGATACTGACTATGACATATTGTACAATCATCATATGAAAGAACAGCAACTGCGTAATAAATTCTTAGAGTATTTCAAGGACAAAAACCATGCGATTATTAGTCCGGCTTCTTTGATTCCGGAAAATGACCCGTCTGTATTGTTCACAACTGCCGGTATGCATCCTTTAGTGCCCTATTTACTTGGTCAATCACACCCTGAAGGCAAGCGCCTGGTTAATTTTCAAAAATGCATTCGGACTGTAGACATTGATGAAGTTGGTGATGACTGGCATCTTACTTTTTTTGAGATGCTTGGCAACTGGTCATTAGGTGATTATTTCAAAGATGACGCGATAAAGTGGAGTTTTGAATTTCTGGTGAAAAATCTTAGTATTCCGGTGAATAAATTGGCTGTTACCGTGTTTAAAGGTGATGAAGATGCTCCCCTTGATAATGACAGTTATGAATTATGGAAAAAGTGCGGTATTGATGAAAAGAATATTTATATGTACGGAAAGGAAGAAAACTGGTGGGGTCCCGCCGGCACAACAGGACCATGCGGACCGGATACAGAAATATTTTATATAACTGACCGCAAGCCTTGTGGTGAAAATTGTCAGCCGAGCTGTAGCTGCGGGAAATATGCTGAGATTTGGAATAACGTATTCATGGAATACAATAAAAATACTAGTGGCGAATATGAACCAATGGCCCAGAAAAATGTTGACACCGGGATGGGTATGGAAAGGATGGTCGCAATCTATAGCGGAAAGGAAACTGTATTTGAAATTGATATGTTTGCCCGGGTACTTGAGGATATCCGAAAATTATCGAAAAAATCGAGTAATACATCAGAACGGATAATAGCTGACCATATTAGATCCGCCTGTTTCATTCTGCATGAGGGAATTGTGCCTTCCAATATTGATCAGGGTTATGTCTTGCGCAGACTGATCAGACGAGCGATCAGGCAGGCAAGAAAATTGGGAATAGAAAATTATTTTACAAGACAACTGGCTGAAACAATTATTGAATCACACAAAGATGCATATCCGGAGATTGTTGAAAATTCTAAATTTATTTTAGAGGAACTACAGAGAGAAGAGGAAAATTTTGCTAAAACGCTGCAAAACGGATTAAAAGTCTTTGAAAAGGAGCTGGGTATTTTTAGCATTTCGGATCAAAAGAAAAAAAAGTTCTCAGGAAAAACCGCTTTTTATCTATACCAAACATACGGTTTTCCGATTGAAATGATCGCAGAGGAATTGAAAGAGCATAATATTGAAATTGACCAAGATCAGTTCGATATGGAATACCGTAAACATCAGCAGCTTTCCAGGAAAGGTGCGGAAAAAAAATTTGCCGGTGGATTAATAGACCATTCAGAGGAAACTGTGAAGCTTCACACTGCAACTCACTTATTACATAAGGCACTTCGCCTCATTTTAGGTGATCATGTAGCACAAAAAGGCAGTAATATAACTCCAGAGCGCCTGAGATTTGATTTTTCCCATTCCCAGAAGCTTTTGCCGGAAGAAATTGTTCAGGTTGAAAATCTAGTAAATGAACAAATTAAGCGAGAATTGCCGGTAAAATTCACTGAAATAACTTTAGAAGAAGCAAAAAAGAAGAATGCAATCGGTCTGTTTGAGTCAAAATATGGGGAAAGAGTCAAAGTATATGAAGTGGGTGATTTTAGTATGGAAGTATGTGGTGGACCGCACGTAAACAATACAAAAGAGTTGGGTAACTTTAAAATAATTAGCGAGCAGGCTGTATCAGCTGGAATTAGAAGAATAAAAGCCAAGGTTGAATAGCTTAATTAATACTAATATTAGCCATTTTGTGAACTTCCTTGACAGTATTATAACTCATGTTATAATGAAATCTGCTTATGAATATAGATGAGTTACTGCAGAACAAGGCAAATTCAATACAGTTGTATTATTTCTTGTCCTATGTGCAGGGACAAAGAATTTTATTTTAGGTCTAAAATATAATATGCCTGATACAATTCAGAACGCAAATACTTCTGACGATAGGGTCAGAAAAAATTCTTCGGCAAATAAAAAAGGTTTTATTGAAGTATCCGGAGTTGTAGAAGAACTGCTGCCGAGCACAACATTCAAGGTAAAACTTGAGAATGGTCATGAAATTCTGGCTCATTTGTCCGGAAAAATGCGAATGCATCGGATAAGAATTTTACCGGGTGATGAAGTTACCGTTGAACTTACACCATACGACCTAACAAAAGGAAGAATAACTTACAGAAAATAGTTTAAATACATGAAAGTACGCGCTTCAGTAAAAAAAATGTGCATGAAATGCAAGGTAACTCGCCGAAAAGGTAGAGTGGTTGTTAAATGCGAAAATCCTAAACATAAACAACGACAAGGATAAAAATATGGCAAGAATAGCCGGGGTTACACTACCAAAGGAAAAAGTAATCGAAATATCACTAACATATATTTTTGGTATTGGCAGAGTGTTGTCAAGAAAAATATTAAAACAGGCAAACATAAAGCCGGGAATGCGCACTCATGAATTAACCGATGACCAGGCGAATGTACTCAGAGAAATTATTGAGAAAAATTACAGAGTTGAAGGTGATTTAAAAAGAGAAGTTTTAACAAATATTAAAAGACTGAAAGAAACCGGCAGCTATCGTGGTTCCAGGCACGCAAAGGGGCTTCCTGTACGCGGACAGAGAACAAAGACTAACACCAGGACTGTTCGTGGAAATGTAAGAAAAACAGTCGGAAGCGGTAGAAAAGTTGCGGATCAAAAAACATAATTAAAATACAATGGCAACTGCAAAACCTATAAAACGAAAGAAAAAGAACAGAGTACTAACCACCGGAAAAGTACATATTCAGGCTACTTATAATAATACAATTATCACATTAACTGATCCTGCGGGTGCTGTAGTTGCTTGGGCTTCATCCGGACTTTCCGGTTTCAAGGGTCCAAAAAAAGCGACTCCGTATGCTGCGGGTGTAATCGTCCGTAGTTTACTGGAAAAAGTAGCAGATTGCGGATTGAGAGAAGTTGATGTCTATGTAAAAGGAGTGGGTAACGGGCGGGAAGCAGCTATCCGTGCATTTAGTGCGCAGGGTATCACAATATTGTCGATCAAAGATGTTACACCAATTCCTCACAACGGTCCAAGATCACGTAAACCAAGGAGAGTATAAAAAATGGCAAGAAATCTTGATCCAAAATGCAAAAGATGTAGAAGAGAAGGTGAAAAACTGTTTCTTAAGGGAGAAAAGTGTTTTTCGCCAAAATGCCCTATGCTGAAAAGAAATTATCCACCGGGAATGCACGGCCCGAAGCAACAGCAATCACGTAAGAGTCAGTATGGAATTCAATTGAGAGAAAAGCAGAAGGTTAAAACCATCTATGCAATTCTTGAAAAGCAATTCAGGAATTACGTCCAGAAAGCAATGAGGAATCCGGGGGATAGTGGAGAAAACCTTATGACATTGCTTGAATCAAGACTGGATAATGTAGTTTACAGACTTGGTTTTGCACAATCCAGAGGTGTCGCCAGACAACTGGTATCTCATAATCATATCTTGGTTAATGATAAAAAGGTAAATATTCCTTCATATAACATAAGCGTCGGTGATACAATATCAATTAAAAGTTCCAGTAAAAAGATATTTGAAAATCTTGATAAAAAAACACAAAAAAATGATACGCCATCTTGGCTGGAATGTGATTTAAAGGAGCTAAAGGCAAAAGTTATGGGGAAACCTGTTTATGACCAGGTGAAACAAACTTTAAATATTCCTTTAATTATAGAATTTTATTCTAGGTAAATAATTGATAACTAAATTTCTAGAAACATGACAGAAATCCAACTACCACAACAAATAAAGTATACTGAGAAAGATGATAAATCAGGGATTATCGTGGTAGAGCCACTATACCCTGGTTATGGTCTGACTGTCGGAAATGCCCTGCGGAGAGTGCTTATTTCGTCACTTTCCGGGTCAGCGGTCACCGGTATCAAAATAAAAGGTGTCGATCATGAGTTTTCCACTATCAAACATGTGAAGGAAGACGTGGTTGATATCATATTAAATATCAAACAGCTACGCCTCAAACTTGTTTCTGGTGATACCGGAGTTGTTCATCTGAAAGTAAAGGGTGAAAAAGTAGTTACAGCTGCAGATATAAAAGAATCAGCAGAGGTAAAGGTTGCAAATAAGGATTTAGTGATCGCAACACTTACCGATAAGACAGCAGAGCTTGATATGGAATTGACTGTAGAAAACGGGCTCGGCTATTCTCCGGTGGAAGCACGAGGCAAAGAAAAGTATGAGATAGGTGTAATTGCAATTGACGCAATATTTACACCGGTTTTAAAAGCAAGATTTGATATAGAAAATGTCCGTGTTGGTAAAATGACTAATTACGATAAACTAACACTGGAAATTGAGACAGATGGAACGTTGACTCCCTTAGAGGTATTCAAAAGTGCATCCAGCATCCTTGTTGATCACTTTGAATTTTTGAAATCATACGATAAGAAAAAGGAGTCGAAAAAAGAGGAAAATGAATCGGAGAGTTCGGAGGAAAAGCCGGTTGAGGAAAAAGAAGAAGTAAAGAAATAGATGAATTTATGAGACATAAAAAAGCAAAAGGAATTTTAGATCGTAAAAAGTCACCACGCAAAGCTTTAATGAATAGCATGGCTCAGAGTTTGATTTTGCATGAAAAGCTGACAATTACAGCAACCAAGGCAAAACTGCTTAGATCTTACGTAGAAAAAATGATTACATTAGCTAAAACAGAAAATGTTGTTAATAGGAGAACTATAATGAAGTCATTGGATACGGAAAAGGCAGTGAAAAAGCTTTTTCTGCTAGGTGCAAGATTTAAGGAGAGACCGGGCGGATATACCAGAATATCGAAAATTGGCAACAGAAAGGGAGATAATGCTCCTACAGTAAGAATTGAATTAGTATTACAAAATGAAAAAGAAAAATAATACAGTGGTACCAAAGCCACACATATACAGAATAGACGCTGAAGGAAAATCGATCGGCAGAGTTGCTTCTGATATTGCTTTTTCCGTTCAAGGAAAGAGACTTGTTTCGTTTTCGCCGGAAAAACTGGCGCACGTTGTCGTAGTTGTTTCTAATGCAGGTAAAGTTTCAACAACCGGCAATAAAATGAACGATAAGCTCTACCACAAATACAGCGGATATCCGGGCGGTATTACCACAAAAAATATGGATGAATTGTTTAAAAAAGATCCGGAACAGCTTATAATAAAAGTTGTAAGAAATATGCTACCGAAGAACAAGCTACGTCCAAGAATGCTAAAAAATATACAGTTTAAAAAATAGCAAATATGACACCTACCAAGAAGCCAACTGAAAAAAGTCCCGTGACAAAAAAAAGAGGCCGACCGAAGAAAAAGGCTGCAGTGAGTAAAGAAGTTGTAGTGGAAAAAAAGAAAGTGATTAAACGTGACTATCTTTTTGCGGTTGGTAGAAGAAAAGCATCTATTGCCAGAGTAAGACTGTATCAGAAAAAAGATGGCGAAATGGAAGTTAATGATAAAAAGATGGAGGTATATTTTCCGACTGCAAATTTACAGAAAATTGTCAGAATGCCACTTGAATTAGTTAGTCTGAATCCAGGACAAATCACTATCAGAGTGCTGGGTGGTGGCAAGCATGGTCAAGCTGAAAGTGTTAGATTGGGTATTGCCAGATTACTGGAAAAGTATAACCCAGAACTGAGATCACAGTTAAAGAAAGCGGGCTTCCTGAAACGTGATCCAAGAGTGAAAGAAAGAAAGAAATACGGTTTAAAGAAAGCAAGAAGAGCCCCACAATGGGCAAAAAGATAATCTATTTTCAATGGAGATATCTTCAAATGGCAGAATAGCCAGAAATACGACATTATTGACAGGAGCCTTTATTTTTCAAAAGGTTCTGTCTTTTTTTTATTTTGCGTATATTTCACGCCAGCTTGGCAGTGACAGTATCGGTAAATACGTTTGGGCGCTGTCTTTTGCTGGTATCTTCGCGCTTTTTATCGAGTTTGGTCTTGGCCCTGTTTTAACAAGAGAGATATCAAGGGATTATGAAAAGGCAAAGGATTATTTATCGTCAGTCTTAGGGATTAAAATATTATTTTCAGGTATTGTTGCATTGGCTATCATTTTATCAGCAATTGCCATGGGCAGAGACGCTCTCACGATGCAGGTCATCTACGTGGCTGTCGCGATCGTTATTCTGGATTCCTTTACATTCTCGTTCTATGCGATATTCCGCGCATATCAGAAGCTGCATTTCGAGGCTATTGGACTCACAATATATCAGATAATCATTGTTGGTGCCGGTATCGCCGGAGTCGTTTTTGGTTTATCGATAAGGGGGGTTGTTGGTGCAGTTTTACTGGGTAGCATTTTTAATTTTACTTATTCACTATGCTTAATTATTTATAAAGCAAAGCTTCATTTGAGGATTAAATGGGATAAAAAAATAGTCGGTACGCTTTTGAAAATTGCTATTCCGTTTGCAATCGCCGGAATATTTTTTAAAGTTAATAATGAAATTGATAAAGTTTTGCTCGGCGTTATGGCAGGTGATAAGTATGTCGGCTGGTATTCAATTGCATCTAAATTCAATATGTCGCTGACATTTATTCCTGGTGCGGTCGCAACAAGTTTTTATCCTGCCATGAGCAGATATTTTGTGACATCTAAAAATGATCTGGCGCATACATTTGAAAAAGCGATGATTTATCTGATGGGAGTAAGTCTGCCGATTGCTACCGGATCTTTCGTGCTTGCTGAAAGAATAATATTAAAACTTTACGGTCCGGCATTCTCGGCATCAATTATTGCGTTTCAGATTATTATTTCCGGACTGGTGTTTGTTTTCTTGAATTACCCCATAGGTAATTTTCTCAACGCCTGCAATAAGCAAAAAATAAACTCTATAAATATGGGGATTGCGACGGCAATTAATATTATCCTCAATGTAATACTGATTCCGAAGCATACCTATATTGGCGCAAGCATTGCAGCTGTAGTAAGCGCAGTCGTATTAATACTGCTCGGAATGCCATGGGTAGGTAAGATTGCTCCATATAACAAGAAACTGCTTTTTACCAAGTTTATAAAACTGTTATTTTCGAGTGTTGCGATGGGAATACTGCTGTATTTGTTAAAAGATGATTTATCAATTTTATTGTTAATGCCCATTGGAATACTTATTTACGTTATATTAATATTTGCGATTAAAGCAGTTTCGGTAAAAGATCTAAAGGCCGTTTTATTGTCAGTATTCAAAAAGAAAAATGCTGAAAACACTACTAATAACAACTGATTTTCCCCCAAAAATAGGAGGGGTATCTGAGTATCTTTCACAGATATGCTCCCGATTACCAAGAGAAGAAATTACTGTTCTGACGACTATTGAAAGTGGTTCAGATGTTTTTGATGCAAAACAGAATTATAATATTATAAGAAGCAGATTTTTTACTACATGGCGAATAATCTGGCCAAAATGGCTACTTCTTTTAAAGACGGTATCAAGCATAATGAGAAATAATGATTATCAGCAAATCCTTGTCGGGCAAATTCTGCCGGTAGGAACAGTGGCTTTACTGATCAATTTTCTGTTTAAAATTCCGTATATTGTATCAACCCACGCCATGGATATTACAATACTTGAATCGTCAACAAGAAAAACATGGCTGGCAAAAAAGATATTGAACAGGAGTACCAAAATAGTTACAGTCAGTCACTATACAAAAAGTAAAATATTAGATTTAGGGATACAAGATAATAGAATTATTATTATTTCTCCCGGAACAGATATCCTTGAAAATAATTCGAATGATTCACGCAGAGAAATATCTGATCGGTACAACCTGAGCGGAAAACGAATATTGCTAACCGTCGGGCGTATCATTGAGCGGAAAGGTCATATGGATGTGCTTAAAGCATTGCCAGAAATTGTAAAACACATCCCGAACATTAACTATGTCATCTCGTCTGATGGGCCTTATCGTGCTGAGCTGGAAAGATTCATTAATCAGAATGAATTACAACAGTATGTAACATTTACCGGTGTCGTCGAACGGAATGATTTGCCAAGTTTGTACCGGTTGGCTGATATATTTGTGATGCCGACAAGAATACTTGCCAATAACGATGTTGAGGGGTTTGGTATTGTATATCTTGAGGCGAATGCGTTCGGCAAGCCGGTTGTAGCATATAATTCCGGAGGAGTCAGTGATGCAGTCTTACATAAAAAAACAGGAGTATTGGTTGAACCGAAAAAACCAGCTGAGATTGCAAAGTGTGTTATAAATTTACTTACCGATTCTTTGTATGCAAATATGCTTGGTGAGCAGGGGATGGCACGTGTAAAAGCTGAGTTCAATTGGGAAATAAAAGCTCAAAGATTTAGAGATATTTTGTAATCAGCAATGAATACTGCGCAATATTTTTCGCAGTTTTTAATTTGCTCTATGCAAATAAAGAAATACGATTTATGATGTAAGCAGTAAATATCAATATATGATCAGTATTATCATTCCAACATATCAGCATGGACAAGCACTAAAACAGTGCCTGGACTCTTTATTTGCTCAGACATATCAAGATTTTGAGATAATTGTCGTAAATGACGGCTCGACAGACAATACCAAAATTGTTTTGGAGCATTATAAAGATAGAATTAAAGTAATTAATCAGGCTAATTCCGGATCGAATGCAGCAAGAAATAATGGTTCTAAGTCAGCAATAGGAGATTATCTGCTATTTTGTGATGCTGATATCATTGCCGATAAAAACATGCTTGAAGAGATGAAGCATGCCTTGGATCATGACCAGAACGCATCTTATGCCTATTCAGATTTTATGTGGGGTGCAAAAATATTTAAACTGTATCCCTTTAATAAGGGAGAGTTATATATAAAGAATTATATTCATACAAACTCATTAATCAGAAAAAACTGCTTTCCGGGATTTGATGTAAATATTGCACGGTTACAGGACTGGGATCTCTGGTTAACCATGCTTGAATCAGGGTATGTCGGCACTTATATTCCAAAGGTATTATTTTCTGTAAAACCAAGAAAATCCGGCATCTCCGGTTGGTTGCCTTCATTTGTTTATAAAGTACCCTGGCGGAAATTCGGTATTAAAATAAAAAGATTAGACAGCTATGAAAAGGCAGAAAAGATAATTAAAGCAAAACACTCAATCACCTAGAAAATCATTGATAATTTTTTTCATTTCTGCAGAATTCTGCGCTTTCATAAGTTTTATACGCAGTTTTTTTGATTCGTCAAAATTGGCAATGTATGAAGAATAGAACTTTTTTAAATTATCGAACCTCTTTATTCCCGAAAAATATTTTTCATAAAGCAAGGCATGTTTTAAAAGCAGATCAATCCTTTCCTCGCGTGTGATTTCCGTATCCTTACGCCCGGAAAAAAACCATGGATTATTCATTACCGCCCTGCCGATCATTATGCCGTCTGCACGATAGGTTTCTGCCTTTGATAAAGCATCCTCAACGCTTTCAACGTCACCATTCCCGATAAGCACAGTCTTACTTTTTCTTTGTTTGATATTTATGCTAATCTCTTTGACTATATCCCAATGCGCAGGAACCCGGGATTTTTCTTTTTGTGTTCTTGCATGGATTGTCAGCGCAGCAGGATTCATTTCCAATAGCTCGGGTATCCAAATCTTTGAGCTGTCCCTGCCGTATCCGATTCTAGTTTTAACAGATACAGGCATCTTTCCAGCCCCTTTTTTTGTTGCCTCAATTATTTTCTGCGCCAAAGCGGGATTTTTAATCAGCGCGGCTCCGGCACCCTGTTTCTCTATTGTTTTGAATGGACAACCCATATTAATATCAATTCCGTCAAAACCAAGTTTATCGATGATAACTGCAGTTTTAGTGAAATTTTCCGGAGTACTGCCAAACACTTGCGCAACAATCGGTTTTTCATTTTTGATGAATTTCAGATCATGCAATAAACGATTCTTTCCGGCAGAGCATAATCCGTCAACGGAAACAAATTCTGTGAATAATACGTCAGGCTTACCGCACAATTTTACAATCTGCCTGTAGGCAATATCCGTAATATCGTCCATTGGCGCCATAACTAAGAATGGTCTTTTTAGACCTTGCCAGAAATTGGTTGAAATGTTTTTATTTTGCATTAGTAGATTATACCAAAGATTGTCTATATATGTAATAAAAAAGGGAGATGAACCTAAGTACCCGTGGTGGAATTTGACTACTTTTAAGTTGTAACAACTTTCTGGTGAAAATTCCAACCCGCAGCATCAAGTTGCATCCCCCGAATCGGATGTATAACCATCCCTCCAGTAAGCAGCACGCTAGCATGTATATATCGGATTGTCAATATCCCATAATCATTACTATCAACAGAAATTGGAAATAAGTGTATAATGTCAGTATAATTTCGCTAAATACAAATAAATGGGAAAATTTCAAAAATTCGTTCTATTGGCAATCGGCATACTTTTCATAGTTGCCATAATTCTTTTAGGTGGTGTAAATTTAATTACTGATTGGTTCTGGTTTAATGAAGTGGGTTATCAGCAACTATTTACAACCCCGCTGATTTTGAAACTAATTTTAGGATTCGGTACGGCAATCCTGGTATTTTTGGTTCTTTCTTTGATTTTTACTTTGGCACGGAAGTTTTCGCCGTCATCCAGGTCATTTAATGTAAAAATTAACACACCACAGGGCCCGAAAGTAAAACTTATTGAGGCGGGTCCGATAATAAAGAAAATAACTATCCCGCTTACTATTTTTATATCAATAATTATTGGGATTACTATTGCAAACAGCTGGGAAACAATTCTTTTATACTGGAACAGAACTCCTTTCAACTCGGTTGACCCGCTGTTTGAGAAAGATATCTCTTATTATATTTTTACGGTTCCGTTTATCCGGATCATTATCCAGTTGTTTGAGTCAATAATATTCATCGGTATTGCAGGTTCTTTGCTGATTTACTTTATGTTGGGAGTAATCCAAATCAGAGGCGGTTTGAAAAACTTTTTCAGAACCGGCGTTATCCATTCGGCAAAAAGATTTATTTCAGTATTGTTTTCACTGTTATTCGTGTTGATTTCTTTAAAAACTTATTTAATTGATATACCGTCATTGGTATATAGTAAAACCGGTAATTTCGTCGGTGCAAGCTATACTGATGTACATGTAGCTATTCCTGTATTGCAAATTTCTGCGGTGATTGCATTACTGGTCGGTTTAATATTGTTCATTCATGCTTTTAAAAGTGTGACCAGAATGATGATTACCAGTATCGGCATATATCTGTTAACCGGAATTGTCGGCGGTTGGGTTGTGCCGGAGATCGTCCAGCAATTTATTGTTTTGCCGAATGAATTTGCAAAAGAAACTCCTTATATTGAAAACAATATAAGTGCAACACAAAAAGCGTATGGCATTGATAATATTGAAAAAAGGGATTTGACCGGTGAAACATTATTAACCAGCAAAGATATTGAAGATAATAAATTAACAATCCAGAATATCCGTTTATGGGACCGCGACCCTCTACTCGATACATTTAGCCAGTTGCAGGAAATAAGGACATACTATGACTTTTTGTCCGTTGATAATGACCGCTATACAATTGGTGGAAACTTAAGACAAGTATTACTTTCTGCCAGGGAACTTAATACAGCCAACCTCCCGCAATTGAATTTTATTAATGAGCATCTGACATTTACTCATGGGTACGGTCTAACACTCAGTCCGGTAAATGAGGTAACCAAGGAAGGCTTGCCGGTTTTATATGTAAAAGACCTCCCGCCGCAATCATCATTAGCAGAAACAGAAATAGCTAATCCGGAAATATACTTCGGTGAAATGCCGAATGACTATGTAATCGTAAATACTGATGCCAAGGAGTTTAATTATCCATCAGGTGAAGATAACATCTACTCAACATACTCAGGGGATGGAGGCATCAAAATATCATCTATTTTTGACAAACTTCTTTTCGCCCTAAGATTTAAATCTTCAAAGCTTTTTCTGTCTAATGATATTACATCCGAATCACGATTAATGATGTATCGGGATATTGATGAACGTGTCAGAAAATTATTGCCGTTTTTGAAATTTGATTTGGATCCGTATCTTGTTATAACTGAAAACGGTGGGTTAGAATGGATTTATGACGCATACACAACAAGTGATTTATATCCATACGCGGAAAAAGTTTCTGATTCCCGGTTAAAAGATGTCGCATTGGAAACATCATTTATTTCGTCCAATTTAAATTACATCAGAAATTCAGTTAAAATTACTATCAATGCCTATACAGGGAAAACCAATATGTATGTCTCAGATACAAATGACCCGATTATCAGGTCATATCAAAAAATATTTGATGGGGCATTTAAATCAATGGATGACATGCCAGATGATTTACGTGCTCATGTGCGTTATCCGGAAGATTTATTCGCGTTTCAAACCAATGTATATTCAATATATCACATGGAAGAACCTCAGAATTTTTACAATAAAGAAGACGCATGGCAGATTCCAGTTCAGCCGGAACATGATCAAACAGATCCGATGATGAGACATATGATAATGAAACTTCCGGGTGAAGAAAAAGAAGAGTACATATTAATGTTGCCTTTTACGCCAAAAGACAAAGATAATCTTGCAGCATGGATGGTCGCTCGAAATGATAATGAAAATTACGGAAAAATTGTTGTTTATCGGTTCCCGAAACAGAAATTGGTTTATGGACCAAACCAGATAATCAACCGGATAAACCAGGATCCTGAAATTTCCAGGCAAATTTCATTGTGGGATCAGCGGGGATCGGAAGTAATTTCAGGAAATCTACTGGTTATTCCCATTGAAGAGTCATTAATCTATGTCCAGCCTATTTATTTGAGAGCAGAAGGCGGAAAAATTCCGGAATTAAAACGGGTAATAGTCGCCCATGAAAATAAAATTGCAATGGAGGAAACACTTGATCTGGCACTGAGCAGAATATTTAACGATAGTAATGAAATAATTCCCGAAGTTAGTGAACCAGTTGAGGATACTGTTGTAATAACAGATATTAGTCTTATCGAACAGGCATCTCAATTATATAATGCTGCTATTGAAGCTCAAAAGGTTGGCGACTGGTCAATATACGGCACAAAAATTAAAGAGCTTGGAGAAGTAATTAATCAACTATCGCAAGAATAAAGTGTCACAATATTATAACCCCATACGCTCGAAGAATCTGTTCGATCCAAATTCAAAGATTCCGTTTAATCTAAGCCGGTCTAAAATCGATTTGTTTATTGACTGCCCGCGTTGTTTCTACTTGGATCGCAAACTGGGTGTTGGTAGACCACCGGGATTTCCGTTTAACCTGAACTCTGCAGTTGATACACTGCTGAAAAAGGAATTTGATTTGCACCGTGCTAAGGGAACTCAGCATCCATTAATGAAAAGTTATGGGATCGACGCGATACCTTTTGCCCACCAGGATATTGATCACTGGCGTAATGCGTTAAGAGGAGGTGTGGCATATCTTCATGAGCCAACAAACTTCATGGTAAAAGGAGCAATAGATGATTTATGGATTAACTCAAGCGATGAGTTGATCGTTGTTGATTATAAAGCGACATCCAAAGAAGGGGAAATTTCGATTGATGCCGAATGGCAGGAAAGCTATAAACGGCAGATGGAAATATACCAATGGTTATTAAGAAAAAACGGTTTTAAAGTATCTAAGACCGGTTATTTCGTTTATTGTAACGGTAAAACTGACAGGGAGGCATTTGACCAGAAATTAGAATTTGAAATATTCCTTTTGCCATATACAGGTAATGACTCGTGGGTGGAGACAGCGATTACAGAAGCTCACCAGTGTCTATCCACAAGAGTTTTGCCTGAGGCAAATATGGATTGTGATTATTGTCGATATAGAGATGCAGCTATCAAGGTCACTCCAGTTGCAAATATTAGGCCAGTTGAAACTAAAATTGTTAAGAAAAAAGAACGAAAGCACAAAAACGGAACGTTATTTTAGTAGTTATTCAGTTTTGTATTCGACTTATAACATATCATATTGTATAATAATACCAATATTACTAATTAAAAATATTATATGCCTCATATTGACGAGCATTCAAAGCCATTTCAAAAGTTGATTTTAAGAAATATTTTTGGTAGTTTTTTGGTTATGCTGATTGTCATCAATTTTGCCGTCTATTATGCCCAATTCAATGTAATAATTAACAACGCTAGAACATCACTTGTAGAAATTGCTGAAAAGTCTGCTGAACATGTTTCATATGCTTCTCATGAGAAAATTATTTCAAATGATCAGCAGCAATCATCAGAATATAAAGAAATTATTGAATATTTCACTAATGTAATGCATGGTAATCCGCTTATTTTTGATATATACACATTAAGGCCTACAGACGATCCAAATATCATGACATTCGTAACAGCTGCAAGGGAGACTCAGGATGCAAATAATGATAATTATATTGATGATTCTGAGCTTCGACCAGATATTGGAGAATTATATGATGTATCAAATCAGGAAGATCTGAAAAATGGCTTATACGTTCCTTCTTCAGACAACGAAATTGTAGCAGATAAATGGGGCCAGTGGCTTTCAGGATATGCTCCAATTAAGAATGATAAAGGTGAACCAATCGCAGTACTTGGTGTTGACATAGCTGCATCAGATATAATCGCTCAACGTAGAAGTGTTGGAATGCCGCTATTGTATATTGATATAGTACTAATACCACTATTAATGCTTTTATCATACCTGATTGCCAAAAAAATCAGTAAACCATTTAAGACACTAGCTATCGGGATGCAAAGAGTTTCGCATGGCGAGCTTGATTACCGCCTCCCGTTATCTGGCAATAAAACTGAAATGATGTATGAAAAATTGTTTAACAATATGCTTGGCATGTATGATAATGAAATCAATCATTTAAAAAGAAAAAAGGACGGGGATTTCAGCAGCTAAATAACATCAGATGAGTGTTATTGAAGTTAATCAGTTATCTAAACATTTTAGGAAAAATAGAGCGGTTGATAATATATCCTTTTCTGTAGAGAAAGGTGAAATTTTCGGTTTTCTCGGACCGAACGGTGCGGGCAAAACAACCACCATCCGATGTATGATGGACTTTATAAGACCGACCGGTGGTAATATAAATATCCTGGGACTGAATGCGCAGAAGGATTCAGTGCAATTAAAGAAAAAAATTGGTTATCTTTCGGGTAATTTGCGCCTCTATGATAAATGGACCGGGCAGGACCACGTAGATTTTGTCAGTAGATTGAATGGCGGTACAGACATTGCGAATGAAATAATAGAAAAATTCAATTTTGATCCCTCTCAAAAAGTGAAATCACTTTCTTCCGGCAATAAGCAGAAGTTAGGAATTATTATGGCTTTCATGACCAGTCCGGAATTACTGATTATGGATGAGCCGACCAATGCACTTGATCCGTTATTACAGAATACAATGTATGATTTGATTGATGAAATCACAGAAAGAGGAACAACCGTATTTTTGTCTTCACACAACCTTTCCGAGGTTGACCGAATTTGCCATAAAGTTGGAATAATTAAAAATGGCAAAATGGTAGCAACTGAAAGCATACGCAATCTGAAAGACAAACGTCTCTACAACGTGACAGCATATTTTGCCGATGATTTTGATAAAAGCAGATTTGAATTGAAGGGCGTACATATAAAAAAGGAAATTGCCGGTGGTTTGATTTTGGGGGTAAAAGGCGATTTAAATGAATTGGTAGGGGAATTGAGCAGGTATAATCTGAAGGATCTGCATATTGAACACGCATCTTTGGAGGAAATATTTATTGAATTTTATAAATAGAATGATTACTATTTTTTTACGAACAATCAAAGATAAAAGAATAATGTTGCTTGTCTACTGTATCTCAGCTTTGGTTGTAGCATGGATGTACATTGCCTTATTCCCATCAATGAAGGGAATGTCTGAGGACTTTATGAAACTGCTAGAGGGATACCCGGAAGCATTTTTATCCATGTTTCCGATCAGCGAGGCAAGCTTTGTTAATATAGAAAATTTTCTGGCAATGGAAAATTACAGTTTTATGGTGCCAATTATGATGATATTTTTATTATCTTCAATGGCCGGTCTAAGTATTGCCGGCGAAATTGAGAAGGGAACTGCGGAGATTATTCTTGCAAGACCGGTTTCAAGAGTGCGAATATTCTTCGGCAGATATTTTGCCGGTATATTCGGACTTGTATTATTCTCTCTTTCAGCAACCATATTACTTCCGCCAATTGCTGAAATATATAATGTTGATTACGTTTTTGCAAACTATGTTTCAACATTTTTTATTACTGCTCTGTTCGGCTGGGCAACTTTCAGTTTGGCGATGCTTTTATCTGCATTGTTTTCGGAAAAAAGCAGAGTGTATATGGTACTTGGAAGTGTGTATATTTCAATGTATGTGATACAAATAATATCGGCATTGAGTGATAAATGGTCAGATACAAAGTATTTGTCATTCTTTTATTACTATGATTACGAATCCGCGATTATTAATAACTCAATAGACTGGATTAATGTTGCGGTATTTTCATTATTTGCAGTCATTACTACTATTATTGCTGCCTATTATTTCAAACACAGGGACGTTACAATCTAACTGATAATTAATACTAAATCATGCGAATCGAAACAAATAGCAACCAGACCATTCAACAAAAAGAACCGCTGAAAGAAAAAAAAGTTAAGAAACATACGAAAAAGCGAATAGTTTGGTTAGTTATATTGATAATTATAATTGCTTTACCAGTTATGGTAATTGGTGCGACGGGGATGTTTAATATTCCGTTGATTTCACATGTATTTGGCTCGAATAAACCCGCGGACTTAGGTATTAAACCTTCAGAGGTGGCTTTTGAATCAATTATGAAAACATTCCCAGTTGAATTCAAAGGTGATCCTAATAGCTTTTCAGGAATCGGCAACAAAGAATTCAATGGTAAAATTAGCGTTGATGCACAGTATACGTCGGAGGAGATTACATCCATACTTGATCATTATTTGCAGAATGCACCGCACGTCAGAGACATACAGGTTAAGTACGTTGAAGGCGGAATGGAGATATCAGCATTTGTCAAAACCTATATTAACGCGCCGATTTATGCAAAAGTTGGCGTAAATAGATTAACCAACAAATCAGTAGAGATCAATTTACAAAGCATTAGAGTCGGTATTATTCCGTTTCCAAAAAAATATTACGCTCAAATTGAAAAAGCCGCTGAAGACATCTTAAATAATCGTTTTGCGAAAATTGATAGTATTTCTATAGATCAACTTGAGTATCATGATGGTTATTCTTATCTAAAAGGAACCGCTCCGGCATCAGTGCAAATGTTGCCGGGCGAGGAAAATATTTTTTAACTTTGACTATGAAAAAAATATTTTATATCGCATGTTTCACAATATTAGGAATCATCCTCAGTTTTATTCTGCATGCAATAGTTGAATTCAGTTACATTTCTACGAAATCCGCGGAAAAAGTATTTTGGTATAATAGCTTTGGCAATAATAGCTGTGCATTACCACCATGGATACAATACGGATTATTATTGTTTGGAATATTGAGCGGTCTGTTTATGGGATTCTGGGGATGGAAAGTTGTATATATTCAAAAACGCCATTGGAAAAATAAATCCTAACTAAATATAACGATGTATATTAAACTCATCAGTGTTACGCTAAGTATATTTGCATTTATTTTTTTATTGACACCAACTATAGCAATTGGCGCGGAATTTGAAAACGTAACGGATTTTTCCGCGCAGATCGAAATTCATGACGATTCAAGTTTTAGCGTTACTGAAACTATACTTTATGATTTTGCCGATCAGCAAAGACATGGAATTTTTCGTTATATTCCAATCAGTTACAAAGCAAGAGGAGGAAATTACAACATCCGTATATCAGATATTTCAGTTACAAATGAAGCCGGGCAATCATATAATTATGAAACTTCTTACCCCGGAAAAAATATTGAATTAAAAATCGGAGATGCGGACATTCTTATTACCGGAAGACATACATATATAATCAGTTATACCATTGAAAAGGCAATCAACTATTTTGAAGACTGGGATGAGCTGTATTGGAACGCGACTGGCAATGGTTGGGAGATACCGATAGACAGTGCCAAGGTAAAAGTAATTTTCCCTAATTCTTTTTCTGAAGACAAATTGCAAATAAAGTGTTTCGCTGGTTCAGATGGAACTGATTATGAATGCGATGAATCTCCGGAAAAAACAGTAATAAACGGAACTGTTTCGGATGTGTCATTCGGCACAAATAATTTATTTGCTTATGAAGGCATGACTATTGTTGTGGGATTTCCAAAAGGATTAGTACAAGAGCCGACTGCTTCCGACAAATTTATTGAATATTTCAGGGATAACGGGATACTTTTACTGCCACTTCTTGTTTTATCACTGATGATATATTTATGGAGGGCTAAAGGCAGGGATCCCAACGGAAAAGGAACAATAATTGCTCAATATGATGCCCCAGATAATATAACCGCTGCTGAAGTAGGAACAATAATTGACGAAAAAGTTCAGTTAAAAGACATATCGTCGCAAATAATTCAGTTTGCTGTCAATGGAAATCTTAAAATTGTAAAGGGAGAGGGAAAAACTGATTATTCATTTTTACGACTTACCGAAGCGGATGTGCTAAAAACTGAATTTGAAAAAAGCCTGTTCACTGGAATATTTGGCGACAAGAATTCCGTAAAACTTTCCGAATTGAAAAACAAGTTTTATAAGGTTTACAGTGATATTACGAGCAAACTATATAAAGAAACAGTGAATAAAAATTATTTTGCAAAAAATCCGAGGAATGTAAGACTTGCTTATAATGGTTTGGGTGTAACTTTATTTTTAGTTGGTTTCTTTGTCGGATTTTTAGGCGCTTTCTACAGTTTATCATTTATTATATCAGGAATTATTGTTTTGATCTTCAGTATGTTTATGCCGTCTAAAACAATTAAAGGTGTCCAAGCAAGGGAGCATATCCTCGGGTTAAAAACTTATTTATCAGTTGCAGAAAAAGATCGAATCAAATTCCACAATGCGCCGGAAAAAAATCCTGAGCAATTTGATAAATTATTGCCGTACGCCATGGTTCTGGGCGTAGAAAAACAATGGGCAAATCAGTTTTCCGACATCTATAATAAACAACCATCCTGGTACGAAGGTCCAGCCGGTTCAAATTTTACCACGCTTTATTTAATCAGCAGTTTGAACAGTTTCCAAACCAGCACAAACTCAGCGCTTGTTTCAAGACCTTCCTCCGCTTCAGGTGGTGGTAGTGGTTTTTCCGGCGGAGGCTTTTCCGGTGGCGGATTTGGAGGCGGTGGTGGTGGTAGTTGGTAAAGTGAATACTATATGCTGAGATAGTCATATTTGTGTAAATTAGCCCTTACATGGGCATTATTAGTAAGTAGTGGGCCAAGATTGCTAAAAGGGCTTAAATATCGTAAAATATGGGCTATGAACAGGGGAATAGATCTATCAATCATCATTGTTTCATGGAACTCTGAAAAAGATATTTCAGCTTGTTTATCATCTATTGAAAAAGCTAAACAAAACCTCAATGCAGAGGTTTTTGTTGTTGATAACAGTTCTTCTGATGGCACTGTTGGTATAGTTGAAAGCAATTTCCACGGAGTTAACATGATTAAAAACAGTAACAATGCGGGCTTTGCAAAAGCAAATAATCAGGCAATTTCGATTTCAAAAGGTGAATATGTTCTTATTCTAAATCCTGACACAATTTTGAATGAAAATTCCTTAACAGATTCTATTGAGTATATGAAACAAAATAGCGAGATTGGAGTGCTCGGTTGCGCAATCCATAATCCGGACGGGTCGCAACAGTTCTCGGTGAGAAAATTTCCCACTTTGGTTTCTCAAATCTTAGTGCTGTGTAAATTACATAATTTTTTTCCCAATTTATGGCCAATAAAAAAATACTTCGCTCTTAATTTCGACTACACGAAAGATCAGGTTGTTGACCAGGTTATGGGCGCATTTATGTTAATCAGCCGATCATGTTTAAACAAGGTTGGTTTGTTAGATGAAAATTTCTGGATTTGGTTTGAAGATGTTGATTACTGCAAACGAGTAAAGAACGCTGGATTACAAGTTGTATATTCTCCAAAGATGTCCATCATTCATAATCAGAGTCAGAGCTTTGCCAGACTATTTGCAGTAAAAGAGCAGAAAATATTTAATAAGAGCCTTCTGTATTATATGAAAAAACATAATGGAAATTTAGCATATATAATTCTGCATATTTATATTCCCATCAGTATTGCATTGTCCGCATTTGTTGGGATTTTTGAAAATAAATCGAATAAATTAGCAATTAAATGAACTCAACGAGATTAATCGGAAGAACATTCGGCTATACGCTTCTCTTTATATTACTTATCGAAGTAGTCTCTTTCTTTTCCTTCTTTTATCCGATGGCAAATACGATCGTATTTTTTGCCTTGATATTACTGGCCGCCCTTCTGTCTGTCTGGCGGATTGAGTATGGAGTATATTTTATTCTCGCGGAATTGATTATCGGATCAAAAGGTTATCTATTTTTTTATAATATATCCGGAGTATCAATTTCTTTAAGGCTTGGACTGTTTTTATCAATATTTCTTGTTTGGATTATTGGTGAATTATTCCGAAGAAAATTTAAATTTGTAAATATTGGGCTTGTAAAATGGTACGGCGTTTTATTATTTTTTGTTGTTATTGGAATTTTAATCGGTTATCTTAATAATAATCCGCTTAAAGATATTTTTTATGATGTTAATGGATGGCTGTATTTTGCACTTTTACCTGTATTTATTTATGCCATATCAACATCCGGGAAAGTACAGCAGGTTCTCCAGGTTGCTGCCGCTGCAGTACTCGCTATGTTAATCAAAACAATCGGATTATTGTTTATTTTCTCTCATCAAGTAGATTCTGTTTTACCGAGCATTTACCGGTGGGTACGGACAACTGGAGTCGGGGAAATAACCAGGATGGATAATGATTTCTATCGTGTATTTTTTCAGAGTCACATTTTCGCCTTAATCAGTTTTTTCATTGTAGTTTTGGTAATTGTAAATGTCCGCAGAGAAAATTTTAAATGGAAAGACTATATACTATATATGATAATCGGGTTTCTCTCTTCACTGGTGACATTTACCAGTTATTCCAGAAGTTTCTGGCTGGGCGGAATTATAGGGATTTTGTTTTTAATGTATTCAATCCTGTTTATTGTCAAACTTTCAATGAAAAAAACATTTCAAGTTGGAATTTCACTACTTTTCGTATTTGCATTGGTTTATATTTCCGTTCTGGGAATAGTGAAATTCCCGTGGCCAAGCCCTTCTCCATTTACCGGCGGACTTATTGAAGAAAGGACAAAGGATTTCGCTGATGAAGCAGCATCAGCAAGCAGGTTTACATTGCTGGCCCCATTGAAAGATAAAATTATCGAGAACCCTATCTTAGGTTCTGGTTTCGGCACGTCGGTAACCTATGAGACATCAGATCCTAGAGCCCTTGAAGCAAATCCGGACGGACTTTATACTACATTTTCATTTGAATGGGGTTACCTAGATACCTGGATTGAAATAGGAATCTTTGGTCTGCTTACATATTTATTACTGTTAATTACATTATTTCGGTATGGTTTGAGATTATATCATCTCTACGGCAGTCAGCAGTTAGAAAAGTCACTTATTTTAGGCTTATTGACCGGAATTGTGGTTATAGCCGCTATTAATACAACGACACCATATTTAAACCATCCTTTGGGCATAGGATACTTATTATTGACGACGGCAATTTTTGTATCATTAAATAATTCTTTGACAGAAAAAAATCATACCAATCTTGCAAATGTTAAATAATACACCTGAGATATCAATTATTATTACCACCTGGAACAGCATAAAATATCTGCCCGCTCTTTTTAATTCCATCCAGATACAAACGAAAAGAAACTTTGAAATTATTGTGGTTGATAATTGCTCCAGCGATAATTCCGCTTTATGGATCAGGAATAATTATCCGGACGCAAAAATGGTAGTGAATAGTTCCAATTTAGGATTTGCCAAAGCAAATAACCAGGGGATAAAAATCGCTAAAGCACCATTTATTGTTCTCTGCAATGCAGACATTATTATGTCGAAAAGCTTTTTAGAGGATTTATATAACGGAATAATGGTAAATGACAAAATAGGATCCGTCGGTGGTAAACTGATGAAAATCAACGCTGACTTGAACAGTGTAAATGATTCTGTTACTATAGACTCTACTGGAATCGCATTCAACAGAAGTAGAAGGGCAACTGACCGCGGAGAAAATGAAAAGGACCACGGACAATATAACGGAAGTGAAGAAGTATTTGGTATTTCAGCGGCACTCGTTATGTATCGGAAATCTGCACTTGAAGATGTTGCTGAAGACGGTCAGTACCTCGATGAAAGTTTTTTTTCATACAAGGAGGATATCGATCTGGCCTGGCGTCTGCGTTTAGCGGGGTATATATCCGTCTATATTTCAGAAGCTTTGGCGTTTCACGCCAGGGGAATCGCTAGAAAAACCGATCTATCTGACAGGGGAACAATTAAGAATAGAAAGGGGAAAAACCCCAAAGCAAATTATTTGTCCTATAGAAACCATATGTTCCTTCTAGCAAAAAATGAAAGTTTGAAGAATATATTTTTAAATCCATTTCTTCTATGGTACGAATTTAAGAAGTTTATATATTTATTATTCAGAGAACCATTATCTTTGTACGCAATAATCAATTTTTATTTCAGTCTACCAAAATTAATGAATAAAAGAAGAAAAATTAAAAAACATATGAAGATAAAAAGAGAAGATATTATAAAATATTTCCGATGATTCTATCCATAATAATTTTAAATTACAAATCCGAAGGGCTTGTTCGATATTGTATAAAAAATATTTTGAAATCAAATATCGGTTTAGAATATGAAATAATTGTTGTTGATAATGCATCTCCAAACGGTGGTGTAGAAAAACTGAAAATAGAATACCCGGCAATACGATTTATTGAGCTTAAAGAAAATAATGGATTTAGTGCAGGCAACAATGCGGGTATAAAAGCAGCAAAGGGCAAATATATATCAATAATGAATCCAGATATCGTTGTATCTCCCGGTTCATTTGAAAAACTGGTTGATTTTATGGACAGAAATTCAGACGTTGGCTGTTCCGGTCCGAAATTATTAAACCCTGATGGTACAATCCAGAATTCATGCCTACGTTTTCCAACCGGTATTATGCCATTGTACAGAAGAAGCCCACTTGGAAAATCTAGTAGCGGCCAAAGATATTTGAAGCACTACCTTATGCATGATTTCGATCATAATAGTAATATTCCAGTTGACTGGCTATTTGGCGCCTGCATAATCGCTAGAAAATCCGCAATAGATGATGTTGGTTTATTGGATGAAAAATACTTTTTATATATTGGAGATACGGACTGGTGCAGAATGTTTTGGGAAAAGGGATATAAGGTTTACTATGTCGCAGAATCGAAAATGATTCATTATCATCATCGTGAATCAGCAGCTAATCCGGGCATCTCAGGTGTTTTCAATTATGTTACAAGAATCCATTTAAGAGATTTTTATCATTATACAAAAAAATTTAAAAATAAGAAATTACCAGTAAAAAATTAAAATGAAAAAAACTCCTATATCAAAAGAAAAACATTCAACAAATTTTGCGAAAACAGTTAGCAAGTCGGATAAACGCAAAAAGCTGATAAAAAAGTGCTCAATTTGTGTATTGGTATTTGTTGTAATTGTTTCAATTCCCGCAATTATCTACTATCCGCCGGCTAAATCCGCCTACAATTATGCGCTTGCCGGCAGGGAAGATTTTGTAAAAGCGCAGGGAGCAATCGGCGCGCAAGATTTCAGCGGCGCAAAAAAGGCCCTGCTTACAGCGGAAGAAAAGATGAATAAATCAAAAGATGAACTTAAAAAACTGAACTCGATTAAATTTATTCCTTTTGTAGGAAAGCAGCTTAAAGCAGTTGATAGTATTTTGACGGCAACGATACAGTTGGGAACCGGTTTGCAGGATCTTGCCGATTTAGGCGATTCAGTGTTTTCACCGCTGAAGCAGAATGGTACGGCAGTTAGTCTGTCAAAGATTTCACCGGAGCAGACCGAGGAAATCCTAAAGGCCATCTATGAGTCACCTCCATTATTGCAGGGCGTAAAAGCTGATATTGATCTCGCGGTCATAGCGATTAATAGCATTCCTGATCGGGGATTGATCGGATCGATAGATAAAATTGTCGCCCCACTTAAAGAGCAACTGCCTGCGATTCAATCAGGACTGGAAATAGCTATCCCTGCAGCAGAAGCTATTCCGCAGATTGCAGGATATCCAACCAAAAAAACATATTTATTTTTGCTTCAAAATAACACTGAGTTAAGACCGACTGGTGGTTTTATCGGTACCTATGGAATCCTGAAACTAAATAACGGGGCAATCGACAGTTTTAACACTGACAACATTTATAATTTGGATTCACCGAATCATGGTACATTAATTGCTAATCCGCCATGGCAATTAACAAAGTATCTAAGCGCGGACAAATGGTTTATGCGTGACTCCAACTGGTCTCCTGATTTTCCGACATCAGCTGAAAAAGCAGAGTGGTTTTATCATAAAGAAGGCGGGTCTGAAAATACAATCGACGGAGTTATTGCTGTAACCCCGACATTCATTGAATCCCTGATTGCCTTAACCGGAGATATAGAAGCAAATGGAGTAACATTTACAGCTGACAATTTTATCGAAACACTGCAATATCAGGTGGAACAGGGATTTTATAGACAGGGGATAACCGAATCAGAAAGAAAAGAGATTATCGGTGTATTGTCATCAAAACTATTGGACAAAGTCCTCGAACTCCCATCCGATCGATGGCCTGATATGTGGGAAACATTCCAAAAAGACATTACCGCCAAGCATATTCTTCTTTATCTAAAAGATAAAGTGGTTCAAAATTTAATTATTGAACAAGGCTGGGGCGGTAGTATTAAGCAGACTGATGGCGATTATTTCTCCGTAATTGATGCAAATATGGCAAGTCTCAAATCTGATCCGGGGGTAGTTAGAACGGTCGATTATTTAGTAGAAAAAAATGAAGCGGATGATTATATCGCAAAACTAAAAATTCATTACGACAACCAGGGTACTTTCGATTGGAAATCAACAAGGTATCGAACATATACACGGGTTTATGTTCCACTTGGAAGTGAATTATTGAGTTCAGAAGGTGTAATGGAAAATGATAAACTGAAAGGTGGTAGACCCGGTGAAGTTGAAATAACAGAAGAAAATGGTAAGACTGTTTTCGGCGGATTTATTTCTATAGAACCGCAGGAGCAGGGGGAGCTTATTTACACTTATAAACTACCAAAAGCTATATCCGAAAAAATTGAAAATAATGAATACACATTATTCGCCCAGAAGCAGGCGGGTACAGCGGCGTACATGTTGAACGTAAAATTGGATTTGGGACAGAAAATTGCATCGTATGCGCCTATTGACAAAGCAGAGCAAGATGGGCAAAATATAGTGACCTTCTCAACTGACCTTGGGCAAGATCGGGAATTTAATGTAAACTTTAAGTAATGTCAAGAAAAATTGGAATAGATCTAGGCACAGCAAATACGCTGGTATATGTACCAAAGCGCGGTATTGTAATTAACGAGCCGTCAGTTGTTGCTATTTCAATATCCGATAAACGCGTCTTGGCGGTAGGGAATGAGGCGAACGAGATGCTAGGTCGGACTCCTGACAGTATAGTTGCTTCCAGGCCGTTAAAAGACGGCGTAATTGCAGATTATAAAACAACCGAGAGTATGCTGAGATACTTTGTAAACAAGGCTCTTGGTGGTGTTAGAATGTTTAGACCAGAAGTCATGATCGCTGTCCCTGCCGGTATCACTTCAACTGAACGCAGAGCAGTTATTGATGCCACACTGCAGGCAGGCGCAAAAGCAGCGTACATTATTAAAGAGCCGATTGCCGCTGCAATCGGATCAAATATTCCGATTGGATCAGCATCCGGACATATGATAATTGATATCGGTGGCGGTACGTCGGAAGTTGCCGTAATATCCTTAGGCGGAATGGTAACTAACACATCGGCCAGGATCGGTGGAAATCGTTTTGACTATGCTATCCAGGAATATATTCGTAAAAAATATAACCTGGCGATCGGAGAAAAAACCGCAGAACTGTTAAAAATTAATATTGGATCAGCACTTCCGCTTTCAGACAAGCTAACCAGTGACATCCGGGGAAGGGATATGGTTACCGGACTGCCAAGAACCATAACAGCAACAAGTGACGATGTGACGGAAGCTATTCAGGATGAATTGCGCGGAATTGTTTTAGCTGTAAAAGATGTTCTTCAGGATACTCCACCGGAGCTTGCTGCTGATATTATTGATCGGGGAATTGTAATTAGCGGAGGAGGAGGGCTACTTAGAAATATTGATAAATTGCTGACACGAACAACCGGCGTACCTTCTTATATTGCTGATGAACCGTTATTGTCTGTTGTCAGAGGAACCGGAATCGCGCTGGAAAATCTGGAATCTTACAAAAGAAGTATATTAGAGACAAAATAAATTCAATCAGAATCCTATGGTGATAGGCATTGACGCTTCTCGTGCAAACGAAATTAGAAAGACAGGGACTGAGTGGTATGCATATTATTTGATTCAAGAATTCAAAAAAATTGCTGATCCTAATGATCAGTATATTTTGTATTCAAAGGAGCCTCTCAGGGGTGAGCTTGCGGAATTACCGGCAAATTTCGTTAGCAAAGTGCTTGGTTGGAAGCCAAATTTATTATGGACGCAATTACGACTTTCCTGGGAAATGTTCTTTCGGAAACCCGATGTATTATTCGTACCTGCCCATACCATCCCTTTTATCCATCCAAAAAACACAATAACTACTCTTCATGATGTTGGTTTTGAGAGGTTTCATGAACTTTACTCGAAAAGTTCAATCGGACATAAAATTCCGTTTTCAAGATGGTTAATTAATATATTTATAAAGGCATTCACTCTCGGCAAATACGGAAGTAACGAGTATGATTACCACCGTTTTTCAGCAAGGTTTGCATTAAAACACGCAAAAAGGATACTAACAATTTCAAATTTTTCAAAAAGTGAGATTATTGAATTATTCGGCAAGAAATTTGAGCAAAAACTGCGAGTTATACTGAATGGCTTTGACGATTCAAGGATGAACAAGGTTTGTTCAGATTATGACATTGATCAGACGATGAAGAAGTATCGAGTTCATGAATCGTACCTACTTTTTACCGGAAGATTGGAAGAGAAGAAAAATATATCCGGCCTGATTGAAGCTTTTTATATTTTAAAAAACAGATACAAATATGAAGGCCAGCTAGTTCTGATCGGAAAAGAAGGGTACCGATTTGAAAATGCAAAAATTAAAATAATTGAATATGGATTACAGAATTCCGTTATTCAGACCGGATGGATTACAGAACAAGAGAGAATAATCCTGCTTAAATCTGCTGACCTGTTTGTTTTCCCGAGTTTTTATGAAGGTTTTGGCATCCCACCACTCGAAGCAATGTCTGTCGGTGTCCCTGTTGTAGCATCTAATACTTCAGCAATCCCTGAAGTAGTGGGTGATGCCGCATTACTTGTTGATCCGCATAACCCGGAAATAATTGCAGAATCAATTGATTCCGTATTAAATGATGGTGTTATACGAGATAATTTAATCAAAAAAGGATATGTGAGAGCAAAACAGTTCAGTTGGGAGAAAACGGCGCTTGAAACATTAAAGGAGATTGTAAGAATTAGTCATTAGTTGACAAATTACTGCTTGAATGGTGTTCTAAATTGTGTTATACTACACTTATCCTCAATTATGAGGCTATTTTAAAATCATTCATAAGGTAATTCTCATAAATGAGTAAAGTTGATTATATTGGAAATAAGGCAGTTGTTGAGTATTTAAACAGAGCTATTGATTCACAGAATTTTTCACATGCCTACCTATTTGTCGGTCCCGAAAAAATAGGAAAATCTACATTAGCATACCAATTTGCAAAATCGGCACTTTGCTTGAATCCATCAATTAAATCAGCTATTGGTCCGTGTAATGATTGTAATTCATGCATTCAGTTCGATAAACATGTTCATGCCGACTTTCATGTATTAGAAAAGAGTGATGATAAAATAACTATTCCAGTTGAAGCACTTCGAATATTTCAAAGACAATTTAATAAAACCACTTTTGTAAGCAATCGAAAGGTAGGGATCATTAACACGGCAGATGCACTGAATATTGAAGGATCAAACGCACTTTTGAAAACATTGGAAGAGCCACCGGGGGATTCCATAATAATACTTATTTCCAGCAGTACAGAATCACTTCCCTTAACAGTAATTTCCCGCTGTCAGATTATTCCGTTTTCTTTGGTGCAAAAATCAGAAATAAAAGAAATGCTGTTACGAAATAAATGCGCAAATACCGATGCGTCAATTATTTCATCCTTATCGATGGGAAAACCCGGGGTTGCTGTCGAGTTATTTGAAAATCCATCTCTACTGGATGATTATACTAATGACATTAGCAATGTGATAAATATTTACTCTAAAAATATTCCGGATGCGTTTAATTATGTCCAGCAGTATCTTTCATCAAAAAAGTACCAGGAACGCTTAGACAATGCCAGGCAGCTATTACATCATATCAATATTGTTTTGCATGATTGCGTATTAATTAAAAATAATTTTGAAAAATACATCGTTAATACGCAGGAAGTATCTTCTCTTAGAAAACTGGCATCAAATTTCCGTAACTCCGAGCTGGTTAAACACCAAAAAATGATCAATCTGATTATGACAAAATTTAATAACGGGATTAACCCGCAATTAGCATTAGAAAATTATTTTTTAACAATGAAATTCAATGCGTAAATCGCTTTTATATATTTTTATACTATTAGTTTCATTTACTACAATCGGCGCGGGATGTATAAAAATTTCATCTCAAAAATCTTTTGACGGAGGAATTTTTAGATCTGATGATAGTGCTGAAACATGGCTTCAAAAAACTTTTGTCAGCCAAGATGCTAAGAAAACAGTTACAATCAGCAATGTTAATGTGAAAACAATGATGTTTCATCCAAAAGATAAGAATACGATATATATTGGTACTGAAAGTAACGGGATTTGGAGATCAAAAGATAAAGGGGAAAGCTGGCAGGTATTCGGAGTTTCTACAGGAAACTATTCTACAATCAGTATTGATCCATTAACACCTGAAATAGTATATACTGCGACAGCTTCAAGTATAATTAAGACCAGTGATGATGGACTCAATTGGGAAACAATATATCTTGAACCGAGAGGTCAAGCCATCGCGTCCGTTAATGTAGACTATTATGAACCGTCGCGCCTAATTGCATCGACACTGGATGGTCAGATTATTGAAAGCATCGATTATGGAGAAACATGGACAACTCTGAATTCAGAATCACCATTAAATGTCATTGTTAATAGATTGTACATCAATCCAATTGATACAAGGATCGTATATGCTGTTTCTGTAAATCAAGGAATCTACAAATCTGTTGATAAGGGCAGCAATTGGACATTAGTAACCGCTGAAGGCTTATTGGCGTATCCCGGTTCAACTGTCATTAATTGGTTTACTTTCACTGAAAAAGACCCCAATACATTATACATTGCGACTAATTACGGAATACTAAAAAGTCCTGACGGCGGAGTTACATGGCAGCCGATTACAACACTTTTTCCATTTGGGTCAGTGCCAATTAGCACAGTTGATGTTAATCCCGAAAACTTGAGTGAAATTTATTTTACTATTGGAAAGGTTATTCACAAAACAACTGACAACAGTTCAACCTGGAAAACTATTGAAACATTTCCATCAGGTAGAACAATTACACATATATTAGTTGATCCGGAAAACCCCGGAACAATCTATACGGGCACATACGCGCCGAGGAAATAATAATCATTAATACTATTATAATGGATCAAATCAGTGAATTTAAAATTAATTCCGAAAAAGCAGTAGATCATCTAAGGTTAGAATTATCTAAAATAAGATCGGGACGGGCAACGCCAAATCTCGTAGAAAACATTCAGGTTGAATGCTATGGAAATAAATCACCACTCGTACAGCTCGCAACAATTACTGCGCCCGACCAGGGGTCGCTTCTTATTCAGCCGTGGGATAAATCAGTAATGAAGGAAATTGAGAAGGCAATCTACGCATCAGAAATCGGATTATCACCGGTAAATGAGGGCCCGCATATTAGGGTCAGTATCCCCACGTTAACAGAGGAAAAGAGGCTTGAACTCGTGAAACTAATTAATGTAAAAGTTGAAGACGCGCGAATTGCTATACGTGCATCAAGAGAGGCTTCCATAAAAATTCTGCGTGCGCAGGAAAAGGAAAAAACAATATCCGAGGACGAGTTATTCGCAACTCAAAAGGGATTGCAACAGGAAACAGATTCTTTTATTGAAAGAATAAAAGAAATCTCAGAAAAAAAAGAAAAAGAAATAATGACCGTATAATTTATGATAATTACAATTCTTATTTTAGTTGTAGTACTGGGTTTGATAATTTTTGTCCATGAAGCCGGACATTATTTTGCGGCAAAGAAGCTTGGTGCTGCCGTAGAAGAATTCGGATTTGGTTTTCCACCCAGAATATTTGGTATCAAAAAAAAAGGGACAATCTATTCCATCAACTGGATACCCTTCGGAGGATTCGTAAAAATTAAAGGAGAAGGAGGGGATTTCAAAAATGATGCGGACAGTTTCTCAAATTTAAAAATTTGGAAAAGAGCAGTAATTCTTTCCAGTGGTGTATTTATGAATTTTGTTTTAGCCTTCATTTTGCTTAGCGTCGGATTTTTTATTGGTCTGCCTTCAGTTGTAACGGATAATCTTCCAAAAGATAGAATGAGTGACGAGAAAATCCAGGTATTGTCTATTTTGGATGGTTCACCTGCTTTTGAAGCAGGACTTGAGGTTGGGGACAATATTATTACTATCGACGGAAAAACGTTCGAAAATGTTGATGATCTGATAGAATATACATCACCAAAACTGAATGATACGGTAAAAATTGAATATATTCGGGGGAGTGAGTCTAAAACATCAGATATTGTGTTAAAAGATCTGGACGATTCAGGATTAGGTAAAATGGGCGCCGGTTTAGTGGAAACGGCGATTGTGTCATATCCCTGGTATGAGGCAATCTATGAGGGCATTAAAGCTACGTTTTCTGTAACCTGGCAAATCATTGTTGCCTTTTATGAATTGCTGAAGAATCTGATCGTGAAACAAACCGTCCCCGCAGATATTTCGGGACCGATTGGGATAGCAGTTATGACGTCTAAAGTTGCAAAAATGGGATTCATTTATCTTCTGCAATTTACCGCGCTGCTTTCAGTCAATCTGATGATCCTCAACTTTTTGCCATTTCCGGCGCTGGACGGAGGCAGAGTATTCTTTCTTCTAATTGAAAAAATCCGGCGTAAACCGATCTCACAAAAGGTTGAATCGATGATCCATACTATAGGATTCTTCATATTAATCGGATTAGTGCTACTCGTAAGTATCAGGGATGTTTCCAGGTTTAAAGAAAACATTTTCGGATTCATGAGAAATTTAACAGGATAAAACTATGAAACAGTCGATATTGTTTCCAAAAACAATTAAAAATGCCCCAAAGGAAGAGATAAGCACCAACGCGCAACTGTTGGTGCGCGCCGGATTTATCAACAAACTGACAGCGGGTGTATACACATACCTTCCTTTAGGTTTAAGAGTCCTGAAAAAAATTGAGAAAGTGATCCGCGAGGAAATAAACAATATTGGAGGCCAGGAAATCTATATGCCGGCACTACACCCGTATGAGAATTATGTAACAACCGGTCGTGAAAATATTGATATTTTATTTCATCTGGAATCCGCTACTGGAAAGAAATATGTACTGGGTATGAGTCATGAAGAAATTGTTGTTCCCTTGGTTAAGCAATACATAAATTCATATAAAGATCTTCCGCTCTATCTTTATCAGATTCAAACCAAATTCAGAAATGAGCTTCGAGCAAAGTCCGGCATTTTGCGCGGAAGAGAGTTTATGATGAAAGATTTGTATTCTTTCCATCGGGATGAAAAAGATTTTATGGAATATTACGAGAAATCAAAGATTGCTTATAGAAATATTTTTACGAGGCTTGGTATCGGAGAACATACCTATATTACCTTTGCCTCCGGCGGAACTTTTTCAAAATATTCCCACGAGTTCCAGACTGTCACACCTTCGGGGGAGGATTTAATTTACTTATGTGAAAAATGCAAAATTGCGGTAAACAGGGAAATTTTAGCTGAACAGAAAACTTGTCCAAATTGCAACAACAAAGACCTTGTTGAAAAAAAATCAATTGAAGTTGGAAATATTTTTCCTTTAAAAACAAAATTCTCAAAAGCTTTTAACTTAATGTATACAGATGAGAAGGGGATTAGAAAAGAGATTATAATGGGCTGCTATGGTATCGGCCTCGGGAGAGCGCTAGGAACGGTTGTGGAGATCAATAATGACTCAAATGGTATAATTTGGCCGAAGGAAATCGCCCCCTTTGACGTTCATCTTGTCAGTCTGAATAATAACGCTGAAGGGGACCATATTTACACTTCTTTACAGAAAAATGGACTTGAAGTATTATATGATGACCGTAAAGAAACAGCGGGTTCTAAGCTTAAAGACGCTGATTTAATTGGTATTCCTGCGCGGATGATTGTGGGTCAAAAAACAGGAAATCAAGTAGAGATTAAGTTAAGAAAAGGCGGAGAAACAGTTATCTGCGAATTAAAAAAAGCGATAGATATAATAAAACAAGGTAATGTTTAATTCATTTTTTGGCAGGTTTTCACAGGATATCGGGATTGACCTCGGCACGGCCAATACTTTAGTTTATGTTAAAGATAAAGGAATTGTAATTAATGAGCCGTCTATAGTTGCCATTAACATCCGTACAGATCAAATTTTAGCGGTCGGTAATGAGGCAAAAAATATGATCGGTAAAACACCTGCGCACATTGTCGCGACCAGGCCACTGGCCGACGGTGTAATCTCCGATTTCGAAGTAACTGAAAAAATGCTGAAGCACTTTATTGAAAAAGTACACAGAGAATCATTCTCAATTTTACCAAGACCTCGCGTTGTGATTGGAATTCCAATGAGCGTTACTGAAGTGGAAAGAAAGGCAGTTGAAGACGCAGCGCTTAATGCCGGGGCTCGCCAGGTTTTTCTGATTGAAGAGCCAATGGCCGCCGCAGTAGGAGCAAGACTGCCGATTCAAACATCCACCGGAAATTTTATTGTCGATATTGGCGGTGGTACTACAGAAATAGCCGTTATCTCATTAGGAGGAATAGTCTCCTGGAAATCATTGAGAGTTGCCGGAAACGAGCTTGATAGTAATATAATTCAGTACGCAAGAGACAAGTTTAACTTACTGCTTGGTGACAGAACGGCAGAACAGATTAAAATTGAAATTGGTTCAGCATATCCTGATAAAGAAATAAAGGAAGCTAAGATGCGCGGAAGGGATTTAATTACCGGATTACCGAAGGAAGTAATAGTTAACTCAGCACAAATACAGGAAGCGCTGGCCAGAACTGTCCGTCTATTCGTGGAAAACATCAAATCAACTATTGAGCTGACTCCTCCGGAATTAGTAGCGGACATTTATGAAAGAGGAATTGTGCTTTCCGGCGGCGGGGCATTGTTAAGAGGTCTCGATAAAGCAATACAAGAAGAAGTCAAAATTCCTGTGCATATTATTGACGATCCTTTAACGGCAGTTGTCCGTGGCACCGGCCTTATACTTGAAGATATAGATTCTGTTAAAGACTTGTTTGTTCTTTCTACACAGGCAGATACTTATCTAAAGTAAAACTTTTAAAAATGAGGCAGAAAATATTTAATATACGGATAAATATATTTATTCTGATTGCGGTAGCCATTGTGCTACTAGTTTTTTTGCATTCCGTTGGAATCCTACGTCCGGTGGAAAATGCAATTTTTTATGTCTTACGACCTTTGGAAAAAACAGCCTATAATGCCGGGCTCAGGTTTTTTGCATCAGAAAACATAAAATCAATCGAGCAGTTGGGCAGTAATAATCAGCAGTTACAGAATAAATTGAGTGACTCTCTTATTGAAAACGCGCGGCTTCATTCTTTGATTATCAAAAGCGAAATGCTTCAGCAGGAGATAGAGTATCTAAAGAAAAATGATCACAAGTTCAGCGTAGCTCAGATTATAGGTAAGTCACCTCATCAAGGAACGCAAATATACATTCTTGACAGGGGATCTAATGATAATATTTCTATTGGTATGCCGGTGGTCTATAAGGATGGGATTCTGGTTGGTAAAATTATTGAAGTCGGTGACATCTCATCAAAGATGCTCTTAATAACGGATTCAAACAGTATTATCGGGGGATATGTCCAGAACAGTACGAACAGTCCCGGTGTCGTGGTCGGAAAACTTGGTTTATCTTTGGAGATGCAATTGATACCACAGTCGGAAATAGTTGAGGTCGATCAGATTGTCGTAACATCCGGAATTGAAGAAAACATACCGGAGGGACTGGTGGTTGGTCAGGTCAGTTCGATTGTGAATAAAACAGAAGAATTATTCCAAACTGCAACAATCCAGTCTCCAACGACCTTGGATCGACTTCAAATTGTTTCAATTATAATTGAATAATATGTCGAAAAACTTTTTTATATTTTTTGTAATTGTTTCAGTACAAATTATTCAGTCCAGTTTTATCGATCCATTTACGAATGGAATTCCTCCAATAAACTTGAACCTGTTATTTTTAACTCTATTGGCATTCAGGCTAAATCTAGTTCCACTATTATGGTGGTCTTTAATGGCCGGAGCTCTGCAGGATCTCAATTCAATTCTTCCTTTTGGAACATTCTCTGTTATTACTATAATTACTGTAATAACTCTATATTTTTTATTGAAGAATCTTCTTACTAACAAATCATTATTCCCATTTATTCTAATGTCTGTTGCAGGAACCATTATCTTCAACTCGCTAATATTACTTGCGTCATATATTCTCTATTCTTTGGGCTATGAAGGCATCTCACTTTATCAAATACCACGAGTCTGGACAGGTATTATTCTCCAGTCGGTAATAAACGGTCTTTCGGCTTTGATTTTATTTTTAACACTCCGTTCATTTACGAAGCGATTTCAAAATCAATTCTTAGTAAGAAAATAGAATGAAACGTTTTAACCCATTTGATATATATGGCAGTTCGGAAAACATAAGGGACAGTCATGTCGGCAACTACAGCCGTAATTCTTCCCTCGGCAATGACTTACCCGATTCTAAATACAGTTCAACTGCATTAAAGGTATCCGTTGAATTATCCAAATTACGGGTCTTTTTTCTGATTCTTCTTGTAGGAATAATTATTTTACTTTTAAGAAGTGTCTGGTTCCAGATTTTCAGAGGATCATATTACCGAGAAGTATCAGACGGAAATCGTATCCGCATTGAAACGATTAAAGCTAGGAGGGGAGTAATTTATGACCGTAACGGAGAATTACTAGTTAGAAACATACCTAATTTTGCTTTAAATATTATACCTGCGGATCTTCCGGATGATAAAATAGAAAGACAGCAGACGTATGAATATTTAGCTCAAGTTCTGGATATTCCGGTAAATGAAATCCAAACTGCGGTTGAAAAAGCGCCTTCATTTTCTTATGAACCGGTTACTTTAAAGGAATATATTGATTATAATATAGCACTGCAGCTTCAAATTATCAGTAAATCAAAGGCCGGAATTTCATTAACGATGCGTGATAGCAGAGAATATACATACCCTGAAATTGCGGCACATTTGATCGGATATACCGGAAAAATTTCTGAAGAGCAATACGCCGGATCATTAACGGGAGAATATTTGCTGACCGATTATGTCGGGAAGACAGGTATCGAAACTTACTATGAAGAATTATTAAAAGGAATAGACGGCAAAAAAAGAATTGAGGTTGATTCGCTTGGTAAAGAAAAAAAGATTGTTGCAAGCCAGGAAGCAAATTCAGGTGAAAATTTAACATTAACTATTGACATTGGACTACAAAAAGTTCTTTTTGATAGCATAACTGAAATTACCACCCGCATTGGCGCACCGGGTGGATCGGCGGTGGCACTTGATCCGCGTACCGGAGAAGTATTAGCGCTGGTTAACGTCCCAAGTTATGATTCAAATGCGTTTATAAGAGGATTACTGCCGGAAGAATTCAATAATTTACTGAATGATCCGTCAAGACCATTATTTACCAGGACAATAACGGGTCAATACCCTTCGGGATCGACTATTAAGCCGGTAATTGCTGCGGCAGCACTTGAGGAGGGCATTATAGATGGATCAACATCCGTGTTAAGTGTTGGTGGGTTTGAGGCAGGACCGCAATTTTTTCCAGATTGGAAGGCGGGTGGACATGGACAAACTGATGTCAGAAAAGCAATTGCTGAATCTGTAAACACATTTTTTTATCTTATCGGTGGTGGGAATGAAGAAATTGATGGATTGGGGCTTGAGAGAATTGTCAATTATGCGAAGCTATTTGGAGTTGGAGAAAAAAGCAATATTGATCTTCCTGGTGAGTCGACCGGATTTCTACCAACTGAGGAATGGAAGCTGGAAACAAAAGGGGAACGCTGGTATCTTGGAGATACATACCATTTGGCGATTGGTCAGGGAGATATTCTTGTAACCCCCCTGCAGGTTGCTAACTATATGGCAGCCATTGCCAACGGCGGAACATTATACAAACCATATCTTTTGCAATACGTAACGAGCAGCGATTCAAATATATCTTCAAAAATCCAGCCGAGTATTATAAGAAACAACTTTGTTAAACCGCAAAACCTTAAAATAGTCAGAGAGGGTTTACGACAGGCAGTCACCAGCGGAAGTGCGGCCGGAATGCAAAGTTTACCGGTATCATCCGCAGGTAAAACCGGAACAGCTGAGTTTGGGGTAAGTAATAAAACCCATGCTTGGTATGTTGGTTTTGCACCTTACGAAACTCCTGAAATTGTTATTGCTGTATTGATTGAAGAGGGCGGGGAGGGCAGTTCAGTTGCGCTTCCTGTCGCTCGTGATGCTCTAAACTGGTACTTTAGAAAGTAGATAATGAATTCACTTGACAAACTGAGTCATTTTGCGTATCTTTAACACTACGTTTAAAAAGAAGTGCAAATTTAACCTGTTTTAGCGAAATATAATGGAAGACAACAATACATTCATAACGAAAGAAGGGCTGGAAAGACTTAAACTCGAACTGCAGAACTTAAAAACAATCAAAAGAAAGCAGATTGCAGAACGAATTCGAGAGGCAAAAGAGTTGGGTGATTTGTCTGAAAACGCAGAGTATACAGAAGCAAAAGAGGAGCAGGCTTTTGCCGAAGGAAAGATAATTGAGATTGAACATGTTATAAAAAATTGCCAGGTTATTGAATCTGACAAGATTTCTGACACTGTGACTGTTGGTTCTAAGATAAAAATTTCCGCTGATGATAAAGAGTTTTCATACACAATCGTCGGATCAAATGAAGCGGATCCGGCAAACGGCAGGATATCGAATGAGTCACCAATGGGAAAAGCATTCTTAGGCAGAAAAAGTGGAGATTTGATTGATGTAAAAATACCCCAGGGAATAAGGAAATTCCAGATAATATCCATAGACTAATTACGTATTGATAAATACCCCACATTTGTGGGGTTTTTTATTTGAAAAAACACGTGTACAATGTTATAATAGTTTGGACAAATAATCTAATTAAATACACGATTTTATGGAAAATATTGATTATCTGGACGAAGAGACCACCAGAAAACAAAAGCTGGAAAAACTGCGCGAGCTGACCGAAACTCCCTATCCATCGGTAGTGCACAGATCACATATCATTAAGTCGGTATTGAATGATTTTAAGTCGCTTGAAGAAGCAAAACAGGAGATTGTAATCAGCGGACGTTTAAGAAGTATACGAAAGCATGGCGGGTCAACTTTCGCCCATTTGGAAGATGAATCAGGAAAAATTCAAATTTATCTAAGAAAAGATATTGTTGGTGATAAACCTTATTCATTTTTTGGAGACATTGTTGATGTTGGTGACTTTATTGTCGCAACCGGTACAGCATTTGTCACAAAAAAAGGAGAAAGTACTATACTTGTTTCCAGTTTTGAATTAATTTCGAAAGCACTAATGCCATTACCGGAAAAATGGCACGGCCTGAAAGATATTGAGACAAGATACCGAAAAAGATATCTGGATTTATTATCTAACGACGAAGTAAAAAAGATTTTTGTAATCAGAAGCAAGGTTGTTCAGTTTATTCGAAATTATTTTACGAATGAAGGGTTTGTTGAAGTTGATACTCCGATACTTCAGCAGGTTGCGTCAGGCGCAATTGCAAAACCATTCAAAACACATCACAACGCCCTGAACACTGATTTGTATTTAAGGATTGCGCCGGAGATATATTTGAAAGAATTGATTGTGGGCGGATTTGAAAAAGTTTTTGAAATTGCGCGATGTTTCCGCAATGAGGGGATTGACTATTCACATAACCCTGAATTCACCCAAATTGAATTTTATTGGGCATACAAAGACTATAAGGAACTAATGAAATTTACCGAACAATTGCTGTTCAATATAGTAAAAGAAGTCACGGGATCAGCTAAGCTAAGTTATAACAATAGTGAACTGGACTTCACTCCACCATATAACAAAGTTGATTACCGTGAAGCGCTAATCAGCGGATGTGGCGTGGATCTGGATGAATATGATGAAAGCAGCATTGTAAAAATTGCTAAGGAAAAGGGTCTAAGAGTTGAAAAAGAATGGGGCAAGGGTAAGATTGCCGACGAACTATTTAAAAAGTTTGTTCGACCTACTTTTATCAATCCGACTTTTATTATTAATCATCCAATTGAATTATCTCCTTTGGCTAAGCAAATTCCGGGACGCCCAAACTACGTTGAGCGTTTTCAGATTGTAGTCGGCGGTGCTATTGAACTATGCAATGCCTACAGTGAACTTAACGATCCGATTGAACAGGAAGAAAGATTTAAACATCAGTCGCAACTGACAAAAAAAGGGGATGAGGAAGCGATGAAAAAAGATGATGAATTTGTTGAAGCGTTGAAATATGGTATGCCGCCAACCGCAGGATTTGGCATGGGTATAGACCGGTTAGTTAACGTAATAACTAACACTCACAGCATCAAAGAAGTTATTCTGTTCCCGACGTTAAAACCAGAATAAATGAACAGGCAGGAAGCATTAATATTTTTAGAGCAAAATATACAAAGTAAAAATCTGATCAAGCATTCCTTGGCTGTTGAAGCTGTTATGAAAAAACTGGCACAGCATTTTGGGGAAGATGAGGAAAGATGGTCGCTAGCCGGTTTACTGCACGATATTGACTACGAAACCACAAAGAATGATGAAGAACAGCATTCAATAGTGGGCGGGAAAATGCTGAAAGACAATGGTTTGGATCTAGAAATTGTAGATGCGGTAATTGCGCACAATGAAATACACGGCACACCGAGAGAAACCCTGATGGCTAAATCATTATTCTGCTCCGACCCAATTACCGGACTGATCGTTGCATCCGCACTGGTAATTCCGGAGCGTAAATTGGCCTCCTTAACAGTTGATAATATACTGAACCGCTTCAAGGAAAAATCATTCGCCAGGGGAGCAAATCGCGAAACAATCAGTAAATGCCATGAGATTAATCTGACTTTAAATGAATTCACCGCATTATCACTTGATGCGATGAAACAGATAAGCAATAATTTAGGTCTATAATTATGAAAGTATTAATAGCAACAGGCAACCCGGCAAAAATACAGGCATATACTGAATTACTGTCGGAATTTAATATTGAGGTGGAAACTCTAGCAAGTCTTGATATTAAAGATTCCTTTGAGGAATTAGGACAGACATTTACCGAAAATGCGCAGGGGAAGGCTATTTATTATTACCAAATTGCTAAAATCCCCACCATCGCGGAGGATTCCGGTCTTGAGATAGATTATCTCAACGGCGAACCGGGAGTTAAATCCAGACGCTGGCTTGGTTATACAATGTCAGATGAAGAAATGCTCAGACTTCTCAAAGAAAAAGTACAAAATATCCCTCCAAAACATAGAACAGCACATTTTACAGCGGTTGCGTGTCTGGTAAAATCGCCAGATGAAATATATACTGTCCATCATGCAATCCACGGTGAATTGACTGACAAAGTACATAAATATTTTCGTCCCGGATTTCCATATCGCGCATTGTTTATTGAAAGGACATACAATAAATACCTCTCTGATCTTACGGCAGAAGAATACGAAACAATTGACAGCCGAAGAAAAAATATTGAGGAAATAATAAAATATTTGTAAATATATGCTGGACATCAAATACATAGCGGAAAATAAGAACGAGATTGAAAAATCTTTGCTGAAGCGTCTGGCAAAGAAAGAATTTGATTTGGATAGAATAATAAATCTTGATATTGAACGCAGAGCAATTCTGACTGAAAAAGAGGAACTGCAGGCTAAAAGAAATAAAGCATCCAAAACAAAGCCGGACCAAAAAACCGTTGAGCTGATGAAAACCGCAGGCTCGGCAATTAAAAAGCTGGAGATTAAACTTGATCAGGTGGAATCCGAATTCAAATCTCTGATTGGTGCGCTTCCGAACATTCCTGCCGAAGATGTGGTTGCCGGTGGTAATGAAAATAATGAAATCATCGGTACCTTCGGAAAAAAACCTGAATTTGATTTTAAACCGAAAGATCACGTTGAGCTTGCCACTTCACTTGGTTTGATTGATTACAAGCGGTCGGCAAAAATGTCCGGATCGGGATTTTGGTCTTATACTGGAACCGGAGCGTTACTTGAGTGGGCGCTGTTAAACTACTTTATCGACTATCACAGGGCTCATACTGATTACCAGTTCGTAATTCCTCCCTATCTTCTTAATCAAAATTCCGCATTTATTTCCGGGCACTTACCGAAATTTAAAGAAGATTTGTACTGGACTGATGATGATAAACTTTGCTTAAATGCAACGAGTGAAATGATGATGGGAAATTACCATGCCGGTGAAATACTTGATAGCACAAGTTTGCCACTCAAATACTTCGCACTCTCTACCTGTTTCAGAAAAGAGGCGGGTGCCTACCGGACAGAAGAGAGGGGAATGGTACGCGGGCATCAGTTCAATAAAATAGAAATGTTCCACCTCACAAAACCTGAAGAATCATGGCAATCTTTTGACGATCTGGTTAAACATGCAAAGGAGCTGGTTGAAGGTCTGGATCTGCATTACAACACCGTGCAATTAGCAGCAGGAGATACTTCAGCGGCAATGGCAAAAACAATCGACCTAGAGGTATGGATACCTAGTATGAATACTTATAAAGAAGTATCCAGCATTTCGAATGCTTTGGACTACCAGGCGCGACGCGGTAATATCCGGTTTAAGGCAGAAGATGGTAAAAGTATATTTGTTCATACATTGAATGCGTCAGGTTTGGCAACCAGCAGGATATTTCCCGCGATTCTGGAACAAAATCAACAGTCGGACGGTAGTGTAACTGTTCCGGTAAAACTCCAGCCATACCTCGGCGGGATGAAAATAATAAAGCAAAAGTAAAATATGCCTGAAAATCTATCCTGGGTCGAAATTGATTCAGAAGCTTTTAAAAACAATTTAAGCAAATTTCGAGAAATTATCGGACCGCAGGTTTTACTGATGCCGATCATAAAAAGTAATGCCTATGGTCACGGAATCCTAGAAATTGCTGCACTTGCATCTGATTTTGGTGTTGATTACCTGGGTGTCGTAAACGGAACAGAAGCGCTGCTGATCCGAAGTAAATCGATAAAGACGCCCGTACTTGTTCTAAGTTATTATGCAAAAAACCAAATCGAGGAGTTACTGCGCGAAAACATTGATTTGGTTGTTTATGACATTGATACGGCAAAAGAAATTTCAGATATTGCAGCAAAAATAAATATAGTAGCGAAGGTCCATATAAAAATAGACACGGGCACATCTCGTCTCGGTATATTGGTACAGGATGCTGTGGAATTCATTGAATCCTGTTCTAAACTAAGTATGGTGCAGATCGTCGGGGTGTTCACTCACTTTGCAGATTCTGAAAACAGCGATTGGACATTTACGGACGGGCAAATTGAAAAGTTTCGTGATCTCCTATTTTCACTTCAAAGAAGCAATATTAAAATTCCTATCCCTCACGCTGCCTGCAGTGCCGCGACAATTATTTCTGCTAATTCACATTTTAATATGGTTCGTGTCGGAATATCTATTTATGGTCTGTGGCCGTCGCAAAAGAACAAACAGATAGTCCAAAAGAAATATCCTGATTTTGATATAAAGCCTGTACTTTCTTGGAAAGCAAAAATAATCCAGATTAAAAACCTGCCCAAAGGGACTCCAATCGGATACGGATGCTCCTATAAATTGAAAAAAGACTCTACAATTGCAGTTATACCGATTGGTTATAACGAGGGTTACAGCAGAATGCTTTCCAGTAAAGGAATTGTATTGGTGAACGGGAAGAAGTGTCCGGTAATTGGAAAAATATGCATGAACCTGACCATTATTGATGTATCAGTTTGTGAATCTGTAACAGTGGGGGATGAAGTAGTAATTATCGGCAGACAGGGTAAATACGAAATTACCGCCGATCAAATTGCCGAACAGACTAAAACAATTAATTATGAAGTTGTTACAAGAATCAATCCACTAATTCCGAGAATAATTATATAATGTTTTACGACGCTTATGAAAAGCGATAAAAAAATCAGGGTAGGGGTGATCTTCGGTGGAAGATCGGGGGAACATGAAGTGTCCATTGTTTCTGCTGAGAGTGTTATTAATTCCTTGGATAAGAATAAATATGAAATTATTCCCATTGGTATAACCAAAACTGGAAAATGGATTGCCGGCTCAACTGCATTTGAAGCTTTGAAATCCGGTACAAAGAATATTTTGCCGAAATACGAGAAGCTTATTACTCCCGATTCAAGTAAAAAAGGTTTGGTCCCTGTATCAAGCAATAGCACCGGGAAAAATGGTGTTTTGGGTTTAGATGTAATAATACCGATTATCCACGGACCATTCGGCGAGGACGGTACATTACAGGGATTATTAGAACTTGCTGATATACCATATGCTGGAGCTGGCGTATTAGCTTCATCCGTTGCGATGGATAAAGTTATATCAAAACAATTATTCAAACAGGCGGGATTGCCCGTATTACCGTCAGTCAGTTTTTTGAGAAGTGATTGGAAATCAAATAATAGAGCGATAATCAAGACTATCTATAAATCGTTGAAATTCCCGATATTTGTTAAACCGGCTAATTTAGGATCATCAGTGGGAATTGGGATGGCAAACGATGAAAAAAGCCTGATATCGTCAATTTTGGAGGCCTCACGGTATGACAGGAAGCTATTAATTGAGCAGGGATTAAAGAAGCCGAGAGAGATTGAAATTAGTATTCTTGGGAATAATGATCCAAAAGCATCAGTGCCGGGCGAGATAATACCCTGCAATGATTTTTATGACTACGATGCGAAATATATAGACGAGAAATCAAAGGCAATTATTCCGGCTAAATTATCTAAAACAATCACAAAACAGATAACTGCAATGGCAATTAAAGCATATAAAACTGTCGATTGCAGTGGAATGGCAAGAGTGGATTTTTTGATTGATCATAAGACAAACAAAATATATTTAAACGAAATCAACACGATACCTGGCTTTACATCCATCAGTATGTATCCTAAATTATGGGAAGCTTCCGGTCTTTCATATAAAAATCTGATCAACAGACTTATTGATCTTGCATTTGAAAGATTTAATGACTCCAGGAAATCGCTGACATCATACAAACCGAAAATAAATTGGTATAAACAAAGTAAAAAATAATGTTCCGCATAAGCTCGAGATCCAAAAGACAAAGGGGATTCCGCAAAAGAGAAATAAAGGTCGTCAACAAGCCGGTATATAAAAATCCGTACTTCAAAAAGAAGAGACCTGGCATTATTTTGCGACTCTTAAACAAACCGAAATTAATCATTATGTATTTGTGCATTGGGGGATTGATCTACCTGTTTTTTTATGCACCATATTTCACGATTAAAGAAGTCGAAATCAATGGAAATCAGGAATTATCATACGATACAATCAGATTTGAAGTAAACAAATCATTTATTGAAAGGCGATTTTTTATATTCAAGCAGAGTAATCTTTTCATGCTGAATTCAAATAAGTCCAAGGAGCGTCTTTGGGATACATTTGTTTTAAATAAAGTTACGGTCACAAAAAGATTTCCAAATAAATTGGTTGTAAATCTGGAGGAAAGAATTCCTAATCTGACCTTAATGACGCAGAAGTCTTTTTATTACATGGATCGTGAAGGAGTTGTCACGAATGTAGTTCCGGAAGCAGAGATCAAGGAGTATTTTCCAAAAGTTGAGGATTTGAATCAAAGAACAATCAAACTTAAGGATAAAATCATATCGAGTGACCTGGTTAATGCTATATTTATAATCAAAGACTCATTCAGTACTAAAACAAATACTGATATTGACCGTTTTCTTATACCTGAAACTACCTGCAGTTCAATCCAATCTGATGATGAAAATGATCCTGAGATACTTGATAATATAAATATATCAAATAGTAACACGAATAAGTCTGCATTAAATACAAATAGAGCGATCAAAAACTCAAATGCGGCAAACAATTTAAATAAATCGCAAACAAAGGAAATAGAATGTAATTTAGTTCAAGCAATTCAGGATATAGCAGTTTTAACCACAGAAGGCTGGAAGGCATATTTTACCATTAATGACGATATAGCAACTCAATTGGAAAGACTAAAAGTATATTTGCTTAAGAAAGCAGCAGACAAAGAAACAAGAGAGAATATTGATTACATTGACCTGAGATTCGGAGAAAAGATCTATATAATGGAGTAGATATTGGTTTGCTATATATATTGTACTATTCAGACGTCATAAAAGGTATATTGTACGACGCCAAGCTTATTAAACAATAAGGGGGCTAATAAGCTCCCCCTTTCTTTTATGTGTATTTATTCAGTTGTCGTACCATCAAACTCTTCATCTTTTTCTTCCGCTTCTGTTTTAGTAGCGCGTACGATTCCGTCCTTATGATGCGCTGGCGAATAGATCGTATATAGTTTCAACATCTCAGATGTGGATGTATTGATAATATTATGTTTAGCTCCAGCCGGGACAATTACAGCACTTCCGTCCTTCACCAGATACTCATTGTCGTCAATTATCACCTTCCCCTCTCCCGATTCGAACCGAAAGAACTGAGTATTGTCTTTGTGTGTCTCCATGCCGATTTCTTCCTTAGGCTTGAGCGCCATTAAAACTAGCTGACTCTCCTTTGTGGTATAAAGCACTCTGCGGAAGTCTTCATTATCCAGTGTTGCTTTTTCTATATTATCTGAATATCCCTTCATATTAGTTTTTTATTGTTTGATAATAGACTTTTTTCAAAATTAAGGTAAGTATTTCATAGGATCGTCCGGTAGACCATCAATTCTGACCTCAAAGTGTAAATGCGCTCCTGTACTGAAACTTCCTGTTCCCGGTGATCCCGGCATACCTCCGGTCGCTCCAATTATATCGCCCCTGCGCACAAACTGGTCCGGAACTACATCAATTCTGCTGACATGACCATATACAGTAGCGAGTCCGTCACCGTGTACAATCAGAATGTAGCTGTAGCCAAGTCCGGAGTCCTTCGCAATTGCAACATAACCTGAAGCAGCTGCTTTCAGCGATGTACCCTGCGGTGTTCTAATATCTATTGCATTGTGCTGGAACCATCTGATAAATGGATAGTCACCGCAATGGAAGCCGCATGATATGCCCAAAGAAGGGTCCACAGGCCAGGATAATGTTGCCGTCCCGGCGATGATTTCTGCACCGTTACCATCGTATTCCCCTCCCTCTAAACGGGTGCGCATTTCTCTTTCTAAGTCGGTGATTGCTGAATTTGCCCTGTTCTGTTCTGACTTAACTTCTTCAACTAATCTTTGGAATTTATCTTCATCCATTTGCGTCTGATAAAGCAGCTGGTCTTTATAGGATTTTTCCCCTTCCAGATCCTGCCGTTCTCCTAAAAGCTGATTTTTTTCCTGCTCAACATCAACTTTCTTTTCGTCTAAACTAACATTCTGCTGGATCAGACTGTCTTTAAGGGTTTTTAATGTATCCAAGGCATCCTTTGTTTTATTTCCGAGCTCTTCAATATACTGCAACTGAAGAAAATAATCTGAAAAGTTTTCGTTGGATATTACAACTTCTAAATATGTCTTCTGATCATACTCATACATTTCGCGGATTATTTCACCTAAATCCTCTTTCTCATTTCCAATTTCAGATGACTTCTCCCCTATTTTGTACTGCAGATCAGTGATTTCAAGTTCCAGTTTTTCAATTGCAGTCTGCTTGGCAAGGATATCAGTTTCTTTTTTGTCTATTCTTTCACCGATTAGCGAAACCTCATTTTGTATTGTTGCCTGTTCTCTTTGCTTCAGAGCGATATTTTTTTTAAATGTGTCGATTTTTTTCTGCAATTCGTCAATTTGTTCCTGTTTTTCATCGATTTGCTGATTAATTTCCGTTACAATTTCTTCCTTTTTTTCGTCTGTGATCGGAACCTCATCTTCGAGTGAAGCAAGATTTGGAATAAATAAAAAACTGGCGAAAAATAACGCCAATCCGATAATTTGCAGGTTTTTGTTCTCTGTTTTTGTTTTAAGCCAAAATAGCATATTCGTTATTTTAGTAACTTCAGTATACATTGAATTACATATTTTGGCAAGTAGCAATACTGTGTCTTGACAATTAGCATATATTATTTTAATATTTCAATTCGCTCTGAACTGTGTTCTCAAACGAGAGGCTGTTTGTATGCTGACTTCAAAGCTTCCGATGACCCTGACGTCGGTCCCCGAGTGCGTCCTTGCAGTTCGCGACCGCCTGCCACAAATGGCGGTCAACCTGAGGCCGGATCAGCGGCCCGTGGAAGAATCTGCGAAGTCCGGGTTTGAAGCTCTTGATAGCCATGCGCCCTACTGCTACTGGATGGACAAAAGCGTCTTGGAGTTCATTCTTCAGCTCAGGAAGGGCATGAACGTGGCCATGCTGTTTCAGGACCACGGCGGCCGGATCGGCTACATGATCGTCCGGATCAAATCCATTTACTGGTCCCGCGACGGCGGTCCGAACTACCCCCGACTGGATTTCGACTGGCCTTCCGAGGCGGCCAAGTTCTTCGAAGCCCCCAATTTCTGGGGATCCTTCATCCTCGCGATCGCGCGGGTCAGTCCCAGCTTCGAGTCGTTCTTTCTTCGCGACGCCTTCTGCGAAAACTTCCTCACGTGCGTCAAATGCCAGCGCTTGGATGAAGTGCGGTAGACGTTGCTCTTGCACGCCCTGATTCACAAGCGGGGCTTTTTTTATTATGCGAATTTCAGCAGAAAATAATTTACTATTTTAAAATGCTATTTTGTATTCTTCAGTGAATCCCTGATTTCCCGCAACAACAAAATTTCCTCGGACGGAGCCACCGGTTTTTCCTCTTCTTTTTTCCTCAGTCTATTTATCTGCTTAACAGCAATAAATATTACAAAAGCAATAATTACGAAATCAATAATTGCATTTATAAATAATCCGTAATTCAGATTAACAGCATCGGTAGTATCGGTTGCTTTTTTTAATGTGATAAATAAACCGTCGAAATTTACGCCACCTGTCAGAAAACCAATCGGCGGCATTATAACATCTGACACAAATGAACTGACTATTTTACCAAAAGCGGCTCCGATAATTACACCAACCGCCATATCCATGACATTGCCCTTCAGTGCAAATTTCTTAAACTCCTGCAACATACAATTATTTATTAATTCTTAGTTTATATATTATATTTTGTCTTTACAACCTGCGCTCCGCAATCAAGGCAATTTGGCCGATGTACGCACACAATACTGTGGCACTTTTTGCAGGTCCAACGTTTTTCTTCCTTCACCATAAATTTCTGAATCCCCTTCTCCTGAATGTATTGCAAGTTCTCCAGCATACTCATTCCGTAATTTGTTCTGTACCTTTTATCCAGCTGCTTTAATCTTCGGCACGGATACTTATCACACTCAAAACAGAAAACAGACTTTTTACCTTTGTGCTCTTCGCAATATTTTAGCGTGCACTTCCGGCAGAAATTAGGCTTGCCACGCCCGTCCATGCGGCAGCCAGGGCATTTATTTTTCTCCCGCAAATAACCCAGACAGATTCCGCAGTTCATACCACACGGAGCGATTAGTTTTGATTTTAATTTATTCATATTGTGCCGCAATTAAATACTAACTATGTGGAAAATTATTTCCATACTCTTTTACTATTTATTACTTCCTTTGCTCTGAACGCTTTTTCTAAATCAATTCCATACATATTTGCGATTTCTAAAATAAATATTAATACATCAGATAATTCGTTTTCAACGGAACCGACATCGGAATTACGGTCAATTTTTATATTTTCAGCTTTTCTCACTGCTTTAAATAACTCACCGACCTCTTCACCAAGCATCAAACATTTTTGAATTTTAGATTGATCATTAAACCCTCGCTCCATCACTATTTCCCTTACATATTGCTGAAAATCCTCTAGCGTCGGATGTTTTTTCAGGTTTGACATATAATTTCAAATACTTAATTGTTAGCGCTATCTTGCTTTAAATCTTAAAACCGTTTTTAATTTATCCGATGACACTTTTCTGGCATCTGACAGATATATTTCACGGTGTTTTCTTGAGATTCTTTTTAAATCATTATTTTCAGCAAATTTCTCCATGATTTCGAAACTAGCCGGCTCATTATCATAGCTGCCAATATGTAACATTTGAACGCATTTACCATCATTTATTGTTTCAAATTTAGCCTTCTCAAGGAGCTTGAGCGGTTTCTTTTTCTTCGTTTTCTCCACAATTTTTGAAAAAAATTCTTTTGTCACAAAATCGGGCTGTCTTATCATGAGGTTGAAAACCAAAGTGCTTTTATCCAGTTTGGCGATTCCTTTCTTTTTTGCTTCTTCGGTAATGTCCCACACGCCTTCTAGCGGATAAACTGTATATTCAAAAAATCCTTTTGGTGCAAAGCCACCTTTCTCCGACATCCGTACACCATAAGACAAAGCATACAAGACCTGAATATATTCTCCAAAAAATTCACTATTCGGATTACCCTGCCCCGCGATTGAAAAGAATGAAAATTTTGGTATATCAACAATTTCCGGTTTAGCTTTCGGCAGATAGAATTGCTTCTCCGCATTTTTCCATACATGTTTCATGTTAGTTTTTACTAATTTTACGATCTGTTTTTATTCCGAGTCGTTATTATATATATACCGAAAAAAATACAATATAAATAATAAATAAAAAACAACAAGAAAAAACTATTCCTTAATATTTCAACTAACTGCTGCCCAACAAACAATAATACATATAATTGATATATACTGATGATTATTAAGGAAATACCTAAAATCCATACAGCAAATTTATGACCCCGGAGCATCAAGTAAACAAACAGACAACTAAAAATCAACCCCAAAAGGTAAGGCTCAAATATTGTACTACTCTGTAATCTTAGAATAAATCCAATGTTTACAAATTGTTGATAAATAGAAAATAATAAAAAAATCAAACTCATAACTAATAAATCTTTCCTTACTTTAATATTCATACTCTTATAAAGTTTATTAATAATATATTTAAAAATTGTTCTTATTATATTCTGCTATACCCTTCTTTTTTACCACATCTGTAATATCCGACCCCCCTCCAAAGAGTAAACATTATATTCATAAAAACTCTTTGGCGCGAAACCGCCTTTTTCCATTCATATTTCATATTATTTTTCACCTTTCCATTCAGAAAAAAATTCCTCAAAATATTTCTCCATAAAATCATGGCGGCTTTTTGCCATTTTTTTAGCTGTTTCCGTATTCATGTGATTTGCCAGTCTTAGTAGCTTATTTATGAAATGATGCAGTGCGGATGGATCATGCGTTGAGTCATCATATTCTTCACCTTCCGCAAACGGTATATCAGGATCCCACATGGGAATTCCATGAGCACCATTGTAAGTAAAAGTTCTCCCGATTCCTATTGCGCCAATACCATCAAGATTATCCGCATCCTGGACAATCTTCGCCTCAATATCGTGAACAGTAATTCCCTCCTTTGAAAATGCGTATTCTTCGTGAAACTCAATACAATGCAAAATTTTATTCTTCTGCTCATCTGTAATTTCTATTCCCTCAAGAAGTTCCTCAACTTTATGTAAAGAATCCTTTGGTAAACATGGTTTTCCAGTATCATTCTGAATTATTCGGTGTATGTCATGAAGAAATGCAGCGATTGCAACTACAGTCCTGTCTCCCCCTTCCATCTCCTGCAACTTCTGGGCGAGATTCAGTGTCCGCTTGAGATGATAAATGTCATGCCCGCTTGTTTCCTTGTGGAACATTCCATATATTCGTTTTTCCAGTTGCTCAATTACTTTTTTCACTCTAGTTTTTCCTTTCATCAAATAATTTACTGGGGAAATATACCAGTACATCAACGCCTTTCAGCTCAATCATTTCATAATCCGCACGTAGCATCAAAGTAAAATTCCCGTTTGCCATAATGTACTTGCTTTTGAATTCCTGATAGTCGTCTACTCTGAAATCAGGAGCTCCGCGTTGCGGACGAGTAGCATCCGGTTTCCTGATTTTTATGACTTTCAAAAGCCCAGCCTCGGTTTCAATCGGACTTTTCAGAATTATTGTTTTCCCAGTCTTTGCCAATTTTTCATCTGTAGCTTTGCCAAGTTCGCGGGTATATTCAATCAGATCCTGATATTCTGCCTCATCTTTAGCAAAAATAGACAGATAATCTATGGTAACCGGAAACTCATCGGTATTGGCATTTACCGCCTCAATACCACGTTCCGCAATATATTTAATAATTTTATTAAACTTCCAATGGCGCATGAACATCCACAATCAATAATTATCATAGACACTTCTATTGCAGTTATTTTAGCAAATATTAGGGTAAATGAAAATATGCTAGGATAAAAAAAGCGCCGGGCAACCAACCAGGTATACGGCGCAACTAATCACGTTAATGGAACTGAAGGTACAAATCCCTCCTCCTTGAGATCGGCAAGCAATCCCTGAATCACCCCCCTTACGGTTGTAGTCTTTTTGAGCAGATGTGCCTTGGCGCCGGCGAAAACCAATCCGTTGGTTACATCGCCGTTGTATGCCATCGTCAGCCTTTCAGCAATGCAATAGAGCGCTTGTTCTCTTTTGCACGATTTGAGGCAATGATAAGGGCACACGACTCTTGTTGCGACATTACTCGCCAACCCACGCACGAATGGATTGACGATAGCTTTGGCCGGCATCCCAACCGGGCTTTTGATGACCACCAGATCATCTTCTGTGCAGTCCAGATACATCTGCTTGAAATTCGGATGCGCTGTACATTCATCACAAACGACGAAACTGGTGGCTATCTGCACACCGGATGCTCCCAAGCGAAGCATGCGGGCCATGTCGTGTCCGTCGTGAATTCCACCCGCAGCGATTACAGGAATCTTGATACCATATTTTTGCTGATATGGTTCAATCACCTGTAAAACCGCAGGAATGATTCTTTCAAGACAGACATTCTCAGGATCAGCCAGATCCGCAAGCGAATGGCCCAGATGTCCACCGGCAAGCGGTCCTTCCACGATCACTGCGCCAGGTACCCGGCCGTATTTGCGGTCCCAGTTGCGCAGAATCAGATTGGTCGCGCGCACATTGCCCACAATGGGAACTAGGGCTACTTCCGTATCCTCAACATGACGCGGGAGATCCATCCACAAGCCGGCGCCGACCACCAGCATGCGGACCCGTTCTGCAACTGCCGTTTTGACCAGTTCCCGCGCGTTACCGAGCACCTCCATGACATTGACCGCGAGCGGATCATCAACAGAGTCCCTGCTGTCCCGAATCTCCTTGACTAGCGCTTCATTGGCGAGCTCGACAAAGTTCCTTGTCTGGCCAAGAAAGCAAATGCCGGAGGCCGTACTGATACATCCTTCCTTCATGGCGGGCTTTTGAAGCTTACGTGAGACGTAGAGTCCCATTGCTCCCTGGAGGATCGAGTTTATTGCTACCAATTTCCCGATCCTGAGCGGTTGAATGATTTCCATGTCTCACCTCCTTCACGGTTTCTGTTGTTCTCAATGTTCACTCAAGCATTTTGAGTAATAGCAGTATAGCACATCATTTGGATTATTTTGCAATAATAAAAGACCAATTATAAAAAAGGCCCTATGTTAGCTTAATTATTTAATTACGGGCTCAAATCGAGGCACCATTTTTCCGTCTATTTCTAGCATCTCGATGAATCTAGACAGAGGCCTGACCCATAAAGCATTCTTACCGAATTCCGCTGATTCATATAGCGCTCTATACACAACCAACTCTTCGAGCGTTTCGTTATGTATTGCAATTCCTAAAACCTCATACTCTCCTCCCTTGTAATGTTTGTATTTTCCCGGTTTTATTTTCATGATATTAGTAAAACAACCAGTTAAAATATGTGGTCACATTTTGTGTGGCTGGAGTGAATTCCGAAGAGGATGAGTGATTCAGTTCGTAAGTCGATGCTATGTTATTATTTTTAAGAAATGACAATATTGCATAAATTCCCGGTGCTGAATCATAATGTTCGTCTCCATTTTGATAAACATCCGACAAATTTCTTTCTGTAATAATTACTTTTGTTTCGGCATCATTGATTGATCCCTGGGCTATATTTTGATAATGGGAAAAATCTATTGATCCGATTATTATTGTTTCTTCATCAATGGTTTCCGAAATCTGCGTAATAAGACCATCCACTTCATTTTTAGTGAAACTGGAACGGATAAGCAGTGGAACAATTTTAGTGTTCGGCAAATAATATTTGATATACGGAACAATAAATGCAATTGCGTGATCATTTTCAACAACCCGGTCGTTTATTTCAACGGATACTCCAGCCAGTCGATTTATCATTTCTTCTGATGCAGGCAATGTGCCAAAAGGAGTCTGCCAATCGTTTTGTCCGGTTATAGCCCCGCTACTCCCGCCCGAATAGTGGTTCGGTCCGATCAGAATCACAGTTTTTGGATCCGTATTTCTTTGAATACAGCGGAAAAATTGATCCACTAAACCACTTGCCAAGCTGTGATGGGTGGTAATACCGGCTCTGAATCCTTTATCACAATCAGATGTAATCTCTAGCTTGTTCAAAGAAGCATAGAAATCATCTGCAAAAAATTGAGCTGAATTCATTTCCTGCTTTACAGTATATTTTTGTGTGGCTCGCGAATCGCTGACTAGCCAAGCCAAACCGGCAATAATAATTAAAATTACTGCCGGAAAAGATTTTACAAATTTTTTGCTAATCAATTTCAATTTGGGATGACTCAAATAACATGTTGATACTGCTTTTTGCCTGAAAGCCCTGGATCATCGCCGGCTCTGCCCGAAATACGCCTTTGTTACGCACGCGAGCATAATACACAATCGGTTTGTTCCAGGTTTTCCATAGCAGGAAACTAATTTTTTGGCCGTCAATTTTGTATGGCCAACTGGAATCAAAATCCCCATTGAACATACTTTGATATGGCCTGCTTACAATTGCCAACCCAGCCGGGACATAATCTGTTACCTGGTAAGCATCATCAATCGCATTTGGATTAATCGTGCCATTCAGCGTAATTTTTACAATATCTCCCTCGCTGAATCTGTTTGCGTCTGTCCTGCCAATGACCGAATACGTCCGGTTGATTGCGATTTGTGGGTCAACTGTAATAGTTTCCGGATTAGCGAGTTCCTGATAATAACTGATAACACCGACAGTGCCGGATATTCTGGTGAATGACAGATCAGCAAGCTCCTCATTTGAAACTGAGACGGCATACCGCTCCGCTTTTTGCAAGGCCACATCTTCACTACGGTCACCGACAGTATAGTTGAAACTGACCGGCTCATTCGGTAGTTTTGGAATAGCCGATTGCAGATACATCAGTTTTTCTATATTAATAAGAATATCCTCCGGCCAATTGTCACGCACGTAGGAAAACAACTGCTCTTCGCCCTCCTCCCCGATCCGGCTGGCAAGTAGCGCGGCCAGCATAGTATATTGCAGATAGTCATCTTCATCCTCGCCGATCTTTATCCTCAAGTACGCGTCAAACTCCTCTGCAGTCTCGCTGATAATCTTCTTATACACAGTACGCGCGTATTCACCGGCACCCAGTCTTTCAAGCCCCAATGCCAGATACAGAGATTGTTGATTATTTACACTTTGGTTTTTTAGTACATCAATTATGGAGTTTAGCACCGGCTCACCGAGATTTGCCAGGCCGTATAATGACCAGACCACTTCATCCAGTCCCGCACCGTTATCGGCAAGTTTCAGATTAAAATAATTTGTTAAATTACTGCGATCAAATTCATCTGGAGCAAGACCAGCAAGGTTAGCAGAAAGCAGTATTTCCGATGAGGAATAAGGCAGTATACCGATACCACCATCCGATCTCTGATATAATCCTCCATCAAATTCCGGCAGTGCCTGCTGATCCCCGAAGTACGAATTCATGAGCGAAGCTGCCATGTATTTTGCATAACTTTGATCTACCCGCTCCCCCCACGAATAATACAAGCCCATTAAATCCCGGTAAAAATAACCTCTATTTTTATCCATGAATTGCAATGTTGTCTGCCCGTTTGTATTTCCCGGAATTGAGATGTTTTCCGACAAAGTACTGAAACTGACTTTCTCATGCTGCCAATGACTCTCTACAACGCTGGTTTTTTTAACAATCGCGTCTTCCAATTCATTTATTTTTCCGCTGACCACTATCTCATAGTCCCCCTCTGGCATTATCGGAAGATTGATCTCAGTCGGATTAAATGCCGTTCCATCCACAGTTTCGTCCAGACCCAGCGCTTCATTTTTTAACTTGAATTCAACAACATCTCCGTTCGACAGGCCGTCTCCGTAGGCCAGTAATTCAATTGTCGGACGGTCGCCAACAAGATATTCCTTTGCCAGATTTGTTTCAACAAAGAAAGGCAGTGACACCGGAATCTGTTCTGTGGTCAGGCCGACCTGGAGATTGTCGCTGATTGCCTGTGCTGTTACCCGCCAGGATGTTATGTCATCCGGCAGAGTGAATTTTACCGTCGCTCTACCCTGGTTATTCGTTTCTACCTCTGTAAACAGGATAGCATCCTGGAAATTCTTTCTCGCGTCGCCTTTGTCATTGTGGACATAGATATTGGATGCGATAAAGGTATGATACTGGTCAACTGACAAATTATAGACAAAAACTGGTGCTACTTTCTTATTGATAGTTTCTACCATCACTCGTTCATTATTAGCATTTAGAAGCCAGTCACCAATTTTAATGCTTTCAGCTGACTGCCAGCTACCATTAACCCATAATATATGATTCGGTGTAATCTCCAGAGTGCCGTTGATGATCAAGTATTCATCCACCAGATGTTCAAAAGTTTTACTGATATGTGCCGGAACCATTTCAGAATTATTTTCAGATGAACGCGTTAAGATCCGGTCATTCTCTTTAATCTGTTCAATTGGCTTGGTCGTACCATCGGCCATTAAAATTGGCGTCCCCTGTACAAAACAGCCCCCGCGCTCCGCCGCAAGATCATATGAAACCTTTTCGTGTGAAACGTAGGTCTGGTAAATTCCGCTACTGACCGATTCATATATTTCAGAAATCGGATTTGCAACATCTTCACGCAAACTGTATATGGCTTCATCCACCAGATTCAAATTTACTTTGGCAGAAACCGGTTGTGCGTCAACATTTTTCGTGTTAACAGTCAATACTACATCTTCTCCCGGTTCGTACCTGGCTTTATCCGCCGTAACTTGTAAATCCAGGACCTGGTTTTTGGAATCAAATACCGCCTGCACATTATCGTAATAGTATTGATTTGATGTCTCATAATTTTTTCCGTCAAACCAAACACCATTCACATATGTATTCGGAATATTCTGCTCCTGAAATGTGAAAGAGTAATCCGGATCCTGTTCAACAGAGTAATTCAACAGACCAAGCTTCGCCTGGTAGTAAAGATAGGAATTGCCCGGCACGTTAACCGGAAGTGTAACATCCTGTTTATAGAGGGAGAAGTTTGCCTGCTCATTCAGCAGGTATTCTTTATCATCCGTATTCTGCAGAGACAGATTAGTATCAGATGACGAATAGTAGTTAATACCGTTCCATATTCCTCTTGTTAAGCCTATAGTCCTCCCGGCAAAATCCGTATATTGCAGATCTATTTCATATTCCTGATCATCCTCCATTGTAAAAGAATAATCAGCATTACCCTGTTCATCTGTAGTGATATTAACATCCTGAATTGGATCCGCATGCCTGTTATATGAATATGTTTTTCTGGTCACTTTGTTGATAAAATCATAATACTGCCCTGTTTCAACCTTATCATATATTACTTTCTTAATTTTGCCGGTAATCTGATGATTCGCAACCGGATCGCTTAAAATCATCTCAGACCAGATGTCGTAATCATCCGCGTTCATTGCCGCGAAATCCAAATAATGCAAATCAGTATTAATGGTCGCTGTCTCGTTATTTGTGTCCGTTTCAACATCTAACCAGATATCGGAGTTGAATATTTTGTATTTCAGTGAAGTGGATATTTCCGCATTTTCTGCGCCGGACGATGATATCGTAACATAGTCAGTATGCGGGTTATCATATTGAGCTGTCGGAGTTACCTGGAATGATGCATTCCCCGATTCATCAGTAGTGACACTGCCAGATCCGTACATGCTTCCATAGCTAGTCTCAATATTTGGTACTACAGTTCCGTCAAAAAATTCTGATTTAATATTGATGTTGTTCGGTTCATCGATTACCATTACTTTTTTCTCACTCGTTGCTGATAGAGTGTAATGCGGTTTAACGTACTCCTCCACATATACCTGCTTTGTGCTCAGTAACGCCTCACCGACAAAAACATTCAGCGTGTAATAACCCGGCTCCAGATTACTGAACGAAAACTCACCGATATAGGTACCGCTGGCATTGACCGCGACATTCGCTTCGGCAATGTTTATTTGTTCATAGCTGTAAGGTTGATAATCATATCCGTTTAATTTTACAGTGATATTACTCGGTTGATCCTGCCCGTCACGAGGCTTCGCTAAACCCCAGAATTTTACGGTATCTGTTTTCTGGTAGATCGGCCGGTCGAGATATAAATAATCCCAGAATTGCGTTGTGTTATTTTCTCCATTCCAGTCACTATACCGGTAGTAACCGTATTCGCTGGTTGCTGGAATTATTATCTGCTCACCACCTGGCCCGGTGATTGTAAAATAATATGATTTATCCGGGTTTGCTGTTTTTAATATATCCGGCGTACCGAAAAACGCCACACCTTGTATGTCTGTCGTAGCCGACAAATCATTTTCCGACAATGAGACTGTTGCACCGGCAACCGGCCCGTGCGTATCAACATTGTTCACCCAAACCAGCGTCTTTGTTTCGCTGACAGTGCTGAAAGCGGACTGGTTACTGACCTGAACCCATGATTGTACCGGCTGACCATCAATAATTGTTTGAACTATATAATACCCTGCCGGAATACTTTCCGGGAAAACCAGGTAATTATTATAAGAATATTCTTCCGGAGCGGCGGAAAAACGCATTACTTCCGTCAAATCATCCACCGAATATTGCTGGTTTCTGCGGGCATAGTAAGCCCAGCCGGGATATGTCAGATACGAATTGAACGATTCTTTGAATTGGTCAAAACTTTCAAACTGGTAAAGTACAAATTCGCGCTCAGTTCCCTGCGGAAAATTATAAACCTCAAACACAGGTTCTGATACAGAATCAAAACTGTTCAGTGTTTTACTGAAATTAAAATACTGCTCCGATGCTGAACCGCTGTTATCACTGGTTTCAAATTGAAATACGTAATCTTCCTCCAAAACGTTGTCAGTTCCATTAAACGGCAAGCCGGCTTTAATTTTTACCTGGTAAAGTTTTTCTGATTCAAGCTGTTTCGGAACAAATACCATAGTCCTTTTATGCTGTTCAAAAGTCCCTTCCACTGACGGGCTGATTTCAAAATATTTTTCAAAATCGTAGAAAGTATCAGTAGAAAAAGTAATTTCAATTCCTGAATCCGACGGCACTGATGTTGTCTTATCCCCGGGCAATGTGTGGACAATCTTCAGCGGAGTTTTTATCTGATACGCCCAGCTGTATTCTCTGCCTTGTTCTTCATTTGCGCCCGCTTCTGTATTCACCGCTGTTGCAACTTTGAACTGGTAAACTCCTCCATCTTCCAGCTGAACAGCCGGAACGATCTTAAATTCATTTGCATTGATTTCCTGCACGGCGAATTCCACCTGCGGTGTAACAGATAGGCTCTTTTCTACCACGTTTTCTGTTATTGGTTCTTCACTGGTCAGAGTGAATTGAGTATCTTTGGCAACACCCAGCCGATCCTGATTATCCGCTGTCAGGTTGAAATTATTATCGGCAAATTCCAGGCTTACCGGGACAAAAACAGGTTCATCAGCAGTTTCATTTCCGTTTTTATCTCCCAGAAAATAAAAAATGCCGTATAAAACTACGGCAACTAATATAACAAATGCAAACGTCGCGATCAGCCAGTTGTAACTCCACTTTGGTTTAGCTGGCTGTACGGGTGTTTGATTTATTTCCTGCATAAATTTTTCGTTAAGTTTTACATTGATTTAATTATATCACAATCATAAACAAAGCACATTATTCCATTTTATCCTGTAATTAGCGGATATTGCCCAAATATGTTTGACCATTAATAAAAGAAAGTCTAAAATGTTTTTACGTTAGAGGATGCGTTCGTTGACAGAAAACTTGAAACGAAAGAGGTAAAAGATGAAGAACGCAGCACGGCTCTTTTTTGCCATGTTGAAGTTCCTGCTCTGGTCCAGCTGGTCGCATGCTGTCATCGCCGTTCTGCGTGAATTGGCGAGACAAACAACGTCTTTCTGGGCTGTGCTTTCGGGAAAGAAAGTCCTCAACTTGGTGCTGATCAAACCGTCAAAATACGACGATGAGAACGGCTTTGTCTGGCAGGACTTCCGGGGCGTGTATCCCAGCAATACGCTGGCGACGCTTTACAGCCTGATTCAGGATGTGAGGCAAAATCTGCGACTGGGAATCAAGGTGCACATCGTCGTCAGAATCTACGACGAGGCGGTGGAGGCTGTTCTGCCGAGCAGGATAGCTTTTCTCTGCCGTACCCTTCCCGGACGTACTCTGGTAATGCTGGCCGGTGTTCAAACCAGCCAGTTCGTACGAGCTTCCGATCTTGCGCTCGAGTTCAGGAAACGGGGAATTTCCGTGATCATGGGCGGATACCATGTGTCCGGAATCCTGAAGCAGTTTCCGCAGGACGGGAGCGCGGATAACATGAGAGCCTACAAGGAACTGGGTCTGAAAGCTCTGACCGACAATGGCGTGGCGCTGTTTGCCGGTGAAGCAGAAGGCAGGATGCTGGGATTGCTGCAGGACTTTCTGTCCGGCGGTCTCAAGCCGACATACAACTACGTCGACGATCCGCCGAGCCTTCTGGAGGAACCGGTTCCAATGTCCATTGCGGAGATTAAGCACCGATTCGTCTATCCGAACACCAGCACCATCGACGCGTGCCGTGGATGCCCATTCAACTGCCAGTACTGCACGATCTGGGTAGTCCAAGGCAGGGTGATTAGGGCGCGAGGCGTTCAGGGTTTCGCGGACGCGATCCGAGCCAACTGGAGATTGGGCATTCGGGTCTACTTCCTGACTTCTGACAACACAGCCCGAGATCCTTTTTGGGAAGAGCGCTTCGACACGCTGATCGCCATGCAGAAAGAAGAAAGAATCCATATTCACTTCCTGATGCAGGTGGATACCCAGTGCCACAAGATTCCGCAATTCCTAGAAAAAGCGGCGCTGGCCGGCTGTTCGATGGCGTTCATCGGGATCGAAAGTCTGAACCCTTTGAACTTGTCTGCGGTCGGCAAAGGCCAAAACCACGTGGAGCAGTTCCGGGAAATGATGTCTGCCTTCAAAAAGCACGGCATCGCGACCCACCTTGCCTTCATGATCGGCCTGCCGCACGACACGCCGGAATCAGTGCATAAGGACGTTCTTCAGCTGATGGAGCTGGAACCGGATACCGTGTCGTTTTTCATTGCCACACCACTGCCGGGAGCAATGGATCACAAACGGCTGTTCCTAGCCGGTGTACCGATGGATTCGGACCTGAACTCCTTCGACTCATTCTCACATCCGGTCATAGATCACCCGCTGATGACCCGGGAGGAGTGGCTATCCGCCTACCGGTCTGCGTGGGAGACGTTCTATTCCACCGAGAACATGGTACGTATCCTCAAACATACGGAAAGGCAGGATTACTGGAAGATCTTCTGGAACCTCGTCTGGTACAAATACGCGCTGATGGTGCCGAAACGCCATCCGATGGTGGCGGGTTTTGCCCGGGTGCGATCCCGGCATTCGAGGAGGAGCAGTTTTCCTCAGCTCAATCTGTTCCAGTTTTGGGTCTACAACACGCGTGAAAACATCCGCCTAGCCCGGGAGACAGCCCGGTTCCTGCGGATCATGCTGGAAGTGTGGCTACAAACCCGTGAACAGGGCAAGATCGAGGAAGAGGTCATCCAGCTGGTTGAAAAGAAGCATGCGGGCCATTGGCCGAACCTCAAACTCTCTGAGCTAAGGAGTTTGTATAAATCACATGGTCATAAGGTACCAAGTGGTTTACGACTGGCCAACATGCGTACTTCAGCCAGAAACACACGGGTGGACATTGAGGAGCATTGGCGGATTTTGAAACACAGAGTTGCCCACGGAAGGATCTGGCTACTTTTCAGCGCCAGAACAATCCGTTTCGCTCATGCTGACCTAGCGCTGTTTTCAGCATTTCTCAAAGATCTGCTGCATGCAAAAAAACCGCGCTGAACGCCGTTCATTCCCCACACCGCACCAGCAATCTTTGCTGAATGCGGTTTTTTTATTTGATCAAAATATTTTACCGTTGCAAATCATACGACTCCTTCAACCATCCGATCAGTTTTGAATTAATATCTGCAGACGATTTAATATTCATGCAATTCTTATAGCATGTCGAGGAAAGTGGAACACAGTTAACAATGCTTTTGTCTTTAATTGCATGATTCAGTGCAATCCGTATTTCAATTACACCATCTTTTTTTGGCAATATTGCTAAAAAGTCATACTTGCCGAACAAATGGATACAGCAAGGAATTGATATTACTTTGAACTTGCCAACTTTGTTTTCAATTACTTTCAAAAGATTTTTATATAAACTAAAAGCCTCCTGCTTGTTCTTAAAGTGTTCACTCAGTGGTTTTGTCGCACATGAGTGCTGTTGCCCGGCGCGCTGAAACACCCTTTTGCATTTTGGACATGTCCACATAATATATTTACAAATTATTTTTTTATAATATCGAAATCCAGTATTATTGGAAGATGGTCTGAAATATTGGTATCAATAAGCTCAAACTTATTAACTTTGATCTGATCATTAACAAAAATATAATCCACGACATTTTCTCCTTTATCTAAACCATCATCAAATTTAGGCCTGGTTGTTTTTATTTTATTTTCAACAACTAAATTTCTGAATTTTCTGTTGATAATTTTAATACTGTTTGTCTCCGGAAACAGGTTAAAATCACCGACTATTATAGTTGGCAATTTTTTCCTTAACGCTACTTTAATTACATATTTTGACTGCGCGAGTGATCTTTCGCTATCCTGCTTATCTTTTGAGTATGTTCCGTGCACATTGATAATAATCAATTTTTGACCAGCGATATCCAAATCAACAACCTGTAGTGCCCTTGAATTATCCTCTGTTGCAAAGTTCGTGCGGTCTTTATCGTATGAATACGCTTTATAATAAAATTCGTTTGTTGCTTCATTAATCGGAAATTTTGAGATAACCTCATTCCCCTGTTCTATGTAACCGCCAAAATCTCTATGAATCTTTCCATCCTTCGTAAAATCTCTAGCAACAAAAAGCGGACCGAAAAAAGAATACGGCAGTTCTTTACCGATTATTTTCTCGATATGTTCTTTTGAGCGGTAAATATCATAAACTGATTCATCCAAATTTCGGATAATTTCCTGAAATGCAACTATATCCGGATTCTGTGATTGAATAAACTCACCAACTTGTTTTGAGTTGTCAATCTTAATCCCGACATTTAAGCTGATAATCTTCATTGGTTACTTTTTGTAATCATTAATTCTAAATACATGCGGATTTTCAGGCGATGTATCTTTGGAAAGCAAAATGAGTTCCGCGTTATGAAAATAGAAATCTTTCAAAGTTTTCATCCATTCCAGTTTGTAAAATTCATTATACATCATCATACCTGTGTCGCCATGAGTAACCAACAGTATATTTCCTTCCGGGTGGGCTATGTGTAGATCATTGATTACCCTTTTCCCTCTTTCAATCAGTTGTGGAAATGTTTCGCCGTTTTCCGGATTAAGAAAGTAGTCCACATGTTCCGAAATAATTACATCCGGCGAGCACATCGGGATAATGCTGGAATGCGGAAGCCCGGTCATAACGCCGAAATCCCGCTCAATTAGGTCTTCGATAATTTGCGGCTGGGGACCGCCGGCTTCAGAAGCAATCAGTTCTGCCGTATGCATGGCCCTTTTTAAGGGAGAGGAATAAATCTGATCAAAGTTTATTTGGTGCTCTGCGATCCTCTTCCCGACCGATATTGCTTCCTCAATCCCCAGACTGGTCAGACCCATGTTTCTCCTGCCGTTCAGGATTCCCCTCCGGTTATCCTCATCCTGCCCGTGCCGTGCTACGTAAATATTCAGCATATATTTATTAAATTAATCTTTTATCCCAGCGCAATCAGTATGCCACCAATCACCGCCAGTACCGCGCCAATCCACGCCTGTAGTGATATCTTTTCACCCAAGATAATAAATGCCAGTAGCAGAGCAAATACTACGCTCAGGCGGTCAATCGGTACAATCTGCGACACCTTGGCGTTTTTCAGCGCAATGAAATAGAAAAGCCACGACACCGCTCCGGCCACTCCGCTCAAAACAATAAAAAGCAGTGCTTTGTGATTCGTCAGAACCGGTTTGATATCAACCAGCTTGCCTTGAATAAAGATTATACCAATCAAAAAAAGTGCCATGACTACTGCCCTGATCGCGGTCGCGACATTTGTATCAATCCCCTGCAAACCAATTTTTCCGAAAATGGCTACAAGCGCCGCGCCAAAAGCCGAAAGCAACGCGTAAATTATCCAAACATTATCCATATTTTTTTTCAAACTGATTTCTAATCAAAAAGTATTAAAATTATACAACGTATTTAATCATCATCCAAAAATGACTGAAGCTTCCGGCGATTACAAAGAGATGGAATATTTCGTGCATCCCGAACCATCTGGTACGCGGAACGTATTTGTCCAGCGCGTAAAAAAGGCATCCAGCAGTGTACATCACTCCACCAACAAACAGCCACGTCAAAGCACCGGGAGAAAGCCACTCAGCCAGTGGGCGAATTGCAATCAGGAGCATCCAGCCCATTCCGATATACATAACCACGGAAAGCCAGCCGGTCATTTTGATGCCGAGACTTTTCATAATTATTCCAGCGATTGCAATAGCCCAGACAACACCGAAAATACTCCAGCCCCATACTCTCTGGGGCATCAGTAAAGTAATTGGCGTATATGAGCCGGCAATTAAAAAATAGATCATGGCATGATCCAAACGCTGGAAAACAGTTTTAACTTTCGTTTCCTGCGGAAAAAAATGATACAACGTGCTGGTTGTATAAAGAATTATTAAACTGGCGCCGAAAATAGAAACACCAATGACATGTACTGCCGTTCCCTTCATTGACGCAAATACAACCATCAGAACCAAGGCAACAACAGATAAAATCGCCCCAATCAAATGGGTTAGTGCGCTGAGCGGTTCATTTTGTTTTTTTGGTTTCATACTATTATTCTTCCTCAGGAAATTCGTAACCATCCCCAATTACAGACATTATCACTTGATTAACTTTTTGATCCGTTTCTGGAGTCCGCTGACTACGCGGAGGGATTATTTCTATTCTTTCACCGCGATTCATCACAGCCCATTCCGCGCCCAGTTGTTGCGTAATTGCGTATTCCCATTCGTCCGACATCGTTTCAGCTTCGCTGTACTTATTCGCCTGTGTTTTGAACACATATTCCGTCTCATGGCCCGGCAGACCGAAGCGGATAAATGCTTGCGGTTTTCGGTCCCGATCTACGTTTTGCTCGCCTTCAATTGACATTTTTTATGAAGTTTAATTACCCTATTCAAGTCTATTGTAGCTTAAATGGTTTGCCGTGACCAGGAATGATATAGTCAGCCATTTTTAGAACTTTTTCACGGCTCATTCTCAAAATAACACCGTCATTCAGATACGGATCTTTCAGATTGAGTAAACTCATGCGATCAGTTTTCTGCTCCTGGCCGTCTTCCCACCAGAAGAGATCCGCGACGATTGCTACCATGCCGAATTCCTCAGTTTTAACGAGTACTGCCGAGTGGTGATGGTCGTGACCGGGTGTAGGAATTATTTCTATTTCTGTTCCGGGAATTTTACCTTTATGTTCGGTAATTTTACCGTCAAAAGAATAGATGCTTGAGACATCCAAAATTTTTGCGTTCTCAAATATTCCAGTGAGTAAACAATGATCCAAATGGGTATGAGTCAAAACAACAAAGTCAATATCAATCGGTCTTAAATTTTCATTGTTCAGCGCATCCAGCAGGCGCTCCCGGTCCATACCGACATCCACGAGAATATTTATATTGCCATCACGAACCAGCGTAACTGAAGATGAGGCGTATTCATCTTCGCCTTCATCGCGAACATATCCTTCGATAATGGTTGTTACTGTGCTCATGCGAATTCTTTAATAATGTTTAATCTAATTTCTTCTGGATAAAAATCAATATTGCTAATATCTTCAATCTTACGCCACTCCAAAAAGTATTTGTTACTTTCTGATTGCCTTTCTTTTTCCGGACTGCCTAATTCCAGATTACCAGCATATTTTGAAACTAGGAATATATGTTGAATTCTCCGATCAGCATCACTTTTTACCTGCCAAAGTTCTTTTCCAATTTTCACATCTAAATTTGTTTCCTCTTTTACTTCTCTGATCAGGGCAGATATATGATCTTCTTCCGTCTCAACACTCCCGCCGGGCAAAACAAAATATTCACTGCCATTTTTTATCCTATGGACTAACAATATTTGTTTATCTCCACTGATAATCACTGCTGAAACTCTTTTTTCTGACATATTTAAAAGTTAAATAAATCCGCAATTAATAAAATTATCCCGGCACCCAAAAGACACCCGGCCATTTTGCCGACTGCTGATTTCAGCATAGTACGCTCTTCCGGTATCAGCTGTTGGCGCAGTTTTTCCGCCGACCGTCCCTCAAAGATGCCCGCGATACCGTCCGTGATGGCATTGCCAACCACTCCACCCATAACCGCGCCAGCCACCCCGGCAAAATGTCCGCCGAATATCGCCATCACGGCGAGAATGCCATTATCAATCAAACCGAATATAATATCTGGTTTCAATGATTTTAATTTTATTTTAAACGGCAACAATGAAACTACGCAGATAACGGATAATAGAATAAGAATAATTCCGGTCCATTCAGAATGATCAATTGAATAAAAACTTACTGCTCCGATGATTATGCAAAGCGTAAGTATATTGACGATGGAAGAAAAAGCTTTGTGGCGCATATTGGTAAATTTCAAATTACTTTTTAGATCGTTTATAAAATTTTGCCATGTACAAAGTGTTATGGAATTTCCCTCCAAAGAAAACATCATCTTTTATCTTCCCCTCTACGACAAAGCCCAAAGATTTATATAAATTAACTGCCGGAATATTATCCTCATAGACGTTCAAATAAATTTTATGCAGTTTGAGCTTATTAAAACCGTAATCAATTATCCAGGTCATTACTAATCTTCCTACGCCTTTTCCGCGGTAATCAGCATCACCGATGGCAACAAACAAATCCGCATTTTTATTTATCTTGGATATTTTAGACAGTCCCATGAATCCAACCGGCTTCGTTCCGTCACAGATGGTAAAAAAACGTTTTTCGTCAGACTTTTGATATTCGGCAAACCACTGTTTTTGTTTCCTCAGTGTTGTCTCTTCCCAAACTTCCTCACCAGTAAACTTGTTTACCTTATGGTCATTCAACCATAAAACACGGTACGGAATATCTTTCGGTAAATGTTTTCTGATTTTGAGCATAAATTACTTCTTATTTATTTCATATGCAATCATTTCCGCAAGTTTCTTATGACTTTCTTCCGTCATATGAACTCCGTCAGAACCAACCATTAGTTTACTTGCGTCAATAAACGCACATTTGTTACTATTGGAAATTTTTGAATACACCCCAGCTAACTGTTTCGATTTCTCCTCCCCACCGGCATATCTTTTGGACGTAAGACTCTCGTTAATTATTGGTGGACATATAATTAATAATTCAGGAGATTCATCTCGAGTCAGATATTTGATTTTCGAAATAACTCTAATATAATAGTCCTCCAGATATCTACCAATTTCTTCCACCGAATTATTGAATTCTGCTTTTAATTCTGTAGTTCCAAGCATTATAATTACCAAATCTAGCGGATCATGAGATAAAAGGCATGGGACAAAATACGTACTCCCATTTCTACCCTCTTTATTCGGTCGATCATATTCAGATGCCAGTGTCCGGCTGTATAGTCCTTCTTCAATAATTTCAAAATCAGTCCCTAATAGTTTTTGGAGGCGCTTTGGAAATCTGATTTCCTCAGAAAATCTTTCAAACCTGGTTCCAGGGACACATCCCCAAGTATTGGAATCGCCATAACATAGTATTCTTTTTTTATTCATATATTTTTTTGTTTAAAAAAACCGGCATGGAATATCTCTCGGTAAATTTTTTCGGATTTTGAGCATGAATTATTATATTTATTTTAAACCTGTGACTACATTAATCGGATTACCCGAAATATATGAGGCTACATTATCTAAGGTTTTTTGGCTCAATCTTTCTATTGCTTCATTTGTTAAACCAGAGACTACATCTGAATATATTACTCTATCCAATCCCTCAAATTCCGCGCCAAATTCTGACGCTCCATCAAATATCGCAAAATTATTTTCACGCTTAATCCATCTCATAAAATCGCTTGAATCAAATGCTTTTCCCAGGGTTGTATTAACGAGAATTTTTCCTTGCATCAGATCGAAGTCCGATTTGTCCAAAATCTTTACATTCTTCGGTGTATGCAGGCCAATGATATCACTCTTCGCCAGCAGACTGCTTTTCTCCACAAACTGTATCCCCTGTTTTTCCAGATCAGAATTCCTGGTTTTACTGTTATACAAAACATTTATACCAAGACCTTTTGCTGCCTTGGCAAGCAGTTTTCCTACAACACCCATACCAAATATCCCGATTGTTTTCCCGCTTAGTTCTGAACTAAACCCTTTATATTGATTTTTTCCGACTCCTCTGAACAGGAGCAATAACTGCATGATAATCCACTCCACAACTCCCTCGTCTCCATAATCGCGCACGTTGGAAACTGTGATACCTCTTTTTGCACATTCATTCAGATCAATATTATTGGAATTAGTAGAGCAAAGGCAGATGAATTTCAGGTTCTCACACTTTGCAAGCACTTCTTTTGATATTGATGTCCGCCAGGTCAGCATGATGCAGTCAGCATCCGAGATTCTTTTACACACTTCCGCTTCATCCGCAGGATCAGAGGAAAATGTCTTTATCGGGCTATCAGAAAATTTCGCAAGTTTCTCAACCGCGTTATCAGAAAGTCCCACCTTGTCTAATAATACTATCTGTTTGAATTTCATATTTTATTCATATATTTTTTATAGAATTCCCCAATCAGACTCAGAATATTTATTTTCTTTTATTAGCCTGTTAATCTCAGCTCTTATGCCCTTGATATCTACAGGATTTAAGGGAATAAATTTATCATAGAATCCAGAAGCTCTATCAGGCAGTTTGACTGCTTCCTGAAATGGTTGAAATTTTGCATTTTTTGCTCTCCCATAAATATGGATATGAAAATATGGTTTTTCATTTTTTTTAAAAGCCCAATTACCCATATCCTGATAATTAACTCTCATTATTTTAATACCACTTTTGGCCATTGCGATCTTCATTGCCTCTCCGACAACCATTGTCAATCTCATCAATTCAATAGCCAGTTTTGGAGAAAGTTGCTGCCTATCTATGATTCTAACTTTTGGATATATCTTAATATGACCACCATCATTTCTATCCACATGAGGTTTCTCTACTGCTTCTACTATATAGTTTATTGACTCGTATATTAATGCCATAAATTCTATGAACACATCATTAAATAATTAGTAAAATCATTTTATTGTGGTTTCGAAGCAAACTCCCTCACCAGTGAACCTGTTTACCTTGTGGTAATTAACCATAAAACACGGTACGGAATATCTTTCGGCAAGTGTTTTCTGATTTTGATCATGTAATGCCTTGAATGTTTTAATCACAAAATAATACCTAACTTTTATTAAAGTAATAATCCAAAACCCCTAATTGCAGGGTAAATATCTTTTCTGGTGTTTCTTCAAAAATTCTCTTCAATTCAGATTTTTTTATCCAACGAATATCTCTTGTATTATCCCCCTCCTTTAATGGTGTCTTATCCTCAACATTGCAAATAAAAACGAAACCGATCCATGGTCGTCCTCCTTTTGTTTGTTGCTGGCAGCAAAACGGCTGAAAAGCGAACGATCCGTCATCCTTTGGAGAATGCGTTTTTGTTTTAATATCTGGAAAAATACTGGTTATTTTCAACCCCGTTTCTTCCTTCACCTCTCTATTTAAAGCATCATAGACATTTTCAAATTCCCTTATTTTTCCTGCCGGAATTTCCAAACATCCCGTATATACAGGATCTTCTTCCGGTTTCCACCTAGTTTGAACCAATATTTCTGTTTCTCCGTCTTTTTGCCTCTCAATAATCGCGGAAATAATCGGCAGACTGAATTTTTCCATATAACTATTTATTTAATAATCTAATTTCTTAAACGTGATTATTACATTACTTAAAAGAAATAATCTGAAACCCATGTTTATCTATTTCCTCTTCATTCCAAAATTTTACATCCTTTGTTTTCAAAATGGAAGTTACTTCCTTTTCAATTTCCCTGCCGGTATATTTTTTGGTTTTATTGTCCCATTCTTTTAATAGCAATACATCACCGGGTTGGCAGTCAAAATCAGCAAGACGAAGTTCGTATTTCTTGTCACCGTCCAGTATTTGCTGAAAATATTCCGGCCAAACTTTTTTCTCAATTTTTTTCATTTTCTGGGTATTATATACTCTAATATAAACTAATATCTATATTTACTAATAATGATTCTCATTGCAAAGTCTTAAAGACAGCCTCGGAACACTCTTTGCCAGATAATGTTTCGATCTGGCTGTTTCCAAGACAGTGACTCATATCTTGCCATATACTTTCAGGTATAGTTTCGTCACATAATGGTTGCTCAAATTCCAGATGTGGAAATGCAACATTCTGAAATGCAACAGTTTTTCCTGTATCAATATCTATATGTGCATCATTTATTGGGGAACTATCCCGACTTGTTTTTTCCCAGGCAATTTGAATACTTCCATCTGAACATTTCCTAATCGTCTTACCATCATAGTTATCCAAATGCAGAACATTTGGAATTCTATTAGAAATCTCTTCCATAATGTTTGCACCCTCTATTGCTGTACCTGGCGTCACACTTAAACCTTGTGTTGATTTTCTCAAATATACATTTTCCCAAATAAATTCGTATTTGCTGTTTACAACACGTGCTCTTACAACATCAACTCTATCCTCATTTAAATTATTTCCAGGTAAAATGCCAATCAATTTTTTTGAGTATTCTCTATATTCACGTACACTAATAAATGATCCGTCATCAAGAACAAATGTTGATAAAGGAGTTATGTTTTTTTTAATAATTGTGTTTAAACTGGGAAACACTATTGTTAAGAATATTATCAATAGACAAAAAGATGCAGCGATAAATGCATACTTAGTAGAATTTGTTGGTATATTTTTTTGTTGGCTTTTTTGGTTTGCCTTGATGAGGAAATACACACCAACAAGAAGCATGACAAATGCAAAATAATTAAAAATATTGAAGGCATACCACTCTTCAAAACGTAGCAAGTATCCTACCATATTACCACCAAACCAAACCGGCAAGGAACCTACAGTCAAAAATATTCCTAATATTGTAAAACCGCTAATTTTTTTAACAATACGTTTTTGCTCTTTCTCCTGGGTTGATTTTTCTAGCATAATATTTATTTAACAATAAAGTTTTTAATTTTTTGTTACCATCCAATATTTACTGAAAATATTCCTGCCAAACTTTTTTCTCAATCTTTTTCATACTCACAATCTTAACTTTTATTATGACTCAGAAAAAACAGATTCAAAGCGGCTATCGATATTCCGCATTCAATCTTTCCATCTGTTAACATCTTCTTTAATTCTGGCTGACTTACTTTAACTATCTCCAATATTGATTCATCATCATCTTGCCCACTGGTAGATAGTTTGGATAAATCTAAATCCGTCGCGAGGTAAACATTAATATAAGTAGATTCATGCCCTGGTGCTACGTAAAACCCACCCAGCCTTTTCCATTCCTTTGCTTCTATTCCTGCTTCTTCCAAAAGTTCCGCTTTTGCTCTATCAGCGATATCTTCATTATTTACCGTACCGGCCGGTAATTCCAGAATTGTTTTTTGCAGAGCATATCTGAACTGTTTTACCAGATAGATATTTTCTTCATTATCCAGCGCTATCACAAAGCAAGCTTGGTTTTTTTCCAGATAACCATAGATACCTTCCTTACCATCCGGCTTCAAAACTTGATCCTCATGGACTTTTATCCAAGAGTTACTATATACAATCTTTGAATTCAATTTTTTCCAGGTTCTACTCATTAGACTCATTACTTAATTTTCTTCTCATTAATATCTTCATCCCAATCAACTGTAAAAACTTGCTCACTTACTGGCCTATTTGTTTCGTCCTGCATTGCGTCCATCATCAATTTATATTCAGATGGATCGAGTTCCGGCAAATTTAATTCCTGCATTGTCTCACGAATTCGTTCTTCTAAACCATCTATTTCATCTTTATCTTCAGTCAATGCCTCTATCTCAATAATCAAACCCAAAGAATCAATATCATTTATCTCAATTTTCAATCCATTTAAAATATATGTTTCGCGAAAAGTATTTACTTCTGAACATGCCTCATAGCCTTCAACTTTTTTTTGCTCAATAAAAGCATCTAATTCTGTTAATGGTACTTCATACTCCTCTTCTTCCATCGCCGGATCAGCATATTCACCTTTCTTTATTGTAACCAATGCTGAATCCTTTCCTTCAATCAGACGAATTCGTAGAGATGTAGGATTCCGAAATAGAAAAGAGCGCATCATTTTTGAGCCCAGGTACTCTCCGTGTGCAGATAAGTATTCCTTAACTCTTTCTATTTCTTCAGCATCATCTATTTTACTTCTTTTTTCAACTTCAAACTTCATATTTACATTTGAAAAAATTAAACAACATTATTTAACCTCTCCACCACCCTCTCCTTACCCAAAACCCCCGCGACTTCAAAAGGACTTGGGGATTTTTCTTCCCCCGTCAAAGCCACGCGGATCGGCCAGAGGATTTCACCGTTTTTCAATCCCTTTTCTTCAATCAGTTTCATCAATCCATTTTCTATTTTCTCCTCGGACCAGTCTTTTTCATCCAGGCTTTCAAAGAATTCCAAAGCCAATTTTAAATTTACTTTTGTAACTTCCGGATCGGATTTTTTCCAGACCAAAAGTTTCGGGTCGTAGGAAATGTCATTGAAGAAGAATTTCACCATTTCGGGCAGGTCGGAAAGTTTTTTAATCCGCTCCTGTTCCAACACGATTGCTTTCCTCACATATTCTTTGTCGCTAATATTAATCCCCGCTTTTTCTAAGAATGGTAAAGCAAGTTCCAGGAATTGGTCGGGAGAAAGTTTGCGCAGATATTGGGAATTGATCCAGTCCAATTTATCCTTGGCGAAAACCGCACCACCCTTGTGCACACCGCCGATATTGAATACATGAACCATCTCAGGCAGAGTAAACATTTCCTGTTCGGTTTTCGGGTTCCAACCGAGAAGTAATACAAAGTTTAAGATTGCTTCCGGCAGATAGCCCTCTTCTTTATAATCATCTATCGTTACCTTGGTCTTGCGTTTGGAAAGTTTGGTTTTATCTTCATTGAGAATCAAAGGCAGATGCCCAAATTCCGGCACGGGAAATCCCAGCGCCTCGGTCATTAATATCTGCTTTGGTGTGTTGGATAAATGATCCTCTCCACGGATCACGTGCGATATCTCCATCATGTAGTCGTCGATCACGACTGCCAGATTGTAGAGCGGAGTTTTAACATCGCGTGCCACGGCAATATCGCCCATCAGCCCGGCTTCAAAACTCATATCGCCCCTGATCATGTCTTTGAATTTGATCGTACTTTCCGGCACACGATATCGGATGATTGAATTCCTTCCTTCTTTTTCAAATGCTTCTTTTTCTTCTTTTGATAAATGCGCGCATTTACCGCTATAGATCGGCGCTTCACCTTTTTCTCCCATCGCTTTTCTTTCCGCTTCCAGCTCTTCTTTGGTGCAGTAGCAATAATACGCCTTGTCTTCATCCAGAAGCTGTTTTATATATTTTTCATAAGTTGCGGTTCGTTTGGTCTGGAAATACGGACCATATTTGCCTTTTTCTTTTCCGTCTAATGTCGGACCTTCGTCCCACTCTATGCCTAGCCATTCCAAACCCTCTATAATTTGTTTGGTGAATCTTTCTTCAGAGCGTTCCAGGTCGGTATCTTCTATGCGCAGAATAAATGTTCCGCCTTCTCTTTTGGCAAATAAATAGTTATACAAAGCGGACCTCGCCGTTCCTAAATGCAAGGAGCCGGTTGGTGATGGAGCAATTCGGACTCTGACTTCTTTATTTTTCATGCTGTTATATTACTTATTTTATTTATTTTTTGGATTCCCGGGTCAAGCCCGAGAATGACAGTTTTAGATTGTTTGTGGATCTCCGGACCAAGTCCGAAGATGACATTTGTTATACTACATTGTTTGTCATTCCCGCAAAGCTTGTCCTCGACTTGATCGGGGAACGGGAATCCATGTCTTTATATTAGCTCGTTATATAAATCTTTCCAATTCGGATTTTCTTTTTGTATTAAATTAATTTTCCACTCTCTATTCCACTTTTTTAATTGCTTTTCACGATTCAATGCACTCTCCACATTTTCTGTTTGCTCGTAATAGACTAGTCTATGCACTTTATATTTCTTCGAAAATCCTTCAACTTCATTATTCTTATGCTCATATACTCTTCTGATAATATTATTCGTAACGCCTATGTAAAGCGTTCCATTCTTTTTACTTGCCATTATGTAAACGTAGTATTGGTTCATATTCTATTCGTGGATCTCCGGACCAAGTCCGAAGATGACATTAAAAATTGTATTTGACATGTCAGTAAACCCCAGTATTGTCATCCTCGGACGCCTTCGCAGAAGGTGGTCCGGGGATCCATTGATTGTTTTTGGATTACCGGGCCAAGCCCGATAATGACAGAGAGATAGCGGTAATTACATTAAAGTCGAGTCCGAAGATGACACTATTGAATTGTTATTGTATGTCATTCCCGCGCAGGCGGGAATCCATTATCTTTACCTTAATAACTAAATATGTAAAATGAATTGTAGCGGTAAAAATCCGCTTTATGCGCCATGGCTGAAGAATTAAACGGTAGAGCCACTCCAGTCCAATCTTTCGAATAAGTTTTGGCGCTCGCTTGATACTGCCGGAAATATAATCGAATGCTCCGCCCACGCCCATTGCCACTTTCACACCGGTAAAATCCGGCAAATGCGCGGCGATCCATTTTTCCTGTTTTGGTGCTCCCAGCGCAACCAGCAGTATATCCGGGGATTTTAACCGGATGTCTTCAACAAACAAAGCATCATTCATTTTACCATCTTTGTCATACCCGCTTTCCGCACCCAGAATTTTCAAATGTGGAAATCTTTTCTGTAATCTCTGTGCTGTTTTTTTTGCAATGCCTTTTCCAGCGCCGTATAAATATATTGAATAATCATTTTTCTCGGCAAGCTCAGCAACATGCCAGATAAAATCAACTCCAGTTATGCGCTGGTTAAGCGGGCGTTTCAAAAACTTCGCGGCGAGCATCAGACCAAATCCATCTGGAAGCGCAATCACAGCGTTATTCAAAATGTCCCGGAATATTTTATCTTTTTGTGCGCGTACAATGAATTCCGGGTTGGGAGTAACGATATAATTCAAGCGCGGAAAAACTACGCATTGTTCTATAACATCCAGCGCTTCCTTCATATTAATCCTACTGACTTGTACCCCTAATATATCCTGTTTCATAATTGATATGATTGTAATACGGAATAATTAGGCGATGCTCCTGTGAGATCGCTCTCCATCAGATGCACGGAGCCTACTTCCCACACGTCATCAAGTACAATATTGCTCAATAACTTTCTATGATCTTCCGACAATTGCGAACTGATTCTACCCAGAGTAATGTGCGTCAGGAAAGAACGCCGGTCTCCTTGGACAAACGGCAGATTAGAAACCTCGCTGTCAATCGTTCTTTTAATTTTTGTAAGTTCCTGCGAAACATCCAGATCAGCACTGACAATTTTCGGATTGCCCTCAGGAAATATGGAAACTCCCTTCAATCGTAATGTAAAGGGATTAAAGTCTGACAAAACATCCTCCAGTACCTGTTCAATATCATATATCCGATCGTCAGCTTGCGCGCCGAAAAATTTCAAAGTCAGGTGCAGATTCTGCTTCTCAACCCACTTCGCGGGAATTGAACTGCCTTTTAAATCCGCGAGTACCCTGCCCAGTAATTTTATAATCTCAGTGCTAGGATAAATCGCTAAAAATGCACGATATTTCATAATTTCATATATTTATTCAATTGAATTATATCACATTTTATGATATACTTAAATTCGTAATAATATTAAAATAGATACAAAATATGCTCAAAAAAATCGCTATTTTTTCAGTTGCTTTCTCACTGGTTTTACCTACTATTACACAGGCTTATTCAATCAATAGGAATAATATTCTTTCAGATTCGGAATTACTTGATTACGATTCTATGTCAATAGTGAGAATTCAGAATTTTTTGAAAGATAAAGGCAGTTATCTTGCTGGTTACATGACAGAAGGTGTCGGTGGGGCTCCTAAAACCGCGGCAGAAATTATCTTTGATGCCGCTAATTTTTACCAAATAAGCCCTAAATATTTACTAGTTAGATTACAGGTGGAACAAAGCCTGATATATGATAATGATCCTACTCAGAGACAAGTAGATTATGCTATGGGATATTCCTGCGCGGATGGACGACCATGTAATCCGGAATATATAGGATTTTTTAATCAGATTAATTGGGGTGCAAAAGTTTTTATTAATGAAGAACTTGATAAATATGGTAACCCTAGAGGATATTTAACCCGTATTGCTACAACAGGTACAACTATCAGCGGCTGGGGACCAGGCATAACAAAAATAACGCAAGAAGGTATAGCGGTTACTCCTGAAAATGCGGCAACTGCTGCCCTATACACCTATACGCCATGGGTTGGAAAATACGGCGGCGGTGCTACAAACTGGGGTGGGACATCGCTTGTTGGCAAACTTTTCCAGGAATGGTTTGTCAGACACTATCTGGACGGGACACTTGTTCAGGCAGAAGGACAGAACGGTGTTTATCTGATTAAGAACGGAAAAAAGTATCCATTCCGAAACAGGACTACTTTACTGGCTAATTATGACCCGAACAAAATAATCATCGTCAGCCCGAACGAACTTGATGCTTATGAAGACGGGCCTGAGATAAAATTTCCTGATAATGTATTGATCCAATCGCCAAAAGGAACTGTTTATATAATTATCAACGGTGAAAGACGTGGGATGACTTCTCAGGATGTTTTTGCGTATCTCGGATTCAATCCGGAAGAAGTAATCCCTGCCAGTTGGAATGAGATTAATTCAATAGCGGAAGGAGAACCGATTACAATTGATTCCGTTTTTCCAACGGGCATACTGCTCCAATCCAAAGAGACTGGCGGTGTTGCCTATATTGAAGACGGCGTCCTCCATCCAATAATGTCCAAAGAGATTCTGCAATCCCGCTATCGAAACAGAGTGCTGACACAGGTTGACCAGGCTGATATGGAAAAATATCCCAAGGGAGATTACGTCAAATTCAAGGATGGTGAATTAGTTACATCCGATCAGACAGGTATAGTTTACGTTATCTCCAACGGCGAGAAAAGACCGTTCAAAAATGGCGATGCTTTTGTTTCCTTCGGCTACAAATGGGATAATATCATCCATACCAATCAAAGATCGCTAGACATTCACCCAACCGGGCCTTCGATTAAGGTAGAATAAATAACTCACATAAAAGTTATGTCGCTTATTTTCAGCGCCATCACACCGCATCCTCCCCTGCTCATCCCGAATGTCGGACGGGAAAATTTAGAGAGGGTTAAGAAATCAGAACAGGCCCTGCATAGTCTGGCGAATGAACTTTACGCTTCAAAGCCGGATACAGTTATTATAATTTCCCCGCACGCTCCGATTTCCGAGGACACTTTTTTTATTAATGCTTGCGAAAAATTTAACTGCGATTTTGAAGATTTTGGTGATTTCGAAACTTCCTTTTCCTTCAAGCCTGATCTGGAACTTTCCGCCAATATAAAAATGCGCACTCAGGATGAGGGTATTCCTCTAAATCTGATCTGTGAATCAAAGCTGGATCACGGCTGTGCTGTTCCGCTTTTTTACCTTATGAAAAATCTTAAAAGCGTACCGATAGTTCCGATCAGTTTCAGTTTTTTGGACGTAAAGACGCACTTTGAATTCGGAAAGCTTTTACAAAGAGAAATAATGAAGACGAATAAAAGAATTGCCGTAATCGCTTCCGGCGACCTTTCTCACGCCATAACTTCCGAAGCTCCGGCCGGTTTCAACGAAAAAGGGAAAGAATTTGATGAAATGATAGTCGATATGCTGAAGAATAAACAGGAACAAAACATATTAAAATTGGATCCCAAATTTGTGGAAGAAGCTGCAGAATGCGGATACCGTTCAATGGTGATGCTGATGGGAATTTTGAAAGGGATTAATTATCGCGCAAACGTTTTGGCGTACGAACATCCATTCGGCGTCGGTTATCTGACCTGTAATTTTTTGCTTGGGTAATCAAACAAAAAAAGAGCTTAGCGACTAAACTCTTTTTTATTTTTCCTCAGGCTTTTTACCAACCAGTTTGAAAAAGTATTTCCACTTTTCTCCTTCATCCGCCAATTCTTTCGTGTCTGCTACACACTTCTGGATAAAATATTTATCATGATCCCGGCAGGCTTTAAAGACGGAATTCCTTTTGAAACTGGGTATATGTAAATCCTCAATCACCCGCAATGCCAGATCCTGCCACTGGTAAGCGGGCGGTTTTTTGCCGGGGGTTTTTTTCTTGAAAATATCACCGATATTTTCCATTTCTGATTTTTTTAACGGTGCACGGTTCATATTCAAACCAATTTATTAATATATCCAAATGTAATTTCAGGCAAAGTAGTTACCAGGTTTTTTGTCGGGTAATCAGCATTTTTATCGTTAACCAAGCCAATACTTTTCATTTGCGCAGCAGCTGCTGCCTGCATCCCGCTTTTTCCGTCTTCAATAACTACGCAATTTTTCGGATCAACACCAATTTTTTCCGCAGCCAGCAGAAATATTTCCGGATCGGGCTTTCCGCGAGAAACCATTTGTCCCGTTACAACCGCTTCAAAATAGTCCCTTATCGCTAATTTATCCAATACTGAAATTACATATTTTGTATCAGACGCCGATGCCACTGCTAGTTTAATATTCATCTCAGTCAGCATTTTTATCAGAGAGACGGATCCAGTAATTTCATCTACATGTGACTTTGATAAATTTTCCATCATCACCCATTTTTCTTTCATCAGTTCATCCAGATCAAAACTTGCGCCGTTTTTTTCCAGCAAATCTGTAAAAAATTCAGTCGTCTTTACTCCGGCATACCTTTCGGTTATCTGCGCCGGGGTTATAACAATCCCGAAACGACCAAGTAATTCACTTTCAACTTTTGAGTGGAATTTCTGCGTGTCTGATATCACACCATCCATGTCGAATATTACAGCTTTTACCATACTATGCACCTTGAAGACGTTCAATAATGGATTGTGCTTCTTCTCTTGCGCGCCTATCATCACCAATAGTTGCAAAGTCTTCTAGAAGTGCAATGACGTCGCTACGCTTTTCTTCAGGTATCTCGTTAATACGTATTGCGAGTGATTGAATAAGTGGTAGTTCTAGTACACGAACTGCTTCGTTTCGCATATAATCTAGTGAATCGTCAGGACCCAGATCACGGTGCCACTCATCGGTAACAACCTCTATCTGTCGCAAAAGACCATCCAGATCTGCCGCTGGCTCAAAATTTTCTCCAATTCTTTGAGTTGGTCGCTTTGACTTATCTTTATAGCGGTAGTATTGATCCAACATCTCGTCTCGCAACGCGATGTGTGCTTCTAGGTCGGCTGGTTCACGGTAGGTGCCTTGCTCAGGATTGCCCGCACTTGCAGCACTATCAATGAGGTGGTTCGTATCACTCATTTCTGCATCGCCAAGCACACGGTCAATTTGCGGATCGTTAAATTCATCTGGTAACGGTGGTTTTGGATCTCCCATAAAATTTAGTTAGTTTATTATGTGTTTATAATATTATGATACTTGCCACAGTACCGTATATCACAACGCTTAGAATATCCTGGAGTACGGTTGCGATAGGAGCGGTTCCCGCCGCCGGATCTCTGTGCGATCTTTGGAACAAAGTGGCTACAACCAAGGCTACTAATGGTGCGGTAGTAATAGCCAGCACCGCCGAAATAGCTATCGTAATTGATAATAAATAATTATGTAGCCATAAATAAGTCACGAATCCTGATACAACACCAAACGCTGTTCCAAATAACAGGCCGAGCAAAAACTCTTTTTTCATATAGTTCCCAAGCTTTGTCGTTCCGGACTTTAAGTCGCGCGAATAGATAGCCGTCGTCTGTGAGCCAATCGCGTCTGCGATATAGACAATAAACGGAATAAAATAGGCAACTTGAAAGTCTTTTTCCAAAACTTTCTCAAAATTAGAAGTAACAAAAGAAATGATAATGCCCAAAAACAGCCCAATAATCAGTGCCGGCGCGCGTAGCCGAAATAGCAGTCCGACAGATTCATAATCATCATCTGCGTATATCGGATCTTGTTTTTCTTGCATAAATATTTTCTTTATTTATCACTATAATTATTTATTTTGACGCATCAATTATGGCACCTATCAGTTGTAAAATTTCTTCGGCTCTTTCAGTAAAATTTTGATATTTATTTCGCAGAACTTCATTCATATTTTCTGCCTGAAATTCTTTTTCCATTTCACATATAGTTTTAATTCTTTTTAAAAAGGAACGCTCATCTTCCTCCATATCAGGATTCTGTCCATCTGGATATATATAACTATATTGTCTTATTCTATTTAGATAATATTCAAAATTCTGACTATGATAATCCTCCAGGTTAAGATCTTCATCTTCTGAATATGATTCCATTAAATCAGAAAATAGCGATTCTGTTTTTTGACTTACTAATGACTTCATTACTTCCACATTATTTTCAGACTCTTTATCCTGCCCATATGTTGGTAGTTTTGGATCAGCCATAATATTGTTTTAATACTTAATTAAGTGAAGTTTACCACATTTTAGCTTAAAAATCAAGCTACAAAACAATAGACCACCTACTATTGTGGTCTATTTTACTGACTATTCTTTTCTAAGATTACTGATCATGATGATTGCTATCAATCACCAATTCTATGAGTTACAATTTCACTTGATCTTTCTTACTATTGTTTAAATTTTCATCAAAATGTCATTCTTCGTCTTTTTGAATTTCTGCATATGCCCTCTGGACCTCATCATAATCTAGATCGTAATGTTTTCTATAAGCTATTACCATTATCTGATGTAAGATCTCTTCTGCTCTTTTTACTAATTGATTCATTTTTTCACTAATAACATCATTTCCTTCATCCTTTTTATGACGCGCTTCGGCTTCGCATTTAAACTGAAGTCTTCTTATTATATCTGTAGCATTGTCAACTTGGTTAGCAACATGATCAAAATTTACATATTCACCTTTACTTTTACTTATTGAATCAAATACTTGGTCAAAATACTGACTATATATGTCTTTCCTAGCAAACTCACCGGTAGCTCGCAACTCTGTTATATCAGCAAAAAATACTCTTATTTTTTCGTTTACTTCCGCCTCCATTGTCTCCTGATTATTCTCATCAACTGAAGTCTCGTCAGGCATATTATCATCTGGTGTGCCAGGCATTGGCATTTTTGGATCTGCCATAATATTTTGATTAATACTTAGATGACCGTATCTTAGCATATTTTAGCTTAAAAATCAACTGTAAATCAAAACCGACTGCTCAATTTTACAGTCGATTTTAACTAATAATATTATTTCCGTTTGTTGATTCTAAGGCGGATATTTTTCGGAGTTATTTCCAAATATTCATCTTCTTTGATTATTTCCAGACCGCGTTCCAGGGTCAGCTCCATCGGAGGCGCCAGATTCAGAGCATCGTCGGCTGCCGAAGCGCGCATATTGGTCAGATGTTTTCCTTTGATCGGGTTTACATCCATATTATATCCCTTTGCAGCGCTACCAATTATCATTCCTTCATATACATCTACTCCAGGTCCAATATACAGAGTTCCTCTATCCTGCAAATTGGAAAGTGAAAATCCGAGCGCTTTGCCGGTCGCCATGGAAATCATGGAACCAAAGCTGTGTTTTTCTATTCCTTCAACATACGGTTTAAATCCTGTAATGCGCGAACTGATGATCCCCTCGCCTTTGGTATCAATCACAAATTCATTACGATAACCGAGATAACCTCTGGTTGGTATTTCAAAAATTATTCGGATATGACTCAGTTCCGGACGCATTTCCAGCATGTTCGCTTTGCGTTTGGAAAGCTTTTCTATCACAATGCCGGAATAGTCTACCGGAACATCCACAGTTATCTCCTCAAAAGGTTCGCATTTTACTCCGTCAATTTCTTTGATGATGACCTGCGGTTGGGAAACCTGCAGTTCATATCCTTCTCTGCGCATGTTCTCGAGCAGAATAGCAATGTGCAATTCTCCCCTGCCGAACACTTTATAGTGATCTGTTGATGAAAAATCAATCTTCAAACCGACATTGATCTCCAGTTCTTTCTGCAGGCGTTCTTTTATTTGCCTGGTAGTAACATACTTTCCGTCCTTTCCCGCAAATGGTGAATTATTAGCGAGGAAGTCCAAAGAGATTGTCGGTTCGTCCACCATAATAGCTGGTAGTGCCTCGCGATCTTCTTTTTCACAAATTGTTTCACCAATAAATATATCGGGGATGCCGGCAATCATAACAATATCTCCCGCGGAGGCCTCAGGTACTTCCTTTTTCTTTATACCCTCAAATGTATATATTTTTGTAATCTTATTTGAATTGGTCTCACCGCCGATCTTCTTGATAAATACACTATCTCCGACTTTCAGCTTGCCTGTGTATATTCTGGAAACAGCCATACGACCCAGAAAATTATCATAACCCAGATTAAAAACTTGTGCTGCCAAATCCTTTTCTTCAAATACTTCTGATGACGCCGGCGGTACTTCACGCAAAATTAAATCCAGAAGCGGAGTCAGATCCTTCGCCTCATCTTCCATTTTTAATTTGGCTAAGCCGTCTCTGCCGATTGTGTATATCACGGCAAAATCCAGCTGTTCGTCAGATGCGCCGAGACTCATAAACAGTTCAAATACGGCGTCATGCGCCCAGTCTGGTCTCGCTGCCGGCTTATCAATCTTATTCAGAACAACAATCGGTTTCAATCCCAGTTCCAGCGATTTTCTCAATACAAATGTGGTCTGGGGCATCGGACCTTCCTGAGCATCCACAACCAGCAATACGCAATCAATCGAACGCAATACCCGTTCCACTTCGGAACCGAAATCAGCATGTCCCGGGGTATCCACGATATTAATTTTTGTGTCTTTGTAAAAAACCGACGTATTCTTGGAATAAATCGTGATTCCTCTTTCCAATTCCAAATCATTGCTGTCCATACTAACGCCTTCTTCAACCATGTTGCACTGGCGCATCAAAGCATCCGTCAAAGCGGTTTTTCCGTGATCAACATGAGCAATGATCGCTATATTTCTAATTTCCATATTTTATTAAAAAAAGTCGCGCAAATTGCGACTAGATTGATTAACTCGTACAGTATGCCTGATAACGATGTTTCTGTCAACTCCTGACGCATATTGCCTAATATTGCGCTATCTAATTGTTAATCCATGTGCTTTATTTTTCTGGAGTTATAAACCGGTTTTTTTCCGTAAACGGCAATCCCCCAGTTGATATATTTTTTTCCGTCCACTCCTTCATCATGCCAGCGTTTTTTTAGCTCTGCATATGCAAGATATGTGCGATTAAAAGATGAAGGGTCCTCAAAATATATTTTCTTTTGATCATAACCGATAACCACAACGTAATGCCCGTCCGTCCAATTTTCCTCCCAATTTACTTTTTTCTTATTTGTCCAGGCCTGAAGCGGTATAATTATCGGAATTTTATTATCGATATATTTTTTTATATCATCTACCATCATTTCACCGGCATATACATTTAACCCGAACTTTTTAAATGCTTTCTGTATTTGAATAACCGATGTGCCACTCTGATCTGTTCCGACTGATTTAATTGTATTATCTTCCCGCCGGTCAATGCCGTAATACTCCAAAAGAGATTGGACGACGTTTGCTCCGCAGTCCCATTTATATGTTTGCCGAATTGACGGGAAATCTAATACTTTCAAGTAATTTAGGAATATTTAATCTATTTAGTCATGACCAAAAATACGACATAACCGACATAAATCATGATCATTAACACCCCCTGCCATCTTTCTATCGTATGGCGCTTTCCGATAAACATAATCATAAAAAGAATCACGCTTGCTACAACCGTCATTATAATATCTACATTATTTGTGGGGCTGAAAGGGAGTGGTCGAATCAAAGCACTTACACCCAGAATCCAGAAAATATTAAAGATGTTCGACCCGACGATATTTCCAATTGCAATATCAGTTTGTTTTTTGCGGGCGGCGATTGCGGACGTCGCAAGCTCAGGTAGGGATGTGCCGACCGCAACAACCGTCAAACCGATCAGCGACTCACTAACATTAAATGCTTCGGCAATTTTAACCGCACCATCCACAATCCATTTTCCTCCAAATATCAATAGTACTAGTCCACCAATTATGTAGAGTGTAGCCATTGGATAACTCATCTTTTTGATATTACCATCGTCCGCACCATCTCCAGTTACTTTTGATATTCCGAAAGTATAATACATGAATATGATAAAGAAACTTAAAAGTACCATACCGTCAATCCTGGTCAAACCGGAATATATTCCATTATCAATTCGAATGTCGTTTGCCATAACCCCAAGCAAAAGCGCCGCGAGCAGTGCGAGTGGTATTTCTTTCCAAACTGTATTTTTCTTTGATACTAATGGAAATATAATGGCTGAGATTCCCAGAATAAGAAGTATATTGGCGATATTACTGCCCAAAATATTACCAATGGCAATTTCAGTATTGCCCTGAAAACTGGCGAAGATATTTACAATGAACTCCGGCGCGGACGTTCCAAAAGCCACAATCGTGAGTCCAATCACGATGCTGGATACTTTCATTTTTTTGGCGACCGAAGCCGCGCCGTCCACCAGGAGATCCGCTCCTTTAATTAAAACTACGAATCCAATTACAAACAAGATATACGTTAGCATTGAAATTTTATTAAATATTATCAGTAATTATATCATCGTGAACCTAAACCGGCAACGCTCTAATACCTAAACAATCAAATCTAAATTGTGGTTAATTACCACTGGCTGCATTGCTTTTATCTCGTCAGAATAAGGCATTGCCGGGACATCATTCCACAAAAATATTTTCTTATTCAGTACATGCGCAAATCCTATTTCTAGGAATGTATTACCGCCGATATAATTTTCAATTCCATTTTTATCTAGATTGATAACCAGGATAGCATCATCTTTCTTCATCCGTTCCCAATTCCATCTGATCAAATCCTTGGAAATAGTATAGTCAGAAAAATTACCGGATTTTTTCAAATCCAATACTTCCTGAACACTGAATATTCCGTTCTCTATTTTTGAAACTGAATAACACATGGAAACACTGTGTCCTTTTTCCTCCAGTTGCTTTTTTATCGCCAGAACTTCGTTAGAAAAATCCAGGCTGTGCATTAATCCTATTTTCATATGAATATTTTTGTATTTATTTAGCTGTCCAACCGCCGTCTACATAAATCACGGTACCGGTTACATAGCCGGATTCGTCCGATGCCAAATATACTGCTGCGTTAGCAATGTCCTCAGTCTTGCCGACATAACCGAGTGGCGTTGATGATATAACTAAATCGTTAAACTCTTTCATCTCAAGAACATCCTTAGTCATATTCGTTTCTATAAATCCCGGCGCAATGGCATTTACCCTGATTTGGTCCGGTGCTAAGTCCAAAGCCCCGGCATGAGTTAACTGAACAACTCCTCCTTTTGACGCACAGTAGGCTATCGCACCGCTGAAACCCACTTTTCCAAGTATTGAACTCAAATTAATAATTGAACCTTTTATACCTTTATCTTTCATGACGCCAGCCGCTGCTCTCATCCCAAACATTGTTCCGGAAAGGTTGATTCCGATTGTTTTTTCCCAACTCTCATCCGTAATATCAATAATCCCGCCCAAACCGCCGATTCCGGCATTATTCACCATTACATCCAGCTGTCCGAAATGTGCTAATGTTTTTTCAACTAAATTCTTTACATCCTGCGATTTTGATACATCACATTTTACAAATATTGCCTTGTCACCAAATTCCGCAGAAATTGAATCATCTCCGTTAATGTCACTGAAAACAACTTTGGCTCCTTCTTTTATAAATTGTTCAGCGATCGCTTTGCCTATTCCGGATGCTGATCCTGTTACTATTGCGACCTTATTTTCTAATCTCATATTTAATTTTTATTAATGTTTAATTTTAGTTCCTCACTAATACTATTGATCACCTGTTCATTTGAATTATAGCAAATTACGTGCATACCTGCTTTTTTTGCTGAATTTAAATTATCCTGATTGTCGTCGATATAAATTACTTGTTCTGGCTCAATTTTAATTAGATCCGCAATTATCCGATATGATTCGTCGTTATCTTTTTTTATTCCTAATTCTGAGGCGCTAAAAATATTCTTAAAACTTCCTCTAATTTTTTCTTTCAATACAGGGTATTCTTGGATATATCCTTTTGTAAAAATATATACATCAACTTTACTACTGATAGATTTGTAAAAATCAACTAAATCACTGTTTAATCGGAAGTAATTCCAAAAATCATATTCCCCGTCTTTGGATAATTTTTTATGCAACGCATTAAGACCCCCGGTATAGGTTTCATCATTCGGTAGTAACACTACCCTGGAAAAATCACTGACAATTGCTTTTATCATGTATCTTTCTTTTACTTCTTTATTCGTCCTGCATTCTCTTTTACTCGATATTTTACAATCTTTTTTATCAGAGCAAGTGGTAGTTCTTCACTAATCGGAAACTGAATTGCGCCTTTGGAAGTTTTGAAATTAAATAATTCCTTTTTGAATGCAATAATACCGCTCGGCGCCGGATAAAAACCAATATGCTTGGCATACCCAGCAAAATGTACCAGATTTCTGTCATTAAGCCTGAATGTTGGCATGCCATATCTTATTGCTTCATCTGCGGTGGGCGCGGCCTCCGTAATTGTCTTTCTCATCTTCTTTAGCAGCACTTGCGTACTTTCCGGAAACGATTTGATGTAATCATTAATCGTTTTAAAATCCTTCATAAATTATGACTAGACCTTCCTAGAAAATTAATCCTTATAAATTTTGATTAATAATCAATAATTATTTCACATTTTTAAGCATGTCAGCCGTCATCCTATCCAGATCAAATTCATGTTTCCAACCCCAATCCGCTCTGGCAGCGCTGTCATCTATCGATTTCGGCCACGAGTCAGCTATTTTCTGACGTTCATCCGGATTGTATGTACATACAAAATCAGGAATGTGCTTGGCGACTGACTCTGCCAGCTCTTCCGCAGAAAAACTCATAGCAGTAAGGTTGTAACTTGTACGCACCTTGATATTTTCCGCCGGAGCCTCCATTAATTCTATCGTTGCACGGACACCGTCAGCCATGTACATCATTGGCAGGACAGTATCCGGTCCGACAAAACAATCATATGTTTTATTTTTTATTGCATCAAAATATATTGCCACTGCGTAATCTGTCGTGCCTCCACCCGGAGGGGTTTTATAGCTAATTAACCCCGGGTAGCGCAGACTGCGGATATCCAGTGCAAATTTTTTAAAATAGTACTGGCACAAAAGTTCCCCGGCAACCTTTGTTACACCGTATATTGTGGTCGGTTCTAAAATTGTATGCTGAGGAGTAAAATCGCGGGGCGTAGTCGGTCCGAACGCTGCAATTGAACTTGGCCAAAAAACATGTTTCACTCCGCGGGCGATAGAAATATCCAGGACGTTTTTCAGACCACCCATGTTTACATTCCAGGCTAATTCCGGATTTTTCTCTCCGGTAGCCGACAATATTCCAACCAAATGAAAAATTGTATCCGGCTCATGCTTTTTTACCAATTCATCCAATGCTTGTTTATTTGTTACATCCACACTTTCAAACGGTCCGCTATTGTCGTCGCCCGCTTTAGGTTTGGAATGGCCGACAGCAACGACTTGATCCTTGCCGTACTTTTTTCTTAACTCATCCACAAGTTCCGACCCGATTTGCCCGGTTGCACCGGTGACAATGATTTTTTTCATGTTTTAACAATAATGCTAATTAGCTAATAATATTATTTAACCGCCCCACCCAGTTCGATCAGTAAATCTGATAGACCGGAAATTTTTTTCAATTTCTCGCTTGGAAATATCTCCTCAAAAAACGGTTCCGAATGGACTAGAGTCTCTTTTAAATTGCGTTGCCCGCTTGTAGTTATAGCTACAAAACTTACGCGGGCATCACCGGTTGAAGCTTCTCTTTTCACCAGTCCTATTTTCTCCATTGGTGCCAGAATTCTGGTCACGCCGGACGCGGTCAGACCCATTTTTTCAGCCAAATCAATCCGGCGCATTTTAGCACCTTCCGCTTGGTTCAAATGAAAAAGTATCACAAATTCGTTAAATCCTATTCCGTCCAGTCCGCCGTTGAATCTACGGCTGTTTTCGGTCAGAACACGGGATAAATTAATAAATAGTTTTAGCGAAGGATTTACTGTTGTCATAATGGTCAATTAATATTTACTTAACATATCAAGTATATATCAACTAAATCTAGCTGTCAATGTTAACAGGTTACTAATTAATTCCGCTATTTATTCTATTATCAACAGAGCCATGATCCAAATAGTCTTTGATGACTGTTTTCAACAGTAGCGCTCGGACAATATTTTCTGGGTAATTCAAAAACTCCTCAAAAGTTACCCATTTGGAATCAAGGATTTCAACAGGATTAATTAACAGCTCACCGCCTAGTACAGACGCTTTGAAATAAAAGCCAACGACATTATTGCCATGCAAGCTTTTATGTTGGTAAATGCCAATCAGACCTTCCAGTTTAACATCCAGACCCGTCTCCTCTTTCACCTCTCGTACAGCCGCACTTTTAAGATCCTCTTCGTCATCCAGATGGCCGGCCGGAATATTCCACAGACCGCGCACGAGACCTTGTGCTTCCTGGACTATCACAAATTTATTATCTTTTACAACCACGGCACCGCAAATGACTTTGATCTTCATTTTATAAATTATTTATTAGAATTAGATAGATACATATTTATTCCTTCCAAAATACCGGATGTGAAATAGTCAGCGGGATCATTCTCGCCAAGTTTAACCCATTTATATCCATTATGTTCTGAACTGATCTGTATGTTGCCACTGATCATTTTTGCTTCAAAAAATATATACATGATGTGAATATCCTTATTCTCACTCGTTAATTTTTTCGGAATTAAATGGCGACCGATGGCGACCGGCTTTTGATTTAGTGATAATTCAATATTACCGACTTCCTCGGAAACTTCGCGTCTGATAATTTGCTCATAGGGAGTACTAAATTCCGACTCGTCAATTCTACCGCCGGGCAAATCATATTTGCCTAACAGACTCCCTTTCGGGTCTGAACCCAATACCAAAACTTCGTCTTTTTCATTTTTTAAAATCAGCTTTAAAGATATGTGGTAATAGTCTCTCTTGGGCATAAGTTTTCGTCTATTTTTTGAATATCACTTTTTTCAATTCCATATATTTTTTCCGATCCAAAAGTGCTTCATACATTATAAATCGTAGGCCGAGTACTGCGGTAAAACGTTCGTCACGGCAAAGCTGCAAAAACTGATCAAAGGTTTTAAAAGTAACTGTAATTCTTTCACCGCTATCCAGATGCTGATCGGAAACTTTGGCACATTCTTTGGCTATAAAAACAAACTGATGAAATATTATCTTGGGAGTTCCTTCAAAATATTTATATTTAATAATTTTTTTTGCAGCAAACCCGGTTTCTTCCAGCAGTTCCCTTTTTACGGTTTGTAAAGCAGTTTGGCCGCTTTCAATACCACCACCCGGAAGCGACGGAAAAAGCGGTTTAGTTGGCTGTTCCTGCTTCAGTACGATTATTTTATCACCAACCGTTGCAATAATATCAACAGTTGCCTTTCGATAGGCACCTTCAAATATCTTATACGTCCCGTCATACATCTTCTGGCGCCATTGATATACACTGAATATTTTTCCTGTAAATACCTTTTTCGAATTTTTTGGAAATTTCATATTATGAGAAATGCCTGATTTTCAATAAATTATTACAATACTAAAGAATAGTTTAATATCTTTATATTATCATATTATACCATTATACGCTTAATTTCGATTTTTTCCGATTGTAACTTAACCAGTAGAGTAATAGGTAGATTGTAAATGTATATTGTGCAAATAACTGGGTCCATTCCGGTTTGGAATACCAACCGACCAGAATATTCAAGGGCAATCCGATTATACCTTCCTTGTGATTCAAAACAGTATTTGACATATCATATGCTTTGGTCAGCAGGAAGCTATTTGATTCCAGGTAACCGGTGGAATTAAGTGCCGATAATCCCTCGTGGATTCCATATCCCAATAAATAACCAACCTGAATAATTATATAAAGGAGTGTGATTTTAAATAAAACAGAAATATTTATCCTAAACAGTGAGAAGAATATTCCCAGCGCAACAATCATAGCAAGGAATATTCCGATGACAACTGATAAGTAATGGTACTGACCGGCAAATGAGAATAACGCGATTTCCACACCCTCTCTACCCACCAGCACAAACGATATAATGTATATCCCCTTTTTTGTAAGTCTGAAAGCCGTTTTGCTTTCTACATAACTTTTTATACCGTCGCCATGACGTATCATCCAGATAATAAACGACGTAACAAATCCGACAGCTACAATGCTGATTATGCTTTCCCATACCTTACCGATTTCATCCAGGTTATCGAACTGTGATCCGATAATAAACAGTAGCCCCCCGAAAACTAAAGAAAAGACGATACTGGATATAAAGCCATAGATAACGCTTCGATTTAAATGTTGATTTTCAGTTTTTGTTAAAAATCTGAATATCAATATTAGGATTAAAAATGCCTCCAGCCCCTCCCGAAATGACATGATGATTCCGGGTAACAAGTTGCTCAAATAGATTAATTCTCTACAGTTTAATATTTATTGAGCCTGCCTCTAGCCAAGCAGTACTCTAAAATCTAAATTCAGGCAAATTTGCACATTTTGCAAACATGCGGTAGTCTAATTATACTTATAACCCGTGATTTGTGCAAAATTACCAATATTTCAATCAAATGCCAACTCTACCCATTGTTATCAACCCTAGTCCAATATTGAGAAAAAAAGCGGAAACAATCAAAAATCCGCTAGATGCAGCTATTCAGAAACTGATCCCAATACTTACAGAAACTATGATTCAAGAGGACGGGATTGGTATCGCCGCCCCGCAGGTCGGCGAATCAATTCAGATGATTATTATCAATCATAAAGATAAACCATTGGTGATGATCAATCCGAAAATTATAATAAAATCGATCCGCACCGAGATTGCTGAAGAAGGATGCCTCAGTGTACCAGGAATTTTTGGCATGGTTAAGCGATCAAAAAAAATTAAGGCCAATGCCTTGGACAGCACTGGAAAGTTATTTACAATTAAGGCGGAAGGTTTGCTCGCCAGAGTAATCCAGCACGAGGTTGACCACCTGAATGGCATACTTTTTATCGACAAGATGGTCAAAAAAACCCGCGATCCGCAGGATGACAATATCCTTTAGTTATTTTTGATAATTGACTTAATAAAACTATTTTTCAATTCACGGTATATCTTACCATCACCCTTAGCTGTTTTCACAGCTTGTTTTTTTATTGCCACCATAGACAAGCATTTTGATAAGTTTGTCGCAAAGATAATACTTTATTCAAACTTGATAACTACTTCTGCCCCATGATACACCATTTCCCTTTGTCTCCTAACTCAAATTCAACTTTACTAAATTTCGAAAAAATATTACTAATTTCCTGCGCTGAAAAAAAACTGTGTGGTAAACCTTTTTCCGGTCCGGTTTGAGGGATATATGTTCCGGGAGATGTTTCTTTACTCTCTTTAAATGTTTTCCAATTTTTGCTACTTGCCGTATCCGGCAGAGTTATAAATATCTTGCCTCCAGGCATAATTTTATAATAAATTTGATCTAACAGGCTTATTACTTCCTTCTTTGTGCCATGATATATTGTAGAAATTGAAAATATAAAATCATATCTATTTTCCGGAATTTCATATTCATACATGTTAACGCACAGCACATTTGTATCACTGTCCAAAACTTTTTTGGTCATCTCAACAGCAACCTCACTTGAATCAATTCCGGCGATTGCAAATCCTAAATTCTTCAGATAAGCCAAATATTTTCCTGTGCCAACTCCGATATCAAAAGCACTTTTTTCATTAAATTCATTATTCTGAACGAAAGTGACAAAACGTGGAAGCAGACTTTCTTTTAAACTCGCCCAAGCCTCCCCACCTTTTTGATAATCGCTATATATATTATTCCAAATTGTCATTTTATTATGATAAATTACTATACAAATTTTTACCTAGATATATTATTAATCACAAAAATCATTGATAATTAAGATTATCATTTTGAAATATACTATTATATTTCCAGACTCTCTTTAACCTTGGTTATTACATCCTCGAGCTTCCAGTCCGCCTTAATTATATACATTTTCACTCCTAACTCCACTGCTTCTGCTTCCACATTGGTATTAGAAAGATTTGACAAAATAATCACTTTTACATCTTTCGATGGATTTTTCTGCCGAAATTTTTTCAGCATCTCTAAACCATTCATTTTTGGCAATACAATATCCAATAATATCAGGTCCGGTGTTTCATCGATTGCAATCTTTAACCCTTCCTCACCATTCAAAGCACTAAAAATCTGAATTTCTGGTATTAATTCAAGTTTTTTCTTTAAAGAAAAAAGGATTGCCTCATCATCTTCTATAATTAGTAGTTTCTTTTTTGTATTTGTCATAGGTGTGAAATAGTTGTTCTAATATTTAAATTTATTTTGTTATAAAATTTCGAGTGGTTTGGTCCCCTTTTTAGATAGCATGCCAGTCAGTGGAATTGACACATAAAATTTAGAACCATTACCTAGCACGGAACTAAACCAAATCTTACCACCAGTTGAATCCAAAATTGATTTTACAATATATAGCCCTAATCCAGTACCATCTGTCTCCATTTGCTGAGCGTTACTCGCGCGGAACAATTTAGTAAATACTTTTACTTGTTCTTCTTTTGGAATACCAATCCCATGATCACTGACACTCAGTAAAATATTATATTTATCTTTATCAATTTTAATAGTAACTTCTGATTGTGATTTCGAGTAACGAATAGCATTAGCAATTATATTCTGGCATATAATTTTCAAAAGAATTGGATCGGCATTAATCTGAAATTCACCTTTAAAATATTCTTTCACGATCTTGATTTGCTTTGATCTAGTATCTTCACGTAATTCTTCCAGCACTTCATCACAGATTTTTGCTAATTTTAATGGCCTTGAATTAACGGGAAAAGTACCAAGTTCCAATCTGGAAACATTCAGAAGCGCGCTAATTAGCACGGCCATTCTTCTGCCTGAACTGTGAACTATTTTCAAACCTTCCTTTTGTTTTTCTGAGATTTTGCCGAAATCGTTATTAAGAAGCATTTCGCTGGTCCAGTTGATACTGGCTAAGGGAGTGCGGAGTTGATGTGATGCAAGTGAAACAAATTCCGTTTTTGCCTTATCTATTTGAAATTCCTTCGTAACATCATGAAAAACAACGACCGTGCCGACAATTTTATCCGCTAAATCTTTTATTGGCGAAGCAACCTCCAGCACCGGTATTTTATCGCCATTGGTATTGATTAAAAGTGTCTTAATAGACATTCTTGTAATTTTATCCTCTTTGATTGCTTTTTTTATAAAATCATCCCCGGGTTTACCGTCACTTGCTTTAACAAAATCTACTATTTTATTGTAATGTTTACCAATAGCGTTTTTTACAGAAACACCGATCATTTGTTCAGCAATTCTGTTGTAGATAAATATTATTCCATTCCGATCACACGCAAAGACAGCCTCTCCGATTGAATCTAAGATTGCCTCATCTCTCAAACTAATCTCATTTACTTTATCTATCGTCTCTTGTTGAGCCCTTTTCCGATCTGTAATGTTACGAATGTTACACTGAATAATTTTTTCCCCATCTACCTTGTAGGCATTTGAAACAAACTCAACCGCCACCTTTTCTCCTTTTTTTGTTACCAGTGGCAGATCTTCAAAGCGGACATATTTCTTTTTCTGCAGTGTCTTAAAATTATCTTTTGAAGCTGCTATATCTCTAAATGTACCGATCTCCCAAAGATATTTTTTCAAAAAAACTGACTTAGGATACCCTAACATATCAATCAGATATTGGTTCACATCGATGATCATACCGGTATAAAAGTCTAATAGCAAAATTCCATCTTTAGCCGTTTCGAAAAGTCTCCGATATCGAAGTTCAGATGTTTCGATATGATGCTCCATTTCTCGACGCTCGGAAAGATCATTATAGATAGTAAAAATATCTCCGTTCGGAAGCTTATTGACCCTATTTTCTCTCCAACCGGTTATTCGTTTATCTTGATAAAACAAAATTGGATGATGTGCTGATCTGCCGGTTTTCCATACTTTTTGCAAAACACTAAAAAGACCGAAATCTTTTATACCCGGGAATACTTTCAAAATACTTTTACCAATTATCTTATCTTTTTGAACTTTTTCTATCTTTTCTACCGCTTTATTTAAATCTATAATTATAAAATCATTACCATTTTTTATTGGCCGATAAATAATAGCTCCGCTATCCATATTTTCAAAGAGATGCCTGAATTGCCTTTCACTGTCCTTCATGCGCTTTACCGCATCCACACGATCTGTGATATTCCGTATGTTGCACTGAATGATTGTTTCATTACCGACTTTATAGACGTTAGAGACAAATTCAACATCTACTCTATTTCCATTTTTTGATTCAAGCGGTAGATCTTCAAAGCGGACATAATTCTTTTTCTTTAGTATTTTGAAATTATTTTTAGATGCCGCAATGTCTTTAAAAATTCCAATTTCCCAAAGATATTTTTTTAAAAAAATAGACTTGGGGTAACCAAGCATTTTTATTAAGTAAGGATTTACATCCAGAATCATTCCATTGCTATAATCAACCAATAGTATGCCATCCTGTGCGGTTTCAAAAAGTCTGCGATAACGAAGCTCAGATTTGATTAATATATTTTTCGATTCTTGAGATGTAATGTTCTTTACCATTTAATTTGGTTAGAATCATTAAGTTTGATTTGTAATAATGATTCTTTAATTTTTTATAATTTATTTTATTTACATAATTTTTGCTGAAGCTGAATCATTACTTAATTCATGCAAAACTGCTAATTTTATGATAAAAGACACTATTAATTTTACTAAATTGTCATATATATGTAAAGAATAAGGATATGCATACATATGAATTATTTGTAGTATAGTTCTAATATTAGCGTTTATTTAGTCTCTAACAAATAGTCATTCTATAATTTTCGTCAGTATATTATCCATATTTAAATATTTTTACTATAAAAAAAGAGCTCATTTCAGACACTCTTTATTGCACTGCTGGGAGATTGATTTCCACGTAGATGTCGTGGACAAACATCATCATAAACGCCACCGTAAGGACAATAATGAAGATCTTTCCGGCGCGCGGCACCGCGTGCCATTCGCCTTTCCAGAACTCGATGCCCCCATCGATGAGAGGATCACGTTGATCCAAATCATGCAGTTCTTTGAGCGGTTCTTCCGTCATTGCTCTGTCCTTTCAAAGCTGAAACAGCGCGTTCGGGGTGAAAACAAAATGAGCTTCTCGGAATTGTATCACTCCAAAATAATTTTGTCAAGCCCGTTTGAAAAAAATCCTCTAACGGGCTCAATACTGGAAATTTTAGCTATAAATTATTGTCCCGATAACAACCATGATATTGATTACAAAACACATCAGGTTTGCAAATATTACCGGTTTTTTCCTATGCAGTTTTCCGTAGTACACCCACAATATTGAATTAATCGCATAAGTGGCCCAGGCCAATAATGAGACTCCATCAGCATTTTTACTCAGCCAAATTTTCAATACTTGTGAGGAGGTCAATATTGGTATCGCAATACCCATAAAATACATGATCCGATCAAGCAGTGCTATCCTGGCAACCGCATTTTTGACCATATCCGTTGTTCTCGATTCTAGTTTTATTAATGATTATTCTTGAATATTATCTGAACTTGGGTCATACTGTAGCAGTAGTATACCATACTTTGAATCATGACTGATAAGAACCAAAATACTAATAACCATAAATTCCGAGTTGCTTTTTTTGGTACTCCGGATTTTGCCGTACCCGCACTGCAGGCACTGCTTTCCATGCCGGAGATAGATATGGTTACCGCTGTTACTCAACCGGACAAGCCGGTCGGTCGAAAACAGGAGTTGACTGCCCCGCCGGTTAAAAAACTGTCAGAAAAATATAATCTGCCGGTCTGTCAGCCGGAACGAATTAAATCAACAAAGTTCGATCAGTGCCTTTCTGATCTTGAACTTGACGTTGCAATAGTTGTGGCTTACGGAAAAATCATACCGGAAAAAGTCCTAGATATGCCTAAGCATGGATGGCTAAATATTCATGGATCGCTTTTGCCGAAATTCCGAGGAGCTTCACCGATTCAAGCGGCAATTTTAAATGGTGAAACAGAAACGGGAGTTACTCTAATGAAGATTGATGCCGGTCTGGATACGGGTGCAATTATCAAACAAAAAATAATTCCGATCAGTAATGAAGATAATTTTGAATCACTGCATGATAAATTGGCTCTGCTCGGAGCGGATATACTGAAAGATTCACTGATTGATTATTTGAACGAAAAGTTAAAGCCCATACCACAAGACGACTCAATTGCTACAAAAACAGCAATCATAAAAAAAGAAGACGGCAGAATAGACTGGACTAAAGATGCGCAGCAGATAGCTAGACAGATCAGAGCGTATTATCCGTGGCCGGGTTCTTTTTGCAAGCATGACAGAAAAACATTGAAAATACATTCTGCGGATATTTCAGATGCAAAAATTCAGCTTGATCCGGGCAAAATATCCTATACTGATAATTCAATATTAATCGGTTCAGGCAAAGGCAATTTGAAAATTTTAAAACTCCAGCTAGAAGGAAAAAGGTTGCAAACCGCCAATGAGTTTATCAACGGTAATCCAGATTTTAAAAATGCTCAGCTTGAATGAAAGCTGGCAATTCGTATTTACCATTTATACTCCGTATTTTCTCCACCTTTCCCCTAATCCCTATACCCTTTTTAAACACCCTATTTTCTAATTTTTTCCGTCACATTAAAACCCATGTATTTACCCAGCATCAGCCTGGTCTGAGCATCGATTGCCGGAATAGATCCGAATACAATCATAGTGATTGGAAATAACACCCACTGCAAAAGCATTTCAACAAATTTAATCCTGTGCTTTTGCTCCGGTCTTTTTGGAAGCAGTGTAGTACTGAATATTGCCATTAAAATCAGACCGATCAACGCAGCCGTCATCAGCCATTCCAGAACGTACGGCACTGTTTGAGCAGCTATTGAAGAAGATTCCTGATAGTGCGCCACCGCTATTGGTAATCTGCCTAAAATAAATATCAGAATAGGCGCGGTTGCCCATGAATAGTGGCCTTCCGCCATATTCCACACATAGTGGAATTTTTGATGCCATTTAATTTTTTTATTCTTCTTAAAAAACCAAAGCATGTATGGAAAATGCTCTATGCCGTATGCCCAGCGCCTTTGCTGTTTGTATTGATTTTTCAGACTCTGCCAAAGTGTACTCCCCATAACCGTATCCATGGAAACCGGTATATACATCGGGGTTACAGTATAGTCACCGTCGTATTCCAAAAAGCACTGCAAAAATATTCTGGAATCTTCCGTCACAATGTCATTTTGCCAAAAATCAATGTCTACTAATGCGCGGAAGCTCATGCTGTGCGATGAAAATGTAAATAATCTTTCCGGTCGCAGCTGTTCGGTCATCAGCCAGAATGTCGTACCGTTCGCCACTACTCGCATCAGAGCCGGCGAATCCCAGATATTATTGTTAAACAACGGTACTGGCTGGAAACTGGTTTTAGTCGGATTCGGATGATTGAGATACATGTTCGTCAAATAGGAAAAATATTCACTGTGTACACATGTATCCACATCAAATGATGACACAATAACGTTTTCATACGGGATACTCTGACTATCAATATACTCTTTTGTTTTTCTTCCCGCCCAGGCGATATTCGAACCCTTGCCGGGCATTTCTCCTGGAATTCCAGCCGGGTGTTCAACCACCAGTAATTTATGAAACATATCGCCGAATTCTCTTTGCATAATTTCCGCAATTCCCCTTGCTCTCTCTTTATCACGTTCTTCAATTGCAAATGTAACGATAAATTTGTCTTTCGGATAGTTAGAGTTTACCAGACTTTGGAAAGTCGACCGGATAACTTCAATCGGTTCTTTGTATGTCGGTAACATAATGAAATGATACATATCATTCCACCTGGGATTTTTTTTGCATTCCTCCAGCCAATTTACTTTGATCGCTTTCTTAAAACGGCGATATGAGATAATCATGTACAGTTGCAGATACAGTATGCGCATGAGCCATAACAAATCAAATACAATTACAAAATATATGACCCAGATCGGCTGAAAAAACGACAGGGAAATTGCAGTGATAAAAGTCGTCCAAGTCAGCGCACCGGGTATAATTTCCAGTATTCGATATTTACGGTAATCAGATAGTTTATTGAACATATAATTTTTGGCATTTGGAACAATACGTTGTTCCGCGGTTATTCACTTTGGTCCTGGACAGTTTTGTTTTGCAACGATAGCAATTTAATCCATCTCGTTTATATACTTTTCTCACATTTTGATAATTACCTTTTCTGCCGAGGGCATCGCGGTAATCCGAAATAGATGTACCACGATACTTTACCGCTTTTTTCAGTATTTTAACAATAGCCTTGTGGATTGCTATACTTTGCTTGGTATTCAAACTGTCCGTTTTCTGCTTAGGATTAATCTTCGCTTCCCACAAAATCTCATCGGCATATATGTTCCCTATTCCTGATATTGTATTCTGATCCAGTAAAACTGATTTAATAAATCCTTTTTTATTTTTCAGTCTTGTTTTAAACAACGCAAATTTGAATTCACGGCTCAGCGGTTCCGGACCAAGTTTTTTCAAACGGGGAATATCATTTTCTTCACTTGTTTTAAACAGTTTAATCTCCCCGAACCTGCGCACATCCGAAAAGGCCAGCTCTTTATTTTTATCCAGATAAAAGCAGGTGCGTATAAACTGATTGAATGAATCATAAAACGGGCTGTCTTTTCTTTCCTTGTTCTTCCAATCATGATCACGATACAGCAAATGACCGGTCATTTTCAGATGAATCAGCAGTGTCTGGTCGCCTTGAAAATCAATCAGAATATTTTTTGCCCGTCTGCGGACACCGTTTACTTTCCTGCCAACGATACCTTTTCTAACTCTTAAGACGGATGGATGAAAACTTTTTGGCCAATCAGTCCAAATCTTTTGAACGGAATGTCCTTTCAATTTTACATTTAAGTCAGAAACAATAGTTTGTACTTCGGGAAGTTCCGGCATATTAGATTATGATTTTTGATTTAAAATATTTCTCCTGAAAATCAATCAGGTTACTAATTTCATTGATAGTGTATTTACCTTGGGCAACTACTAATTTAAATTCATTATCATCATCCCTTTCCACAAACGCAATGACCACACCATCGTATTCATTGATTGGATTACTGACTCCCAGTACATAGGCATCAATCGGATCTCCGTCTCCAGCTAAAGTTCCGGGAATATATCCGTAATTCACTTTGTACTTGGTTTCCGGAAAATCAGGATGGATTGATCCGATCGGACGGTCAATTATTACCTGCACTTTTTTTCCTAGCCATTTTTTTGATTCGCTTTTCATTGCATTACAGCAATTATACCTTATTTAAACCATATAATAAAGAATCATATCTATAAAAAAGACCCCACCGCGCAAAGCGGATCGGGGTCCTTCTTCCTCCTTTTCAATTTCTATTTTACTAGAGAATTGCGTCTTTAGCTGCTTTGGCGACTCTGAATTTCAGCACAGTTTTGGCTTTGATCTGAATCGATTCGCCTGTGGCTGGGTTTCGGCCCATGCGTGCTTCACGATGTTTCTTGATCATCTTTCCCAAACCCGGGAGAGTGATTTCGCCGTTTGATTTACATTCCTTGTAAACCAGCTCGTTCAGGTTATCCATGAACGAAACAACCTCTTTTTTTTGGAGTCCGGTTTTTTCAACCAGTGCTCCGATGAATTGAGACTTGGTCATTGATGCCATAATGTTCTCATTCCTTTACTTAATTAGTTATTCACATGTTAATGATTACATGCGTAGTATATACCAATTTGCAATATTTGCATAGATTCCCCTTTGTTTATAACTATTTTCATCAGCTAAAATTATTTTTATGTCAATAATAATTTTTTTTATGATTTTTTATTGGCTAATTTTAGCCATTTTTTTACTGTTTGAAATTACCTATTGAATATTAAACTGATAATATCGCAACTATTATATCACCGGATAAAATGGTATGATTGGTATTATGAAAAGACAATCCGGAATATTATTGCATATCACATCACTACCCAGTCCGTACGGAATCGGTGATTTGGGAAAAGAAGCATTCCGATTTATTGATTTTTTAAGCATGTCCGGCCAGAGTATTTGGCAAATTCTTCCGTTGACAATCCCCGACTCCATAGGATCACCATACGCCTCACCATCAGCTTTTGCTGGTAACTGGCTTTTAATCAGCCCGGACGAATTAGTTAATGAAGGATTATTGCATAAAAATTCTCTCCCAAAAGAAAAACGCGTTGGCCCAGTGAAGTATTCAAAAGTTTTTCAGGAAAAAAGAAGGCTGATTGAAACATCATATGAATATTTCCGTAGACACGCGTCGATCGAGCAAAAAGACAGCCTGGAAAAATTCATCCAGCACCATTCGAAATGGCTTAATGATTTTGGATTGTTTATGTCGCTGAAGGATCATTTCAAAGGCGCACGCTGGTTCAATTGGCCTGAGGATATTGCCAAAAGAAACAAGCATGCGATTGAATTCTGGCAAAAAAAACTCCACCGGCAAATCAGAGTATATCAATATGGACAGTGGATCTTTTTTTCACAATACGCCAAAGTAAAAAAATATGCGAATAAAAAACGTGTTAGGATTTTCGGCGATATTCCGTTTTTTGTAATTCACGACAGTGTTAACGTCTGGGTCAGTAGAGATCTTTTTCTGCTGGATGAAAATAACCAGCCACTTGCTAAATCAGGCGTACCACCGGATTATTTCAGCAAGCGCGGACAGCTGTGGGGTGACCCTCAATACGACTGGGAAAAAATGAAAAAAAATAATTTCCAGTGGTTTGTACGCAGAATTGAGATGGCCGCTCAGTTTTATGATGATGTCAGACTGGATCATTTCCGAGGGTACGCTGCTGTATGGCATGTTGACCCGAAATCCCGAACATCGAAAAAAGGAAAATGGGTAATAGTTCCAGGAAAAAATATTTTCAAACAGGTAAAGACAAAATTTAAAAATCTCTCAATCATCGCAGAAGATTTGGGATATATCACCCGTGACGTTGTGATGCTTAAGAAAGATCTGAAATTTCCCGGCATGAGAGTAATGCAGTTCGGTTTCAGTGGAAAACGGAATAATTTTCATTTACCTACTAATTTTACAACTGACTGCGTGGCATATACCGGCACGCATGATAACGATACAACTTACGGTTGGATAACAAAATCCGGCAAAACACAGCAGAAAAGATTTGCTCTAAAATACACTAAAACAGATAAAAAACATTTCGCGTGGAGGCTGATTGAATTGGGCCTGCGCTCGAAAGCGTGCTGGTTTATCTTCCCGATTCAGGATGCCCTGAATTTAGGTTCTGAAGCGCGCATGAATAAACCATCAACCAGAAAGAAAAATTGGCAATGGCGCATGAAAAATGACGCACTATCAGAAGAACTGGCCGTCAATATCAGAAAACTGACTAAATCAGCAAAAAGGTAGACTAGCAAACAAAACAGCTCTATAAAAGTAATTACCGGTGTGTCTTATTCTACGATCAGTTTGCCTACCATACCCATACTTCGGTGGTTTTCAACACTGCAGTAATATTCAAATGTTCCCGTTTTACTTGCTGTAAATTCCACAAAATCTGAATCTCCATCATCAACCAATATTGTTGACGCATTAAACTCGTCAATATTCCAATCATGCATTCCACCGTTGCTGGAAAAATTAATTCTAACTAGATCACCTTTTTTCACTCTAATTTCTTTCACAGAAAAAGCATAACTTTCGCCGGTGATATTAAATATTCTGACTGCGTCCTCGGATTGAGAATCTGTATTGGCATTCAATCGCGTATTTGTATTGGCAGAATTAACAAATGAATTAGTATTTTGATTTGCCGTTTTATTCTCGCTGCCCCTAGTCAATGCTAACACACCGGCAATTATAATGATTAATAATATAACAGCGATAAAGATCCCCTTTTTCATATTTCTTATATTAATAATTAACTCACCTTTTCCCAAAACGCATCATCAGCGACTTCCTCAATATCTATTTTTTTCTGAGGAACCAGGCACGAAACGCATTCTGGGAATTTTTCTCCTTTTTTTATTTTAGATTTATACGCGCATGGCATACAAAGATATTCGCCAGTCTCCGGTGCTTTGTCACCGGCAAAGAAATATTCCCTATTTGGCATATTTCCTCCTAATATTAATTTATAATACTATTTCTTCCCCATTTAAGGGTTTTTGTCATCCAAATTAGTTCCTCCAAAAAGCTCTCTATTCTTTTATCGTATGAGTTATCTAAAACGTTACCATTTTTGTCGAATAGTTGATCAACCAATGAGAAATTCAAATCAGGTTTAATCATAGATAATCGGAGTGTTTTCATAACAGACACCAGACCTTCAATTGCTCTTGCGCCACCAAACCCGCCGTCGGAAACACCGCATAACCCGACCGCTTTATGTTTATATTCAGGCAAAAACATATCCAATGCCATTTTTAAACTACCCGGGAAACTGTGATTATACTCGGGTGTAACTATAATCAAACCATCAGCATTAGTAATTGATTCTTTAAACTCAATATTCTTATCACCTAAGTCACGTCCTTCTGTGCCGGAGAAATCCAGTTTCCTTACATCAATTAATTTAGTAACAATTTCCGTTTTTTCTTTTACCTTTTTCTCAATATATTTCGCAACTTTCTCACTTTCACGGCCTTCCCTAGTCGTACCAAGAATGATCGGTATATTCAAAGTATTCTCTGACATATTATTTAAAGCTAATTTTTAAATATATTGTTTAGGATCCAGCCAGCTGTTCAATTCTGATTTTGTATTTACATAACTACAGATACTATTTCAGTATTTTATAAATTTTAAAATTGAATATATTCTCCTTAATGATCTGTTTCCTACTTTTATTCGCAGCTAGCCAAACGTAAATGCAAATGCCCGCAAGCCGGGCTGATTGATAATTATTTCTAATGTATGCGTACCATAATCGCTGGCCTCGATAATTCTATATAACCGTTCATCCGTAATATTCATAGTGCTTTCAGATGATAAATCCGCACCGCCATCCTCACCCGCCTTTTGACCGTCCCGAAGTATTGATAATTGTACTGAATCTTCTGCGCTCGCAACTAAATAAACGTCCTTCCCCTGATATTCAAACACAATTTTGTCACCAGGATTAATATTTTGCGCATATTCCGCCGTGATATCCCATTCACCTTCCAGATACAATTTATTGGATTTTATAGTATTGGGAACAATAAAATTTTGCACACCGCTTTTGGAGGGAGTACCATTTGCTAAATTACTATTTCTGGCTGAACCAAAATATGTCTCTGGGCTTCTTTGTTGTAAATAATTAGTATCCGTTTTTACTGCATTTACCAAATCATTGCTAATCTCTGATGAATCCCCGTTAGATTCATTCATATTTTCTAGGGCTTTGATAATTTCCATTTCCGTTTGAGCATAATCACCTTCTCCAATGTGATCATAAATAATTTTTCCCGTATGATCCACCAGGAATTTACGTGGCCAGTAGTTATTTTTATACGCCCGCCATGTGGCATAGTTATTGTCCTGCATGATTGGGTAAGTCAAACCGAAATCAACTGTCGCTTTTCGTACGTTATCCGCAATCTTTTCAAACTCAAATTCCGGCGTATGAACACCGATTATCACCAAGCCCTGATCTCGGTACTTTTCGTGCCAGGCCTGGATATAGGGCAGCGTACGAATACAATTAATGCAAGAGTATGTCCAAATATCTAATAATACAACCTTTCCCCTTAGCTCCTTTAGTGTCAGTGGGTCAGAATTTATCCATTCTCCTCCAGGGATCAGTTCCGGTGCCAGATTTGTAATTTGATCTAATGTCTTTCCCATGTCTTCCTCATTGATTGTGCCATTTCTAATTTTATCCAGTTGCTGTTTTACCGCATTATTGTCTTCAATTGCCGTTAATCCGCTGCCATAATTCGGGAATACATTTAAAATATATGTTTGAAAAGAACGGTCAATATTAAAAAATATTCCGAAAGCAGTCAATACCATTATTAAACCAAACACCTTCTGTATTTTAACTGTATTTTTCATAAGTCCCGGCACTTTCAGTAAAATTTTCCTGCCGCCCTGCATTACTATCAGCATCGGTATAGCAGTACCGAGTGAATATGCCAGCGTGATAAGCAAAGCCGAACCCGTTACTGTTCCGGTAAGAGCAAGGGAAATAACTGACGCTAAAATTGGTCCAACGCAAGGAGTCCAGATAAGTCCCAGGCTTAATCCGATTAGTATTCCGCCGGAAAAACCGGTTGAGTTTCCCTGTCTTGGCGCTTTGCTGGCAAGTTTCGAAAACAATTTTTCTAATAAAATCTGAAATCTAGGTACAAACAGGAAAATTCCAAAAATCAGTATTATAATTACTGATAAATTTCTTAGCGAATCTGCGGGGACACCTAAAATATTAACAATTGACGTTAAGAATAGTGTAAAGAAAGTAAAACTCAGAACAAATCCGAATACAATGCCCAATGGTTTGCGCTTACCTCCCCCAACTGACCCGGACAGTATAATAGGCAGAACAGGCAGAATGCACGGGGAAAGAATTGTTACAACACCGCCAATAAACGCAAATAAAATAAGTAGGAACATTATTATATATTGTTAACTAATTGGTCAATATCACCGCCATTCCACTTTTTAATTTCGTTTCCTTCTTCATCCACTAAAACAAAAGTATGCTGATAAGTTATCCCGTATTTACTTTTTAATTCTTTTTCTGAATCATAGTCAGTTTTGAAAATTACAACACCCTCTGGTATTTCATTTGCCTTGTCGATAAATACCTGATTTGCAATCTTGCAGGTCGGACACCAAGTGGCATGAAAAAATATAACCCTCTTTTTTCCCACTTCTTTCGAGAATGCGGAGTCAGAATAATCTATGTATTTTCCAGGACTATTTTTCGTCTCCGGCAAAACCTCTGCTGCTACATTTGTGTTATCATCAGATGTTGCGGATTTATTAATTCCGGCATTTTGATTTACTAAAACTATACTGTTGGTGTTTGCGTTACCGTCAGAACTATCCGATCCTGCATTCCAGACATACCAACCGCCAAACAAAATGATTATCAGTACAGTTAGTATTATTCCCATTTTTTTACTCATATATCTTATATTTAATATTAAGTAAAACTCCTTCCATTTTCATGGCAGGAGTTTTATTAAATCGGTTAGCAACCGCAATCAGGACCTGATGTCATTTGTATGTTCCTTTCATATTTACCTGCATATTATACAGGCATAATTAGTGAATATGTTTATCTAAATGATTATCCAGCATTCCAACCATCTTTTTATCATTAATTTCAAGCAAGTAGCAGACATGTTTACCCATTTTGTATTTAGTCACAATATTGGAGCGTTCCATCATACTCAGCTGATGTGATACCGCACTGACACTTACATCCAAAATGGATGCGATATCTGAAACGCAAATCTCTTTGTAATGTTTTAATAACAGCAATATTTTTATCCTGGTCGGATCAGATAAAACATTACAAAGATCACTTTGGATTTTTATATGTTTACCGTTTTTAAGTAACCAGTTTTTATTTTTTAATACCTGTTTCTGTGTCAGCATATTACGTTTTATCATTTGCTCAACTGTTTTAATGTTATATCAGTTTTATTAATTTGTCAAGCTGGCAGCTTTGTACAATATTACACTAGTCTTGACAATAGGGCATATTTGTATTACTTTCTTTGTATATTGACCTTTGAAACAACGATGTGGGTGGGAGGACCGCAACACCAAAAAGCAGGCAGAAATGCTACCCATTGGGTAACATTGACTGGCGAGTTCGCTCGCCCGTGGGCAGATGTTGCCCTCTGGGATTTGCTAAATGCGTGTCCTCCTACCCCACTTTCTTCTACCATTTTGTAGTGCGGACACTCTGTCCGTATCTGTTGGCCACCCCACAACCCCGATCCTACAGGGAGGTACCCACTATGTACTCGTGGTGTCATGCACATCGCGGGTTCGGTTGACATGCGATCTTCTCCGTCAGAGCAGTCAATGCCCACGACTCTAATGATGAGAGGATCTCGCATGTGCGACAAAACCCAATGGTCTTCGAGCCACGTGCTCGTAGTCCAGTCAGTGTCCCCCAAGGACAAGGAATCCCCCGTCGGATGCGCGCGCACCGTCCTGTTGTGCGTCTGCGGGAGCTGCATGAACTCCAACAACCCCATGACCCCCGCAGGACCCCTGCACAGCTACCTGCAGCGCTGCTTCGATCAGGATGTGACTGATGCCATGGCGGGAGGCTACTCGCCCCCCGTCAACCTCCTGAGCATTCCGAAGCTCGACCCACGAACCGGCACGGCGAAGCCGACCAGAAAGCAGGCTGCCGCGCTGATTCAGCGGATCGGACCGGATGCCCTGTCATCCGAAATTGTCGCAGCCTACGCGAAGGCGTAGAGAAGAAGATCATCGTTGAGATGCACACCGGGCGAGTCCACAAAACTCGCCCATTTTTTATTTACAAATATTGACAGCAAAACGCAAATAGATTAGCATTGTTAACTGTCCTGTAGGCTGACTTATTAATTCATGGAGGAGGTGAAAATGTCAGGCAACCAGCGTGTTCTTTTCTGTATAATGCTTCTTTTCGGACTTTTCATCCACCCCCTGTTTCTGACCATCGCGGCGGTCATATACCTTGCACCTTTAGAAGATCATCTCATCCCTCGCGATGAAGAAGGGAAACGTTGCTGTCCCGTCTGTAAGACACGCCACTACCTGGTCTTTCCCACTCGTCAACGCACCTTCTCATCATTCTCCGGAATATTCTCCTTCGGAAAAACACAGGTAGAATACCGCTGCCAGAACTGCACAAAGAGTTGGAGAGAATCCGGGGAAGACTAAAGCGCGCGTTGATATTCAATCAGCGCTTTTTTTATTTACTTGTTTAACGTTTGCGCATAAGCAACTACTACATGTTACGTGATATACCGATGGCTACAACTCGGCAAATATGAGTAATGTGACAAAGTGTAATAAGCAGAACCGCTTATGTACTATTAAGTTATGTAAACAAAAAATTTCCTCTTACAGTTTTTGCAATTTATTCTCTTCTATTTAATTCTTCCGCTATAGCTTGTTGGAGTTTGTCCATACCCCAAGCGAGTGTTCCGCTGGGATATTTTTCCGTATTTCCAGCTGGATTTTTAAATTCCTCATCGGCACCTTCTAAAATTTTATCTATTCTTTCCATCTCTACTCCATCTACATGTCTGCCTCTATCCTGAAGAAATTTAGTTATATTATTTAGGATTTGTTGCTTAGCAACCGTCCAAGGGGCATTAATATCTCTCTCATAAAGAACATTCCAAAGTTGTTTTGGACTCACTAATAGACCAAATTGAAATTCCTTTTTTACTTGCTCGGGTTTTGGTTTTGGATCATCCATGCCAATTTTTGGTGATTCCATAAGTTTATTTATTAATTGTAAATTATATAAAATTATGTTTGATTTGAAATAAATTGCCGAAACATTCTAAAATAGTAAAGAAATTTCTGGCTAATTCATACTACAGCTTTCTATTTGGACAATTGCGAAAGAAACCAGTTCACAGTTGCCAGCACCACACCAAATAGCAATGCCCACCAAAAACTTGCCACGGAGAATCCCGAGACGATCATCGCCATGAGCATGACCAATAGCGCGTTGATCACCAGGGTAAACAGACCAAGGGTCAGAATATTGATCGGGAGGGTAAAAATCACCAATATCGGTTTAATAAATGCATTAATCAAACCCAATACCAACGCTCCGATTAATGCGGAAAAAAAGCCGTCCACTTCCACACCCGGCAATAAATATGCCGCGATCATAATAGCAACTGTTGCTAATAGCCACCTTATAAGTATTTTCATATGTATTTAGTTAATGCTTATCTACATTTAATAATACATGAAAACCGGCCATTCAGCTATGCTAATGGCTGCTATTTGCAAAATTACATTATTTATTTATAATATAGATATAATTGAATAATTATAAAATATGAACGAATTTGGATCCCCATCCCCAATAGTAGACGAAACCGATGAGCAAATACCTCCAGCTGATGAGATGCCAACAATAGACAATAGTACAGAATCATACGCTGAAGTACGAGAAGAAATAATTGCATCGGCAAACAAACGTGTATTAAATCAAAAGAGTGGAAATGAAAGGTACAATGAAGTTGCTGAACACCCACATGATGAACGTCGCCTTGACGCTATTCTAGAATACTTAATTTCTGATATAGACGAAATTACAAGCGATGAAAGTATTAGTGAAGCAGAAAAATTGAAACTACTATATGCTTGTAATAATAGTTTTAATAGTAGGTTTGAAGCGTATGAGAAAGAAACACAAAAAAGGGGTATGTTTGAAAATGAAGCAGTAATATCAAAATTATCTGATAAATTTGTTGACAGACGATCAGAGATACTTTTTAGAAAAATAAATAAATATATAGCTGCATTAAAAGAAAAAGGTGGTCAAGAAGATAATATTAAAGCATTTGAAGAAATAATGAAGAGGGACCCTGGATTTGATGAAATAATAATTTATAGTGGAAAAACATATTTAGAAAAAATAGAAGCCATAGAGAATCTTTTCACCACAGTCGAGGAAAAAGTTAATGCTATAAGGGAACGAGCCGGATTACCCGAGTAAGCTAACATTGGGAATCTAAAATTTTTTCTTACTCAGTTATAGAGTTACTGACTCTAATGATAAAGATGTAATAAAAATGAATATACTCTATCATCGCGTATGCAAGAAAGCCAGCTTAAAAGAGCTGGTTTTCTGTAAATTGTCTTCTTATGCCCGTGATGTTAAAATTGTATCATAGTCACCACAAAGGCATCTTCGCATATACTACCTATTGTGCGAAATTCTATGGGCTTATTATAGAATATATGATTTATGAATAAAACAATAAAGGCTATTATCTTTGATTGGAATGGAGTAATTATTGATGATTTAGATGCCGTTGCTCGAGCAAATTGTGACATCGTTAAAGCACTTAGCGGAAAAACAGTTGGCCCCTCTACTTGGTTTCAAGAAATAAAACAAGACTGGCATAAGTTCTTTTTTGACAACGGAGTATCAAAAAAAGATATAGAAAAGGTATTGCCAATGATGAAAACTTTCTATCCTAAGTACGCTGATTTTGTGAAACTCACCAAAAATGCAAACGACGTTCTAGTGGCACTTTCTCAAAAAGGAATTAAAATGGGAATTTTAAGCAGTGTAGATAAATATGGAATAAATTCTGGCTTAAACAAATTTAATCTCCAAGAATATTTTTCTTTTATAATTAGTGGTCAGGACGTTGAACATCCAAAACCACACCCAGAGGGCCTGAAAAAAGCGCTTAGTTTCCTTAATATTGAACCAAAAAATATTGTTTATATCGATGATATGTCTACTATTTTTCCCGTCGCACAAAAGCTAGGTATTACAACAATTGGTTTCAAATCGAGAATTAGTAATGACTTATCCAGTGCAGACATCGTTATTGATGACCTGTCACAAATATTAAGTTTTATTAAATAACCAACGGCGTGCGTCTCGCCATAGACTGCAAGTATAGGCGAGCGTACGCAAGAAAGCCAGCTTAAAAGAGCTGGTTTTCGCAAATTGTCTTCTTGTGCCTGTGATGTTATAATTTTATCACAATTACTCACGGTCAACTTCTCATTTGCAGGCCAATTATATTGAATAGTAATAAATTATAAAAAGTATGAAAACTTTTTTTGAATCACCAACAAGAGAAAGCTCTGATAAAAAACCTACCGAACAAACTGCCGTCGAATCTGAAAACCCCCCTGAAGACATACTGATAACCAGACAAGTGGATGAAATTGCGGAAAAAAGAATAATGGACTGTATTGACGCGGATTATGTACTAAAAAATATTCCATTTTTATTAGAATACTGGGGGCAAAAAAAAGCGATAGAAGTGATTATGTCTCTTGCCCGCTTAGTCATTGAGTTGGAAGATAGGATAACAAATTATGATACTATAATTAGTGATGACGCTAGCGGTAGGATTATATCCTTATTTTTAAGAGAAGTAATTAACAGAAAAAAAGCTGAATTAGAAGAAGAACCTGTACAAACATTCTTTATAGCAGGAGGACAACATCATAATGCTCAAATCAATGAAGCTATCCAACAATTTATTGCTGAAAAAAAATTATCCATCGATAAAGCTTTACTGGTAACAGAACACATACAAACCGGATACAGTATAGGATCTTTAGCTAGAATACTTGAAAAGCAGGATGTAGATTTTGACATTGCATCATTATCCGTAGATGATCCACAAGATCTCGGAAATTTAGAAACTCTGAAAAACAAAAAAATTATTTATGGATCTACGGATTTTGCTGGATTATCTTTTTACAAAAGAATGTTTACTGGCGTTGAAAAAACTAATCAAATCAGTGCCCATCCAACTAAAAATTCCTCCCCTTCAACAATGGAAGAAGTAAAAAAAGCAAGGCAAGAAATGAAATTTATAGCCGCAGAAATCTCAAGAATTATATTAGAAAAAAAGGATTAATATTTATTATGAAACTGAATTTTAGATCTATTGTAAAAGGCATAGGACATTCACCATTAATTGATGTATTATTATTTCCATTTGTATTTATTTCAGCGGTTATTTTACGTGCTGTTCGTCGCATCGGCTTAGAACATCTGAAAATATCCAAAAAAGCTTTATTGAAAGTTGGAGTAATGCCGATTTGCAATCATTATTATGAGCCACTATTTGATAAAAAATGCCTACGCAAACCCTTATCAGAAAATCGAGAATTGCCAGGAATTGATTGGAATATTACAGAACAAATTTCTCTTTTAGAGAAGTTTCATTACAATGATGAATTTGATAATATCCCAAGTGATTATATAGATGATCTGTCATTTAACTTTAATAATGATTCATTTGAATCAGGTGATGCCGAATACTGGTATAATATTGTTAGACTTAAAAAACCCAAGACAATTGTTGAAATTGGTAGTGGCAGTTCAACAAAGATTGCTCAATTGGCTATTAAAAAAAATATAATTGAAGATGAAAATTATAAATGCGAACATATTTGTATTGAACCATACGAAATGCCTTGGCTTGAGGAACTGAATGTTGATGTTATTCGTAAGAAAGTTGAAGAAGTCAACAAGGAAGTATTTAAAAAATTAGATACTAATGATATTCTTTTCATTGACTCATCACACATGATACGTCCTCAAGGAGACGTATTGTACGAGTATCTTGAATTATTACCTACTTTAAATAACGGGGTGATTGTCCATATTCATGATATCTTTTCGCCTAAAGACTATCCGGAAGATTGGGTAATTGGAAAAGTGAGGTTCTGGAATGAACAATACTTGCTGGAAGCATTTCTAACATCTAATAGTAAATGGAGAATTATTGGGGCATTAAACTTTTTACATCATAAAAAATATAAATTATTAAAGGATAAATGCCCTAGATTGACTCCAGAAAGGGAGCCGGGTTCCTTTTATATTCAAAAACAGGCATGAATCGGCTTAAAATCCCTGCTTGACACTAGAATGAGTTCGGGCTTGCAGCCCTACGATCAAACTGCTACGCACACTATGGTGGTTTGCTCCGCAAATATTTTACCGCAAAGCTCGCTCATAACGTCGCATACGCTTGTCTGTTAGGCGAAATATTTTCAAAATATATATTAAAAATAAACTTATGTCTCAAAATAATGAATCCAATCCTCCATCTATTGGAGTGGCTACGGTTGTAGCAAAAGAGGGGAAAATTGCCATTGGCAAAGATACTCGTAAGGGAGAAGCTGTCTTTGGTGTTCCAGGTGGACATTGGGAATCAGGCGAAACGCTAAAAGAATGTGCTGCTCGTGAGGTTAAAGAGGAAAGTGGTATTAAAATAGAAAATATTCAACTTATTTCGGTATATGATTTTTATAGAACCGATAAAGAAAAAAGTTATGTTACTATTGGAATGAAGGCAGATTATGTAGATGGTAACTTTTCCGATCTCGAGAACGAGGGACGATTGGATTGGCAATGGTATACACCAAAGGATGCTTTAAAACTTAATCTATTCCCGGCAGACAAAATTTTGATAGAAAGATATTTATCTGGAATAATTTTTGAATAAACAAGTATTTTTGAAAAATACATCGCCGAGCACCGGATATGAGGCAAAAAGAAATAATTTTTTATCCTTCATATGAACTATTATATTATAATTAGAGGTCCACTAGGTTGTGGTAAATCCACAATTTCTGAAAAATTAACAAAAATAATTGATGCTAAATATTTTGCTATTGATAGAATTTTAGATGAGGGTCATTTTACCTTAAGTGAAGAAGATGGTTATGTCTCACAAGAAAGTTTTAAAAAAGCAAATAATATAATAATCCCCGAAGCGATTAAAATTTTAAAATCCGGTAAATCAATTATTTTTGATGGTAATTTTTATTGGAAATCTCAAATTGATGATTTAATAAAAAAGATTGATTTTCCCCATTATGTATTTACCCTAAAAGCCCCCGTTGAGCTTTGTATAGAGAGAGATGCGAAAAGGGATAAGGCTCATGGAAAAGATGCTGCCACTGTTGTCCATAAAAAATCTACTGAATTTACTTATGGCACAGAAATTGATGTTACTAAAAATATTGATGAATGTACAAAAAAAATACTTTCATATTTACCAAAAATATGAAAATCGTAATATGCGGGAGCATGTCATCCGCTGTTCAAATGTTAGATATAGAGAAGGAATTGCTTAAGCATAATCATGAAGTAATATTGCCAAAGCATACAAAAGAGTATGCTGAAATGGGATTAGGTGTGGACACTTCCTATGAATCAATCAAAGATAAGATTGAACAAGATCTGATACGTGATTATTTTGAAGAGATAAAAAAAGCTGACGCAGTGCTGATTGTTAATGTTGATAAAAATGGTATTCACAATTATATCGGCGGAAACGCTTTTCTGGAGATGGGGTTTGCGCATTGTTTAAACAAAACAATTTTCATGTTGAACAATATTCCTGACATGTTTTACTCTGATGAAATTCTGGCTATGCAACCGATTACATTGAACGGAGATTTGGCTAAAATATAATAATTTACTAAGTTTTATTTATCAATTTTTGCCTTTTATCTGTAAGAGGATATAATTATAATATATCCTGTGTTCAGATATTACGTTTAGCTTAATAATATTTACAAAATACTATGATTGAAAAGCAGAAAGAATCGGGCCCACTTCATAAAGTCCCAAAGGATCTAAATGAAGTTTTAAAAGCCAATTCTGATTTACTGGCAGTATGGGACAATCTTACTCCCCTTGCCCGCAATGAGTGGATTTGCTGGGTTACAATTGTAAAGAAACCCGAGACAAGAAAAGAACATCTGGAACGCTTGTCAGCTGAACTACTTGAAGGAAAACGCAGACCCTGCTGTTGGCCCGGTTGCCCTCATCGCAGACCAAGTGCAAAGAAGTGGTTTAAATAAAGACAGTCCCCATATTTTGCGTATCGTGGATCAAATAAGCCGGGATTAATTTTACTTTTCATGATAAATAGTATAAGCTAGCATTAGTCTTAAATTATTAACAATAAAACTATGATAGGCGATTTCAAAATGGATCAAGACCAAAATCCAGATTTAGCATCAAAAAAATTTAAAGTTGTTCCTGCAGACGATGCAAACTACGATAATTGTATCGTAATTAACGATGGTGCAAGATTTGAATCACCAGAAGAAATTATACCCTTCGCGATTGAAAATGGAGCTTTCTTAGACAATAGCCACGACGAAGCGGGAGACGACGAATATTTAATACAATTCCCAGGGGGTAAGCAGGAGTCGCTAACATCTGATGAAATTTTAGGAATACTCAGAGAACTACAGTCAGGCTATTAATATAGGATCTAGGATACTATTTCCCTAGATTCTTAACTCCATTACAACTAAGTATGAACTTAGCACCATGAACTGGTTGCTTCTGCTTTTTGGTTTATTAAAATAACTTCAATATATAAATATTTTCATCAATCGTAATATACAAGAATAAAAAAAGCGCTGTATTCCCCTCTCAAAACAGCGCGTGTACCCCTATGGGCACGATGTGCTAGAACCAGTGCTGGAATTTGATGCTTCCACCGCCGATGTTGTTTACGACCAGCTCAACCCGCAGGTAGCCAGTCTCATAATTCCGGTCATCAGGGTTAACCGTGCCGACCGGAATCTTCGCTCCCAGCTTGAACTCCGTCCTGGACTGCTCGGGATCGGTGAGACTGTGCAGAGAGGGGTCATAGATCAGGTCAGACGACTCGACCCACGTAGCACCGATGTACGGCCGTGCGACTCCCAGAATTGAACCAGGATAGGTCGCGTAACCGGTCAGATCGTTCTCGATCAAAGTCGCATCCCCGGCGTCCACTGACATCAGTGATGCGGCGAAAGTGATCAGACCGAAATCACTGGCGTCGTATGCCGATCCGATTCCCGGATCCCCCATGTTCCGTCCGGCGATGATCTGCGTCCGTTTCAAACCGCCACGCAACGCGGCCTCGTGAATCCCAAGCGTTGCATGCTGACCGAAATCCGCCCAAAGTGCCAGAATCCCCAGCGCATACCGCGAATTCGGCTTCAGACGGTAGAATACCGAAAGGGCCGGATTCACGCCGGACGATCCGGAGTTTGTGTGGTGTGAAGCGCCAAAAATCCAGGTGGGTTTCGCCTCAGTGAAATTGTAGTTGGCGCCGGCCAAAAGACGGAAGCGCGTGTCCGGCACCGAATACAGATACCCTCCGCCGATTCGCTCGAAGCTCTCCGCTTCAGCAGAAGAACCGTGACCAGTCGTCAGAAACCGCTCGTACGACCCGTTGCCGTACCACGTACCGTGTCCTCGGTTCAGTTTCGCCTGCAGGAACGTGAATGTGGTCCCGGCCAGATCACGCTCCAGACCGGCATCCAGTCCCCGATCACCGCCACGGTAGCAGGGGTACAGTCCGAACGCGGAATAGGGATCGTCGTTCATGTATTCAGCCTGCGTGTAGGCCACCTTCAGCGAAAGAGGCCGGCTGAACTGCAGGCTTACTCCTGCGGCAAATTCATGCTTGGTCAGAGCGAGTCCCGCGCTCTCCGGCACGTTGTTGTCGTATTCCTTGTACTGGAAGCCAAAAAGCATGCTGTGCGTGCGCGGATCCGTGGCGAACAGCTTCAAGCCGAACGCCGTGATGTCTCCAACCTGTTCACCGCCCACTTGCCGGGGGCTTGCATCGAGTCCGGCAACGGCCTTGTACTGGAGCTCGGCAGCTGTTGCCGAAAGACCAGGCAGCACCATCAGAATGATGGCACACAAACACAAAAGGGTTCTCATGCGGAAACCTCCCGGAATTGAGACTTTGGTTACTAACTTCGACCTAATTTTATGAGCAAACTGACCAAAAACAGATCAGTCCGTTACTTTAACTGATTGAGCAATAAATATCAAGCAATCTGTCCGCTTTCTATTTTGTCACTTTCGTCCTCTATTTCCCCCACCAGTTCTTCCAACAAGTCCTCTAAAGTGGCTATACCAACAGTCCTCTGTTGTTTATCAACAATCACAGCAATGTGGACATGAGTTCTTTGAAATATTTTGAACAAATATTTTATCTTAAAATCCTCATCAACAATAATCGGCTTTTTGGCGATCTGATTTATCTGAATTGAATCATTTTTTTTCACTAACTGACGTGCAATGTCTTTTGCCAGCGCCACACTAACGATATTTTTGGGATCTCTCTCATAGATCGGGACGCGTGAATATCCACTCAGAATTATTTTATTCATCGCTTCAGCAACGTTTTTCTCGCCAGGTAGAGAAAAAATATTTTTAAAAGGCACCATAATTTCTTTCACCGATATATCACTGAATTTCAGAGCGCGGTTCATGATGTACTGCTCATGCGGTTCGATTACATTTTTTTCCACACCGAACTGGATCATTTCTTTTATTTCTGTTTCTGTTATCGATTCATGATCCTGCACCTTTACTAATTTGTGCATTGCGCTGGTTATCCATTCCAATAGCCAGGTAACAGGAAATATTACTATGCCGAACAAATATATTGGACGCGAAATCCACAGTGAAATTGTACCAGAAAACCGGTTAGCAAATGTTTTTGGGGTAATCTCTCCGAAGATCAATACCAGTAGAGTCAGTATTCCGGTAGCATAACCAAGCGCTGCCGAACCGAAACTATCATTAACGATTATTGACATGAGCGATGCCGCAGAAATATTCGCTACGTTGTTACCGACCAGTATCACAATAATCATTCTGCGTGGATTTCTTTTTAACTTTTGCAGTGTACCCGCTCCCCTTTTTTTCTGTTTGAGGAACGTTCGTACTTTCACATCGGTTATGGAAAGCAATGCGCTTTCAGCTGCGGAAAAAAAACCAGCAATCAGTAGAAGCGCGATTAATATAATAGTATTGATTAGCATTTTATTTCATTACTGTAATTCCAAATTTTTTTAGTGCTTCTGCAACCATGTAAATTGGTAACCCGACAACGCTGAAATAATCACCAGACAGCTTCCGGATCAGTACTGCACCGTATTCCTGAACAGCGAAAGCGCCCGCTTTATCCAGTGGTTCTCCGGTCCTGATGTACCATTCTATCTCACCGGACGTCAGATTCTTAATAGAAACCTTTGCGGTACTGTGACCGGAATGTTTCTTTCCCGTTCCCGCGTCAATAATCGCAAAACCGGTTATCACCAAAACATCTTTTCCACTGATCTTTTTCAGCATTTTTCGGGCATCAGCTTTATTCTTCGGCTTGCCCAGTAACTGTCCGCCTAGCACTACAAAGGTATCCGCACCGATGACAATCCCCTTTGCGTGCCTTTTTGCCACGGCCTGTGCTTTGCTCAAAGCCAAAAACTTGGCCAGACGGACCGGTGATATTTTTTTCCCCATGTCCTCCTGGTATTTGCTGTCTTCAACTGAAAATTTCAAACCTATATTTTTCAGCAGTTCAGTTCTTCTTGGTGATGTAGAGGCAAGTATAATTTTTTTCATACTATTATATTGGCCGCTTCATCAGCGTGCTTTTTATAAAATATATCGGCAAGGTCACAATTAGGGCAAAAAATTCCATCAGCGCTCCTAATGATACCACGCGCCCGAGATATTTGTTAATCAATTTTTCAATTAATTCATTCCCAATTCCATAATACATCATAGCACCACCTAAAATGGTTAGAAATAGAATTCCCCATATGGCGTTTCTTATATCAACAGTGCTTGGCGCTATAGACGCTGAAATACCTGTTGCAAGGTACAAAAATAACCAAAACATCCAGTTATTGCTGTACTGTTTAAAAAATTCTAATGCGCTCTGAAAAAGAGTATTTACATTTTGCAGAAATTCCGCTGAAAAATCAATTACCGGCAGTGAATTATGATAACCGAATAACACAAAAAGACCCCATAGTGATAATGAACATCCGATTAACGGAGCAAGGCCGATTATAGGTTTTCCAATGATCGGGATTCTCGGAGGACCATGTTCCACCTCTCCGCCACTCGGGGCAAAAAAGCTGATCTTCATGATTTTAGCTCCAACTAAAACACATGCTACAGCATGGCTCAGCTCATGAATGACTATTCCTAATGTGATAAACCAACGGTATCCGTGTTTTGGAAATATTCTGCTCCACAAATAATCCAGCACAAAACTGAATACTATCAACATTACAAACCACATAAGAAATGCTAAATATTCCGCCATTGATAATTAGAAAAATAATTATTCTTCAAAATACGATTTTTGAACTTTAAAAAATGATATATAAGCTGATTCGGATGATTCAAAATACTCTCCAGTCTGATTAACAAGCATTGCTTTCAACGTGTATTCTCCCTCCTCTACCGTCCTGATCATTTGACTCCCCGAATTACTCACTGGACTGAATGAACCTGAAACTTTGATAACTGTTTCGCCATTTTTTATTAATTCAAAATCAACTCTTTGTACATTACTTGTTTCCCCGGATAATGAATATTGCGCGACCAGCGGCCCGGGATTCAGTATTGCCTGGTTTCCCGGAAATATTAAACGAACTTTCGGCTCGTCCTCCAGATTAATCTCCTGACCCGCAGTACTGCTTTTGTCATTTTCATCCATAAAATAATTATTTTGAGCAAGCCATACCCACAATAATATTATTCCAAACAGAATTGCTACTATTACGGTTATTTTTTTATTATTCATTACGATAGTCCTAATTCATCTTTAGCGCTTTCTTTTACCATATCCGGTGTCCAGGGCGGATCCCAAACCAGAAACACTTTAACAGTTTTTACGTTTGGTATTTTTTCCAGCACATCCTGTGCCTGCCTGGTAATCGGCCCGGCCAGCGGACAGCCCGGAAATGTTAATGTCATTTTCAGAGTGATTGAATTGTCTCGGATAACAAGTTTATAAACCAGTCCGAGATCAACAATATTAATGCCTAATTCAGGATCGATCACTTCCATTAGAGCATTTTCCGCGTCCTGGCGGGTAATTTTTTTTGGAAGTTTTTTCGCGGTTTTCTTCTCAGTTTTTTTATTCATAGCGCAATGCTTCTATTGGATTTTTTCTAGCGGCCTTTGATGCCGGCATTATTCCAAATACTATTCCGACAATCACCGAAACACCAAATGCCAGCCCGAGTGAATTTATAGTTATCAATGCCGGAATCCCATAATACTGCGTAATAAACTGCGTAACCAGAAATGCCAGTCCAACCCCGATAAAACCACCGACCAGGCTTAATACGCTTGATTCAACTAAAAACTGGAACAGAATATTTGATCCCGAAGCACCCAGTGCTTTCCTGATTCCGATTTCCCTGGTTCTTTCTGTTACAGAGACAAGCATGATATTCATAATTCCGATTCCTCCCACAATTAAAGATATTGCTGCTATTCCGGCAATCGCGTTTGTCAAAATTCCAAAGAATTCATCAAATAATTCTAGCATGTCATCTGTTGTCATTACTGTAAAATCCTTAATTCCCTTATGCCTTTCCAGCATTAATGCATCAATTTTATCAACACCGGGGATCACTGCGTCGGTCGATTTGAAATCAATCATAATTCGGAATATATTCAAAGCATCCATGGTATTTTCCGCTGTGGTAATCGGTATAGTATATGCTTTATGCAGATTCGGCAGCTGACTGGTCATCATATTACTTTCTTCACCGCCACCGCTCAGAAATTCCATATCTGTTTCTACCACCCCTATTACTTCAAATTCTTCTTCCAACACTTTCACTTTCTGTCCGACAGCAGACCCATTAAAATCACTCTTTGCCGCATCGCGACCCACCAGTATTACTTTCGCCTTTTCTGCTATATCTTCCGCGGAAATATTTCTGCCTTCAATTGTTTTAATATCAACAACCTCGTCCATCCGATCGTTTGTGGCTAAAACCATCGGCAGATAGGGATTACCCGCCGGTGGAGTAACCGATCCCGGAACTATCATGAGTGGAGCGACTGCATTTACATTTTCAACACCGCTGATCGCTTCCACATCGCCCATTGTCAGTGACGACATGCTCATAAATGAAGTGGGGTTCATCTCTTCGTTTGTGATATCACCTGCAATTACAGCCGCCAGATTTCCGCCGAAGGAATCAATCGCACCGGTAAATTCCTGTTTTACGCCATCTCCAATACTCACCAAAGTGATAACTGAAAATACGCCAATTATTATGCCAAGCATTGTCAAAACTGACCTTAGGCGATTCGCCCAGATCGATGAAAATGCAAATCGGATGCTTTCAAATATATTCATACCTTTTCTCCTTCCAATTCTCCGTCAACTATTCTGATAGTTTTATTTGCCCATTTAGCTATTTCCGGATCATGCGTTACGATCAATAAAGTTGTGCCTTTCTGATTGGCAGCTTTTAGCAACTCCATAATTTCTTTCCCTGTTTTAGTATCTAAATTGCCGGTCGGCTCGTCGGCCAATATAATTTCCGGTTGATTAACCAGTGCCCGGGCAATCGCCGCCCTTTGAGCTTCTCCGCCGGAAAGTTCATTCGGCTTGTGATGCATCCGCTCCGTAATCCCTACTGATTTTATCGCATCCAGGACTTTTTGCTTTCTTTTAGCCCTCGGCTCTTTGGCATAAATCAGCGGCAGTTCGACATTTTTATATACCGAATATCTGGGAAGCAGGTTATAACTTTGAAATATAAATCCAATTTTTTTTCCCCGTATTTTTGGAAATTCACGTTTGGCAATTTCTAGTATATTCTGTCCGTCCAGTTCATAGATTCCGTCAGTCGGCCAGTCCAATAATCCTATTATATTCATCAGCGTTGACTTACCAGATCCCGACGGACCCATAAATGCGATAAAATCTCCTTTATTAATCTCGAGTGAAACACGTTTAATCACAGGAAGGAATCTTTTCTTGCCTAACTGGTATGATTTATCAATTTTATGAAGTTTGATAACAGATTTTGGCATATAGTTATTTTCTTTTTATCATGATGAATAGCACACTGCCTATTAATGTTACAATCGTAAAGATTTCAGAAAACATGATTGCTACGTCACTGCTCTGAGCAAAGAAGAACTTCACAATCAAATATATCGAGCCAAATACTACCACATTTAGTACAACCAGAAACAGAAATTTCATCATGAGAGACATATGCCCGGACGGGAGCATCCGCTCCGGATCATCTTCCTGCTTATTAAACATTTTTTCCTGTTCCTTCAGCGGTTTTTTTACTTCATCCATAGTAATAATATTAATAATTAACCTATATAATTATAGCTTATTTTGCAACTAATTTCAAAATTTTTTCACCTGCGGAATACGGCACGGCACGGGTTTTTGAGATATGACCCAGAGGCAATCCGGGAATGTTACTGTTGTGAAAATCACTACCACCGGACACTTCCAGATTATTCCGCTTCGCAAATTTTAACAGATTATTTATATCTTCAACATAATGATCGGAGGCATAAGCTTCAATGCCGTCCAGACCAAGCTTCTTCAATTCCATCAGATTACTTTTCCATGAACCTTTTACCGGCCACAGTGACAGGTCAGGCGAATACCTTCTACCCAGCGGATGGGATATAAATACATAGCCGCCCGCGTCGTGTATCAGATTGATAGCATCCTTTGCGGTAAGATTTTTCTTTTCCGCGTACGCACTAGCTCCTTTGATCAAATATTTTGCAATGAATTGAGAGCGGTCAGGGACAAACCCGAAATCTTTTATCAGTTGTTTATTATTTCTTTTATCAAATATTACCTGGTCAGCAAGGTGCGGACGTCCTATAATTTTTTCTGCTCTTCTGCTAACCTTGCTATAACTGACTATATAACCAAGCCTATTAAGATTTGAAATCATCTTTTTAATGCGAACTATTCTGCTTTTTACATAAAACTGCCCCGCTTTCTTTATCGCAATGTGCTGATGATCAAATCCATAGCCTAATAAATGCAATTCTTCCCCTTTGAAAGTTACTGTTACTTCGATTCCGGAAATAAATGGAAATCCGTATTTTTTTGCAGCTTTTTTTACATCAGTCATCCCTTCAGCCGCATCATGATCACATACTACCAGTATTTCCACACCTGTTTTTTTCGCCATACGAAAAAGCTCTAAGGGGGTTAATGACCCGTCAGAGTAGGTAGAATGCACCTGCAGATCAACTTTTCTTTGTATCATTTATTTTTAAATACAGTTTAAAAGCATCAATAAATGGTCTTACAAAATTATTATTATCCTTTTTTATTCTTTTACTAATCTCATCTAATTTAACAAATTCACATTGTACAATCTCATTTGGATCAAGATTGAACGGTCCTTCTGACATACCATAAAATAGTTCATGAAATACTTTATTATTTTTCAGCTCATTTTCTATAACGTAAGACCCAACTTTTGACAGTTCAGTTACTATGCCTAATTCCTCTTTTAATTCTCGATTTGCGGATTCTTCAAATGTCTCGCCAAAGTTAACTTTTCCTCCAGCAGAAGATGTATACATGTTTGGGTATGCTTTTTTAAAATGAGGGCGTTTACAGATTAGGAGTTCATTATCTTTATTGAAAATGAAAATGTGTACTGAACGGTGATTAAGCCCCTTTTTCCTAATTTCCTCCATTGTCGCTTTCCCAATAGCATTATTACTATTATCAACGACAATCATCAATTCATTTTTTTCGTTCATATTTTATTCCTTCATTACCCATATTATATCGCATTTTACGGAATAAATCCCGTTAGAAGCTCACTTTAGGTATTAAAACCCGTATTCTCTATACCTTATGTCCATCCATCCCCGCAACGAGGTGCGAGGTATCCTGCTTCTAACGGGATAAAAAAACCTGTCAAAACTTCCGCAGTTAAGACAGGGTCCGTGAAAAATGAGCGAACCGCCCTCTAGTGCCAGAACATCCTGCGGTCGGTGAACAGCATCGCGATGCCCAGTTCGTCTGCAGCCTTGATTGAATCCTGGTCACGCATCGATCCGCCCTGCTGTACAATCGTCCTGATGCCGAACTCGCCCGCAAGGCGCACGCAGTCGTCGAACGGGAAGAAACTGTCCGAGATCAGCACCGCGTGGTGCAGATCCATGTTCTGCTCTTCCATGTTATGCATGGCCTGTTCCAGCGCGAGCCGGGTCGACTTGATTCGGCTGGTCTGTCCATTGCCGATACCGATCGTGCGCCCTTTCCAAACCACGATCACGGAATTGGACTTGACGTGCTTCGTCACCTTGCACCCGAACCTGATGTCCGGCCAGTAGTAATCCTTGATGTCAAGCTTGGTGACGCACCGGAACGACTTCCAGTCGAACGGCTCGGTGTCCATCGTCTGGACAACCATACCACCGGTCACCGGCTTGAAGTTCAGCGTACCCGGAGCCGTACTGTATGGAAGTGATTCCCCCAGCACGAACAGCGGGGTCTGTGCCTTGGCACGTTTCCTGGTGATGTGTTCGAGCGCACCCAGCGAGAAGCCAAGTGCGACGATCGCGTCCACCTTCTGCATGCAGATCGCATTGGCGAGTTCCTCTGTCACCGTGGCGTTGATCACCACAACACCGCCGAACGCGGATTCCGGATCGCATGCGAGTGCGTTCTGGAAAGCCCGCAGCGGACTGTCTTCGTCAACGCCAACTCCGCAAGGAGTACCGTGCTTGATGATCGCCGTCGCGAATTCCGGGGACAACTCACGGACCGTCTCGATGCCGGCGTTGATGTCCAGAACCGTGGTGGCCGAAAGTGGTTTACCCCAGACCTGTCCGGCATTCGCCGCAGTGTAGCACTGCATGCCGGGCAGTTCGTAGAACGCTCCCGACTGGTGCGGGTTCTCGCCGTAGCGCAGATCGTGCTTCTTCCGCAGACGCTGAACCATCCGGTCCGGGAAGCCGGTGAAATCGATATCCGAGGCCAGCCAGTCCGAGATCGTGGCGTCATACCACGCGGTATGAAGAAACGCCTCATATGCCAGTACCAGCCGATCCGTCCAATCGAAACCGACATCCTGCGGAAGACGCTGAATCACCATACCGTACTGTTCCGGCGAAGTGACAACCAGAACATGCTGATGGTTCTTCGCGGCCGCACGGATCAGAGCCACTCCGCCGATGTCGATCTGCTCGATCGCATCCTGGAAAGGAACGGCCGCGTCCGCTACCGTCTCCTCGAACGGATAGAGGTTCACGACGACCATGTCGAACGGGTAGATGCTGTGTTCGAACAGCTCCTGCATGTGAGCTTCGTTGGTCTGGTCCGCCAGGATTCCGCCGAGAATCGCCGGATGCAGGGTCTTGACCCGGCCGTCCAGAATTTCCGGGAAGCCGGTGACCTCTTCAACCGTCCTCACGGGAATCCCGGCTTCAGCCAGGTGTCTGGAAGTTCCGCCGGAAGAAACGATCTCCCAGCCGTATTCGACCAGCGTCTCTGCAAATTCGACGATCCCGCGCTTGTCGGACACGCTGATCAGAGCGCGCTGATTTGCTCGCATTTCCGCCCCTTTCGTGGCAAAGTGTGAGGTTTCACCGCAAACAACCGTTTTGAAAACGGTTTTTTAACTTATCACTCCAGACGTTACAAGTCAAATCAAAAAAGCATAGAAATCAGATATATTAAATTCCTTTTTATTTATTCCATTCCTTCTAAGAAGCTTTGTAAGCACATCGGCATATCAGCTGTATTATAGCCACCCTCCAGGACAATAAATGTCGTCAGCTTAAGCGCCTTTATTTTCTGCCCGATTTTTTTGTATGATTCAATCTCCAATTTAATTTCTCCGAGAGGATCATTTTTATAAGTATCAAATCCAAGCGAAACCGCCAGAAGTTCCGGAGTGAAATCATAAATATTTCTTATTGCAATATCCAAATTTTGCAAATAGACTTCTTCCGACGTTTTTGGTTCCATCGGATAATTATAGCAGTTGAATTTCGATGACAATCCGGTGTCCGTATACAAATGCGCTTGGTGAAGCGAAACATATATAACTTTTGTATTTCTAAAAAATATGTCTTCGGTTCCGTTCCCGTGATGGCAATCAATATCAAGAATTGCAACTTTTTTCATATTTTTCAAATTTTTAGCCACCGCAATTGCTATATTGTTAAAATAGCAAAATCCACCGTTAAAATCCTTTCCCGCATGATGTCCGGGAGGTCGCATTAAGGAAAGTGCCGTCTCGCCAGTTTGAAGGGGTATTTCACAAGCTTTAATTGCTCCGCCGGCAGCAAGCATGGAGTATGTATAAATATTTTTTACATCCGTATCATTTGTATCTATTTTGATTTCATTTTTTACTTTTTCAATCAAATCTTGTGAATGCACTAATTTAATATCCTCCTCTTGAGCCAAATCCGGCTCAATGAATTGATAACCACTTTTTTTCAGTAATTCAACACAATAGCTAATTCTCCCCGGTGTTTCCGGAGAGGCTAAGTCAATGTATTCCAAACATTTTGGTGAATAGACTATTTTCATTTTACTGCGCAATATTTATTTCTTTACTCATACGTAAATATCCAAACTGAATATTTATCGCAATATATATTAAGCTTGCTTCAGTTTTCTATAGATATTTTTTAAACCACTTTGTGGCTGCGACAATTGAGCTGTTTAGTGATTTGATTTTTCGGAATTGATGGTCACCATCCGGAACAATAAATAATTTTTTAATTGCTCTTAATTTGTGATAAAATTTACGATTATCTGCCAAAGAAACGGCGCTGTCTTTATCGCCCTGTATTATGAAGACCGGACATTGTATTTTGTCATAATAATCAAACGGCTTGACTACAGCTTGCGCATCTTTATAAAATGAATAATCAAATTTCCAATAGGTATCTCGTCCCTGATCATACATATAACTATATCCTTTTCTTTTCCATCCCTCTAATTGCCCTTTTTTATTGAAACTTTTTCTAATTATATTAAAAAAATCCAACGATGGGGCAAAAGCAACTACCGTTTTAACCTTATTAGGATTATTTGCTGCAGAAACTAGCGCCACTCCCCCGCCCAAACTTAATCCGGCCAGTCCAATTCTTTTATTATCAACAAATCTCTGTTTGGCAAGATATTTTATTGCTGAATCAACATCCTCAATCTGTTGTGTAAATTTCATTTTTGAATAGACTCCTTCGCTTTCTCCCCAGTTGGAAAAATCAAACCGCAGTACCACAAAACCTTCCACACTCAGATTACGGGATAGGACAAGCGGAATTATCTGATCCTTGGTACGTTTGAAACCATGGCAAATAATAACTGCCGGATGTTTTCTCTTTGCATCAGGAACATGGAGTACGCCAACTAGCCTCTTTCCTTTACTATTTTTAAATTCTATTCTTTTTTCGATCATTGTTTGGCCTTTCTTCCTTTATTATTTCTCCACTATTATTTATTTTTAAATATCCAACTATCCAAACTGAATTTGTTTTTATGGCTCACAGTGACTAATCCTGCAATAATTATAAACAGTAAATCTCTGACATACGTACCCCAGTCCAGCGCACTTTCAGAATCAAAACAACCGCAGGCAATTGCACCGCCACGGTAAAGAGTAGCCAGAATTGCGATCATAAAGCTAAGTAGCATCAGATTTACAATCGTTATACTGAACCTGGTGAGCAGACCGATTGCTAACATTGCGCCGATTACCAGCTCCACCCACGGCAGAGCATAACCATACCAGGTTTCCAGCGGATCGGGCAGCACATTGTACTGACGGACAGTTGCCATGAATTCATCAGGTGCCGGAATTTTTGACATAGCTGACATGATAAACACAGCGCCCAATAATATCCGAAAGACTAGTGTTGCATAATCATTCACAAATATTTTATTCATTCCAAATACTACTTTTTGATAAAATGATTTATTTTGTACTGTGATATCGTTCATTATCCTACTTTCTAGTAATAGATGCTTAATTACAAATAACTATTCAATTGACTCTAAATTAGCACTAAGCTAATTTCCTCTACAATAGTTTTATTATCAAAAACGTTCTCGCCAAAAATAATTATAATCACAATTTTTTTATTATACCATTGTTTGCGTCAACTTCTACCATATCGCCATCTTTAAAAAATTTAGTGGCAATCTTGGTTCCAATAATACAGGGTTTGTTCATTTCCCGTGAAACTACTGCCGCATGTGAAGTAATTCCTCCTTCATTGGTTACAAAAGCGCTAGCTCTATACATTAATGGAACAAAATCAACGGAAGTCATACTTGTAACAATAACATCATGATTTTTAAACTTATGAAAATCTCTACTGGACAATATAATTCTAACTACCGCCCTTACTTTGCCTTTATTGGCTATCACACCTGACAATTCTTTTCCCTTCCCGTAATTTATTTTATCCTTTGCCCTAACGGTTTGGGTTAACATTGTTTTTAGATCCGACGGCCCAAGAATAGCATATGCGTCTTTGTTGTCAGCAGGCACTACTCCACCCCATTGGCGATTTTTCAATATCTGCAATACTTTTTTATCATTTCTGAAATAGAGTCTTTCTATTTCGCGTGGGGATAATTTCCAACACTCTCGCCAGCCGGACAGTTGGTATTTATCAGCAATAGCTTGAAATAACGGGCGATAGGCAACACTCGCCCGACAGAAAACGAATTTCCTATATTCATTGAGATAAGTGCCTGACTGCAAAATTTTCACTAATCTCTTTATTTTACTATTTTTGATCCGGGCTAATTTTATTTTACTTCTTTTGATTTTCTGCTTATTGATATCAGTCAATTTTTTAATTTCCCTGGTACAATTGCCCTTCATCAATTCACTTAACTGTTTTTTTATTTCAGAAGCAGTCCAAGGATTTTCATTAAAATTAACCGGAACATATGCATATTCTTCTACGTATTTTCCAAACTTACTAGCCGCTATTTTGTCACTAGGCAAATCTTTGACTGAAAGTTTCTTGCTTTGCAGCAAAGCTCCAATTTGTAAAAGTTCTATTTGAGTTTTAGCCAATGGACTATGCTTGGTAGGATAAGTCAAATCGGACATTAGAATATCCATTTCTGCGTTAGATAGATTGTCATAATATTTCTTCAGTTCAATTTCTAAGACTGATAACATGTGACGACCGATAGCTGCAGTCAAAAAAAGACCAGCACATGATATATTTTGTGCCAGAATGTATTCTTTATAATTTTTTAAAGTATAATGCCTTTCCAATTGGTTACTTGCCAGTAACAATTTGCGCCCATATTTCGCATATTGTTTTTCCAGAATTTGTAAATTACCAGGCGCTAATAGATAGTCTTCCAAATATTTCAAATACTCAGCCAAGCTATCCTTATTAGTAAATAAATATGTTTGAAATCCGTCATGTGTCAATCCGGCATGTTTAACACTTATTAAATTGTAGTATTTAGAATATTTATAATGCCCGGAAATATCAAGACAGGCCTGAAAAAACGACATGTTCCGGCTAATAGTCAAAATCCAATCTGAATACTTCATATGCATAAATAGGAATTGTACTAAAGTGTTAAATATTTTTATCGAGCCATTTAATTGTTTCTCTTGCAAATAAGTTTATATGTTTCTTTGAAATAAGTGTATGCGGCATATTTGGCAGAATAATTCGCTTCTTCTTACACCTTAGCTGTCTATAGAGTTCAATGAACTTTTTTTGCGTGCCTGAATATTCATTACTACCATAAATAACCAATGTAGGACAAATTACTTTTTTAAGGTATTGATCTACCTTATACCTTATCCCCTCGTGATAAAGCAGGATCCCAACTTTAATATTTTTTTTCAGACCATAACTATACATATTTACCCATCCACGCCTTTTCAGTATTGAAAACATCTTTTCTCTTTCCTGTTCATATTTTAAATCATAGGTCGGTCCTTGCAGTACCATACACTTCATTCTCTTATCGCTTGAAGCTATGATATACGCCGGCATCGCCCCGATAGAAAATCCGATTATTGAATACTCCTTTTTACCCAGTATCCTTAATACATGTGAAATGATTTGTTTTGTATCTTGGATATATCCGCCCACCGTAAAATCAATAAAACTGTTTCTGCTTTCACTGGCACCGTTTGTAGCATTAAAGCGAACAACTGTATAGCCTGCCATAACCAATTCTCCGGCAGTTCCTCTCATGACCGGTTTCTCAACAAACCCGAAAAGCCCGTGGCACAAAACAACCAGCGGACCTGGATTTTTTCCCTTCCATTCCATTACCGCGTATATCGTTTTTCCTTTTCTGTTTTTTATCCGGATTTCTTTTTTCATACTAACTTCTCTCCAAAATCATTTTGATATCAATAGACGCACGTGGTAAATATTTTGACTGTAAATAATGGCAGGTAATTTCCTCATCCAGATCCTGGTTGATCGCGCGGTTACCCAGCCGGTGCACTCCATCTACCACCAAATATATTTCCTTCTGAGGGTAATAGAATATCAGTATATCCCCTGCCGGTACGTCATCATAATCATAAAAACTTTTGAAATGATCCTCATTGACCTTGGTCTGCGCCAGCGCGTAGACATCTTTCAGCCTGACCGGCAGATATTCCTCGTCTTTTTGTGCTTCTTCAAACGCATTGGTAATAATTCCGCACTTCTGGTATCTCGGCAGATAATAATCCATAATGTCAGAAACTTTCTTTTGTTCCGAAAATTCCCGCTTACCTAAAAATAGCCAAGTCTTTTTCACCCGAACGCGGATATCCTTACTGTATTTTTCCAGGAAATCTGACATAGGATAAGTATAGCAATTCCGGCATAAAACGAAAGTCCGCCGATTTCAAGCTGCGTATTTGTGTGTTATGCTAGAGGGGTGTAATATCATTAATCTAAGTAAAATCGGGCAAAAGAATCATGAATCTGGAAAAGCTATATACAATTATGGAAGATCAGCCGAAATACCGTCTCACACAGGTTAAGGACGCTGTTTTCAGACTGTTAATCGCAGATTGGGATGAAGCCACCAATATACCGAAAGAAACCAGGAAAAGATTGAGAGCGGAATGCCCGCTCGAAATAAATGGCGAAATATTTGCGTCCAAAGACAGTAAAACAACTAAGGCTCTTATCACACTTGAAGACGGACTGCAGATTGAAACCGTTTTACTGATTCACAAAGACGGTCGTCACACCGTCTGCGTTTCAACGCAAGTGGGCTGTCCGATGGGCTGTGCTTTCTGCGCCACCGGCAAACTTGGCCTCGAAAGAAATCTGACTGCCGGTGAAATTCTGGACCAGGTACTATTTTTTTCCAGATTGTTGAAGGATAAAGACGAGCGCGTTTCCAATATTGTTTTCATGGGTATGGGAGAGCCGTTTCTGAATTATGACAATGTGCTTTCGGCAATAAATTATCTGAATAAAGACTTGGGTATCGGCGCGCGACGTATTTCCGTTTCAACCTGTGGGGTAATTTACGGCATCAATAAGCTGGCGGATCTGGATCTGCAAATCAATCTCGCTATCTCTCTGCATGCACCCAACCAGAAACTGCGCGACCAACTGATGCCAGTCAGCAATCATACCCCACTGAATAAACTGTTTGAAGCCGTGGATAATTATATCGCCAAAACAGGACGGCGTGTTATGTTTGAATATCTGATGATCAAAAATGCAAACGATTCAGTGGAGCTGGCGGAACAACTGGCGGAGTTAATGAACAAACCTTTATACATGGTCAACCTGATTGCCTACAATCCGACGGATGTTTTTAAACCTTCTGATCCACGAACCATAGCGGAATTCAAAGAGGTTTTGGAGAGAGCGGGCGTCACCGTTACTCAGCGCTACAGTTTCGGACAGGATATTAATGCTGCCTGCGGACAGCTGGCGAATAAGAAATTATAAAACCTAATACTATATAATCATGCCCAGAATAATCACCTTTGCATCAGGGAATATTTGGCGGTGGGATAAAACGCAGGATTTTGATAAATTAATCCCCTATGCAAAAAGTCTTAAGTTGGACGGCTTTGAACTAACCTTTAAAACCAAGGAACAGTTATATGCGTTTAAAATATCCAAAGCCAATGAAAAATGGCTAAAGAGTCTTAAATACGTGACCATTCATGCCCCCTTTAAGCTGGTTCGAAAAGCAGACGGTAAATTGGAAATAATTAGGCAGTTGCAGGTCATTGAAACATTGTACAAAAAATTCAATGCAAAAAATGTTATTATTCATCCCTTAGACTTACCTAATTCAAAAATTTTGAATCGTTTTAATTTTAAAGTCTCCACAGAAAATCTTACCCCTAAAAGTAAATTCACAATCTCAAAATTAAATAAAACTTTAAAGAAATACCCAAAAATCGGACTTTGTCTAGATGTCAGTCATGCATATCTTTGGTCTAAATACGAAACAGAAAAATTGGTAAAAACATTCGACAAAAGAATCACACAAATTCATTTGAGCGGAACTTACCGAAAAAGCGGTTATCATTCCATGAGAATTGTAACTGACAATTTTATGTTTTCCATTAAACCCATATTCAAACTGAATGTACCGATTGTGATTGAGGAAGATATGAAAATTAAAAGCAAGAAACTTTTAACCGATGAAGTCAATTATATTAAGGAAATGTTCAGGAAATAAGCGTCAACTCATTTTCGATATTTGATAGTATTCGAAAAATTAATACTAATGAAACATAATCCAAAAACTCTAGCATTATTGGCTGCCCTATTATTCGGGGCAAGTGCACCTATTTCTAAATTACTGCTGGCTGATTTTGAACCCATCCAACTGGCCGGATTTTTATATTTAGGAAGTGGCCTAGGCTTGTTATTTGTAAAATTGTTTCAAATTTTATTATTCAAATCCATTAATGATAAACAGGAAGCAAAAATAAATAGACGGGATATAAAATGGCTCGTTGGTGCAATTATTTTTGGTGGGATATTGGCTCCAGTTCTAATGATGACCGGTCTTAAAACAACCCAAGCTTCAACAGCTACGCTAATGCTGAATTTTGAAGCTGTTTCAACCACCATAATTGCCTTGTTATACTTTAAGGAACAAATTGGTAAAAAAGTATGGCTGGCTGTCATCTTACTTACAGTAGCAAGTATCATATTAACGTTCAACCTGACGGGTGGATGGGGTTTATCTATCGGGGCACTGGGAATTTTACTGGCCTGTATTTTATGGGGAGTCGATAATAATTTTACCAGAAATATATCTGCCAAAGACCCTTTGGTTATTGTAATTATCAAAGGTCTCGTATCAGGAACATTTTTAGTTCTGCTATCAACCGTCCTCGGTTATAATTATCCCGATATAAATAAAATTGTTTACGGATTGATTGTTGGTTTTCTATCCTATGGATTCAGTCTATACTTATTTGTAATTGCCCTAAGGAGTCTCGGTTCAGCCAGGACCAGTGCATTTTTCGGTCTGGCGCCGTTTTTGGGGACAATTTTATCACTGATAATATTCAGAGAATTCGGAAATATTATGTTTTATATTTCTTTACCATTCATGGTAACGGGAGTTTACATATTGTTTAACGAGAAACACAAACATACCCATCGGCACACGGGATTAATCCATGAGCACAAACACCGGCACAATGATTTGCATCACGAACATGAAGAAAACAATTTAGAAAGTACTGAACATACACACTTACATAAACACGAGAACACCGAACATGCCCACGAACATTCTCCGGATATTCACCATAGGCATGTGCATTGATTATTTATGCTAATTTGAGGTAAAATGAGAATGAAAATATAAATTATTTGAAAAATATATGACCAAAGCACAAATTAAAGGGCACCAAGTAATTTGTTCCGCGTTTATTGAAAAAAATAAAAGGTTTCTGATCGTTATGGACCATAAATTCAAAGTGTGGCGGGTGCCAGGTGGCAGAGCGGAGCACGGGGAAAAATTGGAAGACACTTTAATACGGGAAATGCAGGAAGAAACCGGTATTACCTTTTCCAACCCCGAGTTCATCGGTTTCGGTCAGGACCAGCAGTTCAAGGTAGATGATAAACTGGAAACTTCCCGACTAATCATGTATTTTCATGTGCACACTGATATGGAACCCACACTGGACCAAAGAGAGGCATCACAATACAAATGGGTTTCGCTTGACGAACTTAAAGAAATAGATTTAGATAACAAAGAAGGCGCATTAACCGATTTCTTCAATCGCAACCCTAATTTTAAATAAAAACATTTATGACAGATAACGTAATAGTTAAAGGGTCCAGCATCAACAATAAGGGTGTTTTTGCGACGAAAGACTTTAAAAAAGGCGAGGTAGTGCTCCCCTGGCAAGTGAACAGCATTCTTAGCATGGAAGAAGTTAAAAAACTGCCTGCCTCTGAAAGGCATTACATCGCCAACTATGCGGGAGGCAAATATCTGCATCAGCAGGAACCGGAAAGATACGTTAATCACTCCTGCGATCCGAACACAGAAACCGGAGAGGATTGCGATATTGCGGTCAGAGATATTAAAGAAGGTGAAGAAATAACGTCAGATTATTCCAAATCAAAGATGCTGATGCATTTTGAATGCAACTGCGGAGCGAAAAACTGTCGAAAATTTATTTAATATGTTCACCATCGGAACATTCGGAATAATCATGGATGAAAAGGAACGAGTTTTACTCAGTCACCGCCGGGATTTGGATTTGTGGAATCTGCCTGGAGGCAAAGTGGAAGCAAATGAATCTCCCTGGGACGCTGTAATTCGCGAGATTAAGGAAGAGACAGGTCTCGATACCAGAATAATTCATCTTTCAGGTGTATACAGCAAACCGGATAAAAATGAAATTGTATTTTCTTTTACCTGTGAAATAACTTGTGGTGAAATTACACTGACTGATGAAGCAGATGAAATTAAATACTTTGGATTGGAACAATTTCCGAAAAACACTTCCCCTAAACAAGTAGAACGGATAAGAGATTATTTTGCGGATCAATCTAAAACACATTACAAAATTCAAACAGGTCCGTCATCCGCTGATCTGGTTAAGCAGGGAAAACTTTAAGCATAATCAAAAACAGTATCGATTAATACTGTTTTAATTTTCTCTTAAATATTTAAATCTAAAATTTACTTTTCCGCAGGATATATGACATTAGTATTAACTGACTTACGCCCAATATGAGCGGCGAAACCATTAACCCTGTCTTTTGTGATGTAAATTTTATTATCAATAACAAAACAGAAACACTGAAAAACCTGCCAATATTCAGAAACAACTCCTTGTCAAAAACAAACATGTACTGGTTATCCATCTCCTCGTTGGTCTCGTCATCCATAACGTCCAGAAGAATCGGCTCGATTGTCAGCCACTGAAAGATGGAGGCAATGCCGGCAAATAATACATAAACATAAATATTGAATGGGTGATCTAATAGCAATAAAAATATTGAAAATAATATATTCAGGGAAAGCGATACAAAAAATACCGGTTTGCGATGATGACTTTTAGAAAGCCGACCGTACAGATATGTCGCAGTGGCAATTATTAATGTGACAATTGTACTGATCGTTCCTAATACTCCCTCGTCACCCAGATAAAATAAAATAAGTAGCGTCGGAAGGAAGAACCCTACTCCTTCCAAAACTCCCATACTAAAGCTGATCAGCCGTACCATATTCCATTTTGTGGAAATCCGGAATTTGGCTATGGTATTTATTTTAGGTGTAACATAATCTGTTTTCAAAATTATTACTCCGGAATATGTCATGACTACTACGGCCAGCACGGAAAGCACCCAGTAGGCAATTGTTGGGGTATACAGCCCGCTATTCTCCCCCAGCACGATCAGCCAACCAACCAAAAAAGTAACCAGCAAAGAAATAAGGGAATTCAGAATGGATGCAATGCTGTAAAAGTAATTGCGATGGCTGGATTCAATTTCCTGAAATGTAAGAAAATTACGGTTTGCCCAGTAGATTCCGGCACCGAAACCATAGATCCCACCGTAAAATAAAAAATGCCAGACAGTACTGCCTGAAAACAAAATCGTCGCAGCAATCGCGATCGAAGTCACCACTAAACCGGTAAAATACAACTTTGTTATTTTAATCCGCTTTAATAACAACCCGTTGACATAAAAACCAAGTGGGAGAAAAATGAAAAAACCGAGATTATATATAACGACACTGGGAAGCGATGCGGTGCTGCGCCAGATAAATGAATTGATAAAAATAGTCAAAAGCGGATGCGCGATACTGCGCAAAGCAAAGGAAAATATCAAAATCCGAGACTTCTCAGGCAGCATCTTATAATGTTTTGTTTCACGCAAAAAAATATTCATTCATCTAAAAATTACTGATATGTGTATTGTAGTTCCGTTTATATTGCGGGTCAATGTGTTTAATATAAAAAACCGTTCCGCTATTCGAAACAGTTTTTTATATGGTTTATTCTATTATTCCCCCGCCTACTTGAACACCACTTCTGTATGACATGGGATAAGCAAAGAACCCGGAGCTCACAATTGTATCGCCATATCTGTTAAATATTCGGATATGTGGACCGCCACCCGGGCCAGCACCTGTTATGATTTCGTCACGCCCATCCTGGTTTAAATCAGCAACAGCCACATTTACTCCGCCTCTAAAAGCATTATCATAGGCGAAGAATCCCGGCGTAAATTTGATATTTCCGAAGGGATCGAAAACTCTAACATGCGGCCCCATTCGTATATTTGTTCCGGTAATAATCTCATCCCTACCGTCGCCGTCTAAATCACCACATGCAACCTTAATTCCATGCCTTAAATCCTCACGGTAAGCAAAGAACCCCGGTGAAAATTTAAGATTGCCGTTGCCGTCAAAAACCCGAACGTGAGGACCACCGCCTGATTCGGTTCCAGTAATTATTTCCGATTTACCATCTCCGTCCAAATCTCCGGCTGCTACTTTTACGCCTAAAAGATAATTATAATTGTATGCGGAAAACTCCTTCATTAACTGATATTGTCCATCACGATAAGTAAAAACTTTTACCAGATGTCCGCCCACTCCCGCTCCGGTGATTATTTCCTTGATTCCATTTCCGTCAACATCACCAATTGCAATATTGATTCCACCGCCGAAACTTTCATCATATGCTAGAAATGAATTTATTAAATTTCCTTCTACACTGTATATTTTTACCTCCGGCATTCTTCCCAGCACTGGACTGACGACAATATCAGCCTTACCATCAAGAGTAATATCTCCAATCGACAGATTAATTCCACCTAAATATTCTTTTTCGTAAACCAGGAATTCTCGTATGAACTCACCTTGATTGCTGAATACTCTAACATACGGCGCTTCCCATTGGTTACTGGCAACAATTATTCCGGTTTTATCACTTGGTCCTACAACATCTGAATCAGGTAGAGTACTAACTACCGGCAATGGTACAAACTCCGGAATCTCCATTCCCTTATGTTCAAATACTAAGCCGGTTATTCCAGCACCCTGAGGTATTGCAAACTGTAACACAATAAAATTTGCATTATTCTGAAGTGTAATACCATAAAACGTGCTTCCTGCCAATTGTACTGTTTCAATCTTTTCACCTGCACTATTATATACAAAAGCAGTTATGGAATATTCGTTTGTCACCTGGATGCCAATTTTCTTTGTTTGTGAAAACACATAACTGGTCCGTTGTGCATTTTTTGTAACAAACCCAAGTGTCAGTTGGGGTGAAAATGGACCATGATCACTCACAACAATACCATTCGCGTCTACCGCCAATAGATTATCCCCGTATCCCGCAGGTTTTGGATATCCTAAATCATAGGCAAGCGCACTAATGACAACGCCATCCTTTGCGGTAATGCTATTTGTGCTGTCAAAATCAGTTACTCCCTGAAGAATATTTTGAAAGGTTGTACCATTAAACAATCGGTCACCATCAAAATATGGCGCACGATTATATTGAATTGTCCTTGGTTCTGCTAATGTTCCAATGAAGTCATCTACGTTATTTGTTACACTAGCAGCTTTTACTGATATCGGTATGAAAGCACCAAATATCAATACTATCAAAAATATTATTTTTTTATTCATATCTATATTATTACTAATTTAAACAACGTTTGATACTATCACAAACATTCATTCATGTCAATGTTAACATAAAACCGCTGAAATTAGCGGTTAATACAGAATGAGTGGAATTACTAAGAAATTGTAAATATATTGATCTTTTCAATAGCTTTTTTTGCGAGTTCAATTCTTTCCCTGCGGTTTGCATAAAAAGTGAATAGTTTACTGCCTTTCTTAACTTCCTGTCCAACCCTTTTATGTAAATAAATACCGGCTAGCTTCTCTGCTGGAGCTCCTAAAGTTCTGGCGATCTCGTCTATGGCTTTATTATCAACTGCAGTTATCTTTCCAATCTTTGTCGAAAGTACCCGGTAATATTCACCACCCAAAACCACAGCGTCTGAATCAATTGTTGAATCACCCCCTTGCTCCTTGATTACAACCTGCATTTTTTTCCATGCCTTACCGGAAACTAGAATTTCTTCTGCAACTGACTTTCCCTTACCGCGCGCCACCTGACCGGATATTTCCAGAAGTTTTCCAGCCAAAATCAGTGCCTTATCCTGTAAATCTTTTGGCCTGTTGCTTTTTTGTTGCAATACACGCAGGACATCGCGTGATTCTAATGCTGGTCCGACCCCTCTACCTACCGGTTCATTGGCAAATATTTTTTCCACATGAACTTTAATTCCGAAACGCTTGCCCAGATATATGAACTTCTTTTCAATATCATTTGCGGTTTTCATATCCGGAATTTTCGATGTAATACCGACCGGCATATCAATTATCAGATATTTAATTCCCATTGCAACTTTTTTTGCTAAAATACTGACAACCATTTTATCAAATGGTTCTAAGGATAACGGTTTTGTAACCTTGATTATTAAATCATCTGCCGGAGCAATATTCAGTCCGCCACCCCAGATCATACATACTTTATTTTTCATTACCATCTGCTTGATCCTTGCCATGGTGAAACTGACCGGTGCTAATACCTCCATTGTATCTGCTGTTCCTGATGGAGAAGTTATCGCACGTGAAGATGTTTTGGGAATATACAAACCGAATGCAGCAACAATCGGTACTACGATCATTGTTGTTCTGTTTCCGGCCAAACCACCGACGGAATGTTTGTCCACTACAATTTTGTTTTTAGGGAAACTCAGCTGTTCCCCCGTTTCAGCGATTGACTTCGTCAAAGAGTACAATTCTTGAGATGTATACGGTTGTGAAAAACCTGATGCGACAAAATATGAAGTCTCAACAGGACCAAGTCTTCTGCTTACAATATCGGCGATTATTGAATGGATTTCTTCATAGTTTAATACACCGCCTTTTAATTTTTTATTTATAGCTTTTACTGATTCCGGGCGTTCCACTATTGCAACTTCAATAATTTCATCTTTCTTCATCGGGTACTTAACCCAGATTTCCTCAAACAGCCCTATCTCTCCTGGTTTAATCTCCTTTTCTGCTAAATTCACAGTTGCGAATATTCTTTTGCGATTATGCCAAGATAAACCGATGCTATCCCCCGCACGAATACCAAAATTCAATGCCTCCTTTTCATTCAAAAGAACCTTCGGCATTTCGCCGGTTTCAATATCAATCTTTTTTGCCCTCAAATAGAATGCCATGATTTATTTTTATTTGTAATTGGTAATTTAGTAATTTGCAGTTCGTGATTACCAATTACCATTTACGAATTACTTATTTCCAATACCTAATCGCGACAGCTAATTCGATGTTATCCTTTGCATATTCTTCAAGTGACACCCCGTTAATTGTTGCGTCCAAAGCCTGCTTTACAGCTTTTGCACCAGCGAATGTTCCGTCGGGGTGTCCATGAATTCCACCGCCAAAGTTCATAATTACATCCTTGCCGAATATTTTGTATAACGACGGTATCAGATTAGGATACAGACCGCCCGATGCGATTGGGAATACTGTCTTGATTGCGAACCATTTACTGCGCAGAAAATCATCGATTTCCACCACATTATCCTTACCGCCTTCCATTTTTCCGACTACCGTGCCGGTATGCAATTGGTCGATTCCGGCAAGACGCGCCAGTTTTGATAACACCAGCATACTCATTCCGTGCTTACTGTTTTTTGTAAACATTGAGTGTCCCGCGCGATGGCCATGGATTATTAATCCCAGATCCCGTTTGCGCAACATTTGCACATTGTCGAGGCCGACAGATACCATATCTATCATCACTACTTCACCACCCAAACTTTTAACCAGTTGTGCTCTCCTGATCATTTCGTCCGGCTGTGCCGTTATATTAAAAACACAAAGCTTCTTACTGCCTGTTTCCTTTTCTGCTTTATCCCTCATTTTTAATGTTAGACGCACCCGCTGGTCAAAACGGCTGAAGGAAAGGTCGGTCAGATTTTCATCATCTTTTACCAAATCAATTCCACCGATGAATACTTGATAAGAAAGAGTGGCGTGCTGCAGTGCTGATAGACCCAACTTCGGCTTTAAAATCGACCCTAGAATTGGTCTGTCATAAATTCCCGTTATGCGTCTAATACCCTTAATACCGAAGCGTGGCCCCTGGAAACTATTTACATAACTTTCCGGAAAATCAACATCTGAGAGGCGCAGATTTTTTATTATCTTCATGCTAAAAACATTTCCGGCAACACCGGATAAAAATTGCGGGATGCTTCCCTTTTCAAACAAGGCAATTGGATAAGCGACTTTGAAGGTGTGCGCTTTTTTATCAATATCAAATGCTTTAGCACCAAGCTTTGTAAATGTTGCTTTGGATAATGTGGCAAGATCAGTCCAGGTTCCGATAGAAGATTCTGCCGCTACTCCTCCTGCCGCATCTGAAAAATCAATATTTGTATCCATATAAAAAGAAGCGACTAATTCCGTTTTTTTTGGTTTATAATCTTGATCAACAAATTTTTTATAAAATTTATTCATTTTAAAAGTTTTTAAAAATCCATGGGTAATGTTTTTGCACCAGATACGCGACATCGCGCGGCTTAATTACGCCAAATTCACAAATTATCCCCTTGATAAATTTGAACGGGATACGATCAAAAGCAAAATTGATTATCTTCAATCCCTTGGGACCATTCGGCCATATTTCTTTTCGGTCGCGCAGTTCAATACCGATATATTTACTGATAAATGTTTCCGGATCGGTTTTTAAAAGAGACGCAGCAACATAAACCGGGATTTTTTCATGATTAGCAACCAGTGCGATACCAAAGCTGCCAACTTTATTGATTACCGAACCGCCGGATGTAACAGAGTCAGCACCCAGAAAAGCAATGTCCACCATCACTTCACGACCACTAGTTCTACTGATCAGAAACGCGGCTGCGGAATCAGCCACCATTGTAACATCAATTTTTTGTTTCAAAAGATTTTTAGCTGTTGTTCTGCCCTGAAACAGCGGACGTGTTTCCGTGCAAAAAACGCGCGGCATCTTAGAGTGCTTGCTGGCCTCCGCAATAATATGTTCCACAGTCGAGGAATGACAGTGCGTAAACACTTTCATATTCGGCTTAATCAGTCTTGCACCAGCCTCAGCAATTTTCTGATCATGATATTTCAGAAGAACTAAAAAGAGATGGCAGGCTTTTTTTAGTAGTTTCACCAGTTCAGGGACAGACAAACCGTCTTTATTGTTCTCTAAATAGTGTAATACGAATTGGACTGAATTACGTGATAGCGGTTCGGTTGGTCTTGCTTCTGCCAGCGCTTTGCCGCTTTTTCTTATCTCAGAGAGAAATTGAGTCTTAGTTTTTTTCAGCAACTGATTGCTTTCGGACTGCAAAGCATCCAAAATTACTCTGGTTATCTGTGTCGCACCCTGTATTTCTAAAGATGCTATTTTTGTTACCGTTTTTTGGACCGCACTGTTCATAAGGACAGTATACCATTTATATCATTCCCATTCAATCGTGCCCGGCGGCTTGTTAGTGAAATCATACAAAATTAGATCAATCATTTTTATGCTTTGTAGCTTTGCAACAATCTGTTTTACAAAATTTTCGGGCAGAGGAAAAAATTTTACCGTCATTGCCTCTTCGGACTGCACCGGCCGTAGGATTATTGTATAGCCGCCCGAGAGCGAATACGGCACAAGAACAACCGGAAACTGCCAAATCTTTTTATCCAAACCGAATTTTTTTATTTCAGACTGCACAATATTGTCCGCTTCCTGCAGAAGTTTGATATTTTTTTTATTGAGCAGGAGTTTTTTATTCTTACCAATGCCTACCGCATTTTTTCTGCTGAAAAGTATCAGACAGGCACGATTCACACTTGGGATCTGATTTGCAACCAGCGGTCCTAAAATCTGCATTTGCTTAATGCTTATATCGCCGGAAAAAACCGCCGGATGAGCATAGGTACGCCCATCCCCCTGAACACCAACACTTCGGACCGGCATAACGTATCCGGTAATATCCGTTTTGTTATCAAAATTAAACTGCGTGATTAATTCATCCAGATCTTTGTTCTGCTTTTTTAGATTGTCTCCGTATTGCCTCCCATCGGAACAAATCATTCGGATAGCCAATCCAGGCCCGGGAAACGGGTGCCGGTTAATTATTTCATCGGGCAGTCCAATTTTTTTCCCTAATAACCGGACTTCATCTTTATAAAGGTCCTTCAAAGGTTCAATGACCAATCCTTTTTTTATCATTTCCAAAACTTCTTTTACGCGGTTATGATGCGTTTTTATTTTGTCCGCATGTTTTGTACCGCCCGATTCTATGGTGTCAGGATAAATGGTCCCTTGTGCTAGTATCCAATCTTTCGGATTAAGCTTAAACCTTTTCATTGCAATTCTCTGCGCATCCAGATAAGCCCGACCGATAATTTTCCGCTTTTTTTCCGGATCAATTACTCCACGTAATCTTCTAAGAAACATTGCAGACGCATTCATTATTGCCAAATTGGAGAATCCAAGCTTATCTAAAGTACTTTGAATTTCACTTGATTCATTCTTCCTCATAAAACCCAGATCAATATGCAACCCGAACACCTTTTCCTTTCCCAGCACGCGGTTAAGCAATGCAAAACATACTGCCGAATCCACACCGCCAGAAACCAGTAAAAAAACTTTTCTTTCACCGACTTTTTTTATTATCTCGTCTTCAATTGTCCCTAAATACTGACTGATATCCCATTCCTTTTTTGCGCCGCAGATGCTGAAAACGAAATTTCTGATCAAATCCAGTCCGTTTTCCGTATGCGAAACTTCGGGGTGAAACTGAACCCCGTAAATTTTTTCTGCAGTATTCCCCATCGCGGCAACCGGGCAATGTTGGGTCCCGGCAAGAATTATGAATCCTTTTGGAACCTTTGTAACCAGATCGCCATGGCTCATCCAGACTTGGCTTTTTTGCCTGAATTTTTTAAAGATGCCATTGAATGACTCGACTTTTAACTCTGCCACACCGTATTCTCTAACATCACCCCTAACAACTTTTCCGCCCAGCAGATGGCTGATCAGCTGATGGCCGTAACAGACGCCCAAAATCGGCAGACCGCTTTTCAGAATTTTACGGTCAAATTTTATTTTATCATTATAAACGCTGTTTGGTCCTCCCGAAAGGATGATTCCCCAGGACGATTCCAGTCTGATAAGTGGTGTTTCCGGCGGATAGATATTAGCTAAAACACCCAGCTGGCGAATTCTCCGCGCAATTAAGTGGGTGTATTGGGAACCAAAATCTAATATTGCAATCTGTTTTTGTTTCATACTTGTCTTTATTGTAAAATATCCTTACAATTAAAACAACATTTTAACATTTACCCTAAAACCTTACCCCTTAACCCTAATCATTATGTTCACTCAGTTTGAAGAGACTTTAACCTATGACGATGTATTGCTAGTGCCCCAAAAATCAGCGATTCTTCCGAATGATACAGATTTGAAAACGCGGTTGACCAGAAGAATCAGCCTGAATATTCCGCTGATCTCCTCACCGATGGATACAGTGACTGAGCATCGCCTGGCGATCGCTCTCGCACTGCACGGCGGAATAGGAATCATTCACAAAAATATGCCGGCAGACCAGCAGGCACAGGAAGTCAGTTTTGTAAAAAGGTTTGAGAACGGATTTATTGAAAATCCCGTTACCCTACAACCGGAAGATCCGATTGAAGATGCGGCGGAAATCCGCGACAAAAAAGGATACAAGAAAATCCCGATTGTCGACAGAAACAACAAGCTCGTCGGAATGATTACAGAACAGGACTACTTCGTGCCGGATGATTTGAAATTACCGATTAAATTCAAAATGAAGCGGATTAATGAAATTGTGGTGGGTAAACACGGCATGACTCTGCAACAGGCCAACAAAATTATACGTGAAAAAAGACTTACCGCATTGCCTATAGTTAATAAGCAGGGAAAACTGATGAGTATGGTGACCAGAAAGGATCTGGAAAAAAACGAACAGCATCCCAATGCGTGTAAAGACGATAAGAAACAACTGCGCGTTGGTGCGGCGATTTCCGTTGGTTTAGAAGCGCTGGAGCGCGCCAAGTATCTGGTTGCCGCCGGCGCGGACGTTTTAGTAGTGGACACTGCCCACGGCCATACGAAAGGTGTACTCGATACAGTTAAAGCTTTAAAAAAGAACAGGCTATTTTCCAATGTGGATATTATTGCCGGCAATGTCGCCACAGAGGAAGGCACCAGAGATCTGATCCGCGCCGGCGCGGATGCCGTCAAAGTCGGTGTCGGACCCGGATCAATTTGCACCACCAGGGTTGTCGCCGGAATTGGCGTACCCCAAATCAGTGCAATTATGGCGGCGGTAAAGGGCAGAGGGAAATCCAATATTCCGATCATTGCCGACGGAGGAATCCGGTATTCCGGCGATATTGTTAAGGCACTCGGCGCTAAGGCAGATTCAGTCATGATCGGAAGTATGTTTGCCGGTTGTGAAGAAACGCCGGGAGAGATCGAATATGAAGGGGGTAAAATGTACAAATCCTACCGCGGAATGGGATCTAAAGAAGCAATGATACACGGATCAAAAGACCGTTACGGACAGGGATCGCAAAAAGACAGCGAAAAACTGGTTCCGGAGGGAGTTTCAGCCAGAGTGATCTATAAAGGTCTGGTATCACGACATATTTACCAGCTGGTTGGCGGAATTAAATCCGGCATGGGTTATATTGGCGCAAAAACCATTCCGGAACTGCATAAAAAAGCGAGGTTTATCAAGATCAGCCCGGCGGGACTACGAGAAAGTCATCCGCATGATGTTACAATAACCAAACAGCCGCCGAATTATCATTTGGAAAAATAATTATTCAAAAAGACGGGTGATCAATCCCCGTCTTTTTAGTCTGCTATATTTTTTTCCTCAACTGCATATGCGCCAGCTGAAGTTGCATCAACAGGTTAGTTTCGTTGATAAAATTATGCTTGCGGTTGGAAATCACAAAACTTCCGTTGATCATCAGGTCCCTGATATTTCTTCCGCCATATGTAATCATATTACTGACCAGGGTTTTAGGATCCTTGGAATTGTACGGCAAAAACCCGCGGTCCTGCAGTTTCCAAAATGCAATATCCGCCCTGTATCCGGGCAATAATTTTCCTACCTTTTTGAGACCGAGTAACCTGGCACCCTGTGCAGTTATCATATTGAATAAATCACTGTACGGAACAATCTTCCTGTTTTGATGCATGGTTTTTGTTTGCAGAGCTTCCGTAAGTAGATCCAGTCTATTTTTACTGACAACACTGTCCGTACCAAGCGCGATCTGTCCGGTTGCTTTCAGTTTATGAAACAGCGGATAATCAAACTGCCCACTTCGGTGCAATAGATTAGACGTCGGCAAATGAACCACTCCCGCCTTTCTCTTTAAAATCAATGCTACTTCCTCCCGGCCGACGTGCACAACGTGCGACATCATTGTCCGTGGATTCAAGAGGCCAAACCGGTCCAGTGTTTTTACCGGATGCTCACCAAACTTCTTTACCGATTTCTCCAGCGACTCTTTAGTTTCCGCAACATGGATAGTAAAAAGAGCGTTATATTTCTTCTGCAGAATCCTCACTTTTTTGAAAATTGCTTCGGAAGCTTTGGACGGCTCATGAATCGCAATAGCCGGTTCTGTATGATACTTTGCTTTATTTTTCAAATATTTTTCAACCATCGCCGGCGTATTTTCCGGGTGTGAATTACTTACCGCGCTGATCGCGTTGATTACTACCTGACCGGTCAGTTTTGCCGCGTCATCAATCGGATTAAAAACACCGTAGTGACTCAGTGTCGTGGAAATTCCAAATTTCTGCTGTTCGGTAAAATCCCCCACTGCTCCCAGGAAAAAATCATCTTCATTCATCTTCCCTTCTAGTCTTGCCATGCCACGCAGGGTTTTTTCTAAATTCGCCTCGGAAAATGTGAGCGTGGACCGGAGCAGATACATGGGCGGGTGCGCGTGCGCGTTGACCAACCCCGGTGTAACTACGATTCCTCCGCCCTGTTCCGCGTCATAGATCAGATCTATCTCGGTCAGATCAACAAAGGAAAGTTCGGTTGCTTTTAGTATTTTAACTATCACGCCGTCCTCGATTAGGATAGACCGGCCGGACAGTACCTCCAATTTATCATTCTGATTAATCGTAATCAAAAAAGGGATTCCGTGAATCAGTACTTTTCTGGGATTCCCTTCGCGCAACATAGTATAACGGCTCTTACTGTTTCGACCCGTGGAAAATGTAATATCTTTCTGCCGATATTCAAGCCCATTTTTAAGTTCGGAGAATTCGTTGCTCATTTGTCAGGCATTATAGCAGTATTTGCTTTTTTGCCCAAATTGCGTGGGTTCGCACCAGTTCATCTTCATTTTTAATTAATAGCTCTATAGCACACAGTGCTTCCTTGCTCCCCCAGTTTCCCAGAGCCACCGCCACGTTTCTCATAAATCCCCTGTATTTTGTTCTTTTAATCGGACTGTTTTTGAAGCGAGAGTTAAATTCAGTCTGCGACATTTTGGCAAGATCATTCAGTTTAGGGGCAATCAAATCATTTTTAGCTTTGAATTCATTTATTGATGCCTCCTTCGATTTGCTGTTCCAAGGACACACTTCCTGGCAAATATCGCATCCGTAGATTCTGTTTTTCATTAACGGGCGCATTTCCTCTGGAATACTGCCTTTCAGCTCTATGGTCAAATACGATATACATCGTCTGGCGTCCAAAACCCGGTTCTGCACCAGCGCGTCGGTTGGGCAGCTATTTCGGCAGCGCTGGCATGTTCCGCAGGATCCGATCCGCTTCATTAGAAAGCTTTCTAATTCCGCATCGATCAAAATCTCACCGAGAAAAAGATATGAACCCATCCGGTAATTTATCAGACTGGTATTATTACCGATGAAACCCAGTCCGGACCGGCTAGCGTATTCCCGCTCCAGGAAAGGACCCGTGTCTACATAAACCTTGGCGTTGATATTCTTTTTTAATATTACTGAAATCGATCCGACAAGTTTTTCCAGACGAAGTTTTACGATTTCATGATAATCATCAAACCAGGCATACCGCGCAATAATTCCTCTGGATGGATCATTAAGTAAATCTGCTGATATATCTTGATTAAAATAATTCATGCCGACCATGATCACGGTTTTTGCCTCTGGGAATACTCTTTTCGGATTATCACGCTTTTCCTGACCTCGGCGAATCCATTCCATCTCTCCCGCCATTCCGTTTCTCAGCCACTGGTCAAGTTGATGTTTATATTTACTGGGTTGCACTGGCATTACACCAAGTAAATCAAAACCAAGTGAATTTCCCTCCAAGATTATCTGTTTTGCATTTAGCATGATACAATTCTATCATAGTTTTCAGTATAAATTTAGCCTAAAAAGATGAGTGTTTTTAGGAAGACATTTAAAAGTATACAATTATTCTATTTTTCACAGACGTGTGTTTGGGTCATTATTTTCTTTGGTGCTCTGCTTAGAATCCTAAGATTTATCCAGAATAACTCGTTGTGGACAGATGAAGCATCAATTGCTATTAGCATCATTAATTTGCCTCTGGACAGGATTGCACACTCGCTGGATTATCTTCAAGTGGCCCCGCTCGGTTTTCTATGGATTGAAAAAATATTTATTACCTTTTTTGGCATAAGTGAATATGCTTTTAGGCTTTTTCCGCTCATCTGCGGGATTCTTTCTATTATAGCGTTTTACAAATTAGCAAAACAAATAATTTCCAAATTATTTTTACCTTTGTCAGTTTTTATTTTTTCTGTATCATTTCCACTTATTGATTTTTCAACTGAAATCAAACCATACATTGTTGACGTACTGATTGTGATACTCATACTAAACACCGCACTGTTTATGAAAAATAGAAGATACACAATCAGATATGGAATATTATTTGGAATACTCGGGTCATTTTTAATTTATTTTTCATTTCCGGCATCATTTTTTTTGGCCGGAACCGGAACAAGCTTTTTTATATATTACATAGTGAATAAGCAATGGGGGCAGCTAAAAGCCGTGTCTCTGTCCATAATTTTATGGATAATAAATATTATTCTCTACTATTTTTCTTTTCTTAAGTATTTTATTTCAAGCAGCTACCTATCATTTTTTTGGCACGACGGATTTCTGAGTTCTCCTTTCAGTATGGAAGGACTGGGACAATGGGAAGTAACTTTTATCAGAATATTTGATTATCCAGGTATGTATAATCTTCTTTCTATTCCAATAGGCATCATTTTTATTTTTGGGTTAATTAAACTCTTCAAACAATCCAAATTCAGTTTTTATATATTAGTTTCACCTGTCGTATTTTTGACTATCGCATCAATTCTTCATTACTATCCGATTTATGGAAGACTTGTTCTATTTTTACTGCCATTAATAATTCTGGGGGTAATAAAAGGCCTTGCTTCAATCTATAGCAAATCACATATTAGAAAATCAATAGTAATTTTTACACTTCTAATCATACTCCTATCTCAATCTGTTTATGGTATATCTTCCGCAATTTTCCCAGTAGAGAAATGTGAAATTGATGTTGTATTTGAATATGTTGAAAATAATAGAAAACAAGATGACATTATTTATATTCCTTTTGATGTTGCTTCCCTATATGAATATTACCAGCTCAGGATGCAAATCCCCGAATCAAACTACTATGTTTCAAACTTTGCGGGAAGAAATCGGGAACAATATTTAAAAGAACTGGAACAATTATCAGAAAATAATGAGAGAATATGGATTATAACAACACATAAAACCTCGTGGGAAAACCCGGGATTCTTTGAGTACCGCGCATTCTTCCTGAATTATTTATCACAAGCCGGCGAGCTTATTGATTCCCTAATCGCCCATGAGGCATCGGCGCATCTTTTTTATACTGACAAATAGAATAACTTCTTTTATTTTACAATCAATACACTTTATTGACATGTCCAAAATTTACGCCTAAACTCTATATGGCCTAAAAAGCCCGTTTGATCATTGCCACCGGCTCAACACCAGAAAGGAGCAGATATGGACTTGAAAAAAGTCCGGCAAATAGTCAGCCTGCTCCAAGAGCATCCAACTATTGCCGAGCTGGAAGTAAGGAACATGAGGGGATTTTCCAAGATCCGTGTTCGAATGTCACCTTCGGACAGTTCCGCCAGCCAGCCGCAGACTGCGGAAAAGTTGGCGGTCCAGGAACAGCTGTGTACTATCGAATCGCCGTCTGTGGGATGGTTTTTGGCCGCGGCCGATCTGGAGGAAAATCCGCCACTCATCGAGGGCAGTTTTGTTTCGCAGGGCGAAACCGTGGGTTATATTGAAATACACGGGCTGAAAAACCCGGTCGTTTCCCAATTTGAGGGTACAATCAGGCAGATTCATGCCGAAACCGGTCAACCGGTCGAGTACGGCCAGAGACTGTACACAATATCCCTGTCCGGACCTTCCGGATGATAGCTCATAACGTTCATCACATCAGGCCTCCGCTTGATGTTTTTTTTAATCAATATGCGATATAATGGCTAAAGCTGGGTTATTTCACTTATTTTATATAGACAATGATTAAAGCAATCATATTTGATTTCGGGAATGTCATAGCCAGTTTTGACAATGGCTTGTTTTTGAATAAAATTGCCAAACATACCGGCAAATCTGTTTTTGAGTTGAGCAAATTAATTTATGAAAAATCAAAACTACCAAGTTATTACGAGCAGGGCAAAATTAATTCCGATGAATTTTACAATCAAGTTATAGAATTATGTGATTTAATAATAACTCCGAAACAGTTTAGAGAAGCCTATACCAAAATCTTCACTCCCATCCCGGAGACAATCGAGCTGATTCATCAGCTAAAACCAAATTACAAGCTGGGACTCTTATCCAGCACCAGCGAGTGGGATTTTGAATATGGGTTTAAACCTATAATTGATATGAATATTTTTGATTCCATTACATTGACCTACCAACTTGGATCAAAAAAACCGGATACGAAATTATTTGACGATGCTTTAAAGAAATTAAAGGTACTGCCAAAAGAAGTTTTATATATTGATGATCTACCGGTTGTAGTTGAAGCGGCAGAGCACTTCGGCATGCAGACAATTTTGTATCAGAATCCAGATAAACTACTGGGAGATCTTAGGAAGTTTGAAATCATGATTAATGGTAATTATCAATCACATTCCAAACAAAAAATCACTGTTGTAAACGAAAATGACGAGGAAATCGGATTTAAATACAGAGATCAGATTAATAAAAGTGATATTTTTCGTGCGACCGGACTGTGGATCACTAACTCAAAGGGCAATGTATTATTAGCTAAAAGAGCGTTAACTAAAAGTATTAATCCGGGGAAGTGGAGCGCGGCTGTCGCAGGGACTGTTGAAACAGGAGAAACCTACGAACAAAACATAATAAAAGAAGCTAAGGAGGAAATTGGCATCTTTGGTTTGAAGTTCATGTCATATGAAAAAACAAGAGTCCGGAATTCTAGCAACTTTTTTATCCAATGGTTTACTTTGGCAATTAACAAGAATGCTGAGGAATTCATGCTACAAACAGAGGAAGTAGCTGAAGTAAGATGGTTCAAGCAATCCGAGCTGAAAAAACTGCTAATCGAAAAACCGGAAATGTTTACTTCGTCACTTTCCCAATGGATTTCGCTTTTTATCGCAAAATAAAAGTAACTTATGTAATATAAAATATGCCGTCATTCACTGACTTATATTTTCTTCGGAAACAGAATTGATAAAATAATTGATGAGAAAAGCGCAAACATAATTATGCCAAATGAAACTAAGGATGATATGTGAACGCCAAGAATTCCAGAAAGCATTTTTATTCCAATAAACAGAAGGATAAATGCTAGTCCTTTTTGTAAATGATGAAATCGATGCAGAACACTTTCAATCAGGAAAAACAGTGCCCTTAACCCCAGGATTGCAAAGATGTTTGAGGTGAAAACGATAAAGAAATTTTGAGATATTGCGAAAACTGCTGGAATAGAATCTACAGCAAAAAGAATATCTGTCGCTTCAATCAATATCATGATCATAAATAGTGAAGTAAACATAAACTTACCGTGCTCTCGGGTGAAGAATTTGCCATTATGATGATTTACCGTGAATGGTAAATATTTACGCGCGAGCTTGATAATCTTATTATCATTAAAATGAATATGCTCTTCTTTTTTATCACGTAAAAGCTTAATTCCAGTATAAAGCAGTACTGCACCAAAAACATAAAGTACCCAGTGAAATTGATGAATAATATATGCACCAACACCGATAAATACTCCTCTGAATACAATTGCCCCCATAATACCCCAGAACAGCACTCTGTGATGATATTTTTCCTCTAGCTTAAAATAGCTGAAGATAAGCATAATCACAAACAGATTGTCGACAGACAACATTTTTTCCGTTACATAGGCACTCATAAACTGAGCTGCCAATTCCCTGTCCATGTAAATATATATCAGCAGACCAAAGAGCACAGAAATCACTATCCAGAATATTGACTGATATAATGCCGGTCTGAATTCAATTTTATGGCTTTTCCGGTTAAAAAAACCGAGATCAATAATTAAAAACAGAGTAACAACTACTCCGAACAGAATAAACAATTTTGTCTGAATATCCATATAGTAATTATGACATAACCAAATTAATTCACAAAAAACCGGCTGTTGACCGGTTATAATTAATGCTAGTTCATAGTTCCAAAGCACCTTCCTTGGAAGGACTTTTTGCTTTTTCACTCCCCAGCACTCAAGGTATTATCACAATAACAAATATATTCTAAATATACAAGCCAAAAATAGTTGTGTGCTTATTTTTTCTTCTTTGCTTTTGGCTTTACTTTAACCGTCTTAACCACCTTCTTTTTTACCGCAGCTTTTGCTGTTTCCTTCTTCTTCACTTCTGGTTTGATAACAGTTTTTTCTTTTACTGGGGAAACATTTGTTTCAGTTTGTGCTAATTGTCTTAATATTTTATCCAGCTTCTCGTTAATAGTCTTCAACTGACCATCGAACTTTCCACTATTCACATCACTTGGCTTTCGATCTGTGCTTCTCGGATCTTTGCCAAAACAGCTGGAACATAGAACCGGCTTCTCCCCTGTAGGTCTGAATGGTACTTCGCAACTCTGTCCGCACTGGGAACAGGTGGCTTTAAACATTTTCTTTTCATAAAAATTCGGTTTGCCAAAATCCCTGCCAAAAGATCGGCTAGAACTTGATTTGTCCTTGCCTTTAAAGCAGTTACTGCAGTAAACCGGCTTATTACCGGTCGGTTTAAACGGTACTTCGCAGCTCTGACCGCATTCCGAGCAAACCGCTTGATGCATTACGTGATGATCCGAATCACCCCCTCTGTTGTATCCGCCGCTCATTGATTCTCTGCGGTCAAAACTGGGACCGTTTTTCCGGTCAAATGATTTTCCGTTTCTGTTAAAATTTTTCATGGAATTTTTAGTAATAATTAATGCGCGTTAAGTTTAACTGTTTAAGCCGTAAATAGCAAGTTTTATTAACAATTTTGGGGATTTATGCTATAATCCAGTCAAAATACAAGACGTTTATGGAACAGCAAGCAATCATCTCAATTAAAAATATTGAGAAAACATATAACCTTGGCGAAATCAAGGTTAAGGCACTCCGAAAAATCTCCTTAGATATTCAAGAAGGAGAATTTTTGATTATTACCGGCAGAAACGGATCAGGAAAATCCACCCTACTCCGCCAGATCGGACTTTTGGACTGGCCGAACCGCGGTGAAATATATCTGGACGGTGATGAAGTAACTCATCTGAATGAGAAGCACCGACGCGGAATCCGCCACAATAAAATCGGCTATATTTTTCAGGAATACGCATTAATACCGGAATTAAACGCCATTGAAAACGTAATGCTCCCAGCCATGCTGACTGAACCGACAAAAATATGCAGACCAAGAGCAATTGATTTACTGAAAAAAGTCGGTTTGGAAAACCGGCTCAAACACCAGCCGAAACAAATGTCCGGAGGAGAACAGCAGAAGGTAGCGATTGCCCGCGCTCTGATCAACAACCCAAAAATACTTTTTGCTGATGAACCGACCGCCAACCTGGATTCAGTCGCAGCCGCAGGAATTCTGGAAATTTTTGAGAGACTGCACGCTGAAGGTCATACAATTGTGATGATTTCCCACGAACAGGACGAAAAAAGTTATGCCAGCAGAATTATTGAATTAAGAGATGGGATTTTATTATGAAATATGAATTCAAAATTCCATTTTTCCTTGCATTCCGACAGATTACCCGTGGCAGTAAGTGGACTTTCTTTTTGATAATATTCTTAATGGCGGCTGCATTTATCAACCTAGTTTTTGTTTCCTCGCTTTTTAAAGGTGTTATTAAGGGATCAAACGAACAGGTAATTAATATGTATTCCGGTCACATTTTGATTAAACCGAACAGCGGAAAAGATGTTTTTGAAAACCGAAACAATGTTATTGAAAAAATTGTACAAATCCCCGGTATTGAATCGGTAACCACGCAGTTTGAAATCGGTGGAAATCTTGCATTGGGTGAAAAAAACGGTAACTGGATTGTTAATGCAATTAATCCCGAACAAGAAATAAAAGTAACAAAGATTTTTGACAATATGATTTCCGGAGAATACTTAAAGTCCGGCGATCAGAGTGGAATTATTCTCGGCAAACAGATTGCCGGCGGAGATGTCGCGGAACTAGACGCTTTCTCCCTGCACGCGGAAATCGGTGATGTCATAAAAGCAAATCTTAACGGCATTGAAAAAGAGTTTGTCGTAAGGGGAATATTTAATTCAAAATATATGTCCGTGGACAATACCGCATTCATCACATACGCAGGATTGGATTCGGTTTTTCCATCATTAGCTGATCAGGCAAATACCGCTTTAGTCCGGCTTAATGAACCCCGTGATGAGCAGGCAGTGATAGAACAAATAAAAGAAAGTGGAATTCATGGAACATACTATACCTGGGAGGACGCGGCCGGTATGATGAACTCGGTAACGACTAGTTTTCTGTCAATTGATTTCATTTTAAGTCTGGTCGCCACGCTGATTGCCGCAGTTACAATATTTATTGTCGTTTACATAGATATCTCAAATAAAAAACAGCAAATTGGAATTCTAAGGGCGATCGGCGTGAAACCTTATATCATCCGTTCCGCGTACGTAATAATCTCTTCTATATATTCCGTGATCGGCGTTGCTCTAGGCGCTGCATTGTTTTTCGGTGCAATTATGCCGTATTTTATCGCTCACCCTTTTGTATTGCCGATTGTTGACGCCACATTAGCAATTGAGCCTGCGGATTTCATTTTCCGGATGGAATCAATTATCATTGTTTCAATTCTGGTCAGCCTAATTCCCTCTTTTATGATCACTAGGATAAAATTGTTAAACGCTATCTGGGGTAAATAATTATAAATAGAACTAGAAGGGATATTTAAAAAACATGGAAGAACCGAAAACAAGTCCAAAACCGCTACGGTTGTTTTATTTTTGGTCCGGCATAATCGCTACATTTGCTTACCGCGCTATAATTGTTATTAATGACGCGACTGTAGTAAAAATATTCTGGTACATCGGTACTATCGGATTCATTATTTATTTTATTCATCGATTCGACATCTCAAAAAAACGATCAAAATTAATTGTAGAACATAAACTACGCGAGAAAATGGACAGCTTAGACCATTTGACCGACGATGATAAAAAAGCACTGCGTTATATTCTCGGCACGCTGGTATCCTCCAAAGAAAAATGGAATAACTATGCGATTTTTATACTTTCCGGGATCGCATTGATACTGGGAATATTATTTGATTTTATCCTTAAAATATAATTTCTATGGATATAAAACAATTCACTGCCACTAAAGCATTTATCAAATATAACGGTAAAATACTGATTCTTCGGGAATCAGGAAAATATAAGGACGGCACTAATGAGGGATATTATGATATTCCCGGCGGGCGGGTTAAACCGGGACAAAGGTTTGATGAAAGTCTGCGCAGAGAGATTAAAGAAGAAACCGGGTTAAATATCGCAATCGGAGATCCGTTTTTTGTGAACGAATGGCGACCGGAAAAAAACGGTGAGCTGTGGCAAATTGTCGGGATCTTTTTCGAATGTCAGGCCGACACCGACCAAGTTAACTTAAGTGATGATCATGATAAATATGAATGGATTAATCCGAAAGAATACATGAAATTCAAACTTATTGATAACCTAAAACCAGCATTTGAAAGCTACAATGCTCGGCCAAACAAAGACTAATCAATAAGTTTTAAATACCGGGGGCTATTCACCCTAATCTTTTCTTGTTCAAATCCCATCTTAAATTCGGGATAGATTTCAGAAACCCTAGTCATATTATCACCAATAATTATCAGTGGATCAATCACGCGCATTTTGGATTTTTTGTGAATATAGTCATAGTTGTCCACATCTTCAATAACTTTGCTGCGGTCAAGATTTTTCAGTCTCATGGTCGCATAAACAATATCTTTGTTTTTGCAATTTTCTAATTTCATGATTACCGCGTCATCATCAGTATCCAGATCTTCTTTATTCAGTATACCTGCGTCCATTGCCATCACCAGAATATTTTTCAGCATATCATAGGAATAAACACCCCAGTTCGAGTGCCAAAAATTCCCGCACATCCATAATGACAATTCGGCAAATTCTTTCGCAATATTTGCATCCCGGAAAACAATCATATTATTCTTCACTGTCAGATCGCTGATTATTGTCATTGCCTTCTTTTGGTCAGTTTTATTCGCAGTAACAGCATCAGCCAGCGTATATTGCAGACGATCCGCGCAGATATCCGGCAGATTGTTCTCCGCGAGCGGCCATCTTTTAATATCTTCCACAACGGCAGGGTCAATATTAAACCTGCGCAAAACCGTACTGATATCAGTCTGAAAATATTTCTCGTTCACACTTTCCTGGTAGTCTTCTTTTTCGTAGCGATTGTACAAATGATCCATGACGTGTGAAAAAGTACCATGGGAAATATCATGCAACAGCCCCGCAATCTGCTCCTCAAGGCTTGCTCCGAACTGATTCAATATCCAGTAAACACCCAGCGAATGTTCAAAGCGGGTAGTACCTGCTTCCGGATAGAAATAATGATAAATGCCGTATTGGTGGATTTTTTTCAGCCGCTGCATTTGCGGGGTTTCAATCAATGCCAAAACCACCGGCTCCGTTATTTCGATGTCTCCGTAAATTTTGTCTGTGGATTGCATAGATCCATTGTATTAAAAAAACTGATTCACGTCCAATCAGCTTTTTGGGATTATCTATTCTTTAAAATTAAATGCCCTAAGCATCAGTAATGTAATGAATCCTTCAGCCAAACCGACAATCATGTGAGTTTGAATAAATGCCGGATTAAAAATAGCACCAGTCATCATTGATTCTAATTCGTAAGCAAAGGCTGCAAGTACAACGCTTAAGAACACAGCAAGTAAAACTGCAATAGTTCTGTGTCTAACACTTTTTCTGATAAACGTGAAAATATAATACCCGCCCGCCGCGCCGATTACCGCCATGTTAACTATATTCAAGCCAAGTGCAATCATTCCCCCATCCGCCATAAAAAATGCCTGGATCGCGAGAACTATGGAAATAACTATCATACCGGCAAAAGGTCCGAGCAAAATGCCGGCCAGCGCTCCGCCAAGAAAATGGCCAATTTGACCACCTACGAGTTCAAAATCCACCATCTGCATTACAAAAATATATGACCCAACCAAAACCATGTTGATCAGCAGTTTCCTTCCGTACTTTGAAATTCCCATAGTCTCACCAGACCCGAAATTAATTCCTTCCGGTGTAACTAAAGCAAATTTTTTATTCTTAACTAAAATGTTTTTTTTGATTTTTGCAATTGAGAATGCGCCGAAAGTCAAAGCCGCTCCCAGAAAAGAAGCTGCAATTTTTGTATCAATAAACCCGTCCGGTAAATGCATACAATTATTTTAGCAAAATATTTAGAATAATAGTAGACTAGCTCCCATTAAAGCCATGCCAGCGACTAATCCATAAATCGCAAGATGATGCTCACCGTATGCTTTGGCGGTTGGAAGCAATTGATCAAGAGATATGAATACCATTATACCCGAGACATATGATAAAAGTATTCCAATAAGTATATCGGTGAATATCCATGATAAAACAAAATATCCTGCAACTGCGCCGACCGGTTCTGCGATACCGGAAAAAATAGAAAACCAAAACGCTTTCTTTTTGCTTTTTGTAGCATACAATACCGGAACTGCGACTGCTATCCCTTCGGGTATATTGTGGATGGCAACGGCGATCGCAAGCGTTATGCCAAGTGAGGGCTCAGCGATCGTTCCGGCAAAAGTAACCAGACCTTCAGGAAAGTTGTGGATTGCAATAACCAGCGCGGACAACAACCCAATTCTATACATCTTGTGATGATGACCCAAGGTATCATTTTCAATATCTTCCATAGTATGCACTTCATGTGGGTTATCATGACTTGGAATCAGTTTATCAATTAATGCAACCGTAAATATTCCAACAAAAAAAGCCAGCAGACCAACCCATTCGCCCGATCCATTCATTTTCTCTCCGAGTTTAGAAATACCATTCGGCAGTAATTCCATGAACGACACATAAATCATCACGCCTGCTGAAAAACCCAGTGAAACAGATAGGAATTTTCCTGACGGTTTTTTTGTAAAAAAAACCACAGCGCTTCCGATCCCTGTCGAAAGTCCTGCAAATAAAGTTAATGCAAAAGCCAATAAATAATTATTTTCCACAGATTTATCAAAAGATATTTATTCTAGCAACAGTAAAAGTGCCATCACGCCAATTCCGAGCATCAGAGACAAAAGCTGGAACCAGGATTTTTTAAAGTTTGTTTCCTTCTTCATTTCCGGTATTAAATCCGCCGCCGCAATATAGATAAAACCTCCGATGGTAAATGCAATCACAAAAACCTGCTTGTTTTCCAGCGCTGTTCCGATAATCAGAGTAAGAGCTGCACCGACCAATGCCGTCAATGCCGACAGGTAATTGAATATTAATGCTTTCCGCTTATTGAACCCGGCGTGCAGTAATATGCCGAAATCACCTATTTCCTGCGGTATTTCATGCAGTAAAACAGCAATACTGGTTGCGATACCTAAGGGTATACTCACTAAAAAACTGCCGGCAATAATCATACCGTCTATCAAGTTGTGAAATCCATCCCCAACCAAATTGTTCACTGCCACCGGATGCGGGTGTTCTTCGGATGTCGGTACATGGCAATGACGCCAGCAGAGAATCTTTTCCAAAATAAAGAAGATGATAAATCCCGCTAATATCATAAAGGGTACGATCTCTGTATTTTCTGATTCCTCAAATACCTCCGGAATCAAATGGATAAATGCATCGCCCAGAAGTGAGCCGGCGGCAAAACTGACCAGGAATAAAAGACCTTTCTTCAACTTTTCCAGATTAATCGAAATCGCCAGGATTCCAATAAAGGAAACCAAGCTGACTATAAAAACACTACCAATTGTATAAAGCCAAATTTCTGTCATATTTTTTTTATTATATCATTATTATTCAACCTGCGCATCAATCTTTTTCAGTCGCAGAATTGACCAGATTGCGCCAAATACAATTACAGCACCCAGCCATTGTCCGGCTGTCAGAGTCTGTTTATGAATAAAGTATTCCAGAATTATTGCACTTACCGGAAATACCATTTCATAAACAGTCGAACGTGATGCTAAAACTTTTTTCAGCCCCCAGTAATATATAAATATCGCCATTCCGCCGGTGCTCAAAGCGATAACAACAAACGCGCCGATCAGGTTCCAGTTAATTGCGCTAAATCCGCTAAACCCGGCATAGCTCGTTTCAATTCCAGCTGATTTTAGCAGTTCTATAACCGAAATTATTACCAGCATAATTGCGGTTGTGATAAAAAACCGCAGTGCCGTGCTCAATCCATGATTAATTTTAGCAACCGCTTTTTTAGAAAATACCGTGGAGGATCCGAACGAAAACGCCGCTAAAATAGCCAGCATTGCCGGAATGAACATGCCAGTTGCTTTAAAATCCGGACTATGCAGGCCGAATGTCAAAAGATAGCTACCGATTAAAGCAACCGCGGCCCAGACATAAAATATTTTTCTCGGCCTCTCCTTCAGCCAAATAAAGGCCAGTAAAATAGCAAAGATCGGCTGAAGTTTTTGCAGTAATAGTACAACAGAAATGTTTAAACCCTCGCTGTAAACCTGAACTATCGCCGCAATAATCGCCATGGTACCGACCGCTCCGCCAAAGAATCCGGTCAGACCGAATGCCAACCAGTCTTTTTTGTCCAGATTTTTCAATTCTTTAAACTTTCTAAATAAATAATAGCTCAGGAAAACCGATGACACCGCATGCAGCATAAAAACAAATGTCGGTATATCAGAAAGTCCCAGATCAACCACCCAGGGTGTCAGCACCACTCCGTCAAATGCCCATAAAAAAGCAGCGAGCATTATAGCGAGTGCTCCCATTAAACCGATATGCAATGGATCATGACCACTAGAAATAGAGGCTATTTTTTCTTTTTTAATTTTCATTTTCAAGTTGTTGTAATTCGGTTAAAAGTTCTGCTTGTCTTTCGTGTAGGCTACTAATTTCAGCTTCAGAATCTGGTTTGCGGTGAATATTCAATTTCATGATTTTTCTTTCAATTTGCATAATTTCATAACGAATAACATCAATGCGCGCTTTTTTTTGCTCATCCTCATTAGATATTCCACCTTCATTAAATTTTGATAATCCTTCACTCATAATTTTATTTATTTGTCAGTGATAATTTTACAGTTTCGCCATGGAGTTTGGTGCCGTTAGTGGCCATGAATATGCTATTCATGTCATTTTTTTCAGCTTTTCCGGAAAAATCTGTAATGCGTGCCCCGGCTTCCCTGGCAATCAGTTTACCGGCAATATGATCATAAATCTCGCTGTAATTATTAATCAGAATTTCAATTTTTCCTGAAGCGAGCATGCAAAAATCCAGTGAGGGTGACCAGTTGCGCAAAACTCTTTTTACTTTCTTATTCTCAATCCGGTCAATAATTAGCTTATGCGGTCTGCGGTTCACAGTATAATGGGTTATATAAACAACAGTTGATTTTTCCCATTCAGAAATTTTATTTACTTCAATTTTTTTCTTATTGCAGAATGCGCCGTTTCCCTTTTCCGCGTGATAGGTTTTTTTCTGAATCGGATCATAAATTGCAGACGCTATTATTTCATCATTTTTTAAAAGGGCTATTGATGCAGAAAAATTGGGAATCCCCAGAACAAAGTTATTTGACCCGTCCAAGGGATCAATAATTAATGTATATTCGGAATTTCTCCTGATCTCTCCCGTTTCTTCGGAAAAGATATTATAGCCTGGTAATTCTTTGGTAACAATACTTAAAATCGCTGCTTCCGACTCAATATCCGCTTTTGTGTATACATCAGCCGGAAGTGTCTTTTGAACAACTTTAAGCTCCTGGCCAAAATATTTCCTTAATACTTCCCCGCCGGCTTCTACTGCTTTGATTATTATCTTTGTTTCCTTATTCATACCGGATTATTGTATCAAATATTGCTGCTTCTGGCGACTTGTCAGTGCAGTCACTATGTGACTACCCTAGCTTGCCAGAGTCAAAATAATATGGTAAAAACCAAAACTGTGCCCAATTTCCGGGTACAGTAGACAATTACCCGATTCTTGGGAGGTTTCGGCATGAACCAACCGACCGCACTCGCTCCGGTCACGGAACTGTTCCTGCGCTATGTCGGCGTGGACTCAGCTTCGAACGCCGAGTCAACGGAGTTCCCGACAAGCCCCGGACAGCTTGAAGTCATGCACCTCTTGAAAGACGGCCTGCTCGAGCTGGGCACTGCCGATGGCCAGTTCGTGGACCTGCCGGAAGGTGAACTCATCGTTCGCTTCCCGGCGACCAAAGGACTCGAAGACAAGCCGTACCTGTGCCTTTCCGCACACGTCGACACCTACCCCGGCGTTTCCGGCGCCGTCACTCCGATCATCCATCCCCCTTATCGGGGCGGGAGCATCGTGCTGCCGAAGGGTGATGTCGTGATCCCCGCCGAAGACCTCACGGGACTGGAGGGCAAGACCATCATCACCGGCTCCGGCGACAGTCTGCTCGGTGCAGACGACAAGGGTGGTCTAGCCGTCATCGTTGACGCAGTTGGCAACATGCTCCTCAAGCAACTTTCGCACGGACCGCTCGACTTGTGGATCTGCACCGACGAGGAGATCGGTCGCATCAAGGGGAAGAACATCCCGCCGGAGATCGCCGGTGCGTGGGATGTTCTGCTCACCGTGGACGGAGGTCCGGTCGGCGAGATCGACCTGGGCTGTTTCGCCTGCCGGATGGTGAAGATGGAGTTCTACGGCGCTGACGCCCACCCCGGCGTCTACCCGCACAAGCTCCACCGCGCTCATTACGCGGCGATGGCATTCGCCATGCAGATGGAACAGCTCTTCCTCAACCCGTACGCCGGCATCGCTGACCGCAGGGCACCGTTCTTCTACATCGTGGACGCTAAGATGGACGCCGGCAAGGCCAGCCTGCTCATCGTCCCCCGCTCCTTCGACGAGAAGGAAACGGACGTGATGATGCGACGCGCAGTCCAGGTCGCACAGCAGTGCGCCAGGGCCGAAGGTTGTACCTTCAAGATCGTGTCGGACGAGACGGTGTGCATCAACAACCGCTCGATCAACGAAGCCAACCGCGACCTGCTCCAGCCGATCTACGCGGCACACGCTATCCACGGTGTCACCACCTCCGATCACAACGTCCGCGGCGGGACGGACGGCGCCGGCTTCAACATGATCTACCCCACCTGTGCCACACCCAACATCGGCTACGGCTCCCGCAACCTCCATGGCAAGGAGGAATTCCTGGTGGTCGATGAGCTCGAGTGTACTGCCTTGATCCTGAAGCACATCATCGCTCTGTACACCGAGTACCAGGCCGTCTAGTACGGCCACCCGCTCATTCCCGTGAAGGACCTGCGAACAGCTTCTGTTCAAAGGTCCATTTTTTTATTTCAAACGGGGCTTGACAATTTAGAAACATTAAATTACGATGGAGCATCGCCTTTGTGTCTCTTTAGACTGCTCCATAGGAGGAGGTGAACAGATGAGTAAGCTACTAGCCGTTGGCATGATCGTGAGACAATCGGGTGAACTGTGTATTCCACTCCGCGCACAGGATGGCAACACAGTCGTTATCCCCATCCAAGTGGTGTGCATGAAAGTGGCAGAATTAGATGCCTCTGTACGGATGAAGCACGCCTGCCGTGATCTCCACATACGCACCATCCTCGATCTTGTCCTCACGACCGAAGAAGACCTCATGTCGGTCCGGAACTTTGGTAGAAGGACATTGATCGATCTCATCGAGAAACTCGGCAAGCTCGGTATGTCGCTCAACATGATCCTCGTCCCACCAGATAACCCCTAACTGCGCCGTCTAATACGGCTATCGCACATTCCTGATAAGGGACCCGAGAACTGCCTTCAGTTCAACGGTCCATTTTTTTATTTAACCAAAACAACACAATATAAATTGTTATGTAACAAATTATACATACTCATAGAACACGCCACTGACAGATAAATACTAAAAAACAGTTCCTTCGCTCTCTGGGACTGTTTTTATTTTATTAAAGTATGATAAAGCTTTGTGTTTAGAGACGTGTCTATTGCGATATTTAATCCCTTATCTCTTGCAGAATCAGATTCAACCAGGCTACTGTCTGCACCAGCATCTTTTAAAATCTTTTGGCTAAACTGGTAGACGCTCTGCTTCTCTTCACCAACATGAATAATCCCTTTAAAATCCGACCCCACCAGTTTCCAAATAAACTTAGCCAATTTTGTAACATGGATCGGGGTTCTAAACACGTCGTTAAATCTTTTTACTTTTTTTCCATCCTTCGTTTCTGCGAGTATTTTTTCACATCTTCGGTCCATCCCCTTCGCCCCAACGCCATAAATATACCCGGCACGAATGATTGTATAATTATCCATCTCAGATTTGATTACATTTTCTGCTGCTAATTTTGCCCTGCCATAATCGGTCACGGGGTTACCCCTGCTGTCTTCTTTATATTCTCCCTTTGTTCCGTCAAACACCGCGTCTGAAGACATATAAATCAATCTCGCGCTAACTGATTTAATGGATGAGACTAAGTTCGCGGTTACCTCTTTGGCCTTTACTGGATCATCATCAAATTCGCCTAATCTTGCCGAATGAATAATAATGTCAGGAGCAATATCAGCAATCGCCTTTTTTACGGTATCATAATCAAGCAGGTCGACCATTACTTGATTATGTCCTGCGATTCTCACATCTCTACTTCCAAAATACAAAACAAGATTTTCGGGAGCGTTATTTACAACTTCCGACCCTAAATATCCCGTAGCGCCAAGAATTAGTGCTTTTCTTTTCATTACATAATAAGTATATCAAGAATATCAATAACAAAAAACCGTCTAAATCAGACGGTTTTTTTGAACTGGCTCAAGCTATTTAACTAAGTTTTTCATCCTTATTTTCTTACTGAAGGAAGTAATATTTTCAATGGTCGTATCCAATATTCTTTCCAGTGCCTCCTTGCTGTTAAATGCATTGTGCGGAGTTACTACAACTTTATCCGACATGAGTAGCATATGTCCTTCCACGACTGTCTCCAGATTTTCTTTTATATTCTGCTGATTTTTACTGATGAAGTGCGGGGATAATAGTTCCGCTTCTTCTTTCAGAATGTATTTTTCTTCTTCCAAAACATCTAATCCAATACCGGCTAGCTTGCCGTCGCGCAACCCGTCTATTAATGCCGTAGTATCAATCAGGCCTCCACGGGCAGTATTGATAATCATTGCCCCGTCTTTTACCAGCTTAATATTCTGCCTATTGATCATGTGATGGGTTTTTTTGTTATATGGCGCGTGGAGGGTAATAATATTTGATGTACTGATCAGCCGGTTAAGCGTCACATACTCAAAACCCATTTTCTTTGCTAATTTCCGGTCGCGGTGAACATCATATACGATTACTTTCATGTTGAACCCCTGCGCGATCCGCACAACATGCTGTCCGATATTTCCCCCGCCGACCACACCGATCGTTTTATCTCTAAGGTCAAAACCGCGCAATCCCTCCAGGCTGAAATTTCCCCGTGATGTCCGCTCATAAGCCTGATGGATTTTCCTGCTCAACGAAAGGATTAAGGCGAAGGTATGCTCCGCAACCGTATTCGCTCCGTACGTCGGGACATTCGCCACTTTGATATTTAATTTGCGCGCCGACACCAGATCAATGTGATCAAATCCGGTAGAGCGGGTCGCCACTAATTTCAGGTTAGGTAGGGCTAATAGAATATCCTTGCTTATTTTAGAATAGATAAAAGGAGACAAGATGCTGACATTCTGAATACTGTTCAGACTTTCCTTGTCCGCTGTTTTACCAAAAAAAATTAGTTCAAATCCTTTTAATCTTTTTTCTAAATATTCTTTTTCCCACTGCTCAACCTCAAAAAAAGCAACGCTTACTTTTCGGTTTTTTTTGGTCATAATCCTTCTCGCTTGGAATCCTTTCTAGCCTTTATCTTTTTTCGTGTTTTATTCACTCTTTTTACCGTCGCAATGCTGGTCAATATAGCAAATGCACCCGCCAAACCCAACATTACTTTCTTTTTTGTTTCATCATCCATCGAGCTGTACTTACCTTTTATCTTATTGGTATGTTCAATCAGTTTATCGAACTTAACGTGTTCGCCGGTTGACGATGAAGTTGGAACTCTTTTCTTGGTAATTTTCATGGGTTTAATCCTTTCTAGTTATTAATAATTTTGTTTAAATATTTCAAAGTGAGCCTGCGGATGCTGGCAAGCCGGGCAGATATTCGGAGCCTTTGTGCCCTCATGCAAATAGCCGCAATTCCGACATTTCCAGACTATTTTATCTCCACTGACAAATACTTTTCCTTCGTCCAGATTTTGATACAGTTTTCTGTATCTTTTTTCGTGTTGTTCCTCTACTTTAGCGATATTCCGAAAGGCATTGGCAATTTCCTTAAATCCTTCCTCGTCAGCAACTTTTGCAAATTCCGGATAGAGCTTCGTCCATTCTTCGTTCTCCCCATCCGCCGCCGCTTTCAGGTTTTCCAATGTAGTTCCGATTTTTCCCGCCGGATAGGTCGCGGTAATTTCCACCATATTGCCTTCCAGGAATTTAAAAAACACTTTGGCATGCTCGCGTTCGTTCATCGCCGTCTCCTCAAAAAACCCGAAGATCTGTTCCAGTCCTTCTTTTTTTGCCTGCTTGGAAAAATAATCATAACGCATTCTGGCCTGTGATTCCCCGGCAAATGCTTTGAGCAAATTTTCTTCTGTTTGAGAACCTGCTAAATTTCCCATATCAATTGATGTTAATGATTATTTATATCGGATTTAATTATAGCAGATTTGCACGGATTATCAATTTAAAAAAATATAAAACTAAGTATAGGGGTTTAATTATGCAGTCATTTTTCCAATAAAAAGAGCTAACATCATGAAATGTCAGCCCGCCATACCTACCGGAATTTGGTGGCTACCTAGCCGGATGGTTATCGAGAGGAATGAACGTCAAATTCATCGCTTCAAGCGAAGTCGTGCGTGTCGCGCACCAGCATGATTGACGATACAGGTGCGTTAAGGATGGCTTCAAGTGCAGTTTGTACCCGCAGGACACGGCCTTTACCGTCTTCACCCGGAAGCCAGAACCCTGCTCGATCCGCGCTGGAATCGGCGCAACTCATTCTGAGGCAACCGACGAGTTGAACAGGATGCTCTTTGCGGTAGATGACCGCATGTTTGGGAATACACCATTCATCTACCGGCGCAAACAGTGCAATCGCAGGCGTGTACAGCGTAATCGGATCACCGACAAGAATCGGTTCACCGCACCACACGCATTGGATGGTCATACTGCCAAGGCAGTCATGACAGTAATCCACCGAACCGTCAGTGTTCATGGGGCTCCTGCAGATCACAGTGAGTCCGAACGCGGACAACTTTCCGGTACGCTTTGTGCGATGACCGCACTTGGTTGCCGTGAAGCGGAATGGACTAAGACAGTACATCCGCAATATCAAGTCACTGAAGCTCATGCTTTTCCTCCCTTTCAGACTGAAGATGAGCTACGCAGTGTGCAACTTACATTATGTAGGTTGGCATGTCAATAATAGCCAGAACGTCCTTGCTTAGCACATCCGTTCAAATCCCATTTATAAACAAACATCTTTATTCATTATTTATCCTGAGCGCAACAGGAGCGCGCAAGGCATTGGCTTGACTAGCCGAGCTCATCTTCGCCGAGACAGAAAATAAAACCAAAAAATGGGGCCCCCGACCCGCCCTTGGCGGGTTGGGGAAAGGGGCACAGACCCGCAACCTAAAACAACCAAGCTTGCTTGGTTGTGACAGGTGAAGGGTCTGATGACCCGTGGTTGGGGAGGAGGGATTCTCGTCCTGGGCAGCGCCAAATGCTACGCAGGCTCGCATTTGTCGACGCTCTACTGCTCCTTCACTTCGCTCCGGATTGTTTCGCTTCTGCCCGTTCGAATCCACACTAATAAAAAAACAACGTGCTCTATTCACGTTGATTCTTTCTAAAATCCTTTTGGCTGGGGAGGAGGGATTCGAACCCCCGGTGACGGGACCAGAACCCGTTGCCTTACCGCTTGGCTACTCCCCATCGTTTAAATATTTTTGTTTTCGATATCTGCTATTTTTTTCAGTTTTTCATCAAGCAATTTTCTACCTTTACCGGATTTCAAAAACTTTTCTCTTTTCATTGCCTCAGATCTGCTATTAAAATCTTCTTTATAAATCAATACCCACGGTGATCGTCCCTTAGTATATCTACACTTGCCGTTATTATGTTCTTCTACTCTTTTTTCAACATTATCTGTACTGCCAACGTACCTACTTTGGAAATGTATACTTTTTATTACATAGGTTGAATACATTGTGTTTTAGATTTTAGGATTCCTCGCCGGAGGCGAGTGCGCCTCGGGCGCAGAACCCCCGGTGACGGGACCAGAACCCGTTGCCTTACCACTTGGCTACTCCCCAATGATGTATTGTTAAAGCAAGTATGTAAATAATTACCGCTTGCTCGTCCGTGCATTCCGTTTGTGGAATGAACGGAGCTACTCCCCAATGATTTTTTCAAAAAAATAATCCCCCAATTACCGCGTGACAGTAATATTCTTATTTAACCTTCTACCACTTTACCACCGAAGGTGTCAAGCGCATCCTTCAATTCACTGCTTTCTTCTTCACTTTTATTGTGTTCCGGTATCTTTTTATCCCTCAGAGCATTATCAATTACACAAGTGAAAGTAAGTGGGGTTTCATAAACCTCATCCAGTACATTTTCAATAATCTGCTTATTTTTTGCCTCCCACACCCGGTCCATATAGAATTGAAAACCAAAAGCGATGGTAATGATTTTACCGCTGATTTCTACAACTTCCCCTACACTTAAAGTAAGCGACAGAGAATGATTATGCGCTTTTAATTTTTTTAAAAACGTTCTCCACTTTTTCTCAATTTCTGACAGTTTAATAATCGGCACCTCTTTTTTTATTTCATCTGTTTTCGCATCCTTCTTCTTTTCAGCAAATATCGGTTCAATTTCTTCTTTAACAATCCTTTGTACCGTTGGTAATGGTTTTATTTCGGCTTTACTCTTTTTAACCGGAGATTGAAAACTAGGTGTAAATGACGGTCGATTTTTTTCACCCGGTAATGATATATCTTTATCTCCTTCAATAATCTCAAGAACAGCTATTTCAAGTGGCAGCTGTATAATATCAGTCTGTGTTTTAATCATGGGTTCAACTTCTAGGAAAATATTAATCCATCGGATCAATTCTTTAGAATCATAACGATTTGATATATTTGTCATTTCTTTCTGGAGTTCATCATCCATTTCATACACAACAAATTTCTCCAGCGAACTGGAAATATTCAGTAACATAATTCTCCGCAGAACCTCTATTATATTTTTAACAAAATTCCTGACATTACCGCCTTCATCTACCAGTCTGTTTACCAGTTCTATTGATGCAGGCGTGTTGCCCATCGCAACCAAACTCAAAAATTGGATTACCAAAGTATCGTCTGAATGAGGAACGATCAGATCAATGTGGTCCATGGTAATTTTCTTTTCACCAAGTGACAGTACCTGTCCCAGCATACTTTCCGCATCACGCACGCTACCGTCAGATGCCAGGGCAATCGCCTTCAAAACCGCATCATCAATCTGCACTTTTTCCTGACTAATAATAGTGTTCAACCGTAGAACCAGATCTTTTACACCAACCTTCTGAAAATCAAAACGCTGACAACGGGAAATAATGGTTTGTGGCACTTTGTGTACCTCCGTCGTCGCTAGGATAAACACAACATTTTCCGGCGGTTCCTCCAATGTCTTCAATAGAGCATTAAATGCTGAAATTGAAAGCATGTGTACTTCATCTATGATGAATACTTTGTAAGTGCTTGAGACAGTTGCAACGCGGGCATTGTCAATTATATTTTGTCTGACATTATCTACGCCGGTATGAGATGCGGCGTCAATTTCAATCAGATCAAGTAGCCGTCCTTTCATAATGTCTTTGCAGGATGAGCATTCGTTACACGGTTCGGCAGAATCTTTTTTGCGTTTTTTACAGTTCAGGGATTTCGCGAAAAGCCTCGCGATCGTTGTTTTACCCACACCGCGCGGTCCGGTAAATAAATAAGCATGCGCGATTCTCCCGCTTTCTAATTCGTTAATCAGTGTGATGCGTATGTGGTTTTGATCAACCAGATCTTTAAAAGACTGCGGCCGATATTTTCGATATATTGTTTGGGACATAATTCAATCCATTATTCTTGGTACCTACTATACTAGCGCGAATTTTAAAGATTTGCAATCTGCATAACTATTACAAAAAAGACCCTGCACCAGCCAGGGAATTTTCGAAGAAAATGTACTGGCCAGCCCAGCGGTATAGTCTTCCTATTAAGAAATTATCAACTTCTATATTTCTAAATCGTCTATAACCTTCTCCTTTTCAGGAATTACTTCCTCATCATGAATTGCTACCGTACTTACGCCGTTATCAATAATCAGTTGGCTTTCACCGCCTTTAACAATATTTTCCACGGCCGCCCATTCCGTTTGCTTGTTTGTTGGAACCAGTATAACTACTTCATCCCCGACTTCTCCTTTAAAATACGTAATACTTGCCAAAAGAACCTTATAGTTTTTACCGTTTGCTAAAACCTGATATTCGCCCGTTGACTCTTCTTGAGTGAGCATACCGATCAATCTTTTTCTCTCAACTGGGCCAATCTGCTTAAAAACAAAAGAACCATCATTAGAAATGGTCAGTTTTAATACATCACCCTCAACCAGTTTTGATTTGGAAGCATAGTTCGCCGGCACATTATACTGCTTTCCATCCGGCCCAACCATATTCAAACCGTCAAAAACTCCTTCAACGACACGTCCGTTGTGGTCCACAGAACCGACCGAACGGGCTTTTTGTAAATGACTGATTTCGTTTGAAATTGAATCAGCATCCGATTCTTCCGATTCCCCTTCCAACATGCCTTTAGCAACACGAATAGCTTCTTCCGCTGAAGCAATGAGTTGTTTTATTTGTGCCAGTTTATTTTCGTCTACCATTTTATTTTTGCCTCCCCTTTTTATTCTTCTTTATATTTATTTTTTATTTTATGTAAATTTATGTTTGTTTTTTGTTATTAACATTGTATCATATTGAGTTTTCAAATGTAAAGTGCAATTCAACTTATTCAGCAAAAAAACGGGTTGAATCCCCGCGTACATTCTATTAATCGAAATACTAAAACTGATATAAATATATAGCAATACTTGATTTTTCCGGCTTACTTACTGCTCTTGGCTCATATGATTTCAGCGGAAACACGTACGAAATAACTTTAGCGCCTTTTTTCAATTCCTTGGCAAATTTTTCTTCCAATTCAGTTATTGATTTCGGCATGAGAAAACAAACAACCAGATCAGCTGAAGTAAGACTTTGTTGAAACAGATCACGATATTTTATACTGACAGTACCCCTCATTTTATGAACAAATATTTTATTCATTAGCCAGGCCTTGATTTTCGAAACCAAATACGGCGGTAATGAGATTTCCACTCCGATTGCGGACACCTTGAAACGCTTTGCAATTTCAAAAAGAATGCGCCCGTCACCGGAACCCAATTCAAAAACTATATCACCGTCTTTTATTCCCGAAAGTTCGATCAGGCGATTTAAATCTTTCTTTTTTGTCGGTACCCAGGGAGCACCCCGATAACCGGCATACGCCATTGTCCCAAATAGTAACAGTACTGCGATTATTAAGATAAAATAAAAAAAAGAATCAAACATATATTTCTATTTTTGCATTCAAAACTGAGTACACTATGGCTTAATGTTTGTATTTATATCAGGAGACGGCACAGATGATGGCGGTTTTGAAACAGGATTGGACACAACAGTATTCTGTATTGGATTCTGCAGAGGTGCAGTTTGAACCGTAGCCTCTGGTTGTTTGTTTCCGGACACTGGGTCAGTTGCCAGCGGTTTTACTGGGAAAGCGCTGATTGATGCGCGTCTGGAGAAAGCAGGATTTAGAGGCAGAGGTTTTTTAATTGCCGTGCGCAGTGCAATTTCCGATTCAATAATATTGCGGTCCTTTCCGTATTTCAGCCTGGATAGCTCTTTGATGGCCTGCACCATTTGCGGATTGCCTTTAGGCAGGGTTCTTCCTTTAACATTAAAAGGTCGGGCATGTGTATTGTCGATTAATAGCTTAAGATTAAACCCATATTTATCTACATTCATTACATCATATTCGTTAAATACCGGCTCAAACTGCTTGGCAAAGAGTTCCGCATCCTCCACACCCACCCGGTATGCGGCAATCGTGCCGACGTTTCCAAATACCGCATCCTTGATTGTAGTGTCGTTATTTTCTACTAATTGTCCTAAATATTGGTGAGCCATAGTCAGACACAATTTGTATTTTCTGGCTTCTGATAATATGACAGCAATACTGTCCGTAACATAATTTTGAAACTCATCAATATACAGGTAAAACGGTTTTCTTTCCTCTTCCGGAATATCAACACGGCTTAATGATGCCATCAGTATTTTTCCCACCATCACCAAACCCAGTAGCTTCGCGTTCAGATCGCCGATTCTTCCTTTAGAAAGATTGATCAGCAATATTTTTCGCTCATCCATTACTTTCCGAAAATTGAATCCGCTTTCTTTCTGAGCGATAATCGGACGCATATAGTCGTTTGAAATGAAAGTGCTCAATTTACTGGTGATGTAGGGAACCATATTGGCAAGCGACGCTTCACCGCCGGCTTTTTCCGCTTCTTCCTCCCAAAATCTTTTAACAACAATGTTAGTCGCCTTGGCAAGTTTTTCCGTGCGGTACTGTTTATCCGCCATTACTTTTGGAATTTCGAGGAGTGTAGCCGTATCGTTCGGATCATCCATCACCAGGAGCATTGCATTACGCATATACTGTTCAAACATCGGACCGCCAGTCTGGGAAAGGTTGTACAGCTTATCAAAGATATTGATCATTTCATTGATTACAAAAGTCTTCTGTTCAGGGTATTTTTTATCGTATTCCAAAAGATTCAGACCCATCGGCCTCTCCATATCTGATGGATCAAAATAAATCACGTCCTCCGCGCGCTCTTTCGGTATGTTCGGCAATACGTATTCATCGATCAATCCGCCGTGCGGGTCAATCAAACAACAGCCCTCTCCTCTTTGGATATCCTGGACCGCCATATTGGCCATGGTATATGACTTACCCGATCCGGTTTGTCCTATGATGTAGACATGTCTTTGCCGATCCTGGTCTTTTATTCGGATCAATGATTTTTGTCCGCGATAATCAGTCTCACCCAAAATAATTCCTTCATCTGGCAGATTACTTGGCGGAGCCGCTTTTTTGGCCATGAGCCAGCGGATATTTGGTGTCTCCGACAGCTTGATTGGAAAATGATAGATGCTGTTCATTTCCTCAGTATTCAGTACATAAGAATTCCGATCGCTGAAATTACGGAATATGAAATCCTGGAAGAACCTGTTTTTGGTGAGCAGAACCGACCTGCGTTCGTTAAAATTACGGAAAAATAAATCATGAAAAATGCGACGTTTGCCACCTACCAAAATAGTTGAAAATCCGTTTCCATACTCGTATCCGGAAAACTGAGAAAATGAATTCACAATATTTCTTAATTGCCTTTCCGCGTTCTCTTTTTCTTTACAGGAAACCGCAATCCTGATATTTACGTCAAAACCGGCTTTGGAGGTCTTTTCCCCCAGTGATTTAATTATTTCCTCGTCCATTGGAGATAGTTGATGCGGTTTTGGTTTATCAAGCAAATCATCTTCCTTAGCTTTTGAAGATGTAAATATTGATTTAAAAATACTGCCGACAAAACCTTTGGAACTGCCTGCCGATGAATTCATTGCTTCCTTCAGCTTTTTTCCCTGTTGCATTTCCGATGCAACCTTCGCCGGCCAGGCATGCCAGGCTGCATTAGCTGAGCGCGCCAATATTTGTATCGCTGCTCCTTCTCCTTCGTTCAACTTTGATAATGAATTTGTAATTGCGTTTAGCGGGTCTACTTCTAATTTTTTGTAAGTATTAATCGGGAAAATATATGGTTTTTTCAGAACCAAATACGCGCCAACAGTTTCACCCTGTGCCATGAATATATTATAATCCTCCACTTTTTCAACAGTTGCCGAAGGATATGCCGAATGGATTTGCTGTTCTGTGAAATTTTTTAAATAGTGTGGCACAGTTACGTAAAACGATATGCGTTCCTCTTTATCTTTTATTATTTCAAAAGCAATATTGTCATGCCGACCGAACAGAAAAGCATTCAAACCACGTTGCGGTTTCAATCCGCCAAGGTTGGTATAGAGCGGTTCCAACTGCAGAATTAATTCCGGAATTGTTCTTCGTTCATCATCTTCCCTGGCAAATTCTTTAGGAACCATTACCAGTAACGTGTCATTGTGGAATCCTGCGGGGAGATAATGACCTCTCTTCAACCATAATCGGACAATCTTGAGCAGAATAACAATAATAAAGATGGCGGATATAAATATGATCGCGCCAAGTATTATTGGATTGGAAAAAATTGTCTGAATATCAAAATCCATATCCTATTTTTTCTTAACCAGCTCCATTAACTTATCCGTTTTTATTTTTGCCTCCTGCTCCAGAAAAAATTCATTAATACCGGGTATCAGCTTCAACCAGGTGCTGATCAGTTTTACTACTTTCCTGGCCGTAGCTTTTGCCGAAGCTATTAATATTTCCAGTGCGGAAGCTGTTTCCGAGGCTTGCCTTTTAAATTCTGCTTTGTGTGCTGCATCCATCCCCTGAAACAATTCCTTAAGATCCTCTGATAAAATTCCTTCAATTTGTTTTCGTGTGGCCGATTTTACAACCTGCGGTTTTGTCGGAGTCATCTGCTTAATCGGCAGTGACGCGGTAACTGAGTGAATTGATTTTTCCTGCCTATTTATTTCACTTTCCAGTTTTTCTAACTCCTTCTCAACCTCAGCACCACCCTCCTGCCTATCTTTGTCTGGCATCTGTTGAGGGGCAGTTTCAGGTGTAATCGGTTTCTCAAACGGTTCCGGCATATAATTTGATTAATAATATTTCTTAATAATAATGAATATAGTATATCACATTTTAGCTATTTTTGCAACAATTCATCCATTCTGGCTTGATCCCGTTAGAGGATTTTCTCTAATGGCCTTGACAAAAACCAATTTTAGGTATATACTCTAATGTTTCACAATGGGTGAATCAGCAACTCAATCATCCGAAAGCGGATATCCAGACTCTCAGGATTCTCGAGATTCGGCGATCACACATCATCCGAAAGCGGATGATCAACCCAAAGGAGAGCGCCATGAAGAAGCGCACGTTCATTTCCACTCTGGTGGTCCTTGCGGCCACGTTCGCGCTCTCGGGTTGTTCCACTCATATGTGGAGAAACTTCGAAGGCGTGTACAACATCCACACTGAAACCAACTTCGGCTCCAAGGAGCTCAAGTTGATGGCGTTGCGCTACACCGACGAGAACGGGCACGTGATGTTCAGCGAGATCGGCTACTCCAAGCCGGAAAAGCCGAAGAAACCTTTCAAGCTGCGGTACACCGAGAGCTTGATGAGGGTTCAGGTCGGGAAGCACGACGAGTTTCTTTCCAAGGTGATGCTCGTCGAGGTCTGGGTCGACGATTTCGGCCCCATCGTTGCCGAGCAGGGTCGCGACGGCTACTTCTACTTCCGGATACGGACCGACAACCCATGGTTAGTCGGCCTGGACAACGCGCGGTTCACTAACCTCGCACCGGGTATGCACCTGGTTACCGTGGAGGTAACTTGGGGGCAGACGTACGGCCCGCATTACAGGGGGCCGTTGATCGAGGACTCTAAGCAGACCGTCTATGGCCTGCTAGAATTCGATCCCTGGTACATAATCCGGTAATTCGCACCTTCGCACAATCTATTTTTTCGAGGAGGGAGTTTGCAACACGCCGTTACGAACTCCCTCCACCCAATCCCTTAATAACTCTGACCTAAATATATGTCAGTTTTTTTGTATCTCAGTTTGACAAAATACAAAAGATGAATCAGCATTAGAATAGTGTTCTATCCTCCGGACTTAAGAGGAGGTTGTGATGAACATCTTAACAGTTGGAGCGATTATCGTAGTATTGTTTCTAGTCGGCATTGTCACCCGAATCATCTGGCAGAACTTCAAGGGCATGACGCCGACAGAACAGGATGAATTCCTTCGCGAGGCATCCAATATATCCAACAACAGCACATTATAGCACCAGCATTGCTCGGATGGACCCACTGGTTTCATCCTTTTTTTATCTTGCCAAAATTAGAAAAGTGTGCTACAATATAATCAGATTAAAACAAAAATTAAATTTATAACAGGATGAATGTCCACGAAATAAAAACACAAAAACTGCGCTGGATAAATATTGTGAATCCTGCTCAGGAAGAGATTGAATACCTGCGGAATGAATTCGATTTCCATCCCCTTGCACTGGAAGATTGCATAACTCCAACTCACAGATCTAAAATAGACGATTATGGGAAGTACTACTTCATGGTACTTCTTTTTCCTTTATACGATAAAAAAACACGCCAAGTACGACCATCGGAAGTGCACTTTTTTATCAGTAATGACTATATCGTTACCATCCACAATAATGATCTCCCACCCTTAGTCGATTCGTTCAGGATGTGTCAAAATAACCAAGAAATCCGGAAAAAGCACTTTGACCAGTCAGTGGAAATGCTGCTTTATTTCATATTGGAGAAACTATTGCTTTCAGTTTATCCCATGCTTGATCATATGAGCCTTGAAATAGATATCAGTGAAAAGGAGATATTTTCCGGAAATGAAAAAAAGATGGTGGAGGAGATACTGATTATTCGTAGGAGTATCACTGATTTCAGGAAAATAATGCAGGTTCATAAAAACACTCTGCAGAAATTGACAACATGGCTACAGGCAAATGATAGCTATGCCATAACAAAAAACGACGACATGCATTACAGTAATCTAATCGATCACACGAAAGAATTCTGGGACGCCTTAAGCGGATATAAAGAAGCGGTGGAGACACTCCAGGATACAAATGAATCCCTGATTTCTCACAGAATAAATGACATTATGAAGACTCTCACTGTAATATCTTTGACTATTTTTCCTGTTGGTATTATCGCCGGTTTTTTCGGTATGAATATGAAAAACATTCCTTTTGCGCAGAATCCATATGGATTCTGGATAATGGTTGCAATCAACATCGTCGTAATGGGAACAGTGGCAATCTACTTTAAGAGGAGGCGCTGGATTTAATTTTAGTATAATAATTTTATATAAACAAAATGGTAAATTTAAACCGCGCGCAGACAATGACAAAGCAAAAAACGTCAACACAACTTGCGATGAGAGTTGACCAGGTAATTACTTTGCTTACATTTACTGCTATTGCCGCATCTTTCTTTGCTGCAGCAATCATTTTAACTTCATACAATCTAGCTAAGTAATTATTTAAATTCTCTATTATGGCATCTGACCCAGTATATTTTTTCATTGCAATTATTATATTTGTTTCTATCGGTCTTTCACTGTGGTATGGTCAGCAAAAAAACCACGAAAAAAAAGGGTCAGTATTGGACAAATACTCACGCGATCTTACGGCATTAGCGGAAAAAGGTAAACTGGATCCGGTAGTCGGCCGTTATCACGAATTGAAACGTGTCATTCAGATTCTTTCCAGACGGACAAAAAATAATCCGGTTTTAATCGGACCATCCGGCGTCGGTAAAACCGCGATTGTGGAAGAATTGGCCAATGAAATAAGAAACAATAATGTCCCAAGCTCGTTGAAAAACAAACGCGTTTTGGCCTTGGACCTTTCTGGACTGGTTGCCGGTACGAAATATCGCGGTGAATTCGAGCAGAGATTAAAAGGAATTGTAGATGAAATAAGGAATGCCGAAAGAAATATTATTCTTTTTATCGATGAACTACAAACTTTAGCGGAAGCCGGCGAGGCATCCGGGGCAATTGACGCGTCAGATATTCTGAAACCGGCACTGGCACGAGGAGAACTACAGGCTATCGGAGCTACCACAGAAGAAGAATACATCAAATATATCAAAACCGATCCGACGTTGGAAAGAAGATTTCAGCCGGTCATGGTCAAAGAACCAAGTATCAATGACACTCTGATGATTCTTAAAGGCGTCCGGGGCAATTATGAAACACATCATATGGTTAAAATCACTGATGGCGCAGTGGAAGCGGCAGTGGATCTGGCGGATAAATACTTAAAAGACCGCTACTTTCCAGATAAGGCAATCGATATTATGGATGAAGCATCGGCAAAAGTCCGTTTGTCAGCTATTACGAATCCAAAAGAAGGTGAAACACTTCCGGAAGTAACTGCCAAAGATGTAGAAGAAGTAATCAATGAGTGGACAAACGAATTAATCGACTATAAGTCAAAAGTTATTAGTAATTCAAATCAGCAAAAATAATGCTTACGCTGTTTAATACCCTTTCAAGAAAAAAAGAAACCTTTAAACCTCTGAAAGATTCAGAGGTTGGTTTATATACTTGCGGTCCGACTGTTTATAATTTTGCGCACATCGGAAACCTCCGGACTTATGTTTTTGAGGATATATTACGACGGGTATTGCAATACAATAGCTACAAAGTAAAACATGTGATGAATATTACTGATGTCGGGCATCTGGTATCAGATGCGGACACCGGTGAAGATAAAATGGAAAAACGGGCCAAGCAGGAAAAGAAAACGGTATGGGAAATTGCTGAGTATTACACTTCTGCATTTAAAAACGACATGTCGGACCTCAACATTACGGAACCCGTGATCTGGTGCAAAGCCACTGACCACATCAAAGAACAGATTGAGCTGGTTAAAAAGTTAGAGGAAAAGGGTTACACCTATACCATTGCGGATGGCGTATATTTTGACACCGGTAAATTTGAAAGTTACGGACAGATGGCCAGGCTAGATATCAAAGCGCAAAAGGCCGGTGCCAGAGTGGCGGTCGTGGAAGGCAAAAAAAGCCCGAATGATTTTGCTTTGTGGAAATTTTCACCAGACCCTTTGAAAGGCGAGCCGAAGCGCCAGATGGAATGGGAATCGCCGTGGGGCATCGGATTTCCCGGTTGGGCAATAGAATGTTCGGCAATGGCCGTAAAATATCTGGGTCAGCCTTTTGATATTCACTGTGGCGGAGTTGATCATATTCCCGTCCACCATACGAACGAAATAGCGCAGAGTGAAGCGGCAAACGACAGAAAACTGGCCAACTACTGGCTGCACGGGGAGTTTCTGATTCTGAAGGACGAAAAAATGGCAAAATCAAAAGGGAATTTTATAACTCTGGAAACACTGAAAGAGAAAGGGATTAATCCCCTCGCCTATCGCTATTTACTGCTTACCACCCATTACCGTTCGAAACTGACTTTCAATTGGACAAACCTGGAAGGAGCCAACACCGCGCTTGATTCTATTTATCGGCAGATGGAAAGTTATAAAGACACCAACCCGGTCGTTAATGAGGATTTTAAACAGCAATTTGAGGATGCAATTAATGATGATCTGAACATGCCTAAAGCACTGGCACTGGTCTGGAAAATTTTTAAATCCAACTTACCGGCAGGTGCAAAAAAAGGAACAGTACTGGAATATGACAAAGTACTGGGACTCGGATTGGATAAACTTGAGCAAACAGAAGAAGCACCAAAGCACGTTAAAACACTGGCGACAAAAAGGGAGCACGCGCGTTTAGCCAAAGATTTTAGCGAAGCGGACAAAATAAGAGCGGAAATTGAATCATTGGGGTATATTGTTACTGATACATCTTCGGGGCCAAAAATTCATAAAAATAAATAATGCTACTATTAAATCTGGATCAGCTAATTTTTGAAAAGATTTATCAGGTTATTCCTCATAACCTGTTTTTTGATTGGTTTTTTCTGTTACTTACTACAATCGCCCATCCGAAAATAATTTGGTTTCCTTTAATCATCCTGTTCTTAATCTTTTATAAACAGCATAAAGGATGGATGTTTTTTGAATCCGCCATCGCCATCGGTATCGGTGTTGTTATAAACGAATACATGGTTAAAAATATTTTTGCGCGCCTGCGACCTTTTGAATTTTACGATTGGGTAACCACAATTGACCATACTGCGGAAGGATTTTCCTTCCCTTCCAGCCACGCCCTGGTTGCATTCAGTTTTACCATGGTGATTATCTTAAACACAAAATCAAAGCTACTGCATAAATTGCTAATTGTTCTGGCAGTACTGATTTGCCTTTCCCGAATCTATTTGGGAGTGCATTTCCCCGGTGATGTAATTACCGGCGGGATAATCGGCGCCCTGCTCGGTTGGCTATCTTCGACTTACCTTCCGCGGTTTTATAAAGCACTGTTCCACAAACAGATATAATTCGGCAAACAAAAAATCCCGCGTTTAACTTGCCGGATTTTTTTATATTCTAAATATCGTATTTATATCTTTTCTTTGCAGCCGCTCCGCCTTTGATCAGGATCATTAAAAGAATCGGAGCGAGCACCCAGATGAACTGGCTGATTTCCAAGGTAAATAATGTCTTAGTCAGCGGAGCAAGTCCTTCAACTGCTGACTTTGGCAGAAATGATAAAGTAATACTGATTAATAACCCGACGTGCAAGATGCTGAAAACTATCACCTGCCACCATTTTCCACGATCATCAGAACTGGCGACAGTAGAGATTAAAGCGGATCGGGAAAGCATGAAAAATAACGCAACAAAAACAGCTACAAAAGCTGTTATCTTCACTACGAAAAACTGGTTTATGCCGATCTCGCCGGTAGTGTCTCCCAAAAACGGCGCAGTATTGATTACAGCCATCGCCATATAGATGCTGATCAGAATTACGATAATCCGATCGCGACCCAGTGACATACCGTAGAGCAGGGCAGCGATGACAAAAAACAGGATAATAAAGAGGTCCCAGGTTGGTTCTGACCAGTCGAAATTAGCTACCCACGAACCGGTGTCTGCTACAACTGTTGCGAAAAACATTGTATTTCTCCCCCTTTTGTTTTATTTTATCTGATTACTTTGTAAGTATAACACAAAAACAATAAATAGGCAATTGCTATGCCTATACTACTGTGGATAAACTGATTTAATCCAGTTTTTGCAGATTTTCCAATAATTCGCGTTGTTTCCGGGATAATTTTTCCGGTGTTTTTACAATAATTTCAACTAACTGGTCACCTCTGCCTCGGGCATTTAAGTGCATAACTCCCTTACCTTTAATTTTAAATACTTTGCCCGATTGAGTACCGGCCGGAATTCGAAGCTGACCTTCACCATCCAGAGTGTTGATGGAAATCTTATCTCCAAGTGCTGCCTGCGCAAAACTGACTTCCGAAACGGAAAAAACATTGTCGCCGTCCCGCTGAAATTCATGGTGTGGCATTACTCGAATAGCAACATACAAATCCCCCGCTACACTTCCACGCTGGCCGGCTTCGCCTTCACCGGAAAGACGGATAGACTGCCCGTTATTAATCCCGGCAGGAATTTTTATTTTGATCCGCTTACTCGCGCGATCCACACCGGTGCCACGGCAGTTTGTACACTTATCTTTAATAGTTTTTCCTTCACCTTTGCACTCCGGACACACACCGCGGGTTCGGATCTGGCCTAAAATAGTTCGTTGCAGTTGATCAACCTGTCCGGAACCTTTGCACATCGGGCATTCCACAATCCCGCTGGAACTTTCTGCGCCGGAACCACTGCATTTTTCACAAGCTACTGTTTTATAAAGTTCCACGGTTTTTTCCACGCCGAACGCCGCATCGAAAAAGGTAACCTGCATTTCTGTTTCAATATCCGCGCCTTTCTGCTGGCGCGCACTTGCCCTTCCTCTTCCTCCACCGAAGAAATCACCGAAGATATCACCCAGATCGCCAAAATCAAAATTAATTCCGTCCGCTCCGCCGAAACCAGCTTGCCGTGGATCAAATCCGGCACCACCGGAAAAACCACCCTGCTGGTCAAAAGCGGACCCAAACTGGTCGTACTGTTTGCGCTTGTCTTCTTTGGAAAGCACCTGGTAAGCCTGGTTTAATTCCTTAAATTTAGCTTCATCACCGGTATTTTTATCCGGGTGGTATTGGTGCGCTTTCTTACGAAAAGCTTTTTTTATTTCTTCCTGCGAGGCATCTTTCGCGACGCCCAGAATTTCATAGTAATCTGTTGCCATAATTCTTTCTTTCTATTCTCCCAATATTACAACATCCACGTCTTTCTTTTCCTGTATAATCCTGACGAATTTTGTGGCGGATAATATTCTAAAAATCAGAGATGTAAATGAATTGATTAATGTTAAAAATACAAAACCAAACAGATTCAGGGCAAAAAACAAACTCAATGCCAGCAGCGGGGTGATGAAATCCTCGTAAGGTCCCAGGAACTGAAAAGCGTATTTGCGGATGATCTTGGCCATCACTACCGACAGTTTATCCGAACCTTGCGCCTCAATACCGACGCTTTTCATAAATTCATCTCGGGCGTCATTGATCTGTTCCTGAAAAATACTTTGGACGAATGAGGATGAAACTAAGGTATCCGCGGATAATTTGTCGCTATACAGATTATCCCTTATTTCGGGAGGTAATGCTTTAATATCCACTTCCCCGCTTTGTACCTTGCTTCGCAGATCGTCAATCAGTGCCTGACCCTCTTTTACTTTTGGATCATCCAGTGTATCTTCCAGCTCTTTATTCAGCTGACCGCTGATATCCTCCACCACACCGGCGCTGGTTTCCAAAATAAACTGGTCCAGAGTTTTATCGGGATCATAACCCTCTATTTGTGTAGGAATAACCTCGTTGGCAATGTTTGTGGTACTGAGAATCAGCGAGTCAATCGCTTCTTTGCCCGAATCACGCTCCTCTGTTGTTGTAGTGATATAGTACAGTAATGAAATAGACAATGCCATTGCCACCACTACTCCGCCGATACCCCAATGCATTATTTTATACAAATTGAATTTTATTCTGGATTTTTTCTCACTATGCACCCGATAGGCGTAATACACAAACATCAGTATCTGAAGCAAAGAAATAATCAGAAGCCACGGAGAAAAGGGAAAGAATAAAAGCATCGGTAAACTGGATAAAGTCCAGATCGGCAATTGAATTTTTTCTTTTTGAATTAAGATTGTTGTTATACTTACTAAAGCCAAATAGAAACAAAAGGAAACAACCGGAAAAATCAATCTGAGTAAAATCTGTACAATCGGAATATTATCTCCGGACCACTCCATATTGAAAACCGTAGATAAAGAAAACCAAGCCAGCACGCTGGCCAGTACAGTCAGCACTCCTAAAACAGCTGATTTGGAATTCTTGGTCATGGTTTTTGCTTTATTGATTATGCTTTGAATCCGACTTCGTCCGCCGGCGCATCCGTAACATCTATTGTACCAAAATTTGTCTCATAGCGCTTGATATTGTCCGCGAGAGCGGATAAAACCCGTTTCATGTGACCTGGTGAGGTTTTTACCCGATTGGTAACCACGCCCACGCCTTCCGCCTGGTGGATATTGATAAAATCAATCGTAAACTCGTCTTTGGTATGCATGACTCGCATACTGTTCGCATAATTTGGTCCGGCTAAAACGCTATCCGGGATCTTAATCTGCATTTGTCGCTGTTGCCCTTGTGGGGGCTGTTGGTTTGGTTGGTTTGGCATGGTGGTTTTATTTATTACGTATTAATGTTCTTTATGAATAATTATGACGAAACTTTTACCCATCCCTCTGGAGGGGTATATAGAGAAAATCTAAAAAACGCTTTTATACTTCTTTTGTCCGATCCATTTAGAGTTCTAAAATACACTTCAACTCTAAATAAACAATAAGGTACTCCACTTTTTCCATATTTTAAATCATGCCCTAGCGACACCGGCCAACCAATAGTTTCGCCAGGAGAAATCATAAGCTTAAAGCAATCTTCCTGTTCATTATCCCAAATTTCTTGATCCTTTTCGGACACGATTGAATCAATAGTGTTCCGCATTTTTTCATTATATTCTTTTTGTATTTGTTTTTTCAGTTCTGAAACTTTTTTGTATGCTTGATTAATTAAAATTCTTGTCACATTGTCCCCTGTTGGTTCAGGAGTACCACCCTCAATAATAATTTTTACATATCCCTTAGGTTGTTCTTTTAAACATTCACCAGAGTAAATTTTTTGATTAATTTTAATTGTTTCAAGCGGTTCATCGGTTTTATTCACTAATACTATTGTTGCATCTTTAGTCATAGCTATTTGAAGACCACCAGAATATTGTAATTCTCGAAGTTTCTTTTCTCTCAATATTGGTTGAATTGCGATAATAATAATGAATATTGATCCAATTGAACTTGTGGCAGTCCAAAAAGTCATACCATCCATAGTTACCTTACCAGCGATACTACTAATAATAAACATTACATAAAAAAGTACTATTAAAGCTGATCCGACTATATAGGGTAAAGTGAATTTGTTTTTTAATCTCATACATGTATCCCGCAACTTGCAGGATTAATTATTTTACTTGCACCGGTAGGCGAGAATACGTATTCTCGCCTACCGAATTAATTACTTATTATTTCTTCTCTTCCTTCTTCTCTTCCGTGAATTCACCTTCAACTGGTTCTTTGTCTCCCTCTTTTTTCTCACCGGCCTTTGATGCATCTGCTTTCTTTGCCGCTTCTTCCTTCTGCTGTGCTTCATACATCGCCTGTCCAATCTTCTGAGCAGCTGTTGATAGCTCTTCGGTGGCTTTTTTGATCGCTTCCACGTCGTCTTTGTCTTTTACATCATTAACCGCTTTAACCTTTTCTTCCACGGCTTTCTTGTCTTCTTCTTTAATCTTATCGCCACCCTCTTTGATCGCTTTTTCAGAAGTGATCACCATGGTTTCTGCCATGTTACGGGCTTCGATCAAATTTTTCTTTTTCTTATCTTCTTCCGCGTGAATCTCCGCGTCTTTCTTCATCTTTTCAACTTCCTCGTCGGACAGTCCGGAAGAAGCTTCAATGCGGATGCTTTGTTCTTTATTAGTTGCTTTGTCTTTTGCTTTCACGCTCAGGATTCCGTTTGCATCAATGTCAAACCCTACTTCCACCTGCGGGATTCCGCGCGGTGACGGAGGGATGCCGTCTAAGATAAATCTGCCCAGTGATTTGTTGTCGGCTGCCATTTCTCTTTCGCCCTGCAAGACGTGAATTTCTACGGATGTCTGGTTATCTGCTGCGGTAGAAAACACCTGACTCTTTGATGCAGGAATGGTTGTATTCTTTTCAATTAATGGTGTGCGTACTCCGCCTAGAGTTTCAATACCAAGTGTTAGCGGGGTAACATCCAATAGCAGAACGTCTTTTACTTCTCCCTGCAATACACCGGCTTGTACCGCTGCACCGATTGCTACTACTTCGTCCGGGTTTACAGATGAGTTCGGTTTTTTGCCGAAGAATTCTTCTACTTTCTTCTGTACTAACGGCATTCTGGTTTGTCCGCCGACTAGCACTATTTCATTCATATCTTTGGCTTCCAAACCGGCATCTTTCAGCGCTTTCTTACAAGGCTCCAGTGTTTTTTCCACGAAATCACCGACGATATCTTCCAGTTTGGCGCGGGTCAATTTCAATACCAAATGCTTCGGGCCTGATTCATTGGTTGTAATAAACGGCTGGTTGATTTCTGTCTCCTGTGTGGATGATAATTCAATCTTGGCTTTTTCCGCGGCTTCTTTGATTCTCTGTAGTGCCAGATTGTCTTTGGAGAGATCAATTCCCTGGTCTTTCTGAAATTCATCCAGGATCCAGTGCATTATCTTCTGGTCAAAATCATCTCCGCCAAGATGTGTATCGCCGTTGGTTGCTTTCACTTCCACGGTGTCATCACCGATTTCCAAAATGGAAATATCAAATGTTCCACCGCCCAGATCATAGACTGCGATCTTTTCATCTTTCTTCTTATTGAACCCGTAGGCAAGTGCCGCCGCGGTTGGTTCGTTGATAATGCGTTTCACGTCAAACCCGGCGATCTTACCGGCATCCTTGGTCGCCTGCCTCTGTGAGTCGTCAAAATATGCCGGCACGGTAATTACCGCTTCGGTTATCTTTTCACCCAGTTTGTCTTCGGCATCCGCCTTCAATTTCTGTAGGATCATCGCGGAAACTTCCTGTGGGGTGTGTTGTTTATCGCCCATTTTTACCGTAACACCGTCATTATTTTTTTCAATTTTGTAAGGCAATGTTTTCGCGTCGTTCTGGACTTCTTCTTCCTCCCATCTGCGTCCGATCAGACGTTTCACTGAAAATACTGTATTTTCCGGATTAGTTACCGCCTGTCTTTTGGCCAGCTGGCCGACCAGACGTTCACCGCTTTTGGAAATTGCAACCACGGAAGGAGTGGTGCGGTTGCCTTCTTTATTTTCCAGCACTTTCGGCTCGCCTCCCTCGACGATCGCCATTGCTGAGTTGGTGGTACCGAGATCGATACCTAATATCTTTGCCATTTTACTTAATTCCTTTCTTTAATGATTGATATTTGATAAATAATTTCTTATGAACCCGGGAAGCGAAATGTAAATAGATTCTTCGGCTTGACGAGTTCTCGTCTCGCTCAGAATGACATTTCGCTGCCCGGAGCCAGAAGCTCCGAGTGATTCCTATTTGGAACCTTTTTTTAATACGTTAACTTTGATTGTTTTTGGCATTACCTGTTCCGCTTTGGGAATGGTAATTTTCAAAATTCCATTTTCAAAGTCGGCATTGGCCTTGTCACCATCTACAGCAATCGGCAATGCGACTGCGCGGTGGAAACTGCCGGTTCTGACCTCTTTGCGGTAATATTCCTTTTCATCTACTTCCGACTTCTTTTCCATGGAACCTTCTATGGTCAGTACGTCGTTTTCGATGGAAATATTTACCTTTTCCGGATCAACGCCAGCCAGAGGTGTTTCAACAATTACCGAATCCTTGGTCTGATAAACGTCAATCGCCGGTACGAAACCGCTGGCCATGCCCGACATGTATTCTTCCATGAATTTGTCCATGTCCTCCCAAGGCTGGATCATTGGTCGATATTTCATAATATGCATATATTTATCTCCTTTTGTTAATAATTATTTAGCTACTTTGACTTTCGCCGGCTGGATTACCCGGCCGTTCAGTCGAAAGCCAGTTGTTAGTTCTTCCGTTACCATTCCTTTTTCCATTTCCGATTCCACTTCTTCAATTGCTTCATGCATTTCCGGATTAAACTTTTCACCCACTGTTTTTATTTCTTCTATCCCCATACCTTTTAATACATTATTTAAATTGCTTTGGATGTGTTTGACTCCTACAATCCAGTCCGAACTCTCAATCTCTTTAGGCACATGCTTCATTGCCTGTTTAAACTGATCAACAAGCGGAAATATATCGAGTAGCATTCCCGCGGTGGCAAATTCCATCAATTCCGCCTGCCTTTGCTCCTGTTCTCTTTTGAAATTGATGTAATCGGCCTTGGCCCTTTTCCATCCGTTCAGGTATTCTTCCGCCTGATTTTTCGCAGTTTCCAATTCTTTTTGAATGTTCTTATCCGCCTCCTGATCCTGTTTTTCGTGCTTGTCGTGGTGAGTCATAAATATTAATTACAAATTAGTTATAAGTTCCTGAGTGTATTTGATCAGCGCGCGGTTATGGGAATAATTCATCCGCATCGGTCCGAGGATTGCGATCAAACCCTCAACACTTCCTCTTTGATACTTGGTTAAAATAGTACTGCACTGTTTACCAAAAGGATTTTCTTTCCCAAGTAGGATGTGAACGTCTTTGCTGATATCATCAAAAATTCCCGCTACAGCTTCATCCAGATGGTCAACAACTTCACTTAAATTATAAATAACATCCAGTTCCGCAAACTCCGGCTGACGGAAAACATTGGTCAGTCCGGTATAATAGATATCTCTTGGCGAAAATCCTACGACTACCGCACCGTTGGAAAGAACTGCTACTTCTTTCGCCACCTGTTTTACCGCAAATGAATCTTCGTTATCTGCTTTTAACATCTGTTGAAGCTGTATTTTGTGCTTATCACTTAAATCTCTTTCATCCAGATAATTATCAATAAAAAAACGGTAACCCTTTTCGGTTGGAATGCGTCCGGCTGAAGTGTGCGGATGAGTGAGATATCCTTCCTTTTCCAGATCCATCATTTCATTGCGGATTGTGGCCGTGGACAGATCAAACCCGCCTTTGCCAACCAAAAGGTTGGATCCAACCGGAATAGCAGTTTTAATATGCTGTTTGATTATAGCCGCAAGGAGGGCTTTTTTTCGGTCATTTAGTTCCATATTTGGTACCTGTTAGCACTCCTAATGGTAGAGTGCTAATTTAGTATAACATATCAAAAAAAGGGGTCAAGTCCCCTGACAAACAGGAGATCCGCCCCTTTTATTAATATAAGCTATTCCGCGCGATTAAAGCTCCAGAAAGACAATCCGAACATTACCAACCCGAATGCAACAATAACTAGTGCGTCAAAAGATAATGAATGGATGACAATGGAATCGATCACCTGCTGTGGCGCATTACTGAATACGATATTCCGCAGACCATCTACGGCATATGTCAACGGATTAATAGATGAGACAATCTCCATCCATTTTGGAACATTCGTCAGTGAAAAGAAGGCGCCGGAAAGAAACATCATCGGAAAGAATAAGAACTGAAACACAAACTGGAACCCCTCGGCATTACGCATCCTGGTAGCGATAAAGAGACCCAGCGAAGTAACAGCAAAAGACAGTAAAAGAGAAACAAACAGCAACCCTGGTACCGTGCCCCAGTCAATCGAAAGTCCGAAAACCGGTGATATAGCAATCAATAAAACTGCCTGAAATAATCCGATCACAACTCCGGACAATATTTTCCCCAGTATGATCGATGCCCGGGAAACCGGTGCGACAAGGATTTCCTTCAGAAATCCGAATTCCCGATCAGTCACAATTGAGATGGAAGTGTTCAGCGCAACCCCGAGCGTAGTCGTGGCAATAATTCCAGGAAACATGAATTGTACAAAATTAAATCCTAAACCCTCTCCACCCATGTTCATTGTTGATTCCAATCCGACCCCGAAGATGCCCAAAAAAATCAGAGGCTGCATAATTGAACCGATAATTCTGGCCTTGTCGCGGAAGAATCTCAAAATATCCCGCATAAAGATATTTCGCATTGATCTAAATTCCAGTTTGATGTCATTTTTCATCCCGTTAGAAATCCTGTGATTAATGTTTATAAAATTTGATAATTGTATCCCGTTATTTTCGTTAATTTCTAACGGGATTCATTATCTTCTCCCCCTAGATCTTAAGAATCTTTTAGTTTTCTCAGCGTTATTCGGTTCTTCTTCACGGATTTTTGATCCGGTCAGTTTCAGGAATACATCATCCAGCGAAGGTCTTTTGAGTTCAATACTTTTAACCATCTGCGGCAATTCACGAACCATTTTCGGCAATACCTGATCTCCGTCTTTAACAATCACAACAATCTTGCCATCTTCTTCGCGCACATTTTCCGAAAATGATTTCTTGATGGATTCTATTGCTGCCGAATTATTATCCGTTTCAAGTGTAATTATGTCTCCGCCCACCTTTTCCTTCAGCTTATCAGGTGTATCAAGCGCAACAATCGTGCCGTGGTCGATAATCGCAATACGATTACAGTTTTCCGCCTCATTCAAATAGTGCGTAGTCAGGAAGATCGTAATTTTTTCCTGCTTTGCCACTTTTAAAATATATTGCCACATAGTTGCGCGGGTTTGCGGATCCAGACCGATCGTCGGCTCATCCAGAAAAAGAACTTTCGGGTAGTGCAGCATTCCGCGGACAATTTCCAGACGCCTTTTCATGCCGCCGGAAAAATTCCTGACGGCTGTTTTGGCACGGTCCGACAAATCAACAATCTTAAGCAGTTCTTCGGACCTTTTTCGGTATATTTCTTTGGGAACGCCGTAAAACTCCGCGTGAAACCGCAGATTTTCCAGTGCAGTCAGTTCCTCATCCAGAGTTGATTCTTGAAAAACCAAACCGATTGATTTTCTGACCGCCACCCGGTCTGTCGTTACGGAATGCCCGTTGATTATCGCTTCACCGGATGTCGGTTTTAACAATGTTGAAAGCATATTAATCGTGGTAGTTTTACCGGCGCCATTGGGTCCGAGAAAACCGAAGACTTCCCCTTCTTCCACGTTAAAGCTGACATCTTTAACTGCTGTAAAGTCTTTAAATTTCCTGGTTAAGTTTTTTACTTCAATTATATTCATAATTTATTTTACTCCTTTTATTTCTTTTCTAATTTTTTCCACCCTACTTACCATTTTTTCGGTCATTTTATCCAAAAATGTATCAATATCGTCCGATTTTACTAATCCGACAAATTTATCAAATTTGCAGAATACTAAAAGCCGGTCACCGGTTTTCAGATTCATGCGCTTTCTAACTTCTGCCGGGATGACTACCTGCCCTCGCTCACCGATTGTTGTTGTACCGCATACCTTATGATCTTTTTCGCAATGTTCTTTATGCATAATGTATTTTTTGTAATGTATGAAATGTATGATTAATCGTACTTAATTATATATCCCCTATAATATCCGTCAAGGGAACAAAAAACAGCTAAAATATCGACATAAGCTGTTTTAAATATTCCTATTATTTCCGCTTTTGGTGGGTATTAATAAAACGCTCAATAATGTCTATCGCGCGATGACCTTCACGGTAAGAACGGATTGTTTTTCTGAATTTTTCGGAATTTCTTCTGTACTTATCGTGTTTTAATATTTTTTCAATCGCAAATCTGATTTCAGAGGGTTTAACATCCAATGCGTCCTTTAATAACGAATTTGGATTGACCCATGATGCCTTAATCGGATTCAAGTTTATCCCGCACTTTAACCGTTCAATTCTTTTTGCATTGTACCATTGACCGTAATTATGCGGAATTACAATGCATGGCTTGCCGTATTTCAATGCCTGCATAACCGTACCATGACCGCCATGATGAATTACAATATCGCTGATCTCACAGGCTCTTTGCCCGGGCAGATAAGTTTCCAGCCAAACGTTATCCGGCAGTTTACCGATTTTATTTCGTTTAAAATTCGGCCCTAGACTTACAATTAACTGATAATCAGAATTAGTAACTGCTTCAACAGTACTGTTCAGCATTTCCTGGTTATAAATAGTTCCGCCGAGTGATAAGTAGATAATCGGCTTTGTTTTATCCAAATCTTTAAACCAGGACGGCTCTTTTTTTTCAAATCCACGCCACAATAACGGACCAACAAAATATGCATCGCTGGGTAGCGGTGAGAGAGAGGCGTATTCCGGCACGTCCGCAACCAGTTTCAAATCCGCATCATACTGGGCATAAACCGAGGCCTTGGCGAATTGATTTGATACTTTATGAAAAGGCACTTTCATTGCCTGCCTGGAAATAAAATTTACAAAAAACCACCCGACAAAATAGTAAAATTGGTTCAAAAGCTTTTTTTCTGAAAGATCCAAACCGTTCCCCTTCCAGAACTCTTTCAGGTAAATAGAATTCGCGATTGTAATCCACGGAATTTTTTTGATTCTGGTTGAGATACAGGCGGTTGTCCGTTTATCAGAAATAACCACATCCGGTTTATATTTATTTAAAATATCCAAGTCCTCTTCTACGTTATTGGAAAGCAAATCCAGATATTCATTTTTCTGCGCGAATTTATACTCCTCCGCCACATCAAAACTGGTTGACGGTGATAATGTATACGTTCCATACCCCGCTTTTCGGACAAAGTCACGTTTATCACGACTCACCGCAAATCTTATGTGATATTTTGATTTCGGCAACAAATCAGCAATCGTCAAACACCGGGTTATGTGCGCTAACCCGTCGGAGTGCGGTAAAAATAATATTTTTTTTCTTCTGGTCATAAATTAAAATGGATATGGTTTACCGGACAAATTTGAAATTTCCTTCATTATTTCTCCCGTCACTTCTACCAGCAAATCTTTAGTTATTTCCTTTTCGTAATATCGGTCAAAGTAAATCGGCTTGCCGATCTTGATCTTTGCTCTGCCAATCCCTTTAAAAAAATTTCTGAAGGATTCTTTGACTGTTGAACCGTGAGGGCCGTCAATTCCAACCGGTAAAACAGGAACCCTGTTATACAGGGCGAGTCTTGCTACACCCGTTTTACCTTTTGCCAATTCTTTGTTCGGATTAGCTTTGCCTTCAGGAAATATAGCAACAAGTTCTCCATTTTTCAATACCTCACTCATTTTTTCCAAACTGCGCGCAGGATCAGCCGGATCAATCGCGACAGCATCAAATATGCGATAGTTACCTGTTTTTGCGATAAAATTCATATGCCGTGAAGTTGCACGTACTATCGGTGCGATTAATATATACATATCAAAATAACTGATGTGATTTGCGGCAATTATTAACGGCCCTTTTTTTGGAATATTTTCACAACCCTCTGGCTTTTTTGTAAGTAGGGTAACAAATAAATATAATGGCTGCATAATCCATGAATTCAGTCGGATTTTCATATTTACAGTTTTAAGGATTTTCTGCGGATATATATACTTTCAACGATACCAATGGAAAGCAAGCTCATCATCAGTGAACTGCCTCCCGCGCTGATGAATGGCAACGGCAATCCCGCGACCGGGGCTAGTCCTAAATTCATACCGATATTAATAAACATTTGAACAACAATCATGACCAAAATTCCCCAGGCAACGTATATTCCGAAGTCATCTTGAGCCGAGCGGATTATTTTAATAATCCGCCAAAACAATAAACCAAATATGGAAATTACAAAAAACGCGCCGATAAAACCAAGCTCCTCCGCAATCACAGCAAAAACAAAATCTGTTTCTTTTGCCGGCAGGAAGTTTAAACGGCTTTGCGGACCGAGCGAAAGACCTCTGCCCCAAAATTGCCCTGATCCGATAGATATTATCGACTGTGTGACATTATATCCCTGTTTTAATGGATCGCGGGTCGGTTGGGCAAAATTTAAAACCCGCTCTTTTTGGTAATCCGCCAGAAAAAACCAGCTGATGAACATAACAAAAAACATAGTGCCTATGATTATCAGGATATGTGACTTTTTAATTCTGGTTAACCAGGTCATCCCCGCCCAGATGGAAATAAATATTATTGCCGACCCTAAATCCGGCTGCATTAACACCAGTACAACCGGCAGACCGATAAAGAGGGCGCTGATCAATACATTTTTAAATGTAAAAGGTTCCGATGCTTTGTGCGCCAAATAGCGGGCCAGGAAAATAATCATTAATACTTTAACAACCTCTACCGGCTGGAATACCTGGCCGAAGAAAGAATACCATCCTTTTGTTCCTCTCACCGTGATACCAAAAATTAAAACACCTAATAACAATGAAACTCCTATCCAATATATTATATTGGCATACCCCCGCAATATCCGATAGTCAAAGAATGCCAGCGTTAACAGAAAAATTGTTCCCAAACCAAAAGCAACCAGCTGAGTAACCAGCAGGCTGAATGATCCATTTTCCTGATTGACCGAAATACTATAAATCGCCAATAACCCGAATATCACCAGAATAACGGCGATCGTGAAAAGTATCCAGTCAAACCTTTTAAATTGTGAGAAATATTTATCAAATATCATACCGATCAAAGGAAAAAATCAAATTCTAGAATTCATCCGGTGAATACAGCATAGTGGGATCATATGCATTCACTTCCGGGACAACTTTCACACTTGTAACAGATCCGTATTCTTCACCCCAGGAAAGTCCCAACTCCCTTGATTCCAATGCAGCAAATCGATCAAATTTTGCTTCGTTGACAGCAACCGGCAAATTACCGCTATACAAAACAACCAGAAATTTAACATTCCAGAAATTGTAAACAGTATTGTTCTTTATCATTGCTGTAACCCTAGTCGAATATGAAGATTGCGTTCCTCTTTCACCTAGGATAGGAATCAGATCAGTTTTTATGTCCGTAACTTCAAAATTGATAGCGGGTTTTTTTTCAGGAAAATCTACCCTCACCCATCCCGGAGCGTCAACCACTAATTTGGCAATTGGCTTTTCCGCTGTACTTTTTACGGCATATTTAAAAACATAGCGCTGTTCCTGAGGCAGAAGAAATGTAGTTTCCTGATCTAAGTCAACCCCGTCTAAAACAAAATGAAAAACTAAGGAATTAGCAACCCATTTTGCGTTCGGATTTTTTATTTCTGCAATTAAATTATATTTTTGAACCTGTCCAGGAATTGGTATCAGACTGGTGTTTATCACCTGGATAGCTTGCGGGGAATTCGTCTGTTGATACGCCCCAAAGTCGATGTATGATACACCGATCTGACTAGGTATAGTAGTGAACTTGGTCCATGTGACAAGCAAAATAATGACATTGAACAGAATATACAAAAAAACCATCAAATCAGCCACGGCAATCAAAATGACCCACCATTTTTTAAGCTGATATCGGTGCGTTACCCACCAAATACTTATCTTAAGTTGTTTATCGCTGTATTCTGCCATGGTTTGTTCCTGCATATAAAATACCACAAATAGGCAAAAAAATGAAGTATAATACTTGAAATTTGAAATATATGATATACTTAATCTTGTTAAATTTATTCTTATTAAATAAACATATGTTTGAAACTAGCAAAGACGTTCTATTCCTTGTGATCGCCCTTTGTGTTTTTATTGTTACAATATTTTCAGTTTGGATTCTTTACTACATCGCCCAGATTTTGAAATCTTCAAAAGAAATGGTTGAAGAGGTGAAGAGTAAGGTAGAGGAGTTCGGTAATGTATTGAATTTGATTAGGGAAAAAATTACACATTCTACAACAATGCTTACCACAGTGGTAAAAGGCGTAACTGATTTATTGAATATGTTTAAAGGCAGAAAGTCCAGAAAGGATGATGAATATGAAGATGAATTTGAAGAAGAAGTAAACAATAAAGCAAGACGTAGAAAAAAATAATTCAGACCTCTTTGTTTCGAGCCCCCTCGATCTTGGGGGCTTTTTGATCGCATTGATCGGGTGAGTGAAAAAGTGTTATAATTGACAACTGAATTAACAACCCAAAACAAGCATGAGTTTTGTTCACCTCCACACTCACAGCCACTATAGCCTGCTCGACGGCCTGCCCAAAATTGGTGATTTAGTCAGCAAAGCAAAAAAACTGAATATGGATGCCCTGGCCTTAACTGACCATGGTGTTTTATATGGTGCGATTGAATTTTTTCAAAAAGCAACGGAAGCGGGAATCAAACCGATTATCGGCGTGGAAACATATGTCGCAAAAAACGGAATGCATAATAAAAGATCCAGGGTTGATGACCGACCGTATCATTTAATTCTGCTGGCAAAGAATCAGACCGGATACCAGAATCTGCTTACACTGATTACAAAAGCGCACCTGGAAGGTTTCTATTATAAACCGCGTATTGACTGGGAATTATTGCAAAAACATTCCAAGGGATTGATTGCCATGACCGCCTGCCTGCAGGGAGAAATCCCATCAGCGATCAGAAATAATGACCTTGGTCATGCGGAAGAACTGATTAAAAACTATGCCAACCTTTTTGGCGAGGGTAATTTTTATTTGGAACTCCAGAATCACCCGAGTATCGAACAACAGCATAAAGTCAACGAAAGTTTAATCGAGCTGGGTAAAAAATTGAGTATCCCGCTGGTTGCGACCAATGATGTTCATTACTTGGAACCGGCGGACGCGTATCCGCAGGACGTGCTTTTATGCATCCAGATGAAAAGAAAGCAGGAAGAAACGGACCGTATTTCCTATGTCGGGGAGGATTTTTCCCTGAAAACTCCGGAACAAATGGCCAGAGATTTCAGTCATGTCCCGGAAGCGCTCGAAAACACCGTAAAAATTGCCGAAAAATGCAATGTTGAAATAGAATTCGGTAAAATCATGCTCCCCCATTACGAAACACCGGAGAAAAAAACAACCGATGAATATCTGCGGGAGTTGTGCTTTCAGGGAATTAAAAAAAGATTTGGAATCGACATTCCGTCTGACCCGGAAAAACAAAATATTACGGATGAAAAAACAAAAACAATCATTGACCGGCTGGAATATGAATTGAGTGTAATTCATAAAACCGGATTTTCCTCCTACTTTTTAATCGTCCAGGATTTTGTTAACTGGGCAAAAAATAATAAAATTGTGGTCGGCCCGGGTAGAGGTTCTGCCGCCGGCAGTCTTGTTTCCTTTGTTTTAAATATTACCAACCTGGATCCCCTGCACTATGAACTAATGTTTGAAAGATTTTTGAATCCCGAGAGAATTTCGATGCCGGATATTGATATCGATTTCGCTGACTCCCGCCGGAATGAAGTCATAACATATGTTGAAGAAAAATATGGCAAAGACCATGTCGCCCAAATAATCACATTTGGTACGATGGCAGCAAGAGCCGCTATCCGGGATGTCGGCCGGGTGCAGGGACTGCCGTATAATTTCTGCGACCAGGTGGCAAAGATGATCCCGATGTTTATGACGTTGGATGAAGCGCTAAAATCCGTCCCCGAACTGAAAGATCTATACAATACAGATTCTGAAGCGAAAAAACTGGTTGATACTGCAAAAAAACTGGAAGGTGTAGCACGTCATACTTCTACCCATGCCTGTGGAATAGTCATCGCTCCGGATCCGCTAGAACAGCACGTGCCGACGCAATATGCCAGTCAAGATGATAAAACAATCATCACTCAGTATTCGCTGAATCCGATTGAAGATCTGGGACTTTTGAAAATGGATTTTCTCGGACTCAAGAATCTAACAATTTTGGAAAACGCTTTAGATATAATCTTTAAGACAACCGGCGAAGAAGTTGATATAGATAAAATTCCGCTGGATGATAAAAATGCTTTCAAACTGTTTCAAAAGGGCGATACGATCGGGGTGTTCCAATTAGAAAGCTCCGGCATGACCCGTTATCTGAAAGAACTGAAACCGACGGATTTAGAAGATATCATTGCAATGGTTTCCCTGTACCGCCCGGGTCCGATGGAGCTGATCCCAGATTACATCGCGGGCAAGCGCGGTAAGAAAAAAATTACCTATCTCCACCCGAAACTGGAACCCATTTTGAAAAAAACATACGGGATTGCCGTTTATCAGGAACAGATTCTGCAGATCGCCCGTGATTTGTGCGGATTCACCCTTGGCGAGGCTGATATTCTGCGTAAAGCTATCGGTAAAAAAATCCGTAAACTGCTCATGGAGCAAAGAGAGAAATTTGTCCAAGGGGCGATAACAAACGGCATTCAAAAAAGGATTGCTGAAAAACTGTTCGATTTCGTAGAACCATTTGCTGAGTACGGTTTCAACCGGTCACACGCAGCCTGTTACGCTTTGATTGCCTATCAGACAGCCTATTTGAAAGCCAATTGGCCGGCGCAGTTTCTGGCCGCCCTTCTAACCGCTGATTACGGCAATACTGACCGGATCGCCGTAGAAGTTGCGGAAACAAAAAAGCACGGCATTGAGGTTGTTCCGCCGGACGTTAATGAAAGTTTTTCAACTTTTACCGTGGTTAAGGAGAGTCTCGGTACCGAGCAGCCACGCATCCGTTTTGGCTTGATGGCCATCAAAAATATCGGAACTAATATTGTCCGTACCATAATTGATGAAAGAAAGAAAGACGGTAAATATAAAAACCTGGAGGATTTCCTCAGACGCGTACAAACTAGGGATTTGAATAAGAAATCACTGGAGAGCCTCATCAAATGCGGAGCAATGGATGATTTTGGCAATCGCCAAACCCTTCTCGATAATCTGGAGTCAATCCTGATTTACGCGAAAAACAGTCAGAAAGAAAGACTTAACGGCCAGACCAACCTTTTCGGTATGCTTCCCGCCGAGCACAGCCCAAAGTTACGCCTGACCGAATCAGAACCGGTTGATAAGAAGACAAGACTGGGATGGGAAAAACAACTGCTCGGGATGTATATCTCCGAACACCCGCTCGATGATTATCGTGAGCAGCTGGAGAAAATTACCAGCCCGATCAACACACTTAGTAAGGGACTGAAAAGAAATATAACTGTCGGTGGAATTATCACTTCAATTAAAAAAATAATTACCAAGACCAACGAGCAGATGCTCTTTGTCACTTTGGAAGATCTGACCGGAGCGGTGGAAATAATAGTTTTTCCATCCACACTGAAGGACAATCATGAAATCTGGGCAGAAGATAAAATGCTGCTGGTTACCGGGAAAGTAAATACGAAAGAAGGAATCCCGAAATTGATTTGTGAAAAAGTAAAAGAATTTTCCGGACAATCTGATTCCAATAAACCCGAATCTATAGAGAAGAAAATCACAATCAAAATTGCCAATTTAGAAAAAGAAACCCTGGACAAGCTGAAAGTAATTTTTGAAAAGAATCAGGGAGAATATAAAGTTTTTCTGGTATGGAAAAATGGCGGGAGTCCGAAAACTATCTCAACCAAAACGGCAATCAGTTTAAGTGGCAGAATAGTGGCAGAAATTGAGGCTATCGTAGGCGATGGAGCGGTTGAAGTGTCAGAATAACGGCACTCTTCCGATAATATTGTATTTTTGGTATGATAAGAATGGAAAATAACCATTCTTTTTAAGTTAAATGCCGACAATCAAAAAAACAAAAATTGGAAAGCGCTATTCAAAAATGGCTGTACTGTTTCTTGGTGTGGCTTTGGTTGCGGTAGTCGCCATTGTATATGTATCACTGGCCAAAACGGTGATTACAATCACCCCAAGCCCCGAAGCGGTCAGTATTTCTTTTGATTTGCCTTTGACTGCCGAAATAAATCAACTTGAAAATCAGACTAATTCTCTACCGGGTCGGTTGGTGGAAAAACAGATCGAGGAAACTAAAACATTTACCAATGTAACCAGTCAGAGCAAAGTTCAGGGTAAGGCGGAAGGAACGGTTACAATTTATAATAAATATACTAGCAATCAACCTTTGGTCGCGTCTACACGCCTGCTTTCTGAAGACGATGTTCTGTTCCGGACCAAAGAAACAGTAACCGTCCCGGCCGGCGGACAAGTGGAAGTCGAAGTGGAAGCCGACCAGTCAGGCGAGACGGGAAATATCGGACCTTCCCGTTTTACAATTGTCGCCCTCTGGAAAGGTTTGCAGGATAAAATTTACGCCGAGAGTTCAGAAGCAATGAATAATGGACTCCGTGATGTAACTGTCGCCACATTGAAAGACATCAACGATTCCAAAGAAGAGTTTGCCGTTGAATTAAAGGAAAAAGCGGCGGAAGAATTGTCCCGAGAGATTGCAATAGAAAATTCAGCAGAAAAAATCCTGCCACAGGCAGTTGTCTATCAGATACTGAATGAAGAAGCGAGTGTTAAACCCGATGCCGAGGTTAATTCTTTTGAAATAACCAGCAAGATAAATGTAATAGCTGCTGTCTTTGACGAAACTGAATTGTTCAATTACGCGAAAAATTTATTGTCAGAAAAAGTCTCCAGCAACAAAGAACTGGCCGGTACGGAAATAAACCTCCTGCAATATGCTATAAAATCATTTGACCTGGAAAACCAAACGGCTGTTTTAAGCGTTAAACTGGACGGCACAACCAAAGTAAAATTAGCCAGTCCGATTTTTGACCGTGACAATCTTTTGAACCGTGATAAACAGGAGATCAAGACATATTTTCTGGACTTCCCGGAAATTCAAAATGTGGACGTGAAATTCTCTCCGTTTTGGGTGTTCCGCTCCCCTTCATTAAAGGATCATATCGAAATCGTAATCTCGAAATAACTAAACTGCTGAATTTGACAAACAGTCTGTTTTGGAATATCTTTAAACTACTTTTAAACGATTGAGAAAGCTACCAACTTTCTTACCCTAGTAAAAGGGTATGGCCAAAACCGCTAAGTTTATCAGCCAATTCAAAAAAAGCGCCTAATCCTTGTATTATTACACTTAGGAATATGGGTGGAACCGTCCCACGACTCTGGGACCCCAAACACTGTTAGTTGTTTGGTTTTTTAATTTTCAAATTAATATGAAAGAATCATCACATTTCTGCGTAACTGACGTTTTTCTCGAAAATGAATTTGAGGAAGTTTTAATGTTGAAACGCAGTAAAAAGAAAAAGATTTTGCCAAATTTATATAATGGTTTGGGAGGTAAGATTGATAATGGTGAAACTCCACTACAAGCAATCCAAAGAGAAGCAAAAGAAGAGGCAGGAGTAACCTCAATGGAAAATTTGCATTACAGAGCAAATCTATCTGTAAAAGATAAATTTGGATTTTGGCAAATATATATTTTTTATGGCAATATCTACAAGAAAAATATAACTATACAAGAAGTGGATGAAGGGACACTGGAGTGGATACCAAAGAATAATTTACTTGATTATCAACTTGTTCCTGATCTGAATAATTGGTTACCAAAAATGTTTGCAAATCCAAATACATTCCAATTCGTAAAAATTGAATATGATGATAAATATAATTTAAAAAAAATAATTATTACACCATTAACCTAAAAAATATGAAGAAAGAAATACCAATCGAACTAAAACGACATTCTCTGGCCCATGTTATGGCAGCGGCGGTCGCCAATCTTTATCCGGGAGCCAAATTTGGAGTGGGACCGGTTATTGAAAACGGTTTTTATTATGATATTGACCTGCCTGCTCAGCTGGTTCCGGATGATCTGAAAAAAATAGAAAAGGAAATGATCCGGCTGATTAACCAGAAACAGGCTTTTATCCTGGAAGAATTTCCGATTAAAAAAGCGGTAGAATTTTTTTCGGAGCAGAAACAGGACTATAAGGTGGAACTTTTAAATGACCTGCAGACAAAGGGTACTACCAGAATTTCAAAAGATGAGGCGCAGGATCTGGACCCGCAGAAGAAAGACAAAGTGACGATCTACAAGACCGGTGATTTTACCGACCTTTGTCGTGGGCCACACGTTGAAACCACGGAGCAACTGCAAAACTGTGCCTTTTCCCTGGACCGCATCGCCGGCGCTTATTGGCGCGGGGACGAAAAGAACAAACAGCTGACCAGAATTTACGGCTTGGCTTTCAACAGTAAGAAAGAGCTTTCAGAGTACAAGCACAATCTGGAACTGGCCAAGGAAAGAGACCACCGGAAAATCGGCAAAGAACTAGGACTCTTCCATATCGCAGCCGAAGTCGGAGCGGGCTTGCCACTCTGGACCCCGAAAGGTACGACGATCCGCAGAGAACTGGAGAAATTCCTGACCGAACTGCAGGAAAAGGACGGTTATGACCAGGTAATTACCCCGCATATCGGCAAGATTGATCTGTATAAAACATCCGGCCACTGGCAGAATTACCGTGAAAATATCTATGCGCCGATGAATATCGACGGCGAAGAGTTTGTGCTGAAACCGATGAACTGCCCCCACCACATTCACATCTATTCGTCTCAGATGCGCAGTTATCGTGACTTACCGATTCGCCTGTCAGAATTCGGTACTGTTTACCGCTACGAACAATCCGGCGAGCTGACCGGACTGGTCCGGGCGCGCGGATTTACGATTGATGATGCTCATATTTTCTGCCGAACGGACCAAATTAAGGAAGAATTTTCCAATGTGATTGAACTGATTAAAACGGTCTTTTCCACCCTGAAGTTTAAAGACTTTGAAGCACGCATCGGCCTTCGGGATCCGAAATCCAGCAAATACGTCGGCTCTGATGAGCTGTGGGAGCGGGCGGAAAAGGAAATCGAGGAAGTGGTTAAATCAAAGAAAGTTAAATATATCAAACAGGAGGGCGAAGCAGCTTTCTACGGACCGAAACTTGATTTTGTGGTCAGAGATGTGATCAACAGAGAATGGCAACTGGGAACGATCCAGGTGGACTACAATCTCCCGGAAAGATTCAAACTGGAATATAAAGGTGCGGATGACAAAGACCACCGGCCGGTGATGATCCACCGCGCGCCGTTCGGTTCCATGGAACGATTCGTCGGAATTATGATTGAGCATTTCGGCGGAGCTTTCCCGACTTGGCTGTCCCCTACTCAAGTATATGTAATTCCGGTCGGCAAAGATCATTTCAAGTTTGCAGGGGATCTAGCCAAATCGCTGAAAGCGCAGGGCATCCGCACGGAAGTTGATTTGAACCGGGAAACTGTCGGCTACAAAATCCGCAAAGCGGAAAAACTGAAAGTATCCTACATGCTGGTCATCGGCGACAAGGAAGTAAAGGATAAAGATCTGACTGTCCGGACCAGGGGTTCTAAAGATACAAAGAAAATGACCCAGGAAGAATTTGTGGAAAAGATTCAAAAAGAAATTAAAGAACGGAAATAGTCCTGCATGCCGAAATATTACAACCACATCCTGGGCTGCCAGATGAACAAGCTGGACGCGGAGAAAATGGACGCTCTGCTTGAGCAGATGGGATTTACGCCGACGGACAATGAATCAGAAGCAGATTTGATTAATGTTTTGGCGTGCTCTGTAAGACAATCAGCAATAAACAGGATTGACGGTAAATTAAAAACTTGGAATAAACTGCGGAAAGAAAAACCGCTCACTACCCTCCTAACTGGATGTGTCTTACCGAAGGATAAAAAAGGACTCGGCAAGCAGTTTGATATTCTTCTGGACATGTCGCAAATGCACACACTCCCGCAGGTTCTCAAAAAACGCATGCAGGATATTGAGGATATAAATCCGGCAAGCGACTATTTCAAACTGCCGACCAAACACAAATCCCATTTCCAGGCTTTTGTCACCATCCAGAACGGATGTAACAAATTCTGCCGTTACTGTGCCGTCCCCTATACCAGAGGCCGGGAAGTTTCACGTCCCGCAAGCCAAATCATTACCGAGGTGCGTGATTTAGTTAACAGCGGTTACAAAGAAGTAACCCTGCTCGGACAGACCGTCAATTCGTATATCAACCCGGAAAAAGGAACAGTAAAGTCATTTGCTGATCTGCTTACAGAACTTGGGCAGATTAAAGGCGATTTCTGGATCCGCTTCATATCCCCTTACCCAACTGATTTTTCCGATGAACTGATCGATGTAATAGCTCGCGACAAAAAAATCTGTCCGCACATGCACATCCCCGTTCAGGCCGGCAGTAACAACATGCTGAAAAAAATGCTCCGGAAATATACCCGCGAAGAATACCTGGATCTTATCAAAAGGATCAGAACTAAAATGCCCGACGTTGCAATCACTACGGATATCATCGTCGGGTTCTGCGATGAAACAGAAGAAAATTTCCAAGACACACTGGATCTATATGAAAAAGTAAAATTTGATATGGCCTATCTGGCGCAGTATTCCAAACGACCGGGTACGCAGGCGACAAAACTTTTTAAAGATAATATTCCGCAAAATGTTAAAAAGCGACGGGAAGTGAAGCTGAACGAGTATGTAAAAAAATATGCACTTTTGAATAATCAGAAATTACTGAATAAAACTGTAATGGTTTTGCCGGAGAATATTAGAAAAGGTTTGTTGTTCGGAAAAACGGACACCAACAAACCAATCCAGATAAAAAACGGCACAAAAGATCTGATCGGAAAGTTTACAGAAGTTAAAGTAACGAAAGTTAATCCCTGGAGTCTGGAAGGCAGTTTAAAAAAATAAGCCTTGTCCAGCCGGGAGCAAAGCTTAACGATTGAAAAGTGAGAACAGGTGGTAAGACATGAGAGCTGTGGTCAGAACACCGACCATGTTCCCTGTGAAAATGAGCAGGAACGCGCGCGGCAGTTTCAGAAGCCGCGCAGTGATGATGGAGACCGTGACTGCGTACGGCAGGAGCGGGATGGCGACCAGGATGAAGATCACGACGCTGGGGTACCGGCTGTTCACAATGTAACCAGTCAGCATGTCGCGAAATCTCTGCAGACCAGCGTTGATTGCGACAAGTCGTAGCTCCATCTGTTGTGAACGGCCATTGGCGCCGTTCTGCCGGAGGACGCGCTTGGTAAGCACGATTATCTGCTCGCCCAGCCACAGGAGCATCTCGGGGAAGTAGAACATCAGCGACATGCCGATGCTCGAGCCGATGAGCAGTGTGAAGAACCCCCTCCAGAAGCCATACCCGGCTAGAAAGACGGCGAAGGCCGTTACCTCTTCCTGCCAGATGGCTGACCAGACGAAGAATAGCTCGTCCAGCAAGAAAACCATGCAATGACCTCCTGTCAGAGTGAATCCAAAGGCACGGTCGAAGTATCATAATTTAACATAAACTTATTTAGAGGTCAATGAAAAAAATCGTCGTCATCCTAGGACCAACCGCCGCCGGTAAAACCGGCATGTCTTTAGCCTTGGCGAAGAAATTTAACGGATATATAATCTCTGCCGACTCCCGCCAGGTTTACCGCGGTATGGATATCGGCACCGGAAAATTAACCAAAGACAAATGGCAGGGCATTACTCACCGGATGATTGACATTATGGACCCGGATCAGGAATTCAGTCTGGCGCAGTTTCAGAAAACAGTCTTCGCCATCATCAACGAAGAAAAAGAAAAACTACCCTTCCTGGTCGGCGGTACCGGCCTCTACATCCAGTCCATCGTGGATAATCTGGACATCCCCAAAGGAGGAGTCGATAAAGTTTTACGTAACAAATTGGAAGAAAAGACCGCCGAAGAGCTGTTCAAGATGCTGATTCAGCTGGACTATAAATCGGCACAGGAAATAGATATTAATAATAAACGCCGGCTGATCCGGGCAATAGAAGTTTTCAAAATATCCGGCGAGAAGTATTCGGAACTAAAGGGGAAAAAATCACCGAACTTAGATGCCCTGCAAATCGGCATCAAATTATCCCGGGAAGAAATGTATGACCGCATCGACCGCCGAGTGGATGAGATGATTCAAGAGGGCTTGGTAGATGAGGTGAAAGCACTGGGCGAGCAATACGGCTGGGAGATCCCTGCAATGTCCGCGATCGGCTACAAACAGCTTTCCGCCTATTTTAAGCATGAGCTGTCACTTGATGATGCGATAGCCAGTATTAAGAACGACTCCCATCATTACGCCAAACGGCAAATGACATGGTTCAAGCGCGACGGTCGGATAAAATGGGTTAAAAGCACCCAAGAGGCGGAAGCACTAGTTGCTGATTTTCTGGGATAATCCCCTCACACCAATACAGATAGCAGTAACCATTGCGAGTCCTACGAATGTAGGATGAAGCAATCCCGTTACTCTTTGAAATAAGTGAATTAATTCCGGGGGTCTTATCCTGATTCTCTCTATCATCCTTCATGTGGCCCCGGCCCCCAGGTTTTATGGTTATTTTGCTATTATTTCCTCAACAAAAAAGAGCTTGATAATTGGCTAATATGGGCGTAGGATTGTTATATATATAAGCATTATTTAAACTATATGAAAAATATTGAAGAATTAATAAAACAAGTAATTGCTTTCAGGGATGCCCGAGATTGGAAACAATTTCACAATCCAAAAGACGTCGCATTATCGCTTATGCTTGAGGCAGGAGAAGTTATGGAACATTTCCAATGGAAGAATGATGAAGAGATAAAAAAATATATTGATACAAACAAATCGGATATTGGAGAAGAGTTGGCGGATGTTTTATACTGGGTGCTATTAATGAGTAATGATTTGAATATTGATATTGAAGAAGCGCTTGAGAAAAAGATTAAAAAGAATGAAGAAAAGTATCCAATTGACAAAGCAAAGGGTAAACACACAAAATATACAAATTTGTAATATGAATTTAAGTTCAGCTATAAGCACAAAACAATTATTTAGATTTACAGGTCCACCTGAGCATTGGCTGACTGCTTTTAAGTACATGACATGGGGATTGGAATCACATTTAAAGGAAAGATGGGGGAAAATACAGACTGGTGATATCTTTTTTATCCATAGTACTGGCTCAAATAACTCTGCATTTCGAAATGCAAAATCCGGGATTATAGGAATAGGGGTCGTTGGGTTTCATTTTTCAATTAAAGATAATTATTTATGGCATTACGAAGTTAAACATAATGAAAATAGATGGCCATTATTAGTTCCACTAACAGAAATATATTTATTTGGTGAAATACCCGATCCAGCAACTTGGGAATCCCCTAATCCAAATAATAATGAACAGACAGCTCATTTAATTGATAAACTGGTTGAAAACTCAATACCAGTATCGGAAATAGAAGGCTTCCCACGAATGGGTAGTTTCTCAAAAGTTTCACCAGAGGTTGCGAAACAAATATTATTCAGACAGAGATCATTATATTTATATTCTGGACACTCAACAAGAGGAAATATTATACAGGATAAGCCATCTGATTTTTATGAAGTACATAATGCGACTGAGACACTGCGTCACGCAGCGTCATTAAGGTTTATAAATGAAATTAATGAAAGAATTATCACTAAGCCACATTCTATAATAACAAGAGATAATGAGATTCTTGCGAGGGCAGAATCATCCCACTATTCAGTTTTGCAAAATCTAATCGATATTTTTAGAAAAAAAGGATATGCAACCTTATCAAATGAATTTGTTGATTTATTTGCACATGATGAAAAACGCTCATTCTTATTTGAAGTAAAAAGTACTGAAAATAGAAATTTTAGATCACAGGCAAGGAAAGCAATTGTTCAATTATATGAATATGACTATTTTGAGATTAACAAATTTAAAAAAGAAAAAAATCTTAAATTCAGTGATCAATACAAAATACTTACACCTTCTCGTGAACCGCGTGATGATAAATACATACAGTTTATTAATTCGCTAGATCTTGGTATTGCAACTGTAAATGATGGGGTGCTCAAGCCAATTGGAAAGGATTTGGGATTCTCCCAAATTTAGTATAATTTAATAATATTTTAATGAATATAATTCTTGATTCAACTGAATTAAAAGATAATTACTATCTTGATACTCCAAGATTCCAAGCATTATTTGCGTATTTAAAAAAAACTAAATCGAAACTATTTATTCCTGACATTGTGATATCTGAAACAATAAAAAACTTCAGTAAAGAAATTGATGACTGTAAAGATATAGAAAAGTCATTGAAAGAATTCAAAAAGAAATTGAAAATATCTACATCAAGCGAAATTACGCTTAAAAATAATGAAGTAACTGGATACAAAAAAAGGTTGCTAAAGATAGTAGAAAATAAGAATATAGAGATTATTGATAATTTAAGCTGTCCTGTACTAGTCCCACAAATTATAAGTAGATCATTAAATAATAAACCTCCTTTCCACTCTACTAAAAAGTATAGTGACATTGGATTTCGAGATTTCATAATATGGGAGGAAGTTAAATTTGCTCGCAATAAATGTAATGATTTATGTTTTATCTCAAATGATAGAAATGCTTTTGGTGATTCAGATGAGTTACATGAAGAATTAAGAAAAGAATCTGATGTTTATTTTTATAATTTATTAGATAAATTTTTAACAGATTATGCTGAAAAGATAGAATTTATTAATGAGCAATACTTATCGCTGATGATTGAGGAGATAGGATTAAATGATATAAATAATCTTGTATACCCTGAAGAATTATTCTTCGCAGTTAATATAGACAGAAATATACAACTTGAAAATATTGTTGATCATGAATACAATGATGTATTTATATGGAATTATTATATATATAAAGCTGATGAAAAGTACTATTACGTGTATGTGAATTGTAGCATTGCAATTAGTATTACCTGTTCAGGTGATTCAATAAATCTTGATAAATCTGTTGATGAAATACTTCCAAGTGTAGTTAAAAATATAAGTATTAAAATAAACAAGAGCACGAAAAAAGTAGACGGTTTTTCTGTTAGTAGATTGATTTGACACAGATTACTACATGATGGTTCCTAAACAGAAATATTGTGTCTGTACAGAGGTTAATTAAGCATCCTCCAAAAGCGGTTTTCTTGATTTCTAGGATAAGTTGGAGTAGTGTTGAAATATAGCTAACTATTGGGCAAATCACAATGAAAAAAGTGCATTATATCCTAAGTATCTTCATATTTGGGTTGTTTTTGTTATTGCCACAATATAATGCAGATGCAAGAAGTGGATGCTGTTCACATCATGATGGGGTATGTGGTTGTGGTTGTTGTGATGGCACGCCATTATCCGCTACATGTGCGCCATATTATCCAGAATGTAATGGAACAGAAGAAGAGGCAGAAACATACACCGCCCCAACACCAATAACCTATGAATTTAATGGTAGGACATATTATTCTTACGCTGATTATTCAAATGCCAAAACTGAGTACGAAAATCAGCAAACGGAAATCAAAAGACTGGAAGAAGAAAAAGAAAATTTACAAAGAGAACTTGATGAGGCTTCTGTACAAACTGATGATCAAGGCGAAGTAAAAGGTGCAGCGACTTTAGCAAATCAGATTACCCCGACAAATTCTGCAAGCACTAATTCGTCAAACAATTCAGGATCATTCACGGATTGGGCTGTAGGCTTAGGAATACTTATTGGGGGCGGAGCATGGATCGCGAAGAAAATTAAAAATTAGATTATCATTATGAATTTACAAAAGAGGGAAAATGACCTTAGGAAAGAAATTACTAAAAGACTAAAGCGCTCCAATAAGAAGTTGTGGCAGAAACTTTCGGCTAATCAACAAAATGCTGTAGTTGAAAAATACATAGCAGCTTTTGATATAGAAAATATCGGATTGCAAAATGCTTTGAATAATATCAAACAAGATAGACAAACGTTGGTATCAGTTACATTTGGATTCGCTCTAGGTATAACTGGTAGTTTACTATTAAATGCTTTGAATGAAGTCATTCATTCTATGAATTGGTATGTTACTATATCACTCTTCATTGTTTTGTTTTTAGTTTTATACTTCGATAGATTAATTAAAAAGTCGAATGTAGAAGAACTTTCGGAATACAAGGTCTTGGAGTATTTACTGGCGCAGTCGGAAAAAGATGAGAAGAAGGATTGCTAGAACGAAAAATAGTTATTATCAATAATTTCTAAATGCGTTGTTTTGGTTATTCTCGATTCTATGATCACGGATTGATATCGATTAGTATACTAATGGAGTTGACAAAACTATATTCTATGTTATTTTGTATATGCTATTAAACACCAAAATAGACAATATTTGCCAATTCACGACGAATCGGTACATTTCAATCTACAAGGTACTAAGTAGCTTAAGTCTCAGAATGCTGACAATAATGTTAATGGTTATAACCATCAGCCTGAATGTTACCAACTCTAAGACTGCATGTAACTTGCTTTATTCTGGAACCGCTAATTGTAGCGCCCAAGCCTCCGGATTGGCGGAACAAGAATTATTATTAACAGCAAAGAACATGGAATGGCGAAAAATAGCGCCGGAAGCCGATAGCATTTTGGCGGATATCGGCGGCCGAGTAAATTTAGCTGCTTATTTAAACACCAAAATAGACAATATTTGCCAATTCACGATGAATCGGTATAATTCAATCTACAAGGTACTAAGTAGCTTAAGTCTCAGAATGCTGACAATAATGTTAATGGTTATAACCATCAGCCTGAATGTTACCAACTCTAAGACTGCACTATATCCTTAAAAGCAGGTTACACTGGTGCAGACCAGCCGGAGAGCTTAGGGGTACTAATTATGAAAAAAACGAATAATCTACTTAAAAAAGTCGCAACTCAAAATAATTTGCGACTTTCTTGGGATTCAATAAAGCATAGAGATAAATCTAAAGGCATTGATAATCAGACAATAGAGGATTTCGAAAATGACTTAAAAAATCAGCTTAATTTTATTAGAAAAGATCTACTTAACAATAAATACAAATTTTTAGCATTAAGAGGCTATCCTTTAAAGAAAGGATCGAAAACTAGAGCTATCAAAATACCCGCAGTTCGTGACAGAGTTGTTCAAAAAGCAATTGAACTTGTAATTTTTGACTATATCAAAGTAAGATATAACATTGATAATCCTGTAAGTTTTGCATACATTAAAAAAAAGCGTGTTAAAGATGCTGTTGATAGAATTGTACTTTATAAAAAACACGGTTATGAATGGGTGTATAATGCAGATATTAGAAAATTTTTTGATACTATAGATGTCTCTAATCTACTAAATAATTATGTTTTTCCTTGTTTACCTGATAAATCAATAAATAAGTTGATTGAAGGTGCATTGATTAATGAGATAGGTAACAAGAATGATCTTATTTTAATTGGAGAATATGATAATTTCGTGACAAAAGAGGGCGGAATACCTCAAGGAGGGATACTTTCACCATTATTTGCAAACATTTATTTATACCCACTAGATGAGATAATGATAAAACATAATTATAAAATGGTACGTTATGCAGACGATTTTATTATTATGTGCAAGACAAAAGAAGAGGCAGTAAAAATGCATAAAGTTGCTAAAGAAATTATTGAGAACAAACTACGACTTAAATTACATCCATTATCAATAAGTAAACCAAAGGATAATAACAAGTATTGCACTATAGAGAGAAGTGATTTTGAATTTCTTGGAATCAAATTCCGAGGCAGTAAAATATATCCTGTGCCAAATGCATTTAAGAAAATTATTAAAGATATAAAAATAGTAAACAGAAATGGTCTATTTAAAACACTCAACTATCTGAAAACTCGAGTTGATAATTGGGGAGCAACATACTATTATACTAATTATGAAAAATCACATTACTCTGTTTTAGACGATAGCCTTCAATCGGTAATAAAGAAAGTATTAAAAAAATATGGACTTAAGCCTACTAATGGTGATGTAACTAAAGATACCCTAGTTAAAATTGGAATGCCGACATTTACAGAAAGTCTTACAAATTATAAGAATATTAATAAAAAAGGTGAGACAAAAAAAGATCCTAGGGATAATGCACTTAAGTCAAAAAGTATCAGGATTGCATCGTCCTACATTCGTAGTACTCGCAATGGTTGCTGATTTCTAATAAACCTAAAAATCTAAAACAAGCCCTGAAACATTCAGAGCCTGTTTTGTTGTAAAGATTATTATCCTATTTCCCCATGAGCCACAAAATGATGGCTTTTTATAATAAAAAATGAGGACCCCGGATGGAATCCTCTTGTGTACAGCTTGTTCCGCTTGGGCGTTCAGTCCTGCTTGACCGCGTCGAACTCGATCTCGATCAGCGCGTCGAAGGGCAGCGCGCTCACGGCGTAGGCCTTGCGACGGGGCATGATCTCCGCGGACCGGAAGAACAGATTCCAGCTCGTGTTGACGAGACCGTAGCCCGACATGTCGCCGGCCAGCAGGATCGTGGCGCTGAAGACATCGTCGGGGTACAGTTCGCAGACGCCCAGCATGCTATCCATCTTGGTGAAGATCTCCTCGATCTGCTCTTCGAGATCACCGACGACCCTGCCGTCGACGACCCGGCCGACCGTGCCGGAGAAGTGGAAGTGGTTGCCGATCTGCACGCAGGTCGAAAACGGCTGACCGACACTCTCCATCGCGAGGATCCCCGCGGGCTTCTGTTTCTTGGGCATTGTAACCTCCCGGATTGCGGACACAGCAAATGCCTGCAAATACAGGCGCGAACGGTTAGCAATATTATAATACCGACTAAAATGTGTCAACTGCATTTTGGCCACATTCAGATTGCTTTACCTGAATCGTAATGTTAAGATAATGTTGTGCAAATAATTGCTGAAATTAAATAACTATCTAATACAATAATTCATAACAATCTTCTATGAAAACACTGGACATGAACCCGAGTCTTGATATTAGTGAGTCAACCGATACTCATGATACTATCCCCTCTCTGGATTTTATCAAATCACAAACCGCATCGATTAACGGCAAAATCCTGTTGGTCGGTCTATCTATCGAGCAGGCCGAAGCGATCAAACAACTGGCAGAGGAAAATGGTCTGGAGATAACCGACACCGAGCTTAGTGATGAAGAGTTCGACAGATTATCATCAATAAGATTTCCAAATGTTACCAAGGGATCAAAGACACTTTATCTCAATCGCAACTCAGATTGCTTGCTGGAGCTATATCGTCTATTAACATAAAAACAGTACCCATTGAAAGGAATTCCGTTATTATTCTGCCATGCTGAACTAGTTTCAGCATCTCCGGTTCCATAGCAATAATGGATTCTGAAACAAGTTCAGAATGGCAATAACATAGGAACGGGATTGCCGTAAATTACCCTTGGGTTTACCACCCCTCCGGAACATGATTTTAAAATAGTAACAATAATCTGCTCCCCTCCTTGATAAGGAGGGGAAGGACGTGTCGGGTTCTTAGATTGAGAAATAATTTCCGGGGGAGGTTTTTTGGACACCGACATCGGAGGCGATCCGAGAATCCATTACTTTTTGTGGGTCTCCGAATTACACACTTAAACAAAAAACAAGCCCTGAAATATTCAGAGCCTGTTTTGTGAAATAAGGTTTTTATCTATTTCCCCATGAGCCACAAAATGATGGCTTTTTGAATATGCATCCTGTTTTCCGCCTGATCAAAAATTATGGAGTTGGGATGATCAATAGCGTCACGTGATATCTCATAGCCGACATGGCACGGCATACAGTGCATAATTCCGACCTTGGGGCTGTATTTATCCACGATTCCGGCATTGAGCTGGAACGGCTTGAATTCTTCTATTCTCTTCTCATATTCCGCTTGAAATTCCGGCTTCACTTTGCCGTCTTCAAAAAATTCCATATCCATCCAGGTGTCGGTGTGAACGTAATCCGTATCTTTCATTGCTTCTTCCATATCCACAGTTTTGTGTACCTTCCCGGTTGCTTCTGCCATTTGGTTTAGCTCTTCATCAACGCTGATTTCGTGTACCTTTGGTGCCGCCAGATAGATATCGATCCCCAGTTTGGCGCAGACCAGTTTCAGTGTGTTGCTGACATTGTTTTCAATGCCGAGCCAAGTTACTTTTTTGATATTTTCAATTCCCCCGCTGTGTTCCACCATGGTCAAGAGATCTCCCAGTGACTGGCAAGGATGGTATTTCTCGGAACAGGCATCGATGACCGGAATTTTGTTGAGGGATGCGGCAATATTTACGTCATTAAAGGATTTTGCCCGGAACATCAGCACATCACCAAAACGCATCACCGCCTGGATCTCGTCTTTATAATCGGTTAATGCGAACTGAGATGTCCGGCTGTCCAAAAATATCGCATGTCCGCCCAGCTGAGTCATGCCGGCTTCAAAGGATAGACGTGTGCGGGTGGATGTCTTCTGGAACAGCATGATTAGTGTTTTGTTTTTCAAAACATCCCCGTATCTTTCCGGATTGGCTTTGATCTCCTGCGCCTTGCGGATTATTTCCAGGATATCCTCTTTGGAATAGTCTTTTAGAGTAAGACAGTGTCTCATTTGGGTTTGGTAATTAGTAAGTTAGTAATTGGTAATTTGTAATTCGTAAGTGGTATTTATATGTAACCATTGCGCCCGGGCATTTACTCCGTAAATGCATCGGACTAGTTTCTATCCAATTCTTTTCAAATATGCGTCCCACGCGACTTGTCTGTACTCCTTGGCTTCCGCAACCGGATCGTCCGCGCCGTAAATCCCCCGTCCGACAATGATGATATCAGAACCGGCGGTTATTACATCGGATGGTGTGGTGTATTGCTGTTTCAGCGCATCATCCCCGCCACCCAGTTTAACACCCGGAGTCATTATAATAAACTCTTCACTGTTTAGTCCAGTCAGTTTGCTCAGTTCTTTCACATCTCCCCCGTTCCCGATAAATCCGATCACAAAATCAGCGTACTCGCGCGCCATCCTTACCGCCTTTTCGGTATATTCGTCCGTCGCCAGATTTCCTTTGGAACTCATCTGTGCCAGCAGGATTAATGCCCGCTCCTTTCCGCTTGCCTCAGCCACTTCCTTTAGCCCTTCAATAATTCCGGGACCCGGGACAATATGCGCATTTACCATATCAGACCATTCCACTATTTTATACATCCCCCCGCCATACTGCATTTTGACTGTATTGCCGATATCAGCGAATTTCCGGTCCTCAAAGATTAAAAAATTGTGCTTTTTAGCGAGGTTTGATAATTCTGTGATAAATCCCTCGTTAAAACCCTCAATGATGTCTATATGCGTTTTTAACAGGCAAAGCTCCGGTCCGATAGTGTCCGCCAGTTTTAAAACCAAATCGGCCTCCGGCTCATCCACCGCCAGCGCGAGGTTGGTTTGTTTCTGCCCCATGAGCTGGAGTAATTTTACAGCCACCGGGTTTTTCGCTTTTTCTGCCCTTTGAAGGTATGTTTGATTTTGTTTATTCATAGTGTGATATTAATTATTCCGGTTGGTCTTTTGGTGCCCTGTCTTTCATTTTGGCAAAAGTCATGTTATTAAGTTCCTCTGGTGTAAGATCAGGAACTTTAAGTGCATAATAATCCGCATCCGACATACCGGCCAAATCTTCCGGCTGATAACCCAGCGCATTGGCAAGCGCTATAACCTGTTCTTCACTTCCCGCTTCAATCTCCGCCCAAGGCGCTCCAATCGGACCCTCGTTTAATTCAACCTTACATCCGTCTAATCCGTATGTTGTCCGGTATTTTTCCTTATCAGCCAAATGCGAATACCTCATTGATGCCAATAATTGATTCAGCGAATTTTCATCAATCAATTCCACCTCGGTTTCCATCCGATTATCCACTGTCTGTGCTTTATTTCTTTTTTCCTTGATTGTCAGGACTGTCGTATCATTTTCTTTTCTTAAACGCACCATACGGACAGGAGCGCCTGCACGTGTACGAATCATCATAACTCCACTCTCATCCGGCTCAGAGACAATATCTACTCCCAACAGCTCCAGAACATTCTGTAAATCGGTCGGGTCTTTAACCTCGGCGGTATTAAAAGGAAGGTCGGTACTATCCACTTGTTTATCTTTTTCCCGCTTAAAACTGCGGTCCTGTAAAAGACGCCTGCCATCAACAAGTACAGCGCCCAGATCCAATAGGCGTTTTTTAAATTCTTCCGGATCACCTAAATTTACAATTTTTGTTTCTATTTCCCTCGGCATCTCCGCTGACTGCTCGCGATCTTGATCATTCGGAAATGATGGTTCGCTGTTCATATTTTTTGATAAATTATTACCGCTATTTTACTGAGAAACACCATACCTGGCAAGGTATTCTTCCATTCTATCTTTAGTTGCGTCATCCAGGTAAATTTGCCCGTCAATTTTCTGGTTGTGTAGAACGTCAATTACCTCTCTGACTGTCACAATTGCTTTTACCGGAATATCGAATGATTTTTCAAATTCCAAAAGCGCATCATTGCCGTCATTGTCTTTTTCCTGGCGGTTGAATGCAATAACCAGTCCCGCGAAACTGACATTTTCAAATTTTTCTTTGATTATATTTACAGCATCTTCCTTGGTCTTTCCGGTTGTCATTACATCATCAATCAAAATAATCTTTTGCCCAGGTGTAGGTTCATAACCGACAAACGCACTTTTATCGCCGTAATCTTTTACCTCTTTCCGATCAAAAAGGTATCCTTTATCCATGCCGAAATCTTTAGCCAGCGCCATGGACGTGGCGACTGCCAGCGGGATTCCTTTGTAGGCTGGTCCGAAGATCACGTCAAAATCCACCACTTCCTCACGGATCAGCGCAGCATAGAAATATCCCAGTTTATAAATAGACGATCCGGTATTAAAATTGCCGGTAGTGAAAAAATACGGTGAAATTCGTCCGCTTTTTAAGGTAAATTCGCCAAACTTCAAAGCTTCTGATCGCACTAGAAATTCTATAAAATCTTTCTTATAACTCATAATTTATCTCCTTACCTTTAAATTGTTCGTTAATTTCCAAAGAATTGTAAACGATATTTCCACCGACCATCGTCGCGACCGGCCAGCCGGTCAGGATCTTCCCGGCAAACGGGGTCCAGGCGCATTTGGACTCCATTTCTTCATTGATCACTTCTTTTTCCATCTGCATATCTACTAAAACCAAATCCGCATCATACCCTTCTTCAATTTTTCCTTTATGCTTAATTTTAAATATTCGAGCGGGATTTTCGCAGGTTAATTGAATTACTTTTTTTAAATCAATTCTGCCTTTACTCACCTCGTTCAGTAGTAATGGTAACATAGTTTCCACCCCCGGAACACCGGCCGGCGCCTGCCAATAGGGCTGTTCTTTTTCTTCTCTAGTATGTGGCGCGTGATCGGTAGCGATGGTATCAACTGTGCCGTCGAAAAGCCCGCGCCACAGTGCCAATCGATCCGACTCCGGTCTGAGCGGCGGGTTCATTTTCACCCAGTTACCTTGTTTGCCGTATTCACTGCTGTTCAAGAATAAATGGTGTGGTGCGACTTCGCAGGTGACGGGCAGGCCTTTGGCTTTGGCTGATTTGATCAGTTTCAATTCGCCCGCCGTACTGACGTGGCAAAAATGCACGCGCGCTTTGGTCCGTTCAACAATGGCTAAGATATTTTTGACTGCTAGTATTGCAGCTTCCGGCGCCCTAACCTTGGTATGGATCATCGGGTCATCCGTCCCGCTGTATTCTTTGTTCTTTTCCTGAATAAAAGCTTCATCTTCAGCGTGGACGAGAAACAGTCTTTTGCTTCCTTCAAATATTTTTTCCACATCGGCCATTTTGTCCACCAAGAGATCACCGGTAGATGAGCCGAAATATATTTTTACTGCGGCAATATTTTCAGCGGAATTAATAAAATCCAGATTGCCGGTTGTGGCTCCAATATGAAAACCGTAATTAATCACGCTTTTTTCTGCTTTTGCTCTTTTTAATCGTAAAGACGCTTCGTCAATAATCGGCGGGTTGTTGTTCGGCATATCCAGAACTGTAGTGACGCCCCCTTTGACCGCCGCGCGCGATCCGGTGAGCCAGTCTTCTTTATGTTCTGCACCCGGTTCACGAAAATGTACATGACCGTCAATCAAACCGGGAAGTAAAACAAGACCGGAACAGTCGATTATTTCCCCTTCCGCACCTTTGCCAATTTTACTTATAATGCCATCTGAGATATGAACATCCGTCTCTGCCGATTCCAAAATGCAATTCTTCAGCGTAATATTCATACTAAAAATCCTTTTTCACTCCGGATCCATTCCGGTGAAATTTTCCAAACTCTGAAATCAACCTCGCTCTTTCCGAATCAACCACCGGACCTTTTACACACATCGGCTCACCAGTACCGTCCACAGAGCAGGCACCACAAACACCCATACCGCATTTCATATAGCGTTCAATGCTGATCTGACAATTAATATTGGATATTTCACAAAAATCGAACACCGCCTTCTCCATCAATTCCGGTCCGCAGGTATAAACCAGATCGATTTTCTCCTTGGCTATAATTTCCTGCAAGGGAACTGTAACCATACCTTCAATACCAAATGATCCGTCATTGGTTGTTGTATAAATTTTTGCCTTTAAACTGTTAATGCGATCCTGAAACAACAGCAGGTCTTTTGACCTGGCGCCGTTGATAAAATGGATTTCAACGCCGTCTTTAACCAGTTCTTCCGCCATGTTTAATAATGGTGCTACGCCGTATCCACCGCCAACCATTACTACTTTTTTGGCCCCGGCCTCTTTCCAGAAACCATGACCATATGGCCCGCGGATTCCAACACGGTCCCCGACTTTCAGTTTAAAAAGCTCTTCAGTAAACGGACCAACCTTTGCAATTGCCAGACCCAGTTCATCACCGGTGTCGTACGCAATGCTGAAAGGCTTCTCATCCAGTCCCGGAATCCAAAGCATAACAAACTGGCCAGCCTGCGAATTCAAAGCATGTTTAAAATAAAATGTGTCTACATTCTCGTTTTCTTTTTCGCGCCTGACAATCGGCATCATTAACGGTTTATCCAGCTTATTGATCCAATGATTCATTATATTACCAATTACTAATTACAAATTACGAATTACCACTTACCGATTACGAATTACTTCTTATGTGCCAGCCCGATTATTTCATTAATTGATTCAAAACCCTCCGCTTGCATATATTCCATAATCTCATCACAAATCAGTTTGAATACTTCCGCTCCGCGATAGTACACCGCCGTTCCAATTTGTACTGCGGATGCACCCAGCATCATCATTTCAATCGCATCTCTTCCTGTTGTGACTCCACCAATACCGATCACCGGAATTTTTACAGACTGATAAATATCAGAAACGCACCGCGCCGCAATCGGCCTCAGTGCCGGACCGGTGACACCACCCATGCCGAAATGTAAGATAGGTTTTTTGGCATAGATATCCAGGTGAATCCCGGGACCCATAGAATTGACTGCGGAGATTGCGTCCGCACCGCCCGCTTCCGCCGCCTTTGCTACTTCTCCGATTGGCTGACTTTCCGGTGAAACTTTAATAAATAAAGGGAGCTTGGTTTTTTCCCTGATTCTGCGTGTAATCTCTTCGGTTGCTTTCGGTGTTCCCTGCCCGGCCATTGTTCCGTAACCCGGAGTGTGGGGACAAGATAAAACCGCTTCTACCGCCGAAAATTCGTCAGTCAGAAAATTCTCCGCCATGTAAGCAAACTCATCCGCGTCTTTGCCAATGATACTAGCAATAACCGGCACTTCTAAATCTTTAAGCTTAACAAATTCTTCTTTTGCCTTTTCCAGTCCCGGATTGGAATATCCTACCGCGTTCATAAATCCGCCTTCAATCGCGTGCATGTTCGGTGCATCGTGCCCTTTGCGCTCTTCCCGGCTGATGGACTTGATCACACAACCGCCCGCGCCGTTCTGAAAAACGTACTTTAACGAATCCCGGGTAACACCAAGAATCCCCGACGCTAGAATTGTCGGATTACTAAATTTAATTCCCGCTAAATTGATGGAAATATCAGGCATAAATCAGGCAAGTGTTATTTCATCTATCCCAAACGTCCGCTCGCAAAAGAAACAGTACAATTCAATCGGCTTTTCCTTGACTAGCGTGAATTTTGTTACCACCGGTTCGTGGTTGGTGACACAATTCGGATTACCGCATTTTATTATCCCGTTTATTTGTTCCGGGATTTTGATTGGAATCTTTTTTGCAACTTCAAAATTCCGGATGATATTAATCGTAGCATTTGGCGCAACGATTGCCAATCTGCTAACTTCCTCCGGTGTGAGTTCTCTGTTTTCAATTTTCACCACATCCTTTTTCTTGTTCCTTTTGCTGTTGAAATGCATACCCAGGGTAACAATGTCCTGGTCATTAGCAACTCCCAGCAGATTAATCACATCCATACCCTTTCCCGAAGGGATGTGGTCAATTGCTGTACCGTCTTTGATTGCGTAAACTTTATAGGCGCGCATAGTTTATTTTCCTAAGGTTAAGGCTAAAAGTGCTTCGCGTACCCAAAGGCCGTTGGAAGCTTGCTGAAAGTAGTAAGCGTAAGGAGTATCATCCACTTCATAATTAATCTCATTCACTCTCGGCAGCGGGTGCAGGATCCGGAAATTCTTTTTTACCTTTTTCAGCAGTTCATTATTGATGATGTAAACATCCTTCACTTCTTCGTATTCCATCGCGTCCGCAAATCTTTCTTTCTGGATACGAGTCGCGTAGAAAATATCCATTTTCGGCATCAGCCCCTCCGGCCGGGTATGTTCGGAGTATTTAGTTTTATTCTCTTTAATCTCATTTAATACATGCTTTGGCATTTTTAGGGATTCCGGTGAGATAAAGTACAGCCGGCAGTTGAACAGCGACAGCGCATACGCCAGAGAGTGAACTGTGCGTCCGTATTTCAGATCTCCGACCATCGCCACATTTAAGCCATTCAGTTTTTTTTGCGTTTCCAGTATGGAAAACAGATCCAGGAAAGTCTGGGTCGGATGCTGATTGGCACCGTCACCGCCGTTTAAAATCGGATTATTCGAAACATCCGCTGCCAGACGTGCCGCGCCTTCCAGTGAATGGCGCATGACGATAACGTCGCAGTACTTTTCCACGATCCGGATAGAGTCAGATAGCGACTCGCCCTTCGCGGAAGAACTGGTTTTCGCGTCAGCCAGAGTTATGACGGAACCCCCCAGCCGCTGCATCGCGGATTCAAACGAGAAGCGGGTTCTGGTAGACGGCTCAAAAAACAAACTGGCCATGATTTTTCCTTTGAGCAGGTCGGTCTTTGGTGAGCTTTTAAATTCTTTGGCTTTTTTCAGTACATGGAGGATTTCCTGCTTGGAAAAATCCCTGATTGAGATAACGTCCCTGTTTTTGAAGTTGATTTTGTTCATATTGTTTCCTTAGGATAAAAAAAATCCCTTTTTCAGGGAATAAATCACCGCGCAATATATTTTCGGAACAAATTGTCGGTGTGGTTGTTAATCATTTCAATCGCAGTGTATCAGTTATCAAACCGCCTGTAAACCCCCATCTAATACCGAGTTTTCCACAGTTTTTTTCTATTCAAAACTGACCCATAATCTTTTTCAGCATTTCGGTGGCTACTTTCGGATTGACCTTCCCTTTAGTTTCCTTCATTACTAATCCTACTAAAAACTGCAGTACCTTATCATTTCCTGATTTAAAATCAATAACAGCTTTTTCATTTGTTTCAACAATTTTTTTCACAATCAGCTCAATCTCTGATGAATCATTCATCTGCTTCAAATTCTTTTCTTCAACAACCTGAGAAGGATCGGAACCTTTTTCAAACATTATCCTCAGAACTTGTTGCGCGGCACTGCTGTTTATTTCTTCCATATAAACCATCTTAACCAGTTCGGCCATATTCTCCGGTGTTACTTTGATTTTTTCAGGTTCAATTTGGCTTTCTTTAATCAGCATGAAAAGTTCTGTAGTGATCCAGTTAACTGTCATCTTCACCAGTTTCTTTTTCGTCTCCTCATCCAATTCAGATTTGTCTTCCTGGCTCGCTACCCATGCTTTAAGTTCAGTAATTGTGTTTTCAAAAAAGTCAGCAACTGTCCGGGAATAAGTCAGAGTAACCGCCTGAGAATAGGTCGTGCCCAATTCCAAATGGAACCTTTTTCTTTTTTCATCCGGCAGTTCCGGCAATTTTGTTTCAATACTTCTGACATATTCCTCAGTAAAATGAAGTGGCGCCAAATCCGGCTCGGGGAAATACCGGTAGTCATGTTCTTCCTCTTTACTGCGCTCTTCTTTGGTAATCCCCTGGTCGTCCAGCCAGCGCCTGGTTATCAGCTTATCAGGTGGAGTACCCGCTTCCCATAATTTGGACTGTCTTTCTATTTCAAAGATAAGCGCTCTTTCCACACCACGGAAAGAGTTCATGTTTTTTATTTCCGTCTTTGCATAAAATTTCCTGTCACCTTCCGGCCGGAGAGAAATATTCGCGTCACAGCGCAAATTGCCCTTTTCCATGTCAGCGTCGGATATGTCCAAGTATTCTAAAAGCAGTTTCAAGTCAGCTAAAAATATTCTGGCTTCCGCCGGCGTCCTAATATCCGGTTCTGTGACTATTTCAATAAGTGGCGAACCAGCGCGGTTAAAATCCACCAGACTATAATCCGCATCGTTGGGGTGCATCAACTTTGCCGCGTCCTCCTCCATATGCAGGCGGGTTATCCCGATGCGTTTCCGCTCTTCACCGATGGTAATAATCAAGCGCCCGTCCTCACCGACCGGCTGGTCAAGCTGAGAAATCTGATAGCCTTTCGGCAAGTCAGGGTAAAAATAGTTTTTCCGGTCAAATTTGGAATACTCATTTATCTTGCAGTGTAGCGCCAGTGCAGTGAGCAAGGCATGGTCAGCCGCCTGCTGGTTGGTTACCGGCAGTGTCCCGGGATGTCCCATGCAGATTGAGCAGACATTGGTATTCGGCTTGGCTTGATCGCTGTCATTGGAACATGCGCAAAACATCTTGCTCTTGGTATTGAGCTGTACATGTATTTCCAGACCGATGATTGTTTCCAGTTTCATGGGGTAATTGTATCATATACACACCAATAAGCTCAATAATACCAATTTTCTAATCGTCATTCTGAATTTATTTCAGAATCTCTCATTAATAGATATTGAAATAAATTCAGCATGACACTAATTACACTTTGTTCAATAAAAAAATGCGCTCCCCGGCCAACATATGCATGTTGTACAGAAAACGCATGTCACTTATGTTCAATTCTCACACTCGTGTTACCGAGCGGATTCCAATTCCCTCAGACGCTCCGAGGTCTGCGGGTCAACTTGTTCGAGACGGACTCCCTCCTTGCCGCGTCTTACCGCCGTCACGGTGTACGCCACCTTCGCGGAGGATCCGATGGGATCGTGGATGGTGAAACCGTCAGTGTGCGTTTCCACCCACAATTGCCCGGTCGGACCGTAAGGCGTCACCTGCACATGCGGCTCCTCGGTCTCGGAGATGAGTTCAAAGAACGTGTCATCCAGCGTTACCCGGACAGTGCCGTTCCGCAGTTCGGCGAAACCCTGGTCGGAAACCATGGGCGACGCCGACGTCATGCCGTAGGACTGCACCATGCCGTCCTTGGTGTCAGCGTACTGAGCGATGTCCGGAACATAGAGTGTGGCCGCCATAGTGGATGTGCCGAGCACTTCAAGGTTTCCTTCGAAATACCCTGCCGTGTAGAGTACGTGCGTATCTTCATCTACATTGCGACCATAAACACCAGCACCATCGTGTGAGTGTACCTCGCCCCACACTCCCCGCGTAGCTCCACTGGTGGAGCTGTTGACACCGAACACGCCAGCACCGTAGTTGCTTGCAGATTTGGAATCACCGATGACACCAGCTGACTTGCCAGTTGTTGCATAGCTGACGCCGTAGACTCCTGCAGCAAAGTCCGGAGTAGGTCCATCCCCTCCTTCTCCCCGGATTTCTCCAAGCACTCCGAACACATCGCCGACCGCACCCGTTCTGCTTGAGAGTCCATAGACCCCAGCTGCACTGCCACTCGAACGTTCCGGAGTGTCGGTTGTACTCCTTGCGTTTGATAGAGTCTCCCCGTAAACGCCGAACACGTTACCAGAAGTCGCAGTTTCTTTACCGTAAACAGCTCGCTTGTTGTCTGCTGAACTGCTCTCCTGAACATGAAGCGGGTAACTCGGTGAAGACAGATTGATCCCGACCTTGTCGTTCGTCCAGAGCACCCCACTCCCGATCGTCCAATCACCGTCGTCGAAGCTGTCGGCGATGATGTTCGTGGCGTGAATCGTGCCGTTGACGTCCAGTGTGTAGGCCGGCGAAGTGGTCCCGATGCCGACCTTGCCATTCTGTAAGACAGTTAGAGCTTCAAGTGATGATCCTCCGTTGTAGACATCTAACCCCATTCGATTATCAACTCCAGTTCTAAAACTCCAGTATCCCCCGCTTCCCAAGAAGTTACCACCGGAATTGATAATATCCGATGCCGCAACAGAGCTGTAGATTTGTCCATTTACATCTAATTTTCTTCCTGGTACCGTCGTCCCAATGCCGACATCTCCAGTGTTTGTAACTGTGATTGCCGCTTTGGGGCTACCACCATTATAGACATCCAGGTTGAACCTGTTGGAAGTGTCGGTTCTCAGCCCCCAATATCCGTTACTCCCGGAGAATTCATCATCCAGAGGAGTATTGGACTTCACCTTGCTGGAATAAATCGTTCCAGCCACATCCAGTTCTTGTATCGGACTTGTTGTTCCGATGCCGACGTTACCAGTGAAAGGTTCAATGGTCAAAAGCGGAGCCGGAATCGTCCTTGCCGGGTTACTTGATGCAACGCCAACAATGAACTTTTCTGTACTGCTGATGCCAATGCCCCAGGGAACAATTGACTGCTTAGTAAGTCCAATGTAGCTGTTGTTGGTTGCGACATTCGCCCTCGTAACACCAAGACTGGCATAGTCCTTCGTGTCAGGAGATGCTTCATCAACAACTTGGACAATCCCACGAATATCCAGATTACTTGTGGGATTATTAGTCCCAATCCCAACATTCCCCGTCGGCCGGTACACGTCCGTGCCGTTCGTCTCCCACAGAGACTCGCCACCGCTCGCGTTGAGCGCGACGATCGCAGTATCAGACATGGCTGAACGGAAGGCGTAAGGAACCGTCACGATCTGCTGGCGCGGCTCTAGAGTTTCACCCGCCACGTCGATCTCCAGCCAGAGCGCGGCTCCGGTGAAAATTTCCTTCGGCAGAGGCGTGTTGGAGCCGAGGTATGCATCGAACAAACCGTTCGTGACGGTCAGCGTGTCGGTGTCGCTCCAGAGGAGTGATCCGGCAGTGTTCTGGTCAAAGATGCGGAAAGCAAAGACGAGCTCGCCGGAAGCCGGAGCACCGGCGTTCGTGAGCTGTCCCTGGTATGACACCTGCGCGGGTACGGCAGCAAGTGCCGCGACTGCCACAAGCAGTGCCACCATAAGAATGCCGAATGTCTTCATTCCGTTTCTCCCTTACTTGACCAGCAGGAGTTTCCTGCTGAAGGTTTCGTGGTTTGTCACGAGCCGGACGAAGTAAACGCCCGTCGCAACCTGTAACCCTTGGGTATCAGTACCATCCCACTGGATTTTGTAGAATCCGGGGAGGCAAGAGCCCGTGGTCAGTTCCCGCACTAGAGCGCCGCGCAGGTTGTAGATGCGAAGTGAAACCTGCTCAGGTTCGCTGCCTCCGATGGAGAATGGAATCACCGTAGCTGGGTTGAAGGGATTGGGATAGTTCTGGTCAAGTGAAGTCGACATCGGCACCAGAGGGATATCAACACCGGAAACGACACTGATCTCATTCCAGTAACCGAAGTGGACCAGAAAAACCATCCCGCCTGCCCGACTGGAAACACTCTGGCCAAGTGACGCTTGAAGCGTCCATTGACCGCTTGTGCTAGGTCCGTGCCCTGCACCGACAACTGACCGGGCAAGCACATACTGTGCGCTTGCATCGACAGTCACCAGTAAAAGTAGCACACAACCAAGCATGCAAATCCTCGCAAGTCGGTACATAATCTCCCCTTTCGTCAGAGCCAATTGTCAAAGGGCTATTCCCCAAATCACCAGCCAAAACAATCTCAGCTAGTGATCTAGAAAACCCTCCTCTAAATAAAATAAACGACCTTTAGGCCGCCCAATATTTTCTTACTATGTAATTATACACTAGCGCATATTAGAAATATCTGTCAAGTCGCTCCCACGCCGGGGCTATTTGATCAATCCTGATACTATTTCCCACACCTTTTCATGAATTGCATCGCGGGAAAGCAGTTCGCCATTTTCCACGCATTCCACAATCTGAAAACCGTATTTCTTTGCCGCTTCCAGATAGGTTTTTTCCGCGTTTTCTAGGTGATTCAAATCCTCTTCATGAATATCATGCGTTTTGCCTTTCAAATATTCCCTCGCTTCTTTTTTCGCAACCAGTCCTTGCGCGATTCTGGCCGGGACATAAAGCAGAATTGTAGCATTTGGCCTCGGAATTCCAAGCATGTTATATTCCATGTTATCAAGCCAATCAAAATACTTTTCTCTGTCCTTATCATCTTTGATTTTTCCGCCCTGATGCCCCATATTGGATGATACATACCGGTTGGCGATAACAATCTTTCCATCAATTAGACTTCTGTATAAATCCTTACTGGCAGCATAACGGTCCAAAGCGTAAAAAAGCGAGGCCGTGTGAGGATTAACTTCGTCCGCTTTGCCGAACTCTCCGTTCAAATAATCCTCCACCATCGCGGCGGAACGCTTTCCGTATCTCGGAAAATCCGCGTATTCTTTGCCGATTCCCTCCTGTTCTAAACGCGCCAACAATAAATCCGTCTGGGTCTTTTTACCGGACCCGTCCGTTCCGTCTAAAACAATCAGCTTGCCTTTTAACATTATTTTTCCAGTTCTAAAAATGTAAATTGAAAATTTTCGTGCCTTCCGTTACCTTTCACCGTAACTTTTTCAAATGCGGAATAATCAGGAAAAAAAGTGTCCCCATCATAATCGCCTTTAACGACAGTCAGATACAGTTTATCCGCGAGTGGCAGTGCCTGTTTGTAAATCTCCCCACCACCGATTATAAATATTTCGTCCCCGCCTTCCTGCTTCGATGCAAATTCTATTGCATTTTCCAGAGATGAAGATACGAACCCGCCTTTAGTCGCTTTCAGGTTGCGCGATATGATGATATTTGTACGGTTCGGCAATGGTCTCCCGATCGATTCATGGGTTTTTCGTCCCATAATTATCGGATGTCCTGTTGTAATCTCTTTAAACCTTGCTAGATCTTCCGGAATACTCCATAACAGTTTGCCGTTCCGACCGATGGCGTGGTTTTCGGATAAAGCGCAGATGATATTGATATGAGACTTGGACATAATTTTTATATCAAGATTCAGATATTTTTTTCTTCCCGTCATCCTAAACAGCTATTTGGGCGACAATCCTCGGATGCGGGTCATAATCCTCTAGAGAAAAATCTTCAAACTTAAATTGAAATATATCCTTAACATCCGGATTTATTTTCATCACCGGAAGTTTCTTCGGGGAGCGGGAAAGCTGGAGTTTTACCTGATCCATGTGATTATTATAAATGTGTACATCCCCGAACGTATGGATGAAATCTCCCGACTCAAGTCCGGTCACCTGCGCCATCATCATCGTGAGTAGCGAATATGAGGCAATATTAAAAGGCACGCCTAAAAATACATCGGCACTGCGCTGATAAAGCTGGCAGGATAATCTGCCGTTTACTACGTAAAACTGAAACACGGTATGGCAGAGTGGCGGAGCAGATTTCTTACCTTGAACTAAACTTTGGATATCCGCTACGTTCCACCCGCTGACCAGAATCCTTCTGGAATCCGGATTAGATTTAATCATATCCACCGCGTTCTGAATCTGGTTGATTTTTGTTCCGTCCGGCGCTTCCCAGCGGATCCACTGCTTGCCGTAAACCGGACCTAAGTCTCCCCATTTTTCCGCAAAACTTGTTTCTGATTTTATTTTTTCCACAAATTCGTCCAGCGATTCATTCTGATATTCCGAACTTGCCTTATATGTTTCGTACGGCCATTCATTCCATATTTTTACTCCTCGGTCCACCAGATATTTGATATTCGTATCACCGGTTAGAAACCAAAGCAGTTCGTGAATTATTCCTTTCACAAACATTTTTTTGGTGGTTAAAAGCGGGAACCCGTCCTGTAGATTCACCCGCATTTGATAGCCAAAATGACTGCGCGTTCCCGTTCCGGTGCGGTCGGATTTATCGACACCCTTGTCAACAATCGTTTGTAATAAATCGAGATATTGTTTCATTACTATCTAAAATTCAACTTGATGCTTCTTATTTATAAGGCGAGCAAGCTCGCCACCTACTCCCTAATCCCTAAACCCTAATCTACTTGCCCGTACTTCCAAATCCGCCTTCACCCCTGGGTGATTCAGAGAGTTCATCCACTTCCTCAATTTCCGCTGTTTCAATTTTTTGAATTAAAAGTTGTGCGATTTTATCCCCCTTGTTAATGACAAAATCCTCCTCGCCGGCATTATATAAAACTACTCCGTATTCACCACGATAAGTATATTCAATCACCCCGCCAAAACTAGTGATTCCGTATTTTGAAGCCAGCCCGCTTTTATCCCAGACCAATGCCACGTATCCTTCCGGTAATTCCAGGGCAAACCCGGTTTTAAAATGATGTCTTTTACCCGGCTTTAATGTTATCTCTTCCAAGGAATAAATATCCATTCCAGCATCGCCCGGGTGTGCGTACTTTGGGATCTGCAAATCCGGATGTAGTCGCTTTATTTTTATCTTCATCCGAGCAGATTATCTAATTGTTTATTAAAATCTTCCATCGTTCCGTTATTATCAATAATCACATCTGCTTTTTCAATCATTTCTTGAATATGTACTTCCGCTTCCGCTGCGCTGTCTTTCTGAAATTCCTCCCAAGTTTTTAATTCATCACCAGGATTTTCCGCCCTTTTTACGAGCCGTTCATAACGGGTTTTCGCATCTACCTGCAGGCTGACCAGTTTGAATCCCGGGATCGCTTTCAGATGTTCAATATCCGTCCAACGCCGGACACCGTCAATTACTATCACATCTACTTTGGCTTTTTTCACATCCTCAGCGATTGCTTTCGATAAAATATCCTGGGAAAAGTTTTCTCTCAGCACTTGAGAAATATTCTGCAGGTTTTCCCTGGTCTGCGGTAAATACACCCGGTCCGCCACATCCCGCAGAATAGTCGAAAAACGGAAACTTTCGGCTCCGTATTTTTCGCTCAGATATTTGCAAGCGGTACCTTTTCCGCTTGCGATCAGTCCTGTGAATCCAAGAACTTGTCTGTCCATGTAGATAATCTATTATTTTTTGGTTTTCATTTCCACATCACCCTCATCCGGTTTCATTACTTCTATCTCTTCCGCAAATATTTCCTGCAATTGTTCCTGCCATTCTTTATTTTCCTGATAGACCTCCACTTCAATCCCCGCTTCTTTAAGGAAATCCACTACTTTCGAATTGCGGTATACTTTTCCCATCACAACTTTTTTAATGCCAGCGGCAATAATATATTTTGTGCAATGTATGCAGGGGCTGTATTTCATATACAATATCGACCCTTGAGTATTTGTTCCCGAAATTGTGGCAGCCTGAAGAATAGCATTGTGTTCTCCGTGAATGGTTCTGACGCAGTGCCCCTCTTCCATTAGATGCCCTATATCATCACAGTGCGGCAGACCGGGAGGCGAACCGTTATAGCCGGTGGAAATAATTCTCCGGTCTTTAACCAAAACAGCGCCTTGATAAAGGCGGTCACAAGTACTGCGTGTTCCGATAATTTTTGCAATCGCCATGAAATAATCATCCCACGACGGGCGAACATGTTTTTTGGTTTCTTTTTCCATATTCCTCTCCCTAAAGTTTATGGTTAAAAAGCTACTTTTACGCTTGGTCCCATGGAACTCGCCATATGGACCTGCTTAATGTATGAACCTTTCAGTGACTCCGGTCTGGCTTTTTTAATCGCATCCATCAGTACTTCAAAATTCTCTTTCAGTTTCTGATCATCAAAAGATACCTTGCCGATCATCTGGTGTACATTACCGGAATCATCGGAACGGTACATAGCTTTGCCGGATACTAATTCGGAAATAGTTTTCTTCACATCTTTGGTAATGGTATCGGTTTTAGGGTTTGGCATTAAGCCTTTCTGACCCAGAATTTTGGCAATACTGCCCAAATTTTTCATAATCTGCGGTTCAGCAATAGCAATGTCAAAATCGCATTTTTTGGTGGATTTTATCTCTTTAATCACTGATTCATCGCCGATAATATCCGCACCTGCCTCTTTCGCTTCTTTTTCTTTTTCCGGAGATACAAAAGCTGCAATCCGTAGTTTTTTACCCAAACCATGAGGGATCAAAAAGGTTCCTCTGATCATTTGATCCGCTTTCTTGGTATCGATTCCCAGACTGATGTGCACCTCCACCGAAGAATCAAACTTGGTGGTAGATGTTTCTCTGATAATATTAATCGCTTCCGCTATCGGATAGACCTTAGTTTTGTCGATTTTCTTGCTTGCTTCGATATAACGCTTACTTTTTTTGGTCATTGTATTTCCCTTCGTGGTGCAAACCCCCGGTTTTGCCGAGGTCCCACAAGTTAATTATTATTTATTCTTCTAATTTTTTATGAGATTCCTGTTCCCTGCGCACAGTCCGCCAATGGTACCAGAACAACGGGATACCTAAAAGGATAAACGGTAGATTGCGTGCGGCTTCAGTTTGAGTATTATCAAATGAAGTTTGGGATAAATTCTGCCAAGTTTCGTAATCAACCAGCCATCCTTTAGCGTTCGTAACAGTCGCTTCTTCAAGCTGGCACTTTTCCGCGCAGTCAATAATGCTTTGTACAGTGCCTTTTTCCATAACCATGGAATTCTCCTGACTGTATACTTTCTGGTTCAATCTGTCAGCTTCTGATGCGGCCGGGAAAATCCAGGTTTTCAAAACTAGGTTGATCATTATACCACCAGCAATCACAAACATTAACAGTGCTCCCAAAGACACTAAGTAGAAATAAATTGGGCGCATAACAGTTGAATTGCCCTCTTTCTTGGCATCTTTCTGCACGGATCGGAAATGGATAATAAATATCGGTAGCGCGATAATCAGGAATGACAGCGCGGCAACTGCGGAACGTGAATTCTGATAATTAGGATTCTCGGCTGTTTCCTTCCAGATCGCATAGCTATCTTCCCAGGAACTAATGATGGTCTTATTATCATCTGTAATCTGGCATTCCTCTGCGCAGTCTATGCCATCAGCATCCTCAATCGCTTTCGGATCTACATCCGAATTGAAATAGAGTACGGGTGGTGGTCCGACACGATACGGATCATTATTGGCATCAGAAAATACCCATGTTTTCAAACCCAGGTTGATTAATGCAATCAAAGAACCGACAACCAGTGCCAGAGTAATAAATGACGCAATATAAAAATATATGTGTCTGATTAGATTCCCTTTTTTTTGCTTACTTGGTTGTTGTTCATCCATTGAATTTGTCGATTAATAATTATTTTTCGACTGTAAGCCCCATTTGACGGGCAGTACCTTCAATAATTTTCATCGCACCTTCGATGTCATTGGCATTCAGATCCGGCATTTTCTTTTCGGCTATTTCCTTGATTTGCGCTTTGGTTACTTTGCCCACTTTGGTGATCAATGAATTACTGGAGCCCTTTTGAATACCAGCCGCTTTTTTGAGTAGTTCTGCTGCCGGTGGTGTCTTAAGGATAAAGGAATAAGTCCTGTCTTCAAATACAGTGATTTCAACCGGAATAATATCTCCGCCGAGATCCTTTGTTTCGTTATTGAATTTAGTACAGAATTCCTGGATATTTAAGCCGTGCTGGCCTAATGCCGGCCCGACCGGAGGCGCTGGATTTGCTTTTCCCGCCTGAATTTGTAGTTTGATGACTGTCTTTATTTTCTTTGCCATTTTGATAGATTTAAGTTATGAGATTTTCGATTGAAGATTTAAGTTTCCGGAGTTAAATACATCTAGAAGCAATGTACTGACCACGGAGTTCAACCTTAAAGCTTTTTAAGACTCTTTAATACTGATTAATTTTATCCTGTTTTCAAATCCTCCCCGCTCTTCCTTTTTCATATTTTTCTTATCTGCGACATCATCGGGAGATATCTGTTCCAGATCTTGAACCGCTTCAACCAGTTCCAGTAAATCAGCGAGTTCGTTGATAATCTCATCTTTACCGTCAGCAGCTATTAGTTCCTTTGCCTCTTCAACAAACTTTTCTCTGAGCATTGTCCGATATTCATCTTCTTCCATTTGTTCATACTGACACTCGTCACCGGAAGCTTCGATCACTTCTGGGATACGGTCACGTACCAGTTTGTTGTATTCTACATCCTTCACGTTAATATTCTTTACAGTTTCTTAATCTGAAGTGAATCCAGTTCGGTAGGCGTTTCCCGGCCGAACATCGATACCAGTACTTTAACTTTTCCACGGGCATCATCAACTTCAGAAACTTTTCCTTCCATTTCTTTAAAAGGTCCGTCCACAATCCGTACCGGATCGCCGACTGACACGTCAATCTTATATTTCGGCTCTTCAATTCCCATTCTTTTCTGTAGATTCTTCACTTCATCTTCAGATATAGGTGTTGGCGTAGTGCCGGTACCCACAAATCCGGTAACATTCGGTGTATTTCTCACCACGTACCATGATTCATCAGTAACGATCATTTCCACCAGCACATAACCGGGGAATATTTTTTCCGTTACAATTTTACGTTTACCATTTTTTATCTTGATCTTCTTTTCGGTAGGAATCAAAACGTTGAAAATCTTATCCTCCATATCCATTGATTCAATTCTCTGTCGAAGATTTCGGGAAACATTTTCTTCATATCCCGAATAAGTATGTAATACATACCAACGTTTTCCATGTTTAGCGGTTTGTTTTGGCATTGCTTATTTTATTAATTGCTCAAGACCCATATTCATAAGAAAATCGGCCAGTCCTAAAAACAAGGCTACTGACACACTGACACCAATTACGATCAAAGTGTGCTTAATCGCCTCCTTGCGGCTGGGCCAGGTTACTTTCCTAAGTTCGTCTTTCGATTCTTTGAAATATCGAAATATTTTGTTGTTGGTTATAGGCATTTTTTGGTCTTTAAAAAGCCCTTGTCGGGCTCTGATTTTTCTGTATTTAAATCATACCCGAAATCGAAATAATTTGCAAGTGCTTCGCTTAAAATTTGTGAAATTGCGCTAAATATCCAGATTTTTGACCGCTTTTGCGTGCGTATGGATAAACCGCTTGCGTGGCGCTACGTCCGCACCCATCAGAACATCAAATATTTCATTTGCTGCTTCCGCGTCATCAATCTTTACCTGCATCAGCATTCTGGTCGCCGGATTCATGGTTGTATCCCAAAGCATCTGTGGGCTCATTTCTCCTAAACCCTTATACCTTTGAATGGTGATACCGGAAATACTTTCTCCCACGCCCACTTCTGCCGGATTTTCATCTGTTTCCACAACTTCCACATTTACCGGTTTCTTTTTTTCTTCCGCTTTAGCTTTGATTACCGATTGCATGGAGACAATTGCTTTTTCTTTTTCCGCATCCGTATAAACAAAGCGGACATCTTTTCCTTTTTGCAGACGGTATAAAGGAGGCTGTGCGATATACAGAAATCCCTGCTCGATGATATTCGGCAGATAGCGGTAAAAGATTGTGAGAAGCAGTGTTCTGATATGCGCGCCGTCCACGTCAGCATCGGTCATGATTACAACTTTGTGATAACGGATCTTGGCGATATCAAACTGTTCACCAATATTGGTGCCCAGCGCCAGAATTAATGATTTGATTTCGTTATTAGCCAGCATTTTATCGAGACGCGCTCTCTCCACGTTCAGAATCTTTCCGCGCAATGGAAGGATGGCTTGAATGTTGCGGTCTCTTCCCTGTTTGGCGGAACCACCGGCAGAATCTCCCTCGACAATGAACACTTCCGAGTCAGCCGGATTGCGTGACGCACAATCGGACAGTTTTCCCGGCAACGTAATGCCGTCGAGCGCCCCTTTTCTGATAACAGAATCACGGGCCGCTCTGGCCGCGACTCTGGCTTGCGCAGCCAGCAAGGTCTTTCCGATTATCTCACGGGCATCACGGGGATTTTCTTCCAAAAAGTTCTGCAGTGTTTCAGAAAAAACAGTTTCCACGGCCGGTCGCACTTCAGCATTACCCAGTTTCGCTTTGGTCTGACCTTCAAACTGCGGATTCGGTACTTTCACGCTGATTACCGCCGTCAGTCCTTCCCGCACATCATCGCCTGACAGGTTGTCATCATTCTCCTTTAGGAATCCCTGTTTCCTAGCATAGTTATTCAGTGCTCTCGTTAATGCAGTTCGAAAACCGACGAGATGCATACCGCCTTCAACCGTATGAATATTATTCGCAAAAGAAAATACATTTTCCGTAAAATCGTCATTATACTGGAAAGCAACCTCAACATTGATACCGTCCTCTTCTTTTTCCACGTAAAAAATATTTTCCTGCTTGGCAGCTTTATTAGTATTCAGCTGTTTAACATAGGAAGCGATACCTCCCTCAAAATAAAAGGTATGGCTTTTTAAATTATTTTTATCTCGATGATCATCGACTTTCAGGCGGACACCTTTTGTCAGATATGCCTGCTGTCTGATGTGGTCCAATACCGTTTTCCAGTTGAATTCCAAGACGGTAAATATTTCCGGATCCGGTTTAAAGATAACTTTTGTCCCGGTCCCCACCGCTTTGCCGATTGGTTTTACCTTAGCGACGGCTTTTCCTCTTTTATATTCCTGCATCCATAACTTACCGTCTCTTTTTATTTCCGCACGGAGATATTCCGACAATGCGTTTACAACCGAAACACCGACTCCGTGCAAACCACCGGAAACTTTATATCCGCCTTCGCCGAATTTACCGCCGGCATGCAGTGTGGTCATGACTGTTTCCAGCGCGGATTTTTTTGTCACACTGTGTCTTTCCACCGGGATACCACGTCCATTGTCATATACTGATACCATTCCGTCCGGCAGGAGTTTTACTTCAATCAGATTGGCATTACCGCCCATCGCCTCGTCAATTCCGTTGTCCACCACTTCCCAAATCAAATGGTGTAATCCGGCTTCGGCGGTGTTGCCGATGTACATTCCGGGACGTTTTCTGACCGGCGCCAATCCTTCCAAAACAGTAATCTGTTTGGCGGTATATTCCGGCTTGCCGTCCGAAACCTTTTTAGACGGCTTTGGTACTGCGGTTTTTTTCGCTGGTTTAGTTACTTTCTTTTTTGCCATAAATTTGTTCTGCCTTTCTTCAAGTGTTATTCTGCTCGAACCTGAGCATTAAATTTTATTTCTAATGATTTAATTATTTGATTATGAAATTTTTGCGCTTCTGCAAGTGCTAATGTCCGGTCATTGGCACGGTAATCCAGATGGAGCGCCATACTTTTCTTTCCTTCGCCGATTTGCTTGCCGATATAAACATCAAACAGTTCTACCCGCGCGAGCAATGTTCCGCCGGCTTGCCAGGCTACCTTCTCAATCTCCTTGTACAAAATTTTCTGATCAATTATAAAAGCTACATCCAGCATTACACTGGGGTATTTTGGTAATACATTAAATATTTTTAAATTTGTCAGATAATCCAGAAACACAACCATAAAGTAAACCGGCCGGTCCAGATCAAAATTTTTGGCAACTGCTCCGGATAGTTGTGACATTGTCGCAATTACTTTGCCGTTATGACTGAATTTTAATGATTTATTTGTATTATATGCATCCCAATACGGGCAATCACCTGCTCCGGATTTTTCGAGCAGTTCACTTTCATATTTTACATTCTGCTCTTCGAAAAGTTGTTCCAAAAACCCCTTCAGTTCAAAGAAATCTTTTCCATCTTTTGATTGACCACAGACAACCGCGGTTAATAACGGCGCTTCGTGAGTCTCGCCACCGGTCCTTGGAAAATATACATTGGACAGTTCAAACAGTTTCAGGTTTTCTGTATGTTTCAGATTTTCGTGGACATTATTTAAAAGACTCGACAGCAGTTCCGTCCGCATATATTGCTGATTCGAGGCCAGCGGATTGGCGATTTCAATATGATCCATGGTCTTCAACCCGAGTTTCTTTATATTTTCACCGCTGGTGAAGGAATAATTATAGACTTCTGTAAATCCTTTTCCTTTAAGATATGTTTTAATCTTTCTGATCCGGGACAGATATTTCGGCTCCTTCGGCGGTTCCAGATCACCGGTCGGGACGGATTCACCCAGCTTGTTATACCCGTAGATTCTTGATATTTCTTCAATAATATCCTCCGGAATTTTCAGATCCGGGCGGAATGTTGGTGCTAATACATCCAGTGAATTTTTTCCTCGTTTGGTTACTTCAGCGCCCAGTGAATTTAATATGGAAATAATTTCTTTGACCGGAATTTTAATTCCTAAAATGTTTTCAATCCGGTCAGTACCGACTGTAATTTTTGCCGGTTCAATCTGCCATTTTCCTGTATCAATAACCTGCTCCAGTACTGCATCCGGCAACATTTCTTTCAAAAGCGTATATGTATAAGTTAAATGCGCTAGCGTTTGATTCGGGTCAACCATTTTTTCATAACGGCCAACCGCATCAGTCCTGTGCCCCAGCTTGCGCGAAGTACGACGGATAGAAATTGGATCGAAGGTTGCTGCCTGTAAAACAATGGTCGTAGTCTTATCGCCGATTTCGCTGTTCGCACCGCCCATGATTCCGGCTAGGTCGATTATTCTCTCTCCATCTTCAATAATCAACATACCCGGTTCAAGGTTCCAAATTTTACCGTCCAATGTTTTTATCTGCTCGCCTTTTTTTGCCGGGCGAACTGTCATCGTATTCCCTTTAATTTTATCATAATCAAATGCATGCAAAGGCTGACCGCGATCCAGCATGATGTAGTTTGTTAAATCCACAATATTATTGATCGACCGCACTCCGACTGACTCCAAGCGCTTCCGCATCCAATCCGGTGATGGTCCGATTTTTATTCCGCTGATTACCAGCGCTGAATAACGCGGGCATAATTTAACATCACTTACTTCCACATTTACAGTTTTGTTCTTTTTTGCAGTCTCTTTAATATCGTATAATTCCTTTTTGAGTTTCAATCCCGTAATCGCCGCAATCTCACGGGCAACACCGAAGTGCCCCATCAGATCCGGCCGGTTTGCCAGTACATCCAAATCTAATACAACGTCATCCAATCCCAGTTCTTTGACTACATCAGTTCCAAGGTTTGCGTTGTCTCTTAAAAATAAAATTTCATGATCACCCTTTTTCGGCAATCCCAATTCCTCAGCCGAGCAGATCATCCCGCAGGATTCCACGCCCCGGATATTCGCTTTTTTCAGCTCCATGCCGCTCGGTAATTTCGCACCCACCATCGCGAACGGCACTTTCCTGCCGACAGATTCCGGTTCGATATTAACTCCCCCGCAGACCACTTCAAATTTTTCACTGCCGTTATCAACTGTGACCAAGTTAAGTTTGTCGGCGTTGGGATGTTTTTTGATAGCTAAAATTTCTGCGACTACCACTTTAGAAATATTGCCACCCGCTTTTTCGATCGTGTTCACTTCAACCGAACGGATCGTCAAATCATCTGCCAGTTTTTCTGGAGTTGTCCGGATCGCGACATATTCTTTTAACCAATTAAGGGAAACTTTCATATTATTAGTAGGTAGAATGTTGAACGTTGTTGGTGGTTATTGGATAAGTTTTGTAGGTAGGATTTTAACAATTGAAGGTTATTTCATTCTTTAGATAAATACTTTTTGAAAGCTCCCAGTCCTGCACCTAGTTTTTCTATAGAACCTTTAAGCTCATTAAATTTATTTGAATTCAAATACTTCAATTCACGCGCAATAAATAACAGGCTCTCGACCTCATTGAGCGAACCTAAAGAAATATTAATAAATCTGCTAAAATCCGGCTTAGAAGCTCTACCCGCACCTTCCGCAATATTAGAAGCAACCGAAACTGACGCTCTTCTAATCTGAGAAGTTAGACCATACAATTCTTCCTTAGGAAAATCTTGAGTTATCAAATAAATATCCTTGTTAAGTACAATACTACTTTTCCAGACATCTAAGTTTTCATAATTTTTCGCCATAATCTATATTATAATAGTTTTAATAGCTACCTACCCCCCACCGACTCTCGACCCACCACATACTACTTACTACCTACCAATATCAAAATTGTTTTAAAAATCTGATATCATTTTCAAACAAAGCGCGGATGTCAGCAATTTTGTGTTTAATCATCAAAGGTCTTTCAATGCCAAAGCCGAATGCAAACCCCTGGTACTTTTTCGGATCGTAATTAGCTGCTTTCAAAACATTCGGATGGATCATCCCGCAACCGCCCATCTCGAGCCAGCCGGTATTTTTACAGGTCGGACATCCTTTGCCGTCACAGATGGTGCAGGAGATATCAAATTCCGCCCCCGGTTCAACAAACGGAAAATAAGAAATTCTGAAACGGACCTTAATATCTTTTTCCAAAATCTCCCTCATGGCATAATGGAGCGTTCCTTTCAGATCGGAAAAAGTAATATCGGTATCGACTGCAACACCGTCGAATTGGTGGAACATCGGTGTGTGGGAAATATCTTCATCACGGCGATAGCATTTGCCGGTGACAATCACACGTAGTGGTGGTTTGTTTTTTTCCATCGTTCTGACCTGCGATGCGGAAGAAGTATGGGTTCTTAACAGCAATTCGCCATATTTATCGAGAGGCGCTTTTTTTTCATGCTTTATATAAAAAGTATCCTGCATATCACGTGCCGGATGGTCCGCCGGTACATTCAAAGCCTGGAAATTGTAATAATCATTTTCTATTTCCGGCCCTTCGACAATATCAAAATTCATGGAACGGAAAACGTCCCATATTTTTTCCAGCATCTGGGTGATCGGATGAAGATGTCCTTCCTGCATCCTGACGCCAGGCAAAGTGGGATCGAAAAAATCCGTATCTTTTTCCGAATTTACGGAAAATTTTGTTTCCGCTGTTTTCAGCGCGTCAGCTAATTCATTTTTGATTTCATTGGCCAGTTTGCCGATTACCGGTTTCATTTCGTCCGAAATATCTTTTATTTCCCTCAGTACCTTAGTAATTTTTCCTTTTCTGCCCAAATATTCGATCTCCAGATTTTTTAATCCTTCGGAGTCGTTAATTTTCTGGATTTCTTCCAGCGCTTTTTGTTTCAGTTGTTCCAGTGTTTTTTTCATAAAATATTATTCTTGATGCTGTTCATGTTGAGTTAATGGATTTTCCCTGCCTAAAAAGAAGAATTCCAGCAGCCCTAACCCCAAAATCAGCAAGATCGCGTTCCACCAGGTAAAAAGATTGTTGGCTTGGAGCATTAAGGAAACCATAATCAGGGAAGAGAATAATACTGACTGTCGCAATGAAACCCCGATATGCCTGAATAATACTGATCTTTTAACAAATACGGCCCGTACAATGAAACCAAATAAGGCAAATGTACCCATTAACGCCAAAAAAAGCATGATATAAAAGGAAAAAAGGCCGACAAATCCGGAGCTGAACGGGTCAATATTCAGAATAACCAATACAAAAGCCCCCCACGAAATGAGGGTCCCGAATCCCATAATTAACAGGTATCTTCTTAGAGGCATATGACACTAAAGAATCTTATCTCATCGTAGTTTTTTGAAGAGATTTCCACTTAGATTGTAACAGATTTTACCAGTTTCAGCAAACATTATTTAGAGGCAAAAAACCACATTTTTCCAAAGAAAAAAGGCTCCGAACATCCAAGATATGAATGGGAACCTTTCGGGGAACGAGGCAAAGGAAAGAGCTGCTAATAAATGCCGGCGGGGATGGACCTGGGTTCGGGCTCCGTGCAGAGGTACTGGGGGCGGAGGTGCAGAATACGAGTCATGCCTCCTTCGCCTTCGCTGATCACGGTGGTCACCGTCGCCGAAGCCGACTGGGTTGAGTCTGCGGGGCAGATCTCCACCAGCTGCTTGGCTACCACGAGGGCGGCCAAGTGATTGTAACTCGAAACCGGCAGTTTGTCGGATCTGACGATTACCATGTACGCTTCGTTCAAGTGCGTGTCCTTGCGCAGGATGAAAGGCTGGAACGATTCCAGCCGGTAATCCACTCCTTCGGCGAGGTCGGTCAGCGCCAGCACGGGGATGCTGGTCATCGCCCGCAGAGCGAACACCTGGTTCGTCCTGTAGACGCTGACGCCGATCACGGTTGCGAGGATAGCGAGACCAAGGACGATGATTATGGCCGTCTTCATACTTCTCCCACCTTTACACTTCCGTGTGCGAAACACCCTCACGCGCAAGGGCATTTCAGTGAAAACCTGATCCACGCGTGACCGAGGATGGTATCATATCAGAGAAGGATTGTCAACCCCATTAGAAACAATGTTTCTAATGGGGTCAATACCTAATCAAAGCAGGCGCGACATCGATGTCGCGCCTGCACACTCAAAAAATATTAAACTATTCCTCTATCCAGCCGTCTTGGCTGATGTTGTAGGAAAGAATGATGTTGGCAATTTGGTTATAAATACCTTCTAAATCTTCCGGCGAAGGCGCGTAGAAATACATAGTAGGGTCTGTAGCTATATCATTTCTTAAAAAATCTTCATTGACACTACTACCCAGTCCAATGGCAAATATTAGTATACCGTTGCTGTCGGCAATATTTGCCTGATCCAATGCAAACTGTTCGGCGTATGTCTCATTATTTGGTCGGTTAGTAACCCCGTCTGTCAGCATAATTTCCACCTTTATATCTGTACCTGGTGCATATGTGACAATATTACTTGTTGCCAGAGCAATCGCATCACCGATATTAGTATAACCGCCGTCCGGGTCCGGAACCGTATCTACAGCAACTCGAGCAGCTGATAAATCAGCAGAAGCGATAAAATCACATCCGGCAACATCGTCATAATGCACTACGCCGATTTTGTCGTAAGCGGGATCCATTTCATTGATAAAAGACTTTGCCGCTTCTCTGGCAAATATCATCGGCTGAGGACCCCACACACCGCCGTTATTCGTACAGTCTGTCGGATTATATAAACCCGCGACTGTGCATCCGTTGCCGTCATCGTCCATACTGCCTGAGCGGTCTATGATATGATAGATCGTTGTATCGTTTCGTACAGTTGATGCGCCAGCGTCGGCATAATAACTGGCAACCGTTCTGACACTTTCAGAAAATGTTCCGGTACCAACCAGTTTGCCCGAAGCTACACCGGCATTATGCTGGGGAATTACTTCGCATTCTACTCCATTAATATTAATTGTTGTACCGGCATAATTTTCATCTGTGCGTAATTGCAGATATCCTTCTTCAATGCAGGTTTGTGCCGAGTAAAATGCTTTTTCTGTCGCAATCGCATTACGGGTAATGACTTTTTCCCTGGTAGCGGTAACATTATTAGAAAAGACAAAAAGAAACATTACTATCATTGTAAAGAAGACCATTAAAATGGTTATGCTTCCTTGCTGATTCTTTACAACATTATTTTTCATGTTATTGCTGTCTGAAAGACACAGTAGAATTAATATCCGACTTCCCTTCTCCTTTTTCTACATTCAGATTAATTCGAAGTGAAGAAGAAACTTTTTTAAAAGAAACTAGTGATACATTCACATCTTCATCGGTCAAAAGTTTCATACCGGAAGGATCAGGAATCGTGTTAATATCCTGCCCATAATACATTTTTCCGCCATTCAGCTCATATACCGTAATTACATTGTCTGGAATACCCGGATTTGTATAGTAATAGGAATAAATCACCGCTTTTGTCCCGCTTGCTTGAACATCAACACTATAAGCGTTGCGCAAAGAGTAAGTCATCTTTTCAATCACCTGTCTGGCATTATGTTGAGCCATCTGCTGATCATTAGTCATAACTCGCTGCTCGGTACTGTTCACCAGAAACATCGTCAGCATCAGAGTAACCACGCTGGATATACCTAAATACACCATCAACTCCATTAATGTTGTACCGTTTTGATTTAATTTAAATAATTTATTCTTCATTATTGCCCCCTCCAGTTAGTAACATAACTGGTAAATTCAATATTTCTTGTGCTATCTCTTTCCTGCCAGGACACTTTTACATCAAGTCTTCTCGCTTGAGCATCTTCGGTTCCCATATCACTCAAATTACCTGAAATGTCCCGATAAGCATTGCCGATATGGACTGTCCGGTAATACTTGCCGTCAAGTTCCTGTTCAGGGTGTGTCGGATCGCTTGGCACGACTATTTGAAATTCACTACCGACCTCTTCAATATGATAAAACCCCTCAGAAAAACCGCTGATTTTATTCCAATCGGACTGTTTTATGGCAAATATTTGCTCCATTGATTCTTTTGCATAGGCTGTTGCTTCCACCTCCTGCTTTGATGCGATAACTAACTGGTGATTAACTCCGATTAGATTACCGATCGCCAAAGAAAAAACCGCTGCCAGGCTGATGCTCAGCAGCACTTCAATCAACAAACTTCCTTTTTGGTCTTTCCAGTTCATAAAGATGATATTTTAACAGTTCCTGGCACTCTGACTTCAATGCGCGAACTATTAGCACCATCAAGACGGATGAATAAATCCAAATCCTGACTCGGGATACCGGTTAGTTTATCAAAAATAATGTCATCGCTTGCAGAACACGTAAATCTTTCCGGGAAGCTGTATGTTTCAGATATTGATTCCGGATTAATTGCCATTAAATCAACTGAGTTGCCGTTACATCGAACCGCCCATGCGCGACCTGTTTCCGCCGACTGTGATCGCGCTTGAGCATCTCGGATAATCTGGGCGACTTTTTCCGCTTCCGTTACAGCCTGCGCTCCTGTTTTTCCCTTTGATAATGAAATTACAGCCACACCGGCAATCAGGCTGATCGCGATAATAACAATCAATACTTCAATTACAGTAAACCCGGGTTGTTTTTTTAGTTTGTTCATAATATGTTTGCAAAGTTCCAGAGCGGATACATTACTGCCAAGGCCAGTCCGCCGACCAGCACGCCGGTGATTAAGAGCATTACCGGTTCAATTAACGTTGAAAGATTATCGCTCCAATTCTGAATATCATCATCATAATATTTTGCCGAATGCTGAAGCATATCATCCAGATAACCGGTCTTTTCACCGGTTGAAACCATCTTCTGAAATAACGGTAAAAACAGATCCGGCTCGCCTTTAAAGATATCGGAAAGTGAAACACCGCGTCTGACAAAAACTTCACCTGACCGGACAGCATCACGATAGACAACATTGCTTGCGGCATTACTGGCTAATATCAGGCTTTGATCAATTGAAACGCCGGACTTGGTTAACATATGTAGAGATCTGGAAATCATTGCTAAATTTAATTTTCTAACAACCATTCCAACCATCGGCAAACGAAGTGTCATACGATGGATTGATTTTTTGAATTTCTCGGAATACGTAATACCAAGCCGAAAAGAAATTATCAATAACGCAATTCCGACTGCCAGAAGCAAACCGTAGCTTACGATAAAGTTACTGATCGCAATCAATGCGCGGGTGAATAATGGCAGTTCCGCAGAAACATCATCATAGATTGCTGCAATCCTCGGGATTACCACCACCATCATCACAGCCACGATTGCAATCATTGTTACAAAAATAAGAGCCGGATATACCAAAGAATTTCTGATCTTCCTGAGTAATTTATAATCACTCTCTTGCTGAGTAGTCAGAAATTGCAGAACATCAACTAGTTTTCCTCCGTGTTCGCCGATTCTGATCATGGCAATTGAAACTGGGGAAAAAACATTTTTGTATTTTTCCAGTGCGGATGAAAGTGTTTTTCCCGAATTAACAGCCTTTTCAAGATCCGCAATAATTATTTTCATGTTCGGATTGGAGTTCTGTTCCCGGGATGATGCCAGCGCGTCCGGTAAATTAAGTCCCGCTTTCATCATAGTCATCAGACTGCGCATGAAAAGAATACGGTCAATCCTGGAAATATACCGGAACATACTCTGAAAAATTGCATTTCTATTTTTTATCTTTACTAAAGTAACAACTGAATTGCCTTCATTGGACAGTTGTTTTGAGACTCTTTTCTTGGTCCAACCCCGTGCTAATCCACGGTGGATGGTGTTTTCCAGATCAATAAATGTATATTCAAAATTGCTCATGTTTGTAATTATTTAGTAACCCTTATTACCTCTTCTAAGGTAGTTTGTTTATTAAGTACTTTGATTATTCCATCTTCATACATCGATTTCATATTTTTTGCTATGGCAGCTGCTTCTATTGATGAAGAATGTGCCCGATTAATAATCAGATCATGGATATCTTCATCGACATTTAAAACTTCGAAAATTCCGGTTCGGCCTGAATATCCGGTATTTAAACACTCAGGGCACCCTTGTCCTTTTGCAGCGATTGGTTTTTCTGTGGCAGAGTATTTTTCTACCAGTTCTTTAGGAATTGAATCGACAACAAATTCCGTTTTACAGGATGCGCATATATTACGCACCAAACGCTGGCCGATAATTGCTTTCAAGGTGGAAGCTATTAAATACGGCTCCACACCCATATCCAAAAGTCTCGGGATTGCGGCGGCGGCGCTGTTGGTATGTAAAGATGTTAATACTAAATGACCGGTCATCGCGGCATTAATGGCAATGGTCGCAGTTTCTTTGTCCCGAATTTCTCCGATCATAATAATATCCGGATCCTGGCGCAAAATTGAACGCAGACCGCTCGCAAAATTCAAATCTACATGCGGATTTACCTGAATCTGGTTCGCTCCGGTCAGATGGTATTCTATCGGATCTTCAATTGTTGAAATATTAACCTGCTGATTATTAATCTCTTTAATCAATGAATACAAAGTTGTTGTTTTACCCGAGCCGGTCGGGCCGGTAATTAGAACCATTCCATTGGTAAACCCAAGAATTTTTTTCAAATTTTCCCGATTGTTTTTTTCCAGGCCCAAAGTATTGAGCGAAAGGTTCTCGTTATCCGTATCTAAAAATCTTAAGGATGCTTTCTGGCCGTGCAGAGTCGGGATGATAGAAAGACGGACCGCCACTTTATATCCCGATTCGTCAAAACTGAATCTCCCGTCCTGTGGACGCATATGTTCGTCAATACGGATCTGAGATAATATTTTAGTACGCGCAATTATCGGAGCTAGCAGTTCTTTCGGCAGGGTGAAAAATTGGTGCAGCATGCCGTCCATGCGAAAACGCACAGCAACTGAATCTTCGCGCGGCTCAATATGCATGTCGCTTGCTTCGCTTTTTATACCGAAGATTATCATCTGGTTTAATAATGAAATGATCGGGGCTTCCTGTCCCATTGTTTCCGGCGTGTTATTTATCCGGCATGCCCTGACAATCAGTTCATCAATTGCTTTTTTACTTGATTCCGCGGAATTATTAAATGTTTCCTCCAGGTATTGTTTAATATCCCTCTGATTGGCCAGATACACCGCCACATCCTTTTTCAGCGACTTTTTTACATAAGTAATCAGTTCCGTATTTTCCGGTCGGGCCATTGCCACATAAATATATGCTTTATCTTCCTGGAAGGGCAGTACCAAATGTTCCAGACAAATTGAAGAAGGAAGTTTTTTAACCACTTCCGGATATATTTTTACCTGATTCAAATCAACTACCTGCAGTGAATGAGATTCCTGCAGTAATGAAATCAGCTTAGATGACGGGACCATGCCTTGCTCAATACAAAAATCCAAAACATTACCCATCTGGAGTTTTTCGTACTCCTTGAGTTTATGCGATGTTTCTTTGGATAAGATACCCTCTTTTCTCAGGGCATCGGTAACCTGTTTTGTCGCAATCATCTTATTACAAAATTATTTGGCTAAGATTAGAACATTTATTTGATAATATCTGTTTCAACCGTTTATTAATAGCAAAACATGCAATGATATACCTAATTTAATATTCTGTCAACCCCCGTCTTCCAAACCATAATTCTGATGCAAAAATTGAATATATTACAATAAAAAATCCCGCGAATACCAAGTGGGATATTGCGGGAGTTGCCTATGGCAACTAAAGTTTAAGATCAAATCGATCCACATCACGAACCATGGTATTGTTGACGTTCCGATAAAGGAAGATGGAGCGCACCTCCCAATCGGGGAAGACAGTCGCCAATTCCGGCAGTCGGGTCCTGGCTTGATCCACAGCACGATTCCAGACGGGCCTGACCTTCTCCCGACCAGCGTCCGTGAGTTGATCCAACTCTCCGTCGACATGATAGGAATCCGAAGGAAGCAGTTCGGGAAAGGCAACTTCTCCGATGGAAAAGTTAACCCTCGTGTCTCCCAGAAAACTCATGCCCTGGGGCAGAGCTTCAGGACGCAGTATCACTGCAACGAAAATCTTCTCCACGCTGGCTGAATGATGTCTGCCCTGTTGTTCCATTCTCCACTCCTCTCTCCACTCCTCGAATGTGCCTGGTCACAATTCAGATATCGAAATATACCTGACTGTGAATAAGTATCTTAACAGAAAATAATATTCCGTCAATCTGGCTAGATAATTTTCTCTAACGGGGTTAAGCACCCCAATTCATAAATAAAAAAATCCCGCAAATTCCAATGGGGATTTACGGGCGGCCGGTTAAGACCAAAAGAACGGACTGTCTACAGGTTTACGACAAGCGTTTCCGCCTGAATGAAGTGGATGGGAGCAAAGTCCCGGCGCATGCGTGCCAGTTCTTTTTCTGACCAGTTCGGTGCCACAACCTTGCCTTCACCATCCTCGGTGTCGGCCAGATGTGCCTGAGTAACTACCTCGAAGGCGCCATGAATGACTTGGTAGAGAACGCCAGTCACAATCACCTCGAATTCGTCGCGAATATTACTCGCGAGAGCAGCATTCAGCGACTTGAGGTTAATTGCTTCACCAGCGAAGAGGTACCTCGTACCTTCCTGGCAGCTGATATATACGCCGCCTTCATGTGTTGAAGCACCCGGCCGGATCGACATGAAGAGACTCCCCGTGTCATGATCATCACAGCGTTCCACCCAGAGGCGGAGTTTTTCCACGCGATCGACGGAAGCACTTGCCTGCTTACGCATGTACCAGTCCCCTTAGAGGCTTTGGTTCACATCCATGTGGCGAACTTTTCGTCCACCTGCGACAGTAATTGCCAATACTACCAGAATAAAATTTTTTGTCAACCCCCACACTCAAGTGTAGGGGTAGAAGTCAAGCCATGCGGGTAATACAAAAAAGACCGGCTGATTCGGCAGGTCTTTTATCGATATAATTTACTTCTTTTCCTTTTGCTTCTGTAAGAGAAATTTAAAGGATATTTTCTTATTTACTTCCAGCGATCCGACCTCAAACAATTTGAATGCAAAATAGAATCCAATCATAACGTATAACGATACAACTACGACTCCCATTATTGACTCCCAGGTGGTTAACGCACCGATTGAACTGCGGAAAATCAAAATCAGCGGGGCAGTAAATGGGGTAAAACTTACCGTCCTCGATAATACTCCTGATGGTTCCGCCAGCAAAAATGATGCGAAATAGACCGGGATTATTGAAAGGATAATAAAAACAGAGGAAAACTGCTGGGCATCACGGTATTTCGGCATTGCCGCACCTACTCCCACCATGATACTGGACAGAAATAGATATCCGCCGATCGTATAAAATATGGATAAAAGTACCTGTCCGAATGTTACATCGACGGCCGACCAGTCAATCGTGATCGGAAAAATATTTGTCGAAACAATTACGATCCCGGTCATCAGAGCTCCTAAGGCAAACAGTGAAGTCAAAGACACACCGGTAAGTCCGATCAGTTTCCCCCAGATTAGCTGGCGCGGTTTAACAATAGACAGTATTGTTTCAATCATCCGATTCTCTTTTTCTTCTGAGACACTGGATAACATAAATCCGGATGAGAACATGACCATCACAAAGTAAACCAATATGGAAATTATCGGAATAATGAATATTTCAAATCGCTGATCTACCACCACCCCGTCTTTGTATAAAGTTTTTTCCAGTTTTATTTCACTTGAGAATAATGCAATTCTTGCCGGATCCTGGATTTCCATTAAAATATTCTGCTTCAGTATTTCTTTTGCCACAATATTAAACCGGTCACGTGAAATGAGGCTAGTATCAATAGCATATATTTCAATCACTTTATCATTCAGTATATTCTCTGGATAGATAAACGCCGCATCTGCTTTTCCTTCCCTAACCTGCTCTTTAGCCTGGTCAATATCCGTAGCAACAAAATATGGGGGAACAATCGAATCTTTATTAACAATCCCTGACTGATCAATGATCAATACATTATCGATATTTTTTACTTCTTCCGCTATCTTTTTTTCAACCTGAGTTGCTGATGTTCCCGAAATGGCGACTAAGCCCAGATAGAGAATTGGAACAATTACAATCATAATCCAAAAAGATGGTTTCTGAACTATCTTCAAATATTCTTTTTTCGCAACTTTCAGGATTGTATTCATTGTTGTTTTGATACCATTACAAATATTTCTTCTAATGAAGGTGCCGCCACTTCAAATTTTGTAATTTTCAGTTCTGTCCCAGCTAAATATGATAGCGTGTCTTTCGGGGTGATTCCTTCTTTTAAAATCAAGGAGGCGGAATTAGTCGTGTCATTAGCGATGGAATAGAGTTGGTCGTTTTTCGGCAATATACCTCTGAACTGAACGTGTATCCGATCCTCGCCGAATTGCGCTTTTACTTCATCCACCGCTCCGTATAAAATCCGTTTGCCGTCCTGGATCATAAGGAGACGGTTGGCTATCTTTTCCACCTCTTCCATCTGATGAGTAATAAATATTATCGTACTTCCCTTTTCCTTCATATCCAAAAGCATATCCATGAGCAGAGTCCTGTTTACCGGATCTAGCCCTTTGGTCGGCTCGTCCAGTATCAATAAATCCGGCTGATTGATAATCGTAATCCCGAGCTGAATCTTTTGCTGCTGGCCGGATGACAGTTTTTTAACTTTTAATCTTGCCTTATCATGCAATCCGACTTTTTCCAGATATCCATAGGACCATTTTTTGGCATCGCTAGCTGACATTCCTTTCAGTTCGCCGAAATAGACCATGGTATCAATTACTCTTTCGGAAGTATATAATCCCCTTTCCTCCGGCAAATAGCCGACGTGACCGGACATGGACTGGTCATATTTTTTTCCATCAATCAGAAGCGATCCGGTATCCGGTTGTAGAATGTTTAAAAGACAGCGGATAGTTGTTGTTTTCCCCGATCCGTTGGCACCGAGCAAGGCGAAGACTTCTCCTTTTTGTACATCAAAAGAAAGATCAGTTACAACTTTATTGTCTCCGAAGGATTTAGAAAAATTCTTAACACTGATAATTGCTTCTGGCATACACTATTTTTTAATCACGACTATTGTGCATTTTGTCAGCAGAGCGGCTGCCGCACCAATAGCGGCTAAAACTGGCGCAATCAAAGCACCAACTACCCCTACTGTTACGGGAATCTCAATAATTGATTCGCCTTTTTCATTATTAATAATAATCCGACGGGCATTTCCCTCTTTGATCAATTCCTTCACTTTTTCCACAACTTTATCGCCGGAAATTACGAATTCTTCTTTTTTTTCTTGTTTTTCAGGCATATTATTACAATCAATTATTATTATAGAATTATATCACTCGTTGACAAACAAGACTAGTGGTGCTAGGTTTTATTACTGCAAACGCCGTGGAACCGATGTTTGCCAGACGGGAGAGTAACCGAACAAGAAAGGTTATTATGGACACCACGGTCACGACCACCGCTCAGGGAGCCAGTCAGTACGGGGACCTGCTGATCGCCATCTGTGTCTTGGGTTGGGTCGCCCTGCTCGCCGTCCCCGTCATCAGGGATTATCGCAAGCGCGAAAAGGAGACACTCAAGAGGGCGAAGCTACGTCATATCGTACCCTGTACCGAACAGGTACGAACACGCGACTACCCCGACACTGCGGAATCGGACCAACTCCTGTTCGCGGAAATCCGCGGAATCCTGGCTATGGCAAAGCCATTGAAGGAGATCCGACCGAACGACGTGCGGCAACGCCTCAATGCCAAAGGCTGGGGCGTCAGCGAAACACGGATCCTGCGCGCAATGCGCGATCTGATAGCCACGGACGACGGTATCGGATACCGGAAGACCAAAAGTCGCTCGCTGGCCATCTGGAGGATTCCGGAACAATCTGACGAACACTCGCCCGCTACCGCTCTTTCCTGCGAAGACTAACCATGTCTTCGTTTTTTTATCCCCACACCAATATGGTAGTTTAATTTACATTTTATAAATCTAACATAATTACAATTAAATATCCGTCCATTTTTATTAATAATATTGGTGTGGGGGTAAAATAAAAAAATCCGGACAGAAGCGGTTGCTTCTATTCGGACGTGAGCAGACTCTCGGCCTGCGAAAGATCATTGGGATATTCGACCCCTAGCGATTTCATCCGCGCACGGACCGTCTGGTGAATTGCCTTCATGGCTTTTGCGTCATGAAAGGCGTCGAACCCCGTTTGGTAATCCGTATCCGGAAAGGAGTTGAGGAGAAAGTCCTCAAAATCTGCACGCGGATTACCCGTCGGCTCAAATCCCAGGACGTCCGTGATCGGACCCCAGTAGTCGAACGCGATGCCGACTGGCAGTGGGCGCGATCCGTCCAGATTGGCAAACAGCCAGCGTTTGTCTTCCGGTGTCAGCTTGTCCTGGTAATAGTCCCTCAAACAGCACCAGGTGAAAAAGCTGGTCAGATTTTCCTTCTCGAACCGGGTCTTGGAATGCTGCTCATTACTCATCCAGGCGGAATTCTCTTCTTCGACAGTGCGGAAGTATTCCGCCACGATGGCGTAGAAGCGGTTGACCGCCGATATCCCTGACGGCGGAGTATTGAGTGGATCGTAGGAGACGGTATCCACCGCCGCCTGAGCCGTACTGATATCCGGCTTGTTGGTTGCCACATCATCACGGTTGATCATGCAGCATGCCATCAGCACCACGAGCACCAGCATGACGCCGGCATCCAGCAACTTCATTTCTGCCCTCCCTGGAACGACACAGACAATTGGAGCGCGGAAAAACTAAATTATCATACATATTAGTGCATGTCAAAGCGGTATCTTATTTACCGAAATTATTTATTCAAATACACAAAATATAGCAATCAAAGTGTTACGTTGCTTTCATGAAGAATTAATATATATTGTCCACAAAATTACCGGGCAAAATTGATTCCACCTTCAAAATCCTTGCCAAACCCCCAAAAGGAAGAGTGCAGTTTTTGTTTAGTTGATTCGACGTCCCATACTTTTACTTTCTGTTTACCACTATATGGTGCAGTGATCACTTCCGCTTTATTATCTCCATCAATATCAAGCACGGCAAGATTGACACCGCCGGTAAATTCCTTATCATATGCGCGGAATTTGTCATGCAGAACAAGTTTTCCATTGTTAAATTTATAGATAAAGACATAAGGTAATCCACCGGTTTTTATCGTAAGCATAATTTCATTTCTGCCGTCAGAATTAATGTCGCCGGTTGCAAGAGATGTAAGCCCGTTAAAAGACGCGGAGTATGCCCATACATCATCCAGATGCGTTAACCCCCCGTTTGCATATCCGTAGACCTGGATGTCATCGCCAAAATTTAGCGAAGGAGTGGCAATAATTTCATCTCTGCCATCACCGTCCAGATCGGCAGTGGTAGTTTTAATTCCCTGATATTCAGTGCGTTTACTATAGAGCTGTTTTGAAGCAAGTTTAACCAGTTTGTTGTTACGGTAAGCATAGATTTTTACCACCCGATCTTTTTTATCCTGATCCTGATACGGCGAAACAATAATTTCGTCAATATTATCGTCATTGACATCACCGGAACTTACAATCAGACCGCCCGGGACACTACTGCCAAAAACTTTAATCTCTTTCAGCAGTGTAAATTTTTTATTTGCGTAGCGGAAAACTTTTATTTTTGGCGTTCCCTTAGTGAGCGGGGAAACAATGATTTCTTTTTTCCCGTCGTTGTTCACATCGCCCGAAGTAAGACTGATTCCATCATTGAATTTACTGCCAAAAGGACTGAAAGAAGCAAGCGCTGCCCCGTTTTTTGTATAAGCCTTTACCTTACCTCCGAGTCCGGCTTCTGGCGCAACGACAATTTCATTAATTCCGTCACCATTAATATCGGCTTCAACACTTAATACCCCTCCTTTTCCTTTGTGTACAGCGAATGATTTAATTTTGTTGCCATGATGACCAACACGTTTGATGAAAGGTTCAGTATCAGATGCTTGTGAAAGTAACAGTCCAAGCGTAGGAGCACCGATTTTAATATTTTTATTACTAGACAAATCGCTTCCGGGTGTAAGGTCAGTTACCGTATTACCGTAAGCATCTGTTATCGAGCCAGAAATGCTTTTAACATTTAAATCGTTACTGTTATCACCGGCTTGAATGGTATAGTCACAACTGCCGAAAGCAGCGTTGCTAACTGAGAAAGTACAACTTCTGTCTGTAGCGCCCGTTTCCAAAGTTACAGTAATTTCACCACTTGAAGTAACCGCTTTAGAAAAAGTAACATCAATATCAATCACGGTACCGGCAATATAAGTACCGTCAGCTTTATCAGATGAAACTTGAGTAACACTTGGCGTCGCATCAATAACAGCACAACCCGGGTCAACAGCTGTCTGTCCACTGCAGTATCCACCCTGATTCATTTCCACCGCACGTAAAGCCTTAACTACTTGCCGGCAATCACTGCTCAAAGCTCCATAAAGATCCTGGCAGGAAGTGACTAGAGCATTATATGCATCATTAAAACCGGAACTGGTGGTGAGATATTGAGTAAGTGCGCGGTAATATATTGCTTCTTCCTTAGCCCGCCCGATACCATTAATCGTACAATTGTTGAAAGTACCACCCATAGCCATTAAATATGCGGCGTAATTCGGTACTGAGTTATTGATATGAACTCCCCCCTGGTCAGAATCACCACAATAAAAATAAGGACTGTTAAAACGATCGGGATATGACATACTCATCGGATCACTCATGCTGCGCAGGGCACCACCGGTCAAATCCTCGCCAATCAACCAATCACCAGATCCATCACTATAATTCTCAACAGCTTCACCAAAAACATCAGCATAAGACTCACTTAAAGCACCCGATTCGTCAGAATAAATCAAACCGGCAGGATTTCCATAACCATCTACTACAGAAAATTGAGTAACACCATGACCGTACTCATGAGCAACAATATCGGTAGTTACCCAGCCAGTACAGAAATTTATAGCGTAACCATCATAAAAAGCATTTGGACATGCTGGATACACCGGGTCTATATAAGCTAGGCCTTCAGTCCTTGTATATGGGACATAAGTTCCATCTCCCAGCCCGCCTAAATTATTTGCACCGTTAAGGCTAAATGTATTTAAAAAATAATTATGAGCATAACCTGTTATACTGTACAAATTATCCACATCGGTTAGACCATACCAGGGGTTGGTACCGCGGATCGGCTTTCCTTCGGAACGGCCTAATGTATAAGCGGAGACTGCATCATATGCATCTAAGTAACAAAAACCATCTCCGTAAGAACAGTCATAGATACGGCGACTAATGGCGTTCTTGATACCTGTAATTTGGTGAACGAGACTGCCGTCTCGGGTATCAATAAAATAAAATTCATGCAGACTGGGAGTTTTTTTATATAATTCTATTTGCCAAACTAAATAATTTTGATCTTCATTATTTTTGTTAAAAAGCGATTTATTAAAAACATACAGGTTTGTTTTCAGCACTTCCGGATTATCTGTATCGAATTGATTTTGCCAAATTTCTTTCGCTTTTGTTACAGCAACTTCACTGGAAATTACAGGAGTAACATCTAAAGATGTATTAGATATAGCCCTGCCGTTGGCCGAAGCAACCGTCAGATTACCATTCAAATGGACAATCACCTCTCCACCAAAGACCGGCACGCCGGCATAGCGCTGATTATATCGGATGTGTTTCATGCCCAATGCATCCGTTGTCTCTTTCATTACGGATAAATCTGACACCGGATCATTAATCCCAAACAACGCGCCGTATTCTTTCAAAAATAACCCGGCCATACTTGTTCCACCCACTGCATTACTACTTGCACCAGTAAGCGGTATTCCATTACCCTGGCTTTTTATAAAAGATAAATTGCCAGTATTCTGATCGATAGTGTATTGCAGATTATCTCCCAACTTGTTTTGCAGATCAGTTAATGTTTCCTTCCCGTCCTCATTTTGTAATTGAGCAATATTAGAATCCTCAGTTTGATTTGATTCAGCATAAGCATTATGAAATACACCCACTAAATAAATTACTGATATCGTTAATGTCAGAAAAAACGTTATAATTTTTTTCATGATGTACTATTTAGTCAACATAAACAAAAACAACCAAATCATATTGTCGGGTTGATTGCAGAAATGGATAATAAATCCACATGTTTATTTATTTAGTCACATATTAATATTGATATCATACCATAAGATTGACTTTGTGTCAAATAGGAAAATTACACAAAAGAAAAAGACCCCGGTATCGCATCATCGGTGAGGATGATAGGGTCTTGCGGAAGCCAAGCGCTGGCTTCGTAGCGGTCCCGAAGGACTAATGAGCAGTGCTGTCGGACTGGCTGTCGAGGAACTTCTTGAGTGCTTCCGGATCAACGTTGTTCATCCGGTTGCTCTCGAGAAGTTGGTTACGCTCCTGCTGCGTATCGATCCGACCGCGTTCACGATCGGCGATTGCACGATGTTCATTCGCGCGTGCCTGCACCGGGTTCTCGTCGGAAATCGGGATGCCCGACAGGATCACCGATTCGCAAGCGATCACGCGTTCGCCAGTCTGGAGGTACTCGACTGTCACAGCGTCGCCGGATCGCATCACGAGTACGGCAGGATTGTCGTACGTGTAGATGGCCGTGAACACCTTGGCCACGCCATCAATCGTGAACGGAATGACCGGCTGCCCAGTCTGCTGGCTGATCGGCTGCCCGACCCGCCCCACCACGCCGGTGATTGTCAGCTGCGCGAGGTCTCCACCGCTCGGTGCAAGGGCATTACTGCCCGAACGCGCGAGCGCATTGCGGTATTCACGAAGCGCCTCTTCAAGCGTCGCTCCCTTCGCCGCAACCTCCTGGTTGGAGAGCGAGACGAGACTGACGCCCTTGAACTGTCCGTTGTACGCCATCGGAATGACATACGTCAGACGTCCATAGAGATTGTACGGAACGAGCTCGGTCGGTTCGTACCCATCGAAGTTGCTCCAGAGCGACTTCGCAGCCTGAGCCGAGACAGACTCGGTCACACCCTGGGCCTTCACGTATGTCGTGAGACCTGTGCGTGTGTCCGAAACCGTGTAGCCGGTGAGTGCCTCGTCGCCCGCGTTGGTTGAGGTGAGCCCAGTGAACCACTGACTGGTACCGTCGGGATCGGTGATCAGGAACCATCCTTCCGTTGGTTCCATCGACTTGTCGTTGTGTAGGAGGCAGTACCACCATCCCTCAAGCCGGTACTTCGCCCAGCGCTTGAGATTCTTGTCGATCACGTCGAGCGGAACACCGCGGTCGATCCACGAAGGGAGGTTCGCGATACCGTAGGGATTGGCATCGCCGGTCTGCAGATCAAGCGTGACGACTCCGGTCGTGATTTCGCCGGCGTAACCGACGGTTCTTTTCATGACTGAAACCGTATAGAACGGACGCCAGTTGTCGTCTACCTCGAACGTGAAATCCTTCAGGATCACGCTCATATACCCGTGTCCCCGCAGGTAGCGGTCAGCCCGGAACTCCCAGCAGGCGCTCTCCAGATACCGGATGACGATCGGCTGCCCGTTGCTATCCTGCTGAACAGCCTGACCTTCCGTGTACGGATCTTCCGCCGAAACGCGGATATAGCCGGGGACTTCCTTGGACTGACGCCACTTGAGCCAGCCCTGGAACTCCACCGGGAAGATCCACCACAGCTGTCCGGAGACGAACTGCTTCGTCGGGTCACCGATCTTGAAACGCGATCCTGCCACCACACCGCCGTCCATCTTGAACTCGGACAGCGCCTGGTTGGCCTTCACGCGCGCGATCGACTCGGACACAAGACAGATGTGTGCCGGATCCGCGGGCTGGATGACGTCAGCGATCTCGGTCACTTCCGCGACCGTACCGATCACCCTTGCCTTCTTCTCGGCATGCACCATGTCCGAAGATCCGAACACGCTCACGCCGAGCACCCACAGCATCGCAGCACAGCCCGAGCCGAAGCCAATGACACTCCGGCCGGAGAACTCGTTTCTGTACCCCCCTTTGGCGCTCCCGAGGCCGATGAAGACACCCGACAGGGCGAACCCGAAGATGAGCGCATCAGCGAACGGAGTCGGTCCGTACACGCCGACAGCGCCGCTCCAGAAAAGCCAGAACACGATGAGAGTGTACAGGACAGTGGCAAGGAAACCACCTGCCCAAGCGATTGTGGGACGGTGGTACTTCAGCACAGCGCCGAAAGCGATCGGCACCATGATGGAGACGACGCTTACGAGCAGTGCCTGAAGGAAATACGGCATGACACTCTCCCCTAGCTAAGGTACTGTCTACGCGCTTCGGAGTGAAACGCTGTAGACTGCTCACAGGTACTGTCACTGTGACAATACTGCAAACGTGTCATCATACAGCAAAACACTCATTTTGTCAACCCCGTTAGAGAATTTCTCTAACGGGGTCAAGACCCCAAGGCGAATTTCAATGCAAATAAAATAAGGCCCGCTGTCAAAAACAACAGCAAGGCCCGAGAACGAGCGATCCGCGCGCAGCTTATTAGGTCGGGGGCTCCGGACCGGAGAGATTGGTCCGAGGGTGCGAAACCTCAATGAAGGCCGGAAGCCCGCACAGACGGCCGCCAATGAGGCATCTAGCCGAGAAAGAGACCTTGAGGGATCTGATCGTGGCCGCCGTAGGTCTCCAGGAACTCATCAGAGAACTGTTGAACCCTTTCGAAATCGGAGGTCGTCGCAAGAGGCTTTTGACCATGATGGTCGGTTTGTGAAGGGGGTGTGGGCAGTCTGTCGCCCTGCTCTTTAGTCATCAGCTGACTCCTTCAGATCAGAAACCATTTATGCGCGAGACTACATATTACAAAAAATAAAAAAAGTGTCAAGACCCGACACTATTACTTCATATAAATACTTAAACGATGTTATTAGTTTAAACTATAGTATTATTCACCGCGGTTATTATTTCTTTGGCAACCTCTACCGCTCTCTCTGGATGATCACTATGTGACGTTTCAGCGCAAAGCATTACGGCAGATGCTCCATCTAAACACATATTAGTGATATCCAATATGTCAGAACGCATCGGAAGATAATTATCAAGTAAAGACTGCAAGACTTGTGTAGCAACAATTACGTACTTTCCGGCACTGCGTGCTTTGCTTACTAACATTTTTTGAGTAATCCCCAATTTTGCATAGGGCATAGTTAATGCTAAATCTCCCCTTGCCACCATAATCCCGTCCGCCAATTCCAATATTTCATCAATATTTTCCACTCCTGCTTGAGATTCAATTTTTGCGATTATTTTTGGCTGCCAATCAGGAGTTGTGTATTTAGACAATTTAGTTAATAATTCCTGGAGCATTTCCTTGGAACTAACAAAAGAAAAAGCGACCATTTCGGGTTGAGCCTCGGGAAGCCGAGGGATTATTTCATCGAGAAATGGGGTAATGTGATTAATCTCATCCATCATCTTTGGTATGGTCATAGAAGACCGAAAAATAAGCCTGCCGGAATTGTTGGTCCTTGCAACAAATTCATTGGTACTATTAATTTTAATCACCGTAAATGATAATTGCCCGTCCCCTAAATAAAATTCATCCCCCACAATCAAATATTTCCCTACGTTCTCATTTCTAATTGGAATAAATTCCAGAGGATCCGAAGAATTTTGTGCTTTTTTGAAAAGACACTGATAATCTTCTGGTAAATTAATTTTTTCTTGCGGGAATTCTCCCAAACGAATTTTGGCTTCCGGAAGATCGGCTAATAGTCTTACTGGTTTTCCGCTCTGATTAATCTGTTTACGGGCAGACCGCAGGCAATTTATAATTTCATCAGCACTGTTGTGTGAGCATTTCACCCTAAAACAATCCACACCCCTATCTATCATCCGCTGATTACGGTCATAATAATATGGTACCTTCCAGATTGTAGCTATTACATCCATAATATTTATGATTGTTAATTTCCTTTATGAGTAGAATTGCATTTATAATTTCTTAACTTCTTTTCGCACCCTAATGATTATTATTTAAATCTCCTTATACTTTCTCTTGAAAATCTTCTTCATGAGCTCAAACCAGAATACAACAACTATACCAAATATCAGAATCAAAACCACATTCTGCAAATTCATCCTGGACATATGAAACAGATCAGTCAACCAGGGAACTGAAAAAATCAATACTAACGAAGCAAGCGTGCCGGATATTACCAACCACATTATGCGATTGGAAGATTTGAAAATACTCAAGATACTTTCCGACCAGGACAGATTTACCGCAATCATAATCAAGTTACCTACAACCAGGCTGATAAATGTCAGCGTCCTAGCCTCAAGTTCTCCTCTGCCAATGTTTAAAGTAATTAAATAAATCGCAAATGTAATCATCAATACACTCAACCCTTGAATTAGACTAAAAAATAGTGCCTTACGATTAAATAATGGCTCTTTCAAATTCCGAGGGTGGCGCTTCATAACATCTTTTTCCGCCTGGTCCGCTTCAAAAACAATCGTGCAGGCAGGATCAATAATCAATTCCAAGAAAGTAATATGAATCGGTAGGAGAATAACCGGCATGCCAAACAGAACTGGTAAAAATGCCAGTCCGGCGATCGGCACATGTACCGCGAAGATATACGATATGGCCTCTTTTAGATTTTTGAAAATAATCCTCCCCCGCTTTACCGCCTGGATGATTGAAGTAAAATCATCATCCAGTAAAACAAGTGAAGCGGCTTCACGTGCAACATCTGTTCCCCTTTTACCCATAGCGATACCGACATTTGCCGACTTCAGAGCAGGGGCATCATTTACCCCGTCGCCGGTCATCGCCACAATTTCACCATGTGCCTTCAAGGCATTGACTATCGCCAGCTTCTGTTCCGGTACAACCCGGCTAAAAACATTTACCGAATCAATTTTAATTTTCAATTCTTCCGCGCTCATCGCTTCCAGCTGTGGACCGGTGATAAAATTATCCGGATCTTTCAACCCGATCTGCCGGGCAATAAAACTGGCAGTTCCCGGATAGTCACCGGTAATCATAATTACACGAATACCTGCGCTGTATGCTTCCTGCAATGCGCCCGGTACCTGCGTACGGATTGGATCTAAGAATCCGAGCAGTCCCACGAATTCAAATTTGAAATCATGTTGTGATTGAGGCAGATTTGTTTTTTCAAAAGTCGCCTTCGCCACTCCGAGAAGCCGAAGACCGCGATTGGCCAAAACATTAATTTTTTCCTCAAGCTCTTTGAATTCTTCCGTCGTAAAATGACACAGATCAGCGATTGTTTCCGGAGCGCCCTTGGCGGCGACAGTGTATTCCTTCATATCTTTGGATTCCCAAACGTGCGCAATGGAAAGCAGTTCTTTAGTAAATGGGTATTCCTTATTCAATTGCCATGCTTTATGGATATGCTCGGTATTTTCAAGAAGACCCACAGTTACTTTTTTAATTTCCTGTTCTATCGGATCAAATGGGTCTTCCTGACTGGCCAGCATGGCATATTCTAAAAGTGAGTGGAATTTTTCCGGCAATGATTTTTTTTCAGCGACGTCATAGTATTCACCATCAACATAAATAGTATTTAAAGACATTCTGTTCTGTGTGATTGTTCCGGTTTTGTCGACACATAAAACAGTAGCGGCTCCCAAAGTCTCAATCGCCGGCATGCGCCTGGTCAAAACATTTCTCTTTGATATCCGCCATGCTCCTAGGGCTAAAAATATTAACAGAACAATCGGAAACTCTTCCGGCAGTATTCCCATGGCTAAAGTCAGACCGGACAGTAAACCGGCAATCCATTCCCCTCTTGCCAGCCCGTAGATCAGAAATATTAAAACACAAAGCAACAAACCGATACTGCCGATATAACGCACCAGCCGGGCGGTTTCTTTCTGCAGTAGGGTATCCTCTTCTTTTATGGAATCCAGCGCCTTGCCGATTTTCCCCATTTCCGTATCCGCGCCGATTGCTTCAACTCTGGCTGTTGCTTTACCTTGAACAACCAGCGTGCCTGAATAAACGTAGGGCAGATTATCCCCACCGGGTCTTTTCGGCAGATCCTGCCCTTCATATTGCGTTTTCTTTACCGAAAGCGATTCACCGGTTAATAATGATTCATCTACCTGCAGATTAACGCTGGAAAGAATTACTGCATCCGCCGGCACCCTGTCTCCTTCGGCCAAAACCATAATATCTTCTTTTACCACATCTCTGCCGGGAATCCTGATTTGTTTTCCCTCACGAATCACCAATGCACGAGGACTGGATAAATTTTTTAAAGCGTCTAGCGCTCTTTCTGTTTTGCGTTTTTGAAACAGTGTGATGCCGACTACTCCCACCACCGCGAACATTAAAACAAAGGCGTCTTTTTGCTCGCCTAAGAAGAGGTAGATAACACTGATGGAAATCAAAAGAGCCAGCATCGGCTCTTTGATAACTTCAAAAAGGATTTGAAATATATTATGTTTCTTCTGGGAATTCAGCTCATTGTAACCGTACTTTGTCTGCTTCTCCAACACGGCTTCGGCTGACAATCCCGAAATCTTTTCAATTTGTTCCTGATTGATTGTAATCATATATTTTATACAGCACGATCCTCGCAGATTTCCCTGAAATCACAAGTCGCACATTTATAAATGGTCGGTGCCGGAGTAAAATCCCCTTTTTCAATTTCTTTGATCGATTCGATAATCTTTACTTTCAGATCTTCAATGTCTTTTACCGATGCCGTAAATGAATATTTAACATTACCGTCCAAAAAATATAAACTAAGTTCTGCAGGCTTCATTTTAAAGACCTCCTGCATAGCTATATGATAAATCATCAGCTGTTCATGGTCAATTTCCGTTTTACGCGCCGGCTTCTTGCCTGTTTTATAATCGATAATCTCCACGGATTCCTTATCCAAAGAATCAACCCGGTCAATAAACCCCCGGAATGAATAATCACCGATTTTCAGATTGAAACCCTTTTCCAGAAATACAGGAGCCTTGATTATTTTATTGGTCTTGAAATATTCCTCCAGCATCAGCTTTCCTGCTTTTTTTCTTTCCTGCATATGCTGGCGGGAGTCATACCAGTCATCAATCCAGTTTTCCTCGTACAACTTCATCAGCTGCGCTTTGGTGGGTTTATGCCCCTGCTGTGCTAAAGCATAAAACGCTTTTAATGTATTATGCACCGAGGTACCGAAGCTGTAGGTGTGACGCCCGGTCAAAACCGGAACTTTCCAAATAAACATATATTTATACTGCTTCGGGCATTTTTCGTAGGCCTTGAGTTGAGAGTAGCTGAATGTTTTTGGCAGCGGATATTTAATTTTTTCAACTTTCAAATTTTTCTTCCTGACAATATCAAATCCCAGATTCAGCTGTTCAGATTTTTCCGATCTTTCCCCTTTTACCATATCAATCTCAAATAAAAACCGTGATGGTTTTTTGGCAGTCTTTCCGCCCACGTCTTTGGCGGAACTGAAGAAAAGGCCTTTCCGCGCCCGCGTGCAGGCAACATAAAAAAGCCGGCGCTCTTCCTGCAAGTGAATATCCCCTTCCGGAATAATTTCCTTAATCAGTTTACCGGGAACTTCAATCTGCTCACGGCGCTCAATGCTGGGAAAACGCTTATCCACCAGATTGGCGATAAATACATAAGAGAACTCCAAACCTTTCGCTCCGTGTACTGTCATTATCTTTATACTTTCCGGCCCCTCTTCCATCTGCGCGGGCGCGGGATCGTTACCGACATCAATAACCAATTCCAGTTCTTCCATGAATTTTTTCACTGACTTGTCTTCGTTATTGCGCTCAAAGTCCTGGACTTTACGAAAAAACTTGCTGATATTCTGAATTTTAATGTGATACCCCTCAGCATCTTTAGTGCTCATTTTATTCAAATAACCGATTGCCTTAAGAAATTCAAAACAGATTTGCCCGACCGATTTTTCCTTGGCGAGTGCTGTCTGTTTTTTTATCAGATCCAAAATATAGTTTAAGGATTTTCTGGTATCCTGGCTAATCCCGCCGACTTCCTGATGACTTTCTATCACTTCATAAAGCGAGATGCGTTTCTTCTTTGCTTCATTGGAAAGATTGATCAAATCTGATGTTTTTATTTTAAACAGATCTATTGATAAAACACGGAATAGCGACGGGCTTTCATGATAGTTATCCAGCATCTTGAGCCAGGCGATGATATCCAGAATTTCGGGCTGCTGGTAAAGACCGCGGGCGGCTACGTATTGGTAGGGAATTTCCTGGTTGGTAAAAACATTTACAAAAATATCCGCCTGGCTGTTCGCGCGTACTAGTATTGCAAAATCATTCCAGGTCAGTTTCGGATCGCTTTTTTTAATCTTTTCAATTTCCCGCAAAATATTGAACACTTCATCTTCTTGAGTATCTGATTCAATATGTTTGATAATTCCTTCACCATCAATTTTTGAAACCAGTTTTTTACTCACTTTTTTTATCTTCGGATTTTTCTTCTGCACGGCATCCTGTTTCAGCTGATATTCCAGGCGGTTCGGATTATTCTTCTGGATAAATTCATAAGACAAGTCCAAAATATTTTGCCGGGAACGGTAGTTATTAATTAATACAACTTCTTTTGATTTCGGATAATCTTTTTTAAATTCCAAAATATTACTCATGGATGCCCCGCGGAAACGATAGATCGCCTGGTCATCATCACCCACAACCGTTATGTTGTTTTTAGGAGATGCCAATATCTTGATCAATTCATATTGAGCATAGTTAGTATCCTGGAATTCATCTACCAATATGTATTTGAACTTCTTCCTGAATTGCTCCAATACTTTTTTTCTTTTTTTAAATAGCTCAAGAGTTTGTATGATTAGATCGCCAAAATCCAGATATCCGTTTTTTTGCAACAGCAACTGGTACTGCTGATAAGCTTTTGCCACTTCCAATATCTTTTCCGCATCTTCCTTCTCATCCGGTTTCAGGTTTTTTCGGCTGTTTAATTTCCGTGCGTAAGCCAGATATTCTTTTGCCGAAACATGTTCGTCTTTTACGCGGGAGAAATGCTGGATCAGCGCATAAATAAATCTGGTAGGGTTGCCGAGCGGTTTGTAATATTTCAGTTCAAATTCATCCAGATGCTTTTTTAGGAGCATCCATTGATCGATACTTGAAAGCAGTTTGAATCCGGAATCAAGTCCAACTTCCAGTGCATAATCCCGCAAGACGCGTTCGCCGAAAGCATGAAATGTTGAGACCCATAAATCTACATAGCCATAAGGCAGTAGCTGATCGACGCGTTCCACCATTTCACCCGACGCTTTATCGGTAAAGGTCAGTGCCAGTATTTCATCCGCCTGGGCTTTTTTCTGATCAATCAACCAGGCAATTCTCTGGGTTATAACAGTAGTCTTTCCGGTACCGGCACCAGCCACAATCAACAAAGGTCCGTTTCCATGTATCACGGCTGTTCTCTGTTCGGCGTTCAATGATTTTAGTAATTCCATATGATTATTGTATCACAAATCCACAGCAAAATCAGCATCGACCATGCCACTTCCATTGACAAAAGTATTATGCTATGCTACCCTTGACAGTTCTTTACCGCAGTAAAGTGCGGAAAAGAACATGAAGTAGCACCTTTCACCCTCAAACCTCCTAAGGTGGTGAGAACAATGACTAGCGTCATGAAACACACCATGGAAGCGCGGGGCAATGTTCTCGTGATCACGCTCGAAGGGGAATTCCACAAGGATGCTCCCGACTACTTCGAAGGTATCGAGAACCGTGAACCGCTCCTCCAGCCATGGACCTTCCGCCAGTTCGAGCGGATCGTCTTTGACCTCTCCAAGGTCAGAACGATGTCCTCGAACGGCATCGGCATCCTGATCATCGTCCGCAGGATGGCGATCAAATTTGGCCACAACGGGCCTATCCCGATCATCATCGCGGGCTCCAACAAGAGCGTCGAAAAGGTACTGGTGAACACGCAGATCGCATCGATGTTCGAGCTTTTCGACACCGTGGAGCAAGCCCTGGGGGTTTCGCAGTAATGAGTAAGCACCTCTTGTTCTTTAGGAGTCATACGGAAACTAATCACTTCCCACGGCTCCTCGTTTTATTTATGATAAAAATTTGTTATACTTACCGGTACTATGAAAAAAGAACCCGGGATTATTATAGTCAAAGTCGGGACAAATATCCTGACAGCCAACGGTGATAAACTTAATCGCAGTCTTATTCGTAATCTAGTGAAACAGTTGGTTGAGCTACACAATATGGGGTATAAGTCAGTGCTTGTTACCTCTGGTGCGGTAGCTGCCGGAAAAGAAATCACCAAGCTTTCAGATAATATGGAAAGTATTACCCAGCGTCAGATTTATGCCGCCGTCGGTCAAGCGCGTCTGATGCATGAATACGAAAAACTTTTTCAAAAACTGGGGGTGGTTGTCGGACAAGCATTATTGACAAGAGAAGACTTTGCGGACAGAACACGCTATGATAATGCACTGCGCGCGCTATATGGCATGATTAATAATAATATTGTACCGATAATTAATGAAAACGATGTGGTGACGGTTGAGGAACTTTCCTTCGGTGACAATGACGTATTAGCTGCCGCTACTGCAATTGCTCTGAATGCTGACAAACTTCTGCTCTTAACCAATCAGGAGGGTGTTATGACAGCAAATCCAGAAAAGAATAAAAGAGATGCAAAATTAATCCGGAATATAAAGGATGTCAACGAAATTTTTTCTGCTATTTCCGATAACTCCAGTTCCACCCACGGCATCGGTGGTATGCATTCCAAAGTTAATGCCGCGCAATTATCCGCCAATGCCGGAATTCCAACATGGATTGCAAACGGACTGCATCCGGAAAATATTACCGCAATCATCAATGGGAAAAAGATTGGAACGAATCTAATAGCAAAGGTGAGCAAACTTTCCGAAAAAGAACGCTGGATCCTATGCGCCAAAAACGCTTCTGCCGGCATTATTATAGATGACGGAGCGGCACAGGCATTACTAAAGAAAAAAAGTCTTCTAATGGTCGGGGTTAAAAAGATTCGTGGGTGCTTTGATAAGAAAGAAATTGTTGAGGTTGTGGACCGCCGTGAAAATATTGTTGGCTATGGAATAACAAATTATTCATCTGATGAATTAACCAAAGCGTTAGACCGTCCACATTCATTAAAAAAAGAAGTAATCCATATCAATAACCTGCATATAGCATGAAAAAATATACAATCACAATAATCGGCTGCGGAAATATGGGTACTGTCATCATGGAACGTCTGATTAGTACTGGATATGCGACTAAAAGAACAATAACTGCCTGCGACAATAATCCGGAAAGATTGAAAGAGATAAAACACTCGGGAATTAAAGTTGAATCCGACCTGGGCAATGCTATCGCAAAATCAGAAATTATTTTCCTAGCCATTAAACCACAGCAGTATAAATCATTAACCGGACAGTTGGCTGGAAAATTTAAAGATAACCAACTGGTTATTTCAATAATGGCAGGAGTAACATATAATTCCTTAGCCCGACATTTAGCATATACAAACATCGTCCGCACAATGCCAAATCTAGCAGCAAAGGTGGGAAGTAGTATAACTGCATGGTACGCACCGGAAAAATGCGCTAAAAATAATATAAACACAATCAAGAATTTGTTATCTGTTATTGGTACATCTATGCAAGTTAAGAATGAATCCATGCTGGATAAAGTTACAGCAATCAGCGGAAGCGGTCCTGCGTACTTTTTTTACACTGCGGAATTACTAGAACAGCAGGCGCGGAAATTTGGGTTCACAAAGAATGAGGCAGCACAATTAGTAAATAAAACTCTCTATGGGGCTGCGCGACTTTTGGAAAACGACTCCCGGTCATTAAAGGAACTACGAAAAGCAGTAACATCAAAAAAAGGCATTACCGAAGCGGCAATCAATAAATTAGGTCCCGGGTTTGTGAAGATCTGGAAAGAAGCAATCAACGCCGCCCATCAAAAAGCAAAAGTAATTTCAAAAAAATATGAATAAGCCAATTCAAAAAATCGGGAAAAGGGCGCGGGTAGCCTCGCGGGAATTTTCACAGGCATCTAATAGCAGAAAGAATGCAGTGTTAAAAACGCTAGCTGGTTTAATACAGAAAAATGAATCAGCAATTATTAGAGCAAACCGCGAGGACATACAAAGACAAGGTGAGAATCATCCTCTTTCAGACCGCCTAATGCTGAATCCGAAACGCTTAAAGTTCATCAGAAAAAGCCTGCTAGCTGTTATCCAATTACCCGACCCCGTTGGAGAAATAACCGAAAATTTCAAACAACCAAACGGACTGCATATTTTAAGAGTACGAGTTCCAATCGGCGTCATGGGTGTAATTTACGAATCAAGACCGAATGTAACAGTTGAAATATCGAGTTTAGCACTCAAGGCAGGAAATGCCGTAATCCTCAAAGGCGGTAAGGAAGCGAATTCTACCAACAAAATATTTGTATCATTAATTCAGCGTGCTTTGGAAAAAAACGGTTTTTCAAAATTCACCGTTCAGTTTTTGGACGCTCCAAAAAAATCCATGATAGTCCAACTGCTCCGCCTGAATGAATATATTGACGTGTTGATACCTAGAGGTAGCAGAAGATTGATTGACTTTGTACGTGCAAATGCCAGCGTGCCAGTAATAGAAACCGGCGCGGGGGTTTGCCATACATATGTGGAAAAAACAGCCGATATCATTAAGTCGGCAATAATTATCGAAAACGCCAAAACCCAGCGTCCGACAGTTTGCAATGCCCTGGACACGCTCGTTCTGGATCATGCGATTGCCCCGAAATTATTACCACAAACTGCCGTTCGACTGAAAAAACATCAGGTATTAATTAAAGCCGATCCGGCCAGTTATAGAATTTTGCAATCATGCTATCCAAAGGAGTTGTTGCAAAAGGCAAAGAAGAACGATTTCGGCAAAGAATTTCTTGGTTTACAAATGTCAGTGAAAACTATAAAAAACTTTACTGAGGCGATCAGCTTTATTCAAGAACACACATCGGGGCATTCAGAAGCAGTTTTAACGAAAGACAAAAGAGTGGGAAAGAAATTCCTTGAAATGATAGATGCTGCTGCTGTTTATGTAAACACTTCAACTCGTTTTACTGACGGTTTTCAGTTCGGATTAGGGGCGGAGGTTGGTATCTCCACACAAAAACTACATGCCCGCGGACCAATCGGTTTGAAAGAATTGACCAGTATTAAATGGATAGTCAATAGTAACTGGAAAATTAGAAACTAGAAAAACGGTATCCCTATAATAATTTAACAAAGCAAAAGCGCCCACAGCGGGCGCTTTTAGAAAAATAATAAATTAAACAATTACTTGCTTACGACAAGTATCAAATATGAGTTTAGTTATTTAGCAGTCAATATGTTGAATAATCGGGTTTCCATATCTACTGTGCCGGATAAGACATGCAGATAAGGATATAATTCCGGTACTCTAGTCTTTATTACATTCAACGCAAATTCTTCCAGATAGCTGGCTTTCAGTTCAGCGAGAATCGGTTCCGGACCGGTTGGTAGGCGATAAACTCCTGTCGTCATCAATAGTGCTCCTTCTTCCGCCGGAATTAAACCTTTATTGATATTATCAAGTATAATTGTGGCCGCGGTTGCGATCGGAGTTGCCACATCATAGGAAAAAGGCCCAATGATCAAAGCGCGGTTCTGCCAGTGCAACCAGTCAAATCCCCTGCCCACCGCAATAATCTGTTCGTTGTGCATTGTTTGCTGGTCCGGTCTCGGATTGGCACGTAGATGAAGTATATGTTTAATATTACCGGCAACCAAAGCAAACAAATCATCAATCACCTGCGAATGCATGTCCGGATATAGCAGACGAACTTTTTCTTTCAGTATATCAGCCGCTGTTTCTAACTCATTTATCATGTTAAGCGAGCTGCCGTTAACTCCATGTAAAACCATTGCATCTTCATCCGTTTCAATGCCGACCATAATCGGATAAACAACCTGGTGATCTTTACCAAATGCTTTTTCAATATTGGCAACCAAGCCACTGGCATCCGTCTTAGCTTTTTCCACATCATAATTGTGGCCTTTGCACCCTTTATGGATATCACTTTTGGACCAATGGTAAGTAATGAATGGCAGACACCGTCTGCCGTTCTGCACAGCGTACATTACCCACTGCAGGAAAATGTCAGCCAGATAACCCCAACCTAGTTCAAATGAACCAGCTAAATTACGTAGCGGCTGAATGATTCCCACCGGAGTTTCAGTAATTACCGGCCCATGCAAACGTCCATCCATGCATTTAAACCATAATATTTCCGTCGGATGTTGGGCACGATAATATTTCCGGGCTAAATAAGCATCCGGACCGCGGAAGATTGCGCTTTGCTCGAGATTGCGCTCAATAACTTCCTGCACGAGCGGACTGGCATTTTTTTTATTATCTTTTTCCGGTTGTGAATTTGATTTCATTTTTTTGATTATTATCTTCTGTTTATGCAGTGTTAATTTCCTGACGTTGGTGGCACATCTCGTCTTCTGCGCCTGCGCCTGACAACTTTCAGTCTGGCAAATTCTTTTTCAATCTTGGCGGTTAAAGCGGCAAATTCCTTATCATCAGTCCTTTTAACGTTGACCAATTCCTGCGCCTGAATTTTCGCAGCTTCGGCACGAGCTTCGTCAATCTCATCTGCATGTTCCGCAGTGTCAGCCAGCACTACAATTTTATCCGGCCTCACTTCAATAAAACCACCGGAGACCGCCAGATATGTTTCTTCCCCATTTTTCTTTATTCTTACCTCTCCCGGACTAAGCAAAGAAACCAGCGGAATATGGTTCGGCAGAATACCAATCTCCCCCTTGGGAGTAGGTAAAATAACTTCATCCACCTGGTCGGAATAAACCTTACCCTCGGGAGTGGTTATTTCAAATTGTAGTTTGTTTGCCATAATTATTATTGTTTTTTAATATCGTCAATACTGCCTTTCATATAGAATTCCTGCTCCGGTACAGTGTCGAATTCACCGTCTAGAATCGCTTTGAAACCACGAATCGTGTCTTTGAGCGTAACATATTTTCCTTCAGTTCCGGTAAATGTTTCCGCTACGAAGAAAGGCTGTGACAGATACTTCTGAACTTTTCTGGCGCGGGTAACGATAATTTTGTCTTCGTCCGACAGTTCTTCCATCCCCAAAATCGCGATTATATCCTGCAAATCTTTATACCTTTGTAAAATCTTCTGTACTCCGCGAGCGACATCATAGTGCTCCTGTCCCACAATTCTCGGATCAAGGATTGTCGAAGCGGAATCGAGTGGATCAACCGCCGGATAAATAGCCAGTTCGGAAAGCGCGCGGGATAATACTACAGTGGAATCCAAATGGGCAAACGTTGTGGCCGGTGCCGGATCAGTCAAATCGTCAGCGGGAACATACACAGCCTGCATGGAAGTAATCGATCCGTTCTTTGTGGAGGTAATGCGTTCCTGTAATTCACCCATATCTGTCGCTAATGTCGGCTGGTAACCTACAGCAGAAGGTATGCGTCCGAGTAATGCGGATACTTCTGAACCGGCTTGAGTGAATCGGAAAATATTATCTACAAATAGCAATACATCCTGTTTTTCTTCATCACGGAAATATTCAGCCATTGCTAGCGCGGATAGTGCGACTCTGGCACGGGCTCCTGGTGGCTCATTCATCTGACCGAAAACCAATGCTGTTTTTTCCAGCACGCCAGAATCTTTCATTTCATGGTAAAGATCGTTACCCTCTCTGGTTCGCTCACCAACTCCGGCAAAAACAGAAAATCCGCCGTGCTCCTGGGCAATGTTTCTGATCAACTCCTGAATAACCACCGTTTTACCAACTCCGGCTCCGCCTAACAGACCGACTTTTCCACCTTTTAAAATCGGGCAGATTAAGTCGATAACTTTGATTCCGGTTTCCAGAATCTCATACTGCGTAGTCTGATCTTCAAACTTTGGCGCCGGTCTGTGGATCGGATATCTTTTTGCCGTCTTAACCGGTTCTTTATCATCCAGGGGTTCGCCGAGTAGACTGAACATTCTACCTAATGTTTCTTTTCCAACCGGAACTGTTATTGGCCCGCCAGTATTGATAACTTCCATGTTTCTACTCAGACCGTCAGTAGAGTCCATGGAAACAGTCCGGACTACGTTACCTTCTAACTGCTGTTGAACCTCCAGTACAATCTTATGCTTTTTTCCATTTTCCTCTTTATACACTTCCAGAGCGGTATAAATAAGTGGCAGGTCTTTGTCGAATTTCACATCAACAACCGGACCGATAATTTGTGATATTTTTCCTGTAGTTTGTGACATACTTTTT